>Ga0206126_10001589_pt1 | contig 26913 bp, 23 predicted proteins | sample Helgoland_Spring_5_FD_148621 | JGI IMG/M metagenome (GOLD analysis project Ga0206126, IMG submission 148621) | Pelagic subsurface seawater microbial communities from Kabeltonne, Helgoland, North Sea - Helgoland_Spring_Bloom_20160412_1 | ecosystem: Environmental > Aquatic > Marine > Epipelagic ...
TTCTGAACGCTCACTAAACACTAACTTGGCAACCGGCGGTACAACGGGTAATTGATCGTAACCATAAATGCGCGCCAACTCTTCTAATAAGTCAGCTTCAATTTCAATATCAAAACGGTGCGATGGCACAGTCACTGTCCAGCCGCTATCAGTTGCTACTGGCGATAAATCTAAACGCGCCAAAATATCTAATACACGCTCGGCAGGAATCGCAAAACCTAAGACACGCTTAATTTGTGATTCACGCAATGCAACGGTTTGCTGTGCCTTTAAATGCTGCTCGGCTTCTACTAAGGTTACCGGCCCGGCTTGTCCACCCACAATATTAAGCAACAACTCAGTGGCACGCTCAATAGCACGTACTTGTAAATTAGAATCAACACCGCGCTCATATCGATGCGAGGCATCGGTATGCATTCCGAGATTACGTGCTTTACCCGCATGAATTTCTGGCACAAAAAACGCGGACTCTAAAAATACATGCTGTGTTTTAGTCGTTACCGCTGAATCGTTGCCGCCCATAATGCCGGCTAAAGCTAAGGCTTTTTCACTATCGGCAATCACTAACATGTCGGCGTTAAGCTTTACTTCTTTTTCATCAAGTAATGTTAGGCATTCATCTTGCTGCGCTAAACGTACATCAATACCACCGCTAATGCGCTCAAGATCAAACGCATGCAATGGCTGACCCAATTCAATCATCACGTAGTTAGTCACATCCACTACAGGATCAATTGAACGCACATCGGCGCGACGTAATTTTTCGCGCATCCATAAAGGCGTCGATACGGACAAATCAATATTACGAATAATACGACCCGCATAACGAGAACAGTATTCACCCGCAGATAGAGTCACAGGCAAAACATCTTCAATAGTGGCCGCTACCGCATTATTGGCAGGTGCAACCACATCGGTCACCGTCAATACGCCGGTTTCACGCGCCACACCGTTCATCGATAAGCAATCACCACGGTTAGGCGTTAAATCGACTTCAATAATGGCATCATCAAGGTTTAAGTACTCACGAATGTCTTGCCCAACAACCGCATCGTTAGGTAACTCAAGCAAACCATCAACGGCATCTTCTAAACCGATCTCAGAGGCTCCACACAGCATGCCAGCCGATTCTACGCCGCGTAGCGCTGCTTGTTTAATCGTTAAGCCACCGGGCAGCTCTGCACCTACCTGAGCAAAAGGAATTTTTAAACCTAAAGCCGCATTTTTTGCGCCACACACTACTTGGCTTTCTGTATTGCCATTTGATACTGTGCAAACACGTAATTTTTCAGCATCGGGATGCGCTTCTATGGCGGTAATTTCGCCAACCACTACACCGGTAAATGCCGGCGCTGCAGGCTCAACACCATCAACTTCTAAACCAGCCATGGTTAACAGATGCATTAACTGATCTGTTTTAACATTCGGGCTAACCCATTCGCGCAACCAACTTTCACTGACTTTCATTTTATAACCTTGAATTTATTAAGCTTAATAATGTTTTATCTTTATACGTTTTCGCTACTCACGAATGAATCTAAACAGTCATTCGTTGGCGAACGTATTCAGCTAAGAAAACTGCGATAAAAATCGCACGTCATTTTCAAAAAACAATCTTAAATCGGTAACGCCATATTTCAACATCGCTAAACGCTCTACACCCATGCCAAAAGCAAAACCGGTGTAAACATCGCCATCAATACCTACATGTTCAAAAACGTTAGGATGCACCATGCCGCAACCCATAATTTCTAACCAACCGGTTTTCTTACAAACGCGACAACCTTCACCACTACAAATAACACACTCTATATCCACTTCGGCAGAGGGTTCAGTAAACGGAAAGTAAGAAGGCCTAAAACGTACGGCTAAATCTTTTTCAAAAAACACGCGCAAAAATTCTTGTACTACACCTTTTAAATGCGCAAAGGTCACGTCTTCATCAATCATTAACCCTTCTACCTGATGAAACATCGGTGTATGGGTAATATCGGAATCGCAGCGGTAAACGCGGCCAGGGCAAACAATACGAATAGGCGGCTTTTGTGTTTCCATAACACGTACTTGCACGGGCGAGGTATGCGTTCTTAAAACATGCGCACCTTCTTGTGTATCACCGTCAACATCGGCCTTGCGCGCATAAAACGTATCATGCATCGCTCTAGCGGGGTGATGCGCAGGAATATTCAGCGCTTCAAAGTTATGGTAGTCATCTTCTATTTCTGGGCCTTCGGCAACACTAAAGCCAATTTGCTCAAAATAAGACTGAATGCGCTGCATGGTAATCGTCACCGGATGCGCACTGCCACAATCGCAACGCGACGGTAAAGTGACATCAATTTTTTCGCTAGCCAGACGCGCTGCTAACTCGGCAGTCTCTAAAGCAATGCGATGATCTTCTATGGCTCGCTGCACCGCTTGCTTAGCAATATTAATTTGCGCACCTGCCGCTGAGCGTTCTTCTTTTGGCAGTTTACCCAGCGCTTTTAGTTGCTCAGTAATGCTGCCTTTTTTACCCAAATACTCAACTCGAATATCATCTAGCGTTTTTATAGACTCAGCACTTTTAATAGCACTCAACGCTGTGTCAGTGAGCATTTGTAAATTATCTTGGTTAGACATATCACACCTGTGATGATGAAAATTGTCGGCTATTAAACAACAGCCATTTATTGCGCGTTTTAAAACGCTTTTTAAACTACGAAAAAGGGGAAAGAGCATACGCCCTTTCCCCTTTTTACGTCGATCAAGATCGGTAAACCGATAACACTCAAAATAAACTTGAGCGTTTAAAGCCTACGCAAGTGCAGACTTAGCCATCTCGACGATTTTGCTAAATGCTGCTTTATCATGAACCGCTAAATCAGCGAGTACACGACGATCAAGTAACACTTCCGCTTTTTTCAGACCGGCAATTAAACGGCTATAGTTTAAGCCATTTGCGCGCGATGCTGCGTTAATACGGGTAATCCAAAGGGCCCTAAACTGACGCTTACGCTGACGGCGATCGCGATACGCATATTGCGCCGCTTTCGTTACCGCTTGCTTAGCAACACGGAATACGCGTGAACGTGCTCCATAGTAACCTTTGGCTTGTTTAAGAATTTTTTTGTGGCGACGACGTGCTACCACTCCACGTTTTACTCGAGGCATTTTGTTCTCCTAAAAATTTCGGCGTTAAATAAAGGGTGAGTTAGTTGGCGCGCATCATCTTATCGATTAACGGCTTATCTGCCGCATCAATAATGGATGTGCCACGTAACTGACGCTTACGCTTGGTGGTCATTTTAGTAAGAATATGGCTTTTATTAGCGCTTTTACGCTTATAGCCAGCTCCGGTTTTTTTAAAGCGCTTGGCAGCGCCACTGTGTACTTTTGCTTTTGGCATTTTAAAACTCGCATTGTTAAATGTAATTAAAGGCGGCCCTGTTTTTCATATAATAAGCTTCATATAAAGAGTCTTATACAAAGATGCTTATATAAAAGGTGAGCTCTCACCATAGTTAGTCAAATAGCTTGTTGTACTGGTTAAAGCACTAAAACTATTTGTTTCTTTTAGGGGCAATGACCATCGTCATTTGTCGGCCTTCCATCTTTGGAAATTGTTCGACCGCACCAAATTCAGCGAGGTCAGCTTCGACCCGTTTGAGTAGCTCCATCCCGAGCTGTTGGTGTGCCATTTCTCGACCGCGAAAACGCAGCGTTACTTTGGCTTTATCCCCTGCTTCGAGGAAACGTGTCAGGTTGCGTAGTTTGACCTGATAGTCTCCATCTTCCGTCCCAGGACGAAATTTCATTTCCTTCACTTGCGTTTGCTTTTGCTTCTTCTTTGAAGCCGCACGTTTCTTTTTAATATCAAACAAATGTTTGCCGTAGTCCATTATCTTGCACACTACGGGGGTACTATCACCAGCAATCTGAACCAAATCTAACGACGCTTCTTGCGCCATAGCCATTGCTTCAGTAGTGGGTACCACGCCGACTTGCTCTCCATCTGCCCCAATTAATAGGACTTCGGATGCCTCGACAGCTTCATTAATGATTGCACGCTTACTATCTTTACCTTTCACGCGACGTTACCACCAATTTGTATTTGCTTAATAATTAAATCTCCAGTCATTAATATTCACTTTAGTTAGCTATTTTAGCTATCAAAACAATAACTTAGCTATTTTCAGCTAAAATCACTCGCTTATCTGTGTGCGCCCACGCTGGGCTACATTGGCATTGAGCAGCTCAGTAAAAGCATCAACAGTCATGCTTCCTAGGTCTTCACCCGCTAATGTTCTAACGGCAACCGAACCCGATTCAACTTCTTTATCACCAACCACTAAAAGATAAGGTGTCTTGCTTAAAGTGTGGGCGCGAATTTTAAAGCCGATCTTTTCATTTCTCAAGTCCGTTTCGACCCGAAAACCCTGTTTTGTTAAGGTTTCTTGCACATTAGAGGCAAAATCGGCCTGATTATCGGTAATGTTCATTATTACCGCTTGAACTGGGGACAACCATGCGGGAAATTTACCCTCATATTGTTCAATCAACATACCGATAAATCGCTCAAATGAACCCAAAATGGCCCGATGCAACATGACCGGTACTTGTCGGCTGCCATCTTCGGCCACATATTGCGCATCTAAGCGGCCCGGCATTGAGAAATCGACCTGAATTGTGCCGCATTGCCATACGCGGCCAATGCAATCACGCAGTGAAAATTCAATTTTAGGACCATAAAATGCCCCTTCGCCTGGCAGTAAATCCCAAGCCAAACCTTTATTATCTAAAGCCAATTTAAGCGCTTCTTCGGCTTTATCCCAAACAGCATCATCACCCACGCGCTGCTCCGGTCGTGTCGATAGCTTGACCAATACATCGTCAAAGCCAAAATCTTTATACACGTCATAGAGTAAATCAATAAAGATAGAGACTTCTTCTTGAATCGCATTTTCAGCACAGAAGATATGCGCATCATCTTGCACAAATCCTCTTACGCGCATTAAGCCCTGCAACGTGCCCGATGCTTCATTGCGATGACAGCAACCAAACTCAGCTAATCGCAAAGGTAAATCGCGGTAGCTTTTTAAGCCTTGGTTAAATACTTGCACATGACAAGGGCAATTCATCGGCTTTACGGCATAGTCGCGCGCTTCCGATTCAATGGTAAACATATTGTCGGCAAACTTATCCCAGTGACCCGACTTTTCCCACAAGGAGCGATCAACCACTTGCGGGGTTCTAATTTCTTCGTAGCCGTTAAGGTTTTGCACCTCACGCATATATTGCTCAATAACCTGATACAAGGCCCAGCCACGTGGATGCCAAAACACCATGCCCGGTGCTTCTTCTTGCAAATGAAACAGGTCGAGCTTTTTGCCTATTTTTCTATGGTCGCGTTTTTCAGCTTCTTCCATTCTATGGACATAGGCTTTTAAGCCTTTTTTATCGGCCCATGCCGTGCCATAAACGCGCTGCAGCATTTCATTATTTGCATCGCCGCGCCAATACGCGCCAGCCAGCTTAGTGAGCTTAAAATGCTTTAAAAATCGGGTATTCGGTACATGAGGGCCACGACACATATCCAAATAATCTTGATGATAATAAAGACCCATAGACGTTTCGTTAGGCATATCATCAATTAAGCGCAGCTTGTATTCTTCGCCACGATCGGTAAATTCAGCAATCACTTCATTACGCGGTGTCATCTTTTTAACCACGTCATACTCTTGCGCAATAAGCTCTTTCATACGCGCTTCAATTTTATCGACGTCTTCGGGCGTAAACGGTTTTTCAGTCGCTATATCGTAGTAAAAACCTTCATCAATCACCGGGCCAATAACCATACTGGCATCTGGAAATAATTGCTTAACGGCATGACCAATTAAATGCGCACAAGAGTGACGAATAATTTCAACACCTTCATCATCTTTAGCCGTAATAATACGTAGCGTTGAATCGGCGTCAATAAGCTCACAAGCATCTTTCAGCTCATCATTAACCACACCGGCAATCGTCGCCTTAGCGAGACCGGGGCCAATATCTTCAGCTACTTGCATAATAGAAACAGGAAGGTCGAAAGCACGCTGGCTTCCGTCAGGAAGAGTAATAACAGGCATAATAATTTCCTTTCACAGTGGTGACCACTACCAATGGCCACTTGAATTTAATCAATAAACGGTTTTTCTATAACAAAACTGCGAGCTTAATAGCCCGCAATTAAGACATTGGTACAGTTAAAGCCAGCACGCTAAAAACACAACACAGCTATAGTATTAAGGTCTTATCAATAGGTCTTAGCAATATGTCTTATGAATAGATCTTATGAATAGATCTTAGCACTAAAACCAACAATTACTATGCGGCATAAGCGCAGCATAAATGTATTGCTAGCCTAACGATTTATTACCTTATGCGTCGGCTTTTGGCGCTTCATCAGGAACAGCCGCAGTAATCATTGGCAATAACTCACCATTTTCAAACATTTCAGTCACGATATCGCAGCCGCCAACTAGCTCGCCTTTAACCCATAACTGAGGGAATGTTGGCCAGTTTGCGTATTTTGGTAAATTTGAACGGATATCTGGATTAGCCAGAATATCGACAAAAGCAAAACGCTTGCCGCAGCCCATTAAGGCTTCGATAGTGCGAGCTGAAAATCCACACTGTGGTTGATCAGGAGAACCCTTCATATAAATAATAACTGGGTTGCTTTCAATCTGGTCTTTTATTGTGTCCATGATATCCATGGTTAATTTTATTCCTCTACTGATTAATGCTTAGTTAGCATCGCTATTAAATACACTTGGATCTGACTCAATGACAAGCAATGATCTGAATCCAAATAAGCTAAATTCGATAATCTGGGGCTATATGACTGCGCGCCTGAATCTGCCGCTAAAAACAATCCATACCCTTAAAAATGGCATTGTAACGATCTGCGTTTCAATTGGCTACGCCAGCAACAATGACAAAAGACCATCCTAGCGATTTATGGCATCTCAACCTTCTGCATTTATAAGCCGCAGTGACATATTGCCTATTTACTCTCGAACCCCTCATACGCTAGTATTTGTACCTGCATAGGCAGCTCTCGCTGCCTTTTTGCATTCTAGCGAATGCTGCTATGGCTAGCTTCATGACAGGCCAAATGACTCGCCATGGTTGCAGACATTCTCATTACTATTTTAAAACCAAGCCATAACCTTTTAACCCAAGTCACAAATCGACTTGTTGATAGCTATTGAAGCCTTAAAGACAATGAAAACACATGTAATGAACACCTACCAACGACTCCCTGTGACATTTAGTCATGGTGAAGGTGTATGGCTTATCGATACCGATGGCAAGCGCTACCTCGACGCGCTCTGCGGGATTAGCGTGACCAACTTAGGCCATGCTCACCCCGCCGTTAGCGCTGCCATTAAAAAGCAGGCCGACCTGTTACTGCATACCTCGAATCTCTACCATATTACGCCGCAGCAGCAACTAGCAGAAAAGCTTTGCAGCATCTCGGCTATGGACAAGGTGTTTTTTAGTAACTCAGGTGCCGAAGCAAATGAAGCCGCCATTAAATTAGCCCGCTTACATGCCTCACACAAAGGTAATAGCCATCCTATTATTATTACCATGACAGGCAGCTTTCATGGCCGAACATTAGCGACTATTACCGCCACGGCAAGCCAGAAAATGAAAACCGGCTTTGGCCCATTGCCTGCAGGCTTTGTTTATGGCGAATACAATAATATTGAATCGGCCAAACAATTATTTGCCGAACACGGCGATAATATAGCCGCTGTATTTTTAGAACCCGTTCAAGGCGAAGGCGGCATTAATGTTGGCGATGCCAATTATTTATTACAAGTGCAAGAGCTTTGCCATAATCATCAAGCGCTCTTTATGTTAGATGAAGTGCAATCGGGCAATGGTCGTTGCGGACATTACTTTGCGTTTCAAGGCTTAGGACTTTCACCCGATGTTGTCACCACCGCTAAAGGCTTAGGCAATGGCGTGCCGATTGGCGCTTGCATCGCTAAAGGCGCGGCAGCAGAAACATTATCACCCGGCACCCATGGATCAACCTTTGGTGGTAATCCTCTCGCTACTGCCGCTGCATTAGCAGTTATTGACACCATAGAAAAAGAACAGCTTTGCAAGCGCGCCGAAGCTTTGGGTAACAGCATAAGAGCCCACTTTAAAAAAGCGTTAGCTAGCAACCCAGCGATTATCGATATTCGTGGCAGCGGCCTAATGATAGGCATAGAGTTAGATCGTCCCTGTGGGCAGCTAGTGAGCGACGCCTTAAACGCTGGCTTGCTGATTAATGTAACCGCAGGCTCAACCATTAGACTTTTACCGCCATTAACCATGACGGATGAAAACGCAGCCACCTTAGTTGAAACATTAACAACGCTGATTCAACAATTCACCACCAGCGCATAAATTAACGAACACCTTATATTGACATTACGGCCTTAAAAACAAGGCAACGAGAGAATCATGGCTACACGACATTTTTTATCATTACTCGACCTAACACCCAATGAGCTTCATGGTGTTATTAACCGCGCGATTGAATTAAAGCAATCACCGGTGAGTGATATTTTTGCAGGCAAAGTGTTAGCCATGATTTTTGAAAAGTCTTCTACGCGCACGCGCATTTCTTTTGAAGCCGGTATGGCGCAGCTAGGTGGTAGCGCTATATTTTTATCACCAAGAGATACGCAACTGGGTCGCGGTGAACCGATAGAAGATAGCGCACGCGTTATTTCATCAATGGTTGACATTGTAATGGTCAGAACTTTTGCCCACCAGCAAATTGAAACCTTTGCTGCTAACTCTAGCGTACCCGTTATTAACGCACTAACTGACGACCTTCATCCTTGCCAGTTATTAGCGGACATGCAAACCTATATTGAAAAACGCGGCAGCATTAAAGGCAAAACAGTTGCGTGGATTGGCGATGGCAACAATATGTGTCACTCCTATATTAATGCCGCGCGACAATTTGATTTCACGTTACGTGTTGCCTGCCCCGTTGACTTTGAGCCAAACAGTGATTTAGTACAAACAAACAGTGATCGCGTCACCGTTATGCAAGATCCTAACGCCGCTGTTAAAGGTGCCGATCTTGTAGTGACAGATGTTTGGGCCTCAATGGGCCAAGAAGACGAGCAAGATGATCGCCTAGAAGTGTTTGCGCCTTATCAAGTGAATCATAGCTTAATGGCGCATGCGGCCAGTGGTGCACTCTTTATGCATTGTTTACCAGCGCATCGCGGCGAAGAAGTGAGTGCAGAATTATTAGAAGATCCTCAATACAGTGTTGTATGGGATGAAGCCGAGAATCGCTTGCATGCACAAAAAGCGTTAATGGAATTTTTACTCGCATAATCAGCCTCCTATTATCTAGACTGGTTATGCGAGCAAGCTAACCAGTCTAATTAACTTTTTAAATTAACTATTTAAATAAACCATTCAAATAAAAACGCACATTATTAATTACATAAGAATCGCATACCTCTAACTATATAAAAAGGCATCAATAATATGAAAACTCGAATTATCACAGCATTTTTGTGTTTGGCATTAGCCAGCTGCGCATCACAAGAAACACCAAGAGATGTTGATACTGTCTCATCTGATAAAATTACAACCTTATTCCCACCCAAAGTCACAAAGGCCGATGAAAAAGGCTTAAGCATTCGGTTTGCCGAAGTATCAATGGGCTTTGACGCCACTTGTAATCCGTTTAGATCTTTTAGTGACAAACGTAATGATTGTAACGAGCTGCCAGAAAGCGTAAAAAAGTTAGCAGTAGATCATTGTGAGAAGCACGGTAAGAAAGCAGTCTTTATGGGCAACAAAACTAATATTGTTCAAATGACAGTTTCAAAGTTTACTTGCCAAACTAAAGACTAAAAAATATTGGCTTTAAAGCTAATAATTTTAGTTACAAAAATCCCGCACGAGTGATCGCGCGGGATTTTTTTTGCAGGACTCATTTCAACAAACGCTAGAACCTAAAGACTCGAAAAAAATCAATCAATAATCGTTCTTAAGCCCTGATGAAAAACCTCAAACGCCTCAATCACGGCTACGGGCTTTTCAACATGAGGATAGTGCCCCGCATCATCGAGCAAAGTAATATCGGCATTAGGTACCAACTCACGAAAACGCATCGCCATATGACCACCCGATATAGGGTCCAAAACACCATTAATTAATTTAAGCGGAATCTTAGGCTGCTCTAACGGACCAATCCAGCGGCTGCGATTATCGCGCCGCTCTTGCAAATAACGTATTAACACCGGAAACATCGACTTACCATTATTTCCTGTTGCCAACGCCCAAGTACCATCTATAAAGGCATCAGACGGTGGATACTTAGGACCAAAAATACCTGTCATCGTATTGTGATAACTACGCTTACTTATTAACTGCGCCAATAGCGGCCCAATAGGTGACGCCAATAATTTTTGCACGTGTCGTGGCTTATGTGCCTCAGGAAAAATACCACCATTTAAAAAAACACAACTCAACCATTCAACTTTTGCACTACCGTCATACTGACGTGCCAACAACTCTTGCGCGACAGTATCACCTAAATCATGCGCCAAAATATGCGCGCGCGTAATGCCCAAATCCATAGCCAACCGCTCAATAATATCGGCTTGCAAACTCACGGTAATATCACGACGCGTTTTATCGGAACGACCAAAGCCAAGCATATCGTGCGCGACGGTATCAAAGCGTGATGTCAGCCCAGACCAAATATCGGCAAAGTCCCATGAGACAGTAGGAAAACCATGAATACAAATCAAAGTCTCGCCCTGACCTGCGCGCTGATAAAAAACATCGCGCCCATTCACCTCATGGCATTGACCACTGGCGTACCATTGTTCAACTGACATCATTTATCGTTTCCTTTTATTATTTCCGTTTATTATTCTCATGACTCAAAACTCTAGCCATAAACTTTATTTCGGTGGGCTACTTTAATCACTTGAACAACGAGCTCTTCATCTCGTATTTCATAAACAATTCGATAAACACCCAGCCTTACACGATAGAGTTCTAGCGTAGACAGTTTTACGCAACCCTCATCTCTTGGGTTATCTGCCAGCGAATCGATTTTTTGCAGAATACGTTTTACACCCTGCGAAGGAATATGACGGAGATCTTTAGTAACGGATTTCTTGAAGGTGATTTTATATGGGGCGAATTTAGATTTTGCCATGTTTTTTCAGGTCATTGAGGAGAACCTCGTAGCTGATTTCCTTTTCTGCCACTCTATCTGCATAAGCCGCTAGATCTTCTTGATCTTCGGTCATTAACAAGCGCACCGCCTCATCCACCAATTCAGACACTGATTGGTTAGCGGAAGCAGCCTTTAGTTTAAGCGCCTGATGAATATCAGGCTCAAAATAAATAGTAGATCTTTTCGATAAATCGCTCATAAGCACCTCTAAAAGGAAACACCACAATAACGCTATAACGTTATAACGTCAATCATAATTTCTCCCACCTGAACCCTCAGAATATTCCACTACCACTAAAGAGCCCATCCATTTATTCCAATCCAAAAAAAAAGACTCACATAAAGTGAGCCTTTTTTTTCAACGAACATTATTAAAGATTAAAAATTAATCCCAAGTTAATGCACCGCCAGTTTGGTATTCAATAACACGCGTCTCAAAGAAATTCTTCTCTTTACGCAAATCCATAATCTCAGACATCCATGGGAATGGGTTTTGAGCACCTGGGAACTGCTCTGGCAAACCTAACTGAGCAAGACGACGGTTAGCAATAAACTGCAAATAACCTTCCATCATTTTCGCATTCATACCAAGAACACCACGAGGCATTGTGTCACGCGCGTATTCAATTTCAATTTGTGTGCCTTCCAAGATCATTTGAATCACTTCTTCTTGGAACTCTTCTGACCACAAATGCGGGTTTTCTAATTTAATCTGGTTAATCACGTCAATGCCGAAGTTGAGATGCATTGACTCATCACGCAAGATGTACTGGAACTGCTCAGCAACACCTGTCATTTTGTTGCGACGACCCATAGACAAAATTTGAGTGAAACCACAGTAGAAGAAAATACCTTCTGTAACCGCATAAAAGCCTACTAGGTTACGTAGTAACTCTTGATCTGTTTCTGGAGTGCCGGTGTTAAATGAAGGATCACATAGCGAATGCGTTTTGCTTAAGCTCCAAGACGCCTTCTTAGCCACTGATGGCACTTCACGGTACATGTTGAAGACTTCGCCTTCATCCATACCTAAAGACTCAATGCAGTATTGGTAAGCGTGTGTGTGAATCGCTTCTTCAAACGCTTGACGCAAAATGTATTGACGACATTCTGGGTTAGTAATTAAACGGTAAATCGCTAGTGCTAAGTTATTAGCCACTAATGAATCGGCCGTCGAAAAATAACCTAATGAACGCATAATGATTAAACGCTCGTCTTCACTTAAACCGTCTTCGCTTTTCCATAATGCAATATCAGCATTCATGTTAACTTCTTGAGGCATCCAATGGTTGGCACAGCCATCAAGATATTTCTGCCAAGCCCAGTCATATTTAAAGGGCACAAGCTGGTTTAAATCGGCACGACAGTTAATCATACGCTTTTGATCAACTTCAATACGTTGTCCGCCAATCTCAAGTTCTTCAAGACCCGCAGTTACATCCATATTGGCAATGACATCAGCCGCATTAGCAATGTTCGCTGCAATAGCAGGATCAATGTCTGATTGGTTTTCAAAACCGTTTGCATCAAGCGTATCGGTGATCGGCGCTGTTGCTTCAGCAACGACAGCTTCAACAACTGGCGCTGGTGCTTCGGCTTTCTTTTCGGTTTCTTGTAGCGCTGTCTGAGCGGCTTCTACAACGGGTGCAGGCGTCGCTACTGGAATAGTGCCTTCTTCTTTATACTCATCCCAACTGATCATGGGTTTTCCTCTTTATAGATTAATATTTTATAGATTAATATTTAAAATTCTATTTACGTTTTGTTTGCTCTATTAGTTCACTAACCAGTGATACCTTTTAAAAAAATATCACTTCAGCTTTTATTACTAACACGCTTCGCCATTTATTACTGACACGCTTCGCAATCTGGATCATCTAACGAACAAGCCTGAGGCACAGGTGCTGCTTGTGCAGGCATTTCGCTTGATGACGAAACTGCATTCAGTTTGTCTGATTCTATGGTTGATTTTTCTGTACCGGTTGCCGCTAATGAACGGAGGTAGTAAGTGGTTTTAAGACCACGATACCAAGCCATGCGATAAGTCACATCAAGCTTTTTGCCATTGGCATTGTTAATGTACAAGTTTAATGACTGCGCTTGGTCAATCCACTTTTGGCGGCGACTAGCAGCATCAACAATCCAGCGTGGCTCTACTTCAAATGCGGTGGCATAAATTTCTTTTAAATCATCAGGGATGCGAGAAATTTGCTGCACACTGCCTTCGTAGTGTTTTAAGTCATTGACCATTACGCTATCCCAAAGGTTACGCGCTTTTAAGTCTCGGACTAAGTAAGGGTTAATAACGGTAAATTCACCCGACAAGTTCGACTTAACATACAAGTTTTGGTAAGTCGGCTCAATCGATTGCGATACACCCGTAATGTTGGCAATAGTCGCCGTTGGCGCAATGGCCATTACGTTAGAGTTACGCATACCTTGTGTTTTAACCGTTTGACGAAGCTTATCCCAATCCAATGTTTGGCTATGATCAACTTCAATAAACTCAGCACCACGTTGCTCTTCTAAAATTTTAAGTGAATCAATTGGCAATATGCCTTGGCTCCACAAAGAACCGTCAAAGCTTGAGTAGCTGCCACGTTCGGCGGCTAATTGTGATGAGGCTTCAATCGCGAAATAACTCACGGCTTCCATAGAGCGATCGGCAAATTCAACTGCAGCATCAGAACCATAAGCAAAGTGTTGCTTATACAATGCATCTTGGAAACCCATAATGCCCATGCCCACTGGACGATGACGCAGGTTAGATGTACGTGCTTGCGGTACTGAGTAGTAGTTAATGTCGATAACGTTATCAAGCATACGAACTGCAGTGTCGACAGTCTTTTTCAACTTCTCAATATCTAAGCCATTCTCGCCAATGTGCTGTGGCAAGTTGATTGAGCCCAGGTTACAAACGGCAATTTCTTCAGTGCTGGTGTTCAATGTAATTTCAGTACACAGGTTTGATGAATGAACCACACCGGCGTGCTGCTGTGGTGAACGTAAGTTACAAGGATCTTTAAACGTAACCCATGGATGGCCAGTTTCAAACAACATGCCAAGCATTTTGCGCCATAAGTCTTGCGCTTTAATACGTTTGAATACACTGATCTTACCTTCATCAGCCATTTTTTCGTATTCGTTATAACGGTTTTCAAATGCTGTGCCGTATAAGTCGTGCAAATCAGGCGTATCGTTAGGTGTAAATAACGTCCACTCTTGATCTTGGAAAACACGCTTCATAAATAAATCAGGCACCCAGTTGGCCGTGTTCATATCGTGTGTACGACGACGGTCATCACCGGTGTTTTTACGCAGCTCGAGGAACTCTTCCATATCGAGATGCCAGCTTTCTAGGTACGCACAAACAGCGCCCTTACGTTTGCCACCTTGGTTAACGGCAACAGCTGTATCGTTAACCACTTTTAGGAATGGCACAACACCCTGAGATTTACCGTTAGTACCTTTAATATAAGCACCTAATGCGCGAACCGGTGTCCAATCATTACCTAAACCGCCAGCCCATTTCGATAACATCGCGTTATCATGAATAGCATTATAAATGCCGTCCAAGTTATCTGGCACAGTAGTGAGGTAGCAAGAAGACAATTGCGGGCGCAATGTACCAGCATTAAACAATGTCGGTGTAGAGCTCATATAGTCGAACGATGATAACAAGTTATAAAACTCGATAGCACGGCCGTTTTTATCTTCTTCTTGTGCGGCAAGGCCCATGGCTATGCGCATAAAGAATACTTGTGGTAATTCAAAACGAATTTCATCTTTATGAATAAAGTAACGGTCATAAAGTGTTTGCAGGCCAAGATAAGTAAATTGTAGATCGCGGTTAGCATTCAATGCTTGACCAAGGCGAACAAGATCAAAGCTTGCTAGTTCAGGTGACAATAATTCAAACTCAATACCTTTAGTAATGTATGACGCTAAGGCCTTACCATAAAGAGCTTGCATTTCTGATTGTGTCGCTGCGTTCGCCACGCCTAAAAATTTCAGCGCTTCGCTACGAATGGTATCCATTAACAAACGTGCAGTAACATAGCTATAGTTTGGATCACGCTCAACCATGGTACGAGCAGTCATGACTAAAGAGGTATTCACTTCACTGTATGACACACCGTCATAAAGGTTTTTAAGGGCTTCATCAAGAATTAATGCCGCGCTAACATCTTCAAGATCTTGGCAAGCTTCATTCACAATTGTGTGAAGGCGCTTCATATCAAGCGGCTGTTTAGTGCCGTCATCTAATACAACATTAAGGCTGGTTTCTGGAATGGCATCGGCTTGCAGTTTTTCAGCACGCAGTTGTGAGCGTTGCTCGCGGTAAAGTACATAGTCGCGAGCCACTTTTTGGTCGCCACTACGCATCAGGGCTAATTCCACCTGATCCTGAATATCTTCAATATGAATAGTGCCGCCAGAAGGCATACGACGTTTAAAGATTGCCGTAATCTGTTCAGTTAATTGTGCAACCGTTTCATGAATGCGATTAGATGCCGCTGCAGTTCCGCCTTCAACGGCTAAAAACGCTTTAGTAATCGCGACACTGATTTTGCTGACATCATAAGTCACAACCGTGCCGTTACGCTTAATAACACGTATTTGGCCGGGTGCTGTTGCTGTCATATCAATCGTATCTGAATTAATGGATGCCGTAGCTGTTGGGCTACTTTGGGCTGGGCTCGGAGTATTGGCCTCAGTTTGTTGCATGTTGACTCCTCAGTCTGATGTTTAAATAATATTTTTTTTATTTGTGATTGCTTTAATCTAAATGCTTTTAATCTAAATGTTTTAATCTAATCGCTGGTTTTTTAAGCATCTCAACCGATTGAGTTTCTCTCGGTGCTATTCCTGCTTATACCAACCTAATATTTGCTGCTTTAGGGCTAGTCAAAAAATTGACTGGCCTGTGTATTTCTTTTTTTCAGCACGATTGAAATGTGCATCAAACTTATAGGCTGAAAAGTAGACAAAAGCGTCGATCTTGTTGCTAAATTGATCGTTTTAGTGCTTTTAAACGACTGATTGCCCTACTCGGTTCTAACTTTTAGTGATATGCGCTGCACAGGCATGCGTTTTATCACTAAAACACTCAAAAACCCTACATGTTGGGGTTGGCGAGCACCGGAGGTACAAGATAGTGCGGTCGAGGCAATTATGCAATAGCAAAACTCATGGCTTTAGCTGTTAATTACCTGTGGATAACTTTTATTGTGTGCGGCTACTAACCTTATGGCAAAGACGGCTAATGTGAAGAGCAAAAAAAACCGTGACAAAACGGTTATAAAACTATTTTTGAATTAAAATAATTCTTTTTATTCCAATTTGAACCATGCCGATAAAAGTCATTTTATGGGTGTTATTTGAACGTTTTTGGCTACTTTAATAGCTGCTGATTGCGCGGGCCAATGAGCGGGCTTTTTTTAATCAATAAGCGCAGTGATGACAAGCCTAATCAATGTAGAAAGAGGCCTATTAAAGAAGAATGAAGAGATAGCTAACCGCCGCATCCATAAATGCATACAATAATAGAGAAGCGGGATACCTATTCATATAAGTGATTATCTATAAACGACGGCTTATATAAAGAAGGCCGTAAAAGAAAACCTACAACTTGCATCTATATAAAACTAGCAGCTGTAACTAGCACCTATAACCTGTAACTAGCACCTATAACCTGTAACTAGCATCTATGAATAGGAAGTGTATTGATGACACAGTCAAAAAAGCCGTTGCTCTTAGCCATTGACCAAGGCACCACGAGTTCGCGTGCCATCTTATTTAATCTGCAGGGTGAGATTCAAAGCGTTCGCCAGCAGGAGTTAACGCTGAGTTATCCGCAGTCGGGTTGGGTAGAGCAAGACCCCGAAGCGCTTTGGCAAGATACCTTACAAGTGTGTCGTGACGTATTGCAGGCAACACCCTCTGCACTCAGTGATACGGTTGCCATTGGCATTACCAATCAGCGTGAAACAACCGTTGTTTGGGATAAAGAAAGCGGCAAGCCGATTTATAACGCCATTGTTTGGCAAGACCGGCGAACAGCCGCGCTGTGTGAACAATTAATAGCGCAAGGCAAAGAAGCTGAGGTGTCGGCTAAAACCGGCTTATTACTCGACCCTTATTTTTCTGCCACCAAGATTGCCTGGATACTTGATAACGTCGACGGTGCCCGCCAGCGAGCTGAGGAAGGCGAGTTATTGTTTGGCACCATTGATACCTTTTTATTATGGCGTTTAACCGAGGGCAAGATACACGCCACCGATGCCACCAATGCGTCGCGCAGCTTATTACTGAATATAGCCACCGCGCAATGGGATAATGATTTGCTCGCGCTATTTAATATACCGCGCGCTATGTTGCCCGAGGTGCGCGATAACATTTCTGACTTTGGTGTAGTGGGTAAATCCTTATTAGGTATGGACTTACCTGTTTGTGCCATGATTGGCGACCAGCAATCGGCATTAGTGGGACAGGCCTGTTTTGAAAAAGGCATGATTAAATCCACCTATGGCACCGGTTGTTTTATGTTGATGCATACCGGCAAAGAGCAAACTGTCTCGGATCAGCGTTTATTAACCACGATAGGCTATCGGTTAAATGGTAAAACCAGTTATGCATTAGAGGGTTCTATTTTTGTTGCCGGCGCGGCGATTCAATGGTTGCGTGATGGTTTAAAACTGTTTGAGCATGCGAGTGAAAGTGAAGCGATGGCGCAAAGTATAGCGGGCAATAACGGCGTATACTTTGTGCCTGCGTTAACGGGATTAGGTGCACCGTATTGGCGGCCAGAGATTCGTGGCGCGATTATGGGATTAGGGCGTGATACGACTTCGGCGCATATTGCGCGCGCAGCTTTAGAGGCACAGGCCTATCAAACGCGTGATTTAGTGGCCGCCATGATTGCCGATGTAGGTACGTTGCCTGCGGTAATTCGTGCCGATGGTGGTTTAGTGGCGAATAAATTTGTTTGTCAGTTTTTAGCAGATATATTGCAAACGCAAATAGAAGTACCTGCGGTAACCGAAGCAACAGCTTGGGGGGCGGCGAGCTTGGCGGCTATTGGTGCAGGTGTATTTGTTGGCATCGAGGATATTGAGCAAGTCTGGCAAAAGCAGCATGATTATTTACCCATTATGCCCGCGGCGAAGGCCGAGGCACTTTATGCAGGTTGGCAAAGAGCGATTAAATCATTATTGAGTGAGTAAGCGTATTTGAGGCCTAATTTTTTTTAATATTTTTCAATATTTGTCCGATAGGAATAACCGATGTCAGATAAGTTTTTTTTCAAGGGGCGTCAGGATGCTCGACAAAATCACAAGACTCCAGGCTTCCAAACCAAGGCGAATCACAAGCCTGGCAGCAAAAAATACCCGATGGATTTAGTGGTGACAAGTCATGAAAGGATGCAGGAAGTTGAAGCTTTAGTCGCAAAGGCTGAGTTATATGCAGAGATTACTATTGATAGTAGTGAAGGTGCTGTTGAGTCGATTGGTCCATTAACCGTGGCGCTGAGCAAAGTCAGCACTGTTAAAGTGGAGAAAATGCCAAATAGGAATGAGCCTTGCTATTGTGGCAGTGGGAAAAAATCCAAGAAGTGTTGTGGGGAGTAGAGCTGACATTTTCGAGTAAAATGGGGCAAGAGCAGAATTCTTTAAGCTGTTTCATCAAGTTCACATTCAAGGTCGTCGGGGGTGGCCCGACGACCTTGAATTTAAAACATAAAAAATTAAAGTGAAAACCCAGAATTTTTATTTAGGAAACTTAAGCCCAATCGAACGCGGCACACTCTGCCCACCATCCATTGTATGAGTAAGACCCGCAGTATCAATATACCAATCTTGACTATTTTTCCGCACATATACTCTTAAATGCATAGACTCTTCACGACCAAAACCAAACGCAGAACGATAAGCATAAGGTCCTTTACAACTGACTAAAATAGTACTCGACGTCTGACTTAAAATAGAAAGCTCATCACAACTGCCAAATTTTAACGCGCGAAACGAAGCACTATAAACTAATCGATTCCAACCTTTCGTCGACTCAATTTTTTTACGCCCAGCCTCCGAAAAAAAAGATTTTATATCATCATCAAAATCACTCTCAGTATTAATCGATTTTTGATAATCCAAAAAAACCTGCATGCCGGGGTGAGCTAAATCTTCTTGATTTGCAAACCGCTGATCCATTGTCGCGCAAGAACATAAAACAATAACAGATACGAAAGAAAGAAAATTTCTAACTATTTTTTTTATCATAACGCTATTTATCACTAATTTTTCCTCATCTATAAATATAACTATTAATTTCTATTTGGCGAAAACTTCATGCAATCAGGAGACCCTACCCGCTCACTTCCCTTAACCGCCGACCAGCTCACAATCGCATATTTAATACCACGTTGAATCGGTAGCGATTCATGCACATAGCGATGGGTAGACGGAAAAAAGACGACATCCCCTGCCGCTGGTTGATAAGTATAATTCAAATGATTAAAACGCAAACCACCTCCTTTATATTTATCATTAAGGTAAATCAATAAGCTCACATCACGATCAAAAGATTTAACCCATTGATTAGAACCAGCATCAAACACTTCACTATCGGCATGACTTTTATATAAACCACCGGATTGATAGCGCAATAACTGTGGCGGCTCAAAAAACTCTATTTCTTGATTAATCACCGGCTCTACACACTGAGTAATAACTCGGTTCATCCAACCAACTACTAAATCTTTATGCTCCATCATATCAACCGCTTGCGTGACTCGGCTGGGGTCTCTTTTTTGGACAGTTTCACCCTGTTCTGCAGAGCGCTCTTCGTCTTTTAAAGTCAGCCATACTCGCTGCTGCTGCTCTGCTAAACGAATCATTTTTTTGCATTCAGTCTTTGAAAAAAGACCTGAATAAACATGCACTCCCACCGGCGCTGCACGATTAGGCGATGGATCGCCACAGCAATCGCTAAACTTTTTTCCACTTAGGCAATAACACAACACACTCAAAATTTGTTAACCCTTACTGAAATCTATTATTTAATTTGAAACTGAGCTATTTTTTTAAAAACGAATTTATTGACCAATATTAGCCATAGAATTTTTTAATCGCATGGCAAATATAATCAATGGATTCATTACTGAGTTGCGCTGCCGATGGCAACCAAAGACCATTATCACCAATCAAATTCGAAATAGGATGTTCGCCAGCGACATTGTAGGCAGGCTGTTTATTAATGGGTGGATACATAACGCGCGTGCCGATATCTTGAGTTTTAAGAAAACCCATTAACTGATCTCTCGATTCCACTAACACATCAATAAACCACGGCGTGGTATGTGTTAGATCTTGTTCAAAAAAAGAGACTTCCTTAACATCCACCAACTGACTTTGATAACGCTGATAAATAGCTTTTTTTCGCTCTACACGCCAAGGCAGTTTTTTCATTTGCTCAATACCAATACAAGCTTGTATATCGGTAAATTTAAAATTTAGACCTAAACTTTCGTGATAATCATTACCACCACTGGCACGACCAAAATCTTTTAACTTTCTTACTTTATCAGCAATAGCATCATCGTTAGTGACAACACATCCGCCCTGCCCGGTTGAAATAATTTTAGGCGCCGAAAAAGAAAAACTGCCCGCCACACCGGCCATACCAATATGACGCCCATCGGGATAATGCGAACCTAATGATTGCGCGGCATCTTCTAATAACAATAAATTATGCTCTGCGGCTAGGCGCTCAAAAGCCTCAATACCCACCGTCGGATAACGGCCATTGGCCGACATAAACATAATAGCTTTGGTTTTATCGGTAATCGCCGCACGAACAACATCAATATCAAGACACAAAGTCGCTGCTTCAACATCCGCAAATATTGGCTCAATACCAAACATTTTCAAAGCGTTTGCTGTCGCTATCATGGTGTAGTTAGGCACAATAACTTCATCACCGGCCTGCAAACCACAGGCAAGAGCGGCTAACGAGAGACTAATGGTGCCATTATTGACGACAATACAATGCTTAGCACCTACGTATTCGGCCAGACTGTTTTCAAAGGCTTCAGTTTGCTTAAACTCGGTGATAAAACCGCCGCCGTCCATATAATCATTTAACGACTGTTTTTCTTCTTCGCCAAACCATGGCTGCATTTGCATAATAAATTCGCGATCACTCATAATTTGTCTAAACCCATATTAAGCAAACTGCTCGCTTATTTTTTATTTAACCTAACGATTTCTCTCAATGAGTGAATAACAGCATAAGCCCATTGAGCGGCACTTAGTTATAAAAACTATATCTAAAGAAAGAATAGCACAAACCGTGTTTTTCTCTGCTTTAGCACCAATAAGAATCTTTGAAATTACAGCTGATTAAGAAGAACAAATACTTAACAGCATCACCAGCGATAACTATTAGACGAAAGAAGCACATTACCTTAGATGAATGGATCTTTAAATGCGATAAACGTCTTATAAAAAGCCCCAAAACACATCGAATAATGTAAAATTATTGGTCTATTGTCATTACATCGTAATAACAATATAAAAAAGCCTCGCGCTGCATTACAGGCTTTAAGCAGCCGAACACTATTAATAAAAGAGAAAATAATATGCCTTTATTCTACCGCCTTCTAATTTGTATCGTTGTTGCTACACCCATTTCAGCTGTTTATACCAGCTGGGCTACCGACAACACCTTTCATTATATATTTAATACCGATGCTGCTCTGGCTTTCTCCGGTACAGCTATTCTCTGTATGCTTTTATGTAACATGAATTTGAGCAACGTATCATTCAGCTTGCCACGCAGACGTAAAGCCGCCGAAGGAAGAGAAATCGGCACCGTTAAATGGTTTAGCGGCAGTAAAGGTTTTGGCTTTATTACACGTGATAACGGCGAAGAGATTTTTGTTCATTTTCGCTCTATGCAAAAAGACAGTAAGCGTCTTGGGCCAGGACTTGATGTTGAATATGCCATTGTTGAGGGCGATAAAGGCCCTGAAGCTGCTGATGTCGTGGTTGTATAACGCCCATTAGCTTCTCTGCAATACTTTGCGACGATCATTAGGTCGTTGCAACTTTTATCTAAGCTCCTGCCCTTCATATCTGCCTCTCATACCTATCTCTCATACCTATCTAGGCCCAATAAGCTCTTCACACTGTTATTTCTTCTTCCTTAAGAATAAAATAAGCCCCTAGCTGCACTAGCTACCCTATTCAATTGTATAAAAGGTAATCGTTTGAGCTCAAATCGTGTTTATAGCACTGATCAAGGTCGTATCTGCCCGTCTTGCAACCAAGCCAAGGCTAGCTGCCGCTGTAAAGCCGCGTCAGTGCAAGATAAAGGTGATGGCATAATCCGTATTCGTCGTGAAACAAAAGGCCGTAAAGGCGCAGGCGTGACGATTATTGATGGTTTAGTGTTAGAAGCTGGTGAAATGAAGGCACTGGTTAAAAAGATTAAGCAAAGCTGCTCGAGTGGCGGCGCGATTAAAGACGGTAGTGTTGAAATACAAGGGGAGCATAGGGAAGCTATTAAAGTATTGCTCGAAAAAACCGGTTATACGGTTAAGTTATCAGGTGGATAAATAACCAGCCTATATTTTAGTCATAAAAAAAGGCCTGCTAATGCAGGCCTTTTTCTTAACTTAGTTTATCTGTTTAGATAATCTTATAAATCAAAAGATTTGCTAAGATCTAAAACGATATAACCGTCGTTTGCTGCGCCAACGTCAGAACCGAATTGACCGCCAACAGTTAAAGCAGCAGTTAAACCAGCAACGTCAGCTGAAGTTGAAAGCTCAACCCAGTTGTAGTCATCAGCATTAACGTCTGAATCAACTTGACCAACTAATAAGTTAATGTTGCCAACAGTGTAGTTAGCAGTGATTACTGATGAATCAGCAGTGTCATTACCAGCAGCATCTTCACCAGAAACGTCAGCATAGCTTAAGCCAAGACCAGCAAAAGTAACGGCTAAAGTAAGGTCAGTTTCGTTGTTATCACCTTGGTTGCTGTAAGAGTAGTTAGTGTAGCTAACGTCAACGCCTACTTCACCAACAGTAGTTGCATAACCTACGTATACATCACGCTCTAACATTGAATTGTTATCAATAGCCCAAACACCAGCGTAGAAACCGCCAGCTGCGTAATCGATAGAAGCGTATGCTGAACTTTCAGACAACTGAACACCACGGAAGTAGTAATCAGAAACTGCACCGCCAGTAAGGCTAACTTCTGCTTGTGCTGCTGTAGCTGTTGCTAAAGATGCAACTGCGATTGCTTTTAAAAGAGTTTTCATAGTGGATGCTCCGAATATAGATCTTGTTTTAATTAAGTTTATATAACAATAAAGAACTTTTTTGTTTTCGTTCTGATAAACAGATTAGGTAAAGATCGATCTAACGGCCAGACTTAATCGCATTTAAAATTTACATTTTGTGGGTTTTTGTACGATATATCTGCAAAAGTAACTAATTAAGTATTAACACCGGCTTTTTTGTTTGATAAACGACCGGCTTCTCTTGATTTAAAAGCTTTTATGCCTATAAATTAAACACTTTAGGCGATTATAACGATTTATTTTATTGAAAAATTTAGACCTAAGTACTTGAAACCAATAGCAACTTAATGGTCGGGATTTACGCACCTCTAAAAATCCGTTATTAAACAAGTTGAATCGTTAGGTAAAAGGTTTAATCGATTATTTAATGTGAGAAAACTTAACGCGTCTTTTATAAGTAATACTGACTAGGTAAATTAATAATAGATGCGTTAGTTTTTTTGAAGCAAATTTATATTCAATGTTTAGCTTAAGTGCTGGTGACTATTTTATTTTTTAAGTTCTAAGGTCAGGGGCGTCGGAGTAGCCCGACATGCCAGAGTCTTGTGCGTATACTTTTAGTGGTGATGGGGTACTCTTAGAGTTTACTTTTTTGTTTGAGTTTTTAAGGTCAAGGTCGTCGGGAGTGGCCCGACATGCCAGTAACTTGTGATTCGCTTCGCTCACCCTACGGGACGCCTTTCAGGCGCGCAGCAAAAAACGCTGTGTCTACAGCAACAAAAAGTCACCAAAAAATGCCGCAACCTTAACGGCGAAGCTTGAGCACGACGGGTGCATCTCGTAGGGTTTTCTGTCCAGCAGTTCCAGAGAGATTATCGCCAAGCGGTATAGGGGGTACGTTTTTTGTGCTGCACTTACATCAAACTTTACGTTCAAGTTTACCTTTTAGCAAAATTGTAGTTCTACTAGTCATAATCCTTTACTTAACTCGCACTCTTTCATTTTCTACCCCACACTACGCTCAATAATTTTTTGGAGTAAAAGATTATTCTTTTGAGCTGAGGCGTTTTATTCTTTTTCTTCTATTCTCTTCTCTTATCTTTTTTGAGCGGCATGCGGAGCTCAATAGTAAAAAACGGCCGTTAGGCACGTTTTTTACTTGTTCTAAAATAAAAAGAAGTCTACTGAACTTGTTCGTTGTAGCCTCATTGTGTTTTGAAAAGTCTGAGGAATCAGAATGATATTGGCTGGAGGCGAGCTCAGATATTAACGAAAAATTAGGTCAAGTGAAAATCGTTTTCGTAGGCGCCGCTAAGGTGTGCTGGATAATATCAGTCCAAAGCGAATAGGTTATATCGGGGTCAATCTTCGTCAGATTGTGTGCTTTCTTTTGGTTACTTTTCTTTACACAAGTAAAGAAAAGTGACTGGCATGTCGGGCCACTCCCGACGACCTTGACCTTAAAAACTCAAACAAACAAAGCAATCAACTAGAATATTCTATTAACACTAAAAACCTATACATAAGTCGCTGGTTGCTAGCTGTCAGTCAGCCTCCGACGACCTTGAACTAAAAGCCGTCCAGAAATAATCAATCAACCACCAATCCATCCTCACGCATCTTAGCCATCTTATACCTTAACGTCCGTGGACTAATCCCCAACTTCTCTGCCGCATGCTTCTTAGAACCACCGGCTTCATTTAAAGCCTCAACAATAATCTCATACTCACGCTGCTTTAAATCAGCACTGTAATTAACCACCGACTCTTCAGCTTGCGAAGGATTCATATTCGACACTTTATCAGTAAAAAGCTCAGGACTACTTATTGATGTCTCAGCGCTTTGATCAAACAACAAATCATTTGCATAAATCGTATCACCCGGCTGCAATATTAATGCTCGCTGAACAATATTATCTAACTCTCGCACATTACCCGGCCAAGCATAAGCCAACAAACGCTGCTCGGCTTCTGTAGAAAAATTCAACTGACCACGTCCCATTTTTTTCGCATGCTGCAATAACAAATACTCAGCTAACGGCATCACATCATCCAATCGCTCTCGCAGTGCTGGCCAACGAATAGGAAATACACTTAGGCGATAGAATAAATCTTCTCTAAAGCTACCTTCAGTCACACATTGCTTAAGGTCACGATTAGTCGTTGCAATAATCCTTACATCCAGAGTAATGACCTTTCGGCCACCCACACGCTCTACTTCACGCTCTTGCAATACTCTTAATAATTTTGCCTGTAAGGATAAATCCATCTCAGACACTTCATCTAATAACAGCGTGCCACCATTAGCTTGTTCAAACTTACCTGGCGCTGATTGATGCGCGCCTGTAAAGGCACCTTTTTCATGACCAAACAAGGTCGCCTCAAGCATACTCTCGGGTATGGCTGCACAGTTAATAGCAATAAACGGTTCAGTCTTGCGCGTAGAATGCGTATGAATATAACGGGCTATCACTTCTTTACCCGTACCTGACTCACCAGAAATCAATACCGTTGAATCTGTCATCGCTACGCGTTTAGCCATTTGAAATAAATCACGACTTATTTGCGAGGCAATCACCGGGCCGTCACTTTCTAGTAGCTGGCCTACGGTGTAACGACTCACTAAATCGATGAGTGTGCTGGGATCAAAAGGTTTAACTAAGTAATCAACCGCGCCAGCTTGAATAGCACGAACCGATCGATCAATACTGGCGTAGGCAGTAATTAATAAAACGGGCAAAAAAGGATACAGCTTTTTAATTTCATCTAATAACTGGTGGCCATCCATACCGCCCATATTCACATCAGAGATGACCATGTCGAATCGCTGCTTGGCAAGGCATTCTAATGCTTGCTCACCTGAGCCGGCGGCAACGGTGAGTAAACCGGACAATTCAAGCGTATCAACAATGGCTTCTTGCAGTGCAAGGTCATCTTCAACAACTAATATAGTTGCTGGGTTTTTCGTTGATGCTAGCGCTGTATCATGACTGTCAATACACTCTGCAGATGCGCTCATAAAACTCTCTCTTTCTATTTGTCTTTTTTAGCTGCCACGTTATTTAACGGACACTTTATTTAATGGATATTTTTTTACTGCAACCTCAAGATTATGCTGAGGCATGAACACAAGGTAACTTGATAGTGGCTTGTGTGCCTTGTCCGGCTTTAGACGATAATTCAAACTCACCTTGGTGCGCTTTTACTACGGCGCGAACAACAGCGATACCTAAACCTGTTCCTTGTGATTTAGTAGAAACAAACGCTTCTTCTTGCTGTAGCCGCTGCATAATATTTTCAGGAATGCCACAGCCACTGTCTGCTATTGATATAAGGATGTCGCTATCTTCT
>Ga0206126_10001600_pt1 | contig 26795 bp, 27 predicted proteins | sample Helgoland_Spring_5_FD_148621 | JGI IMG/M metagenome (GOLD analysis project Ga0206126, IMG submission 148621) | Pelagic subsurface seawater microbial communities from Kabeltonne, Helgoland, North Sea - Helgoland_Spring_Bloom_20160412_1 | ecosystem: Environmental > Aquatic > Marine > Epipelagic ...
GAGGTTTTACCCACACCAAGAAATCCGGTGATGATATTAGTAGGAACTGCCTGAATATCTGGCGAGTTAGAGCTCATGGATCAATTTCTCAATTATTCGTCAATGGCTGAAAGAGGCATCACCAAAAGCGCCTTTATCAAGACCCTCATAGGCTTTAACAACGATGTTTGATTGATTATCTTCTGAAATAATTGCCGCCAAATATTTCGCAATATTTTCTACCGTACTTTCCATAGGCATAATAAATACCTTATCGCTTGGCAAACTAATCGCAAAATCACCCTGCTGAGCATGGTATGCCATTCGCGTATGCTCAATGCCATTCAGTTGGAACTTATCAAGAATGTGGCAGACGGTCGCTATATAGCCATCTTTTAATTTGTTGGCCCAATGGGCTTCAAGTTGAGTATTTCGGGCGCCATCGGTTAGAATTTCAATACGCGAACGATGACCATGAGCGATACGCTGACATTGACCTAAATGCTTCTGTAAGCCATGAGTATAATGATAAAAGGCACCTTCAATCACTTCATTGCGCAAATGAATCTTCACCCCAGTGACATTATCAGGTAATAACGCTTTTACACTTTCCTGTAAATCTTTAGCCACATTATTTACATCAATTACATCTGAATCGACTAGTAGCACAGCATCTTGAGGAGACTCGTGAGTAATTAAACCCCCGCTCTTTAAGGCAAATTTAATGTGGCATCGTTTGTTTTCAAGCTTGGTATTACAGCCAGAGAAACCCGTTGGCACCAGTAAACGATGATCAATTTCACAATCTATAAATTGTTTAATTTGTTTCTTAACATGGCCAAAATCAAACACCATGCCCTGTTCATCAAGGTCACCTGCCAACTCGATATCGACAATCCATGATTCACCCACAACCCCGCGCGCATGATCAAGATACGAAAAATCAATAACGGTTAAATTGTTTACAAATAATCGAGCCATAAAAGTTTAGTTATCTTTATTAAAGGGAATTGAGACTATTCCGGCATCGCCGATGAATGATGTTCAATAATCAACCAGCTTTTCCCATCCCAACGATACACATAGGTAAATCGCGCCTGAACTGAAGCGCCGCCGCTAAAAGTAAAGGTATATACCCCAGAATTGATCGCAATATCATCAAAGATACGCACATTGGATTCATCAATTTTGCCCTGTGGACCCTTGGCCAGAAAGTGGACAAAGTAATCTTCTATTTCTTGGTGGTTGTGACGAACCTGATTAGAAACGGTAGGAAGCAGAATAGCATCTGTCGCATAAAGGGCAGCAACCTGTTTTGGGTCACCGGTTTGCAACGCACTATTCCATTGATCAAATAATACTGTGATTTCGCTTTTTTGCATCTTCTACGCCCTATATTCTATCGATAAGTACTTCACATCAAAACTAATGCTTCACAATATTTAAGACGCTATTGTACAGTAATAAAGCTCTGAATTCTTAGCAGAATGATGACTAAATATTGACGAATCCCTAAGTTTTTAGCAAAAATCTAAGCGCAATTGTCACACAGACAGTTTAACTCTATCTGCGGGCTTAGCAATTGGTAACCTGCGCCTTTGACGGTATTTCCAAGGTCGGTAATAGTCGATTCCTCAACCGTAATTTCTTTCACTATGCTGCAACTTTTACAAATCAAAAACTGTGGCACTGCATGAGCATGGTCACAGCTAATATGCATACAGGCAACATACTTATTAGCTAGGTTCAGTTTATGGACTAAAAGCTCGCTCTCTAAAAAATCCAAAATACGATAAACCGACATAGCCGGAAGACTCTCACCGTATTCCTGCTTACAAAAATCAATTAATTCATAGGCTGAGAGTGCCTTGTTCGACTTAACTAGGCCAGTCAAAACCTTTTTGCGCTTTTGAGTTAATCGAGAGCCACGCAAATCACAATGCTTTTCTGCGTGTTGAATAATACTTTCTACGCTGTTCATATCAGTTACTTCAAGTTGATAGTTGAGTTTTTCGCTGAAAGCATACTCGAACCCTGTTTAGAGGGCGTAACCCATAGGGTATTAATTTTACGGATACCTGGGAAAGAAGCGAACAACGCCACCTTTATCGAAGACAGTTTTGAAGTATCTTTGCAGGTAAAACTATAGCTGGCAACCATTTCACTGTGAGTTTCACCCTGATCATCATGTTTTTCATGATCGTCATGCTTTTCATGATCGTCATGCTTTTCATGATCGTCATGCTTTTCATGATCATCATGGTCGTCATGGTCGTCATGGTCGTCATGGTCGTCATGGTCGTCATGGTCGTCATGGTCGTCATGGTCGTCATGGTCGTCATGATGATTATCGCTCTCCAAAAGATCACTGCTATCAATTGAAGTACTTAAATGCTCACAGTCGCCACCAGCGATTAAAAAAAGTGAATCCTGTTGCTCTAAGAGTAATTCCGCCTGTTTAACCGCAGCAATATCGTGTTTACTCGAGGCCTTGTACTCAAAACCCACCAGATTCATTGCCGGTGAGATTAGCTGTAATTCAATCGTTTTAGTGTCCATAGCAATCGTCAGTTCCGAAAGGCCATGAACATGGGCATCCAAACTTTCAGCACTCTTTTCTGCATAGGCAGACTGAATCCCAGTGAACAGTGTCATAGCAATAGATAAAATACTTAATATCAATTTATTCATATAAACCCCCAAACAATTAACTTGACTAGTCATCCATAAAATCAAGTGTTAGAACTAAGCGACGCGTATTATTAGGTACCTGAGGAGAGCGGTGAATAAGCCCTGCCCCTTCGTTATTATGCCAAAGCTCGCCTTTCATTAAACCCACATCACCTGATTTTAGCTGTTGAATATCAGAAATATGTTCAAATAAGCCTGATAGCTCATCGGGCTTACCCATATTGCCAGTGCCCAGTTTACTTCGATCAGCAACATTATGTGGCAACCATTCAGTAGCAATGCCCTGATAAGTAGTGACTAATCGACAGGGAACTCGATCCACATGAAATCTTGGGCACATAGCACGATCAAGCACAGTCATTCTTAATGCCCCGCGTTTAAGATCAAAAAAACAACAAAACATATCAACCAGATTGGCAATATCTCCAGCCAACACCTCTGCTTCTGGCGAACTGCCCAAAGCCTTGTTAACAACAGCAAAAGCTTCATCCTGACTAAGAACCAGTAACTTTTCAAGGGTTGGATTGCTCTCAATAATAGCATCAGCTGCCTGCTCAAGGTTATTGGCAAGGTTGCGCTTCCAAACCACCATATTAGTATCTTCCTGATATATATCAGTTAGAACTGTATGCTGAGTGTCCTCCATTCCCTGACGAAATTGAATCGGTTGCAGTGACTGATTACTCAACATATCTAATGTACTCATGGGGCTTCATCCCAAGCAGGGAAAGGATCATTAAATGTCGCCCAGTGCTGTTTACCCTCTAAAAGGTCAGCATCCGTTAATAGACAGGCATCAAGGGCATCTGTCATGGCTTGCTGATCAAGTCCCTGACCAATAAAGACTAATTCCTGACGCATATCACCAAAGGGCTCTTCCCATTGCTTTTCAATCGAAGCCAAATACTCCTCATCGGTAGGCCAACCTTTTTTAGGCACTGCCTTCCAGAACATACCACAAAAGCCATAGCGCGCAATACCGCCCGCCTGACTCCATTGACCCGCAAACTCAGGGCGTGTCGCCAACCAAAAGAAGCCCTTAGATCGAATAAGTTTGCCGTATTTTTCAGAACCATGAAGAAACTCATGGAATTTTTGCGGATAGAATGGCCGACGCGCTAAATACGTAAAACTGCTAATACCATATTCATCGGTTTCTGGTACGTGCTCACCACGCATTTCTTTAAGCCAGCCCGGTGCCTGCTGAGCGCGATCAAAATCAAATAACCCAGTATTCAGTACCTCATCAACAGCAACCTTGCCATGCTCCATTGGGATGATCTGTGCATCAGTATTCAATGTCTTTAGAATTGCCGTCAATCGTTCGACATCCGTGGGTTCAACCAGATCGGTTTTGCTAATAAGTAAGACATCGGCAAACTCAACCTGATCAACCAACAAGTCTGCTACACTGCGTTCATCCTCTTCACCCAAAGATTCGCCAGTATCCTGAAGATATTTCGCCTCTTCATAGTCTTTCAAAAAATTAACCGCATCGACTACGGTCACCATAGTATCCAGCGTTGCCACATCGGATAATGAAACACCGTCCTCATCAGCAAAGGTAAAGGTTTCCGCCACCGGCAAGGGCTCAGAAATACCCGTTGATTCAATCACTAGGTAATCAAATTTACCGTCTTTAGCCAGATTATTAACCTCTAACAACAGGTCTTCACGCAATGTGCAACAGATACAGCCATTACTCATCTCAACCAGCTTTTCTTCTTTGTGGCTTAAAGAAACATCGTTCTTCACCATCGATGCATCAATATTAATTTCGCTCATATCATTAACAATAACGGCGACTTTCTTACCCTCGCGGTTATTAAGAATATGGCTAAGTAAGGTGGTTTTGCCGGCACCAAGAAAGCCAGAAAGTACGGTTACAGGAAGTTGTTGTGTCATAAAAACAGAACTCATGGATTAAAAATTTATAGCCATATGATACAACATATCATTTTTAAGCCACAACCGTTTTTCGTGCAATCAGACCAGTAAAATGTGGCTGCACTGGAGCTTTGAAATAAAATATGTATTTACTGGACTATGCTGGCAACCCCAAAAGTTAAAAGTAGATTGTCTATAACTTTTAATAGTTACGAATGAACGATTTTTGATGCGCAGAAAATAATTAGCGGTTTATGAGTAAAGTTATAAATGTGAGCATCAGAATATGATAATTAGTTTTTGGCAGGATATTTTTTCGATTCAAGGTCCTGATGATAAATTAGATTGTTATTTTTCTGATACTCAGACAAGGTTATATTTCTTGGCTACTGATCTCTCATTTGCAGGGTTGGCACTTAAATTGAGTAATGATGTAAAGGTCCTAAAAATAACGGTAATGTATATTGGATTTAGTCCATGCAAGAGATTAAATTTAACATTTGGTTTCCGGTAGATAAAAATCGTCATCCTGTGAAAATGGCCCAGAAACCACTTTTAAATTACATTTGATTAGTTATAATCCGTACGATAATGTATGCAAACATTATTAATAATATGCAATTTAAAATGTATAAATAATACATAGACTAAATTAGCCTGCCGTGGTCTAGCATGACTTATCTATCTTTGATAGTTTTTCATTTTTTTAAGATTTCTTTAAACATATTTTCTAATTTGTTCAGCTGTAGCTTTTTTACTCCGGTTCTTGCTGTGGTCTCAGACCTGCCTGTTGTAATCGAAAATTAACTGGATGTAATTTTCAGTAAAGTTGTTAAGTATGGTTTTATTGTTTGTAAGCTTTACAATAACAATGTGTTAGCTAAAGCTAATTTTTTTCTCTATTTATTGTGAGGTTGCGTTATTTTTAAGAATATCCTAATTGTCTGCATTGGAAATATTTGTCGTAGTCCAACTGCTGCAAAGATATTGCAGGCAAGGACACCTAGATTAAATGTTTCATCAGCCGGTATTGGCGCTCTAGTTGATAAACCTATTGATGAGAATGCTGGCAAACAATTAATCTCTCATGGCTATAGTTCTGATGCTCATAGTGCGCGGCAGTTAAATACTCAGTTAATACAAGAAGCTGATTTGATTTTAGTTATGGAAAACTTTCAGCAACAGCAGCTTATGAAGCAATACCCGACGGCGTCAGGTAAAGTAATGCTCTTGGGTAAATGGTTAAATAATCTTGAAATAAACGATCCCTATCGTAAAAGCGCTGAAGCTTTTGAGTTGGTATTTGAGCAAATAGAGTCGGCATGCAAACTATGGAGCGATAAATTAAGTGGTAGCTAATATTTCTGGTCTGCCGTTTGTTAATTATAGCGACATACACAGCCTTGTATTAGAAACTTTCTGCTTAAAATTTAGTTTTTATTTTGACTATTGATGGTAAAATGAAAAGTTACTTATACAATAAAAAAACCTCTACAACTGCGTAAAAAATAAAAAGGAATAAACAACAATGCTAAATTCCTCCGGTGTTATTAGAAGCACTTTTAATTGCGTTTTTTTTATCGGAATAGTTCTTCTAGGCGGTTGTTCCCTTGTTCCCGGCACTCAGATTAGCGCATCCAATTTAAGCGATCTTAGTTTAGATGACAATTCAACAGTAGATCTAGTGCCTATTACCTCGGCACTTATTCAAGAAATGAAAGCAAATAAGTATTCTAATGTTTCTCAAATTGATACTGATTTACAGCAACAAATAAAACAATACGCCTATCAAGTCGGTGTTGGTGATGTGCTGAATATTACAGTGTGGAACCATCCTGAACTTACTATACCCGCTGGTCAATATAGGTCTGCCGGCGAAACCGGGAATGTGGTTCACCCAGACGGCACAATTTTCTACCCCTATATTGGCAAGTTAATGGTAGAAGGTAAGGAAGTGACAAAAATTAGAGACCTTGTTACTAACAAATTAAGTCAATATATTGAGTCACCGCAAATTGATGTTTCAGTTGCAGCTTACAGATCGCAAAGAGTGTTTGTCTCAGGCGAAGTGATGAATCCAGCTAATGTCCCTATCACAAACATGCCACTGACATTATTGGATGCAATAAACGCCTGTGGTGGTTTGTCTGCAGATGCAGATTGGCGCTCAGTTGTAATAACCACTGAAGGTGATTATGGTGCAATTAATGAAATAATAGATTTACATGCACTTTATCATCAAGGTGATATGAAACAAAATCGATTACTTGGCCCTAATGATATTGTTCATGTCCGTAAAAATGACGGTTTAAAAGTATTTGTGATGGGTGATGTGGCTAAGGCTGAAACTCAGCTTATTGATCGCAGCGGTTTAACTCTGGCTGAGGCATTAAATAATGTCGGCGGAATTAATGAAAGCTCTGCAAATGCCAAGGGCATATTTGTATTACGCATTAACGAAGTAACGGATACGTTATTGGATGTTTATCAGCTTGATGCATCTGCAGGTAGCATGTTGGTTCTTAGTACCCAGTTTCAGCTGCAACCATTAGATATTGTTTATGTGACTTCAGCGCCAATGGCACGCTGGAATAGAGTTCTATCACAATTTATACCCACTATTCGCAGTCTTTATGAGATTGATCAAATAATTAATCTTAAATAGTTATATCAAAAATTAATTACAGGTTTCGTTAAATTTTTGATGGTCAATTAATCTCTTGAATTAATAATTAGGATTTTAGAACAATATGTCGGAAAAAAGCACTCAAGGCCAACCCAATCTAAGTATTGGTTATCAGCAGCATGATGATGAAATTGACCTGCGTCATTTGATTGCCATTTTACTTGATGGGCGATTTATTATTGGCGGGGTTATTGTAATAGCTGCTGCAATAGCTTTGGCGTATATTATTACCGCAACTCCTATTTACAAAGCTAACGGCCTTATTCAGGTAGAAAATAACTCTCCAGGGGTTCCGGGTTTAAGCGATATGGCTGATATTTTTGCTACCGAAAGCTCTTCTGCTACAGAATTACACGTCATTAAGTCACGATTAGTGTTGGGGCAAGTGGTCGATGAATTGGGCCTTTCAGCTTCTATAAAGCCTGTTTATGCACCCATACTTGGCAAGTTAATGGCGAAAGGTGTAATTCCATACCAATTATCTTCAGTTCCATTCGGCTTTTCTGGCTATGCAGCCGGTGGTGAAGTGCTTGATATTGCCAAGCTTTCAGTGCCAAGTTATCTTTTAGGCCAAGAGCTAACACTTTTGGTAGAGGGCACTAATCAATTTAGTCTTTGGTTTAAGAATAAAAAGATTTTACAAGGTGCTGTGGGTGAATTGGTATCAAGTGAAAACAACCAAATTGATATAAAAATCCTGGAATTATTTGCTAATAAGGGCGCCAAATTTACAATTGTTAATGCGAGCCGCATATCTACTATTCTAAATTTGCAAAAGCAGCTTAAAGTTTCTGAAAAGGGCAAGGATACGGGAATTATTGAAATATCCTTTGAAGGCTCTAACGCTATGCAAATAACTAAAATTGTTGACTCTGTGTCAGCTAATTATTATCTGCAAAATGTTCAGCGGATGGCAGTCGAGGCAGAAAATAGCCTAGGTTTCCTTGATCAACAAATCCCACGTATTCAACAAGAGTTAATTAATTCAGAAGAGGCGCTTAATGATTACCGAAGGGAACGCACTTCGGTAGATCTGTCTTTAGAAGCGCAGGCTGCTTTGGACAGCTTGGTGCAAATTGAAGCTGAAATAAGCACTATGTCTATTAGCGAGGCTGACATATCTCGGCGCTTTACTTTGGAGCACCCTAACTACATATCTTTTAAGCGCCAGCAAAGTAATCTACTGAATCAGCGTGAAAAAATGGCTCGCAAACTTGAGACATTACCTGATACACAAAAACGTGTACTTCGCCTTAAACGTGCTTTTGAAGTTAATCAGGCAATTTTTTTAGCCTTACAAAATAAGCGTCAAGAGCTAGCTATTGTTAAAGCCAGCACTGTGGGCAATGTACGTGTATTGGATAAAGCTGAAGTGATGCCTAATTTAGTAGCGCCTAAGAAGGGTCTTATTTTGGCTATGTCTTTGATTTTGGGTGGCATGTTAGGAATGATAATTGTTGCACTTCGACATACATTGAGATCTGGTGTTTCTGACCCTAAGGTATTTAACGATAATGGCATTATGGTGCATGCCACAATTCCTCTTTCTGAAAATGAGGATATCTATGACAAACGTAAAAAATCGAAAAAAACAAATTCTCATTTTTCTCTACTAGCCAAGGATCATCCTGCAGACCTATCTGTCGAGGCGTTAAGAAGTCTTAGAACTTCTCTGCATTTCACCATGTTAGATTCGGATAATCATTTGGTCATGTTGAGTAGTGCCAGTCCCGGCGTAGGTAAATCTTTTGTCTCATCAAATTTAGGCGCCGTTGTAGCTCAGGCAGGTCAACGAGTTTTAGTGGTTGATGCTGATATGCGAAAGGGTTATTTGCACAAGCGCTTTTGTCATGAGCCCGATCAGGGCTTGTCTGAAGTTCTGGCAGGTACTCTGGATGCTAAACAAGCATTAAAATCAACGAATATTAAAGGTTTAGATATTTTAACCCGAGGTAAAATTCCTACAAATCCATCTGAATTATTGATGAGCTCTCAGTTTCAGTCTTTAATAACCAGCCTTTCTTCTGGCTATGATTTGATTATTTTTGATACACCGCCTATTTTGGCGGTGACTGATGCCTCAATTATAGGTGCCTACTGTGGTACTTCACTAATGGTAGCGCGCTTTGAGTCATGCACCCTTAAAGAAATTATTGCTGCCAATCATCGTTTTGATTTAGCGGGTGTGGACATCAAAGGTATTGTATTTAATGCAGTTGAGAAGAAAGCTAGCAGCTACTATTATGATTATGGATACTATAATTATGAATACAAAGCAGAAGACTAGTGTATATTTTGAATTAAAACATTTTACCCAGATCTATCGAGTATCATCCTTAATGCTCGATAGAATTTGCGTTTTTTTCCTATCTAGCAGCATTTGCGGATCGCTCATTATTCGGATCGCTCACCCTTAAGCACAAGAGCCCTCAATAAGGTGCCGATTATAGAAAAAAGCCTCCACAAGGGAGGCTTTTTTGGTTTAATTGGTCGGGACGGCAGGATTTGAACCTGCGACCACTACACCCCCAGTGTAGTGCGCTACCAGGCTGCGCTACGCCCCGATTTGAGGTCGGCAATAATACATTACCTTTGGACTATTGCAACCCATACTCAAGATAAGTTGTACAGGTTGTTTATTTACGGGTTAAAGACTCAAGTATGTCTTCAAGTTCTGAAATAGTTTGTGCCACTAATTGGTTATAAGGCGTGCTTTCTTTTTTGCTAGTTTCGCCTTCTAAACGCTGTTTAGCTCCACCTATAGTAAAACCATGCTCATAGAGCAATGAACGTATCTGACGTATCAACACCACGTCTTCACGTTGATAGTAACGACGATTTCCACGGCGTTTAACCGGATTAAGGCTCGGGAACTCCTGCTCCCAGTAGCGCAATACATGGGGTTTTACCGCACATAACTCACTGACTTCACCGATGGTGAAGTAACGCTTTCCAGGAATAGTTGGAAGCTGGTTATTGTTACTTGGTTCCAGCATGCATTTCTACCCGATTTTTTAGTTTTTGTCCGGGTTTAAAGGTCACCACACGTCTCGCTGAGATGGCCACATCTTCACCGGTTTTTGGGTTTCTTCCGGGGCGGCTTTTTTTGTCACGCAAATCGAAGTTGCCAAATCCAGAAAGTTTTACAGGATCGTTGTTCTCAAGGGCATTAACAATTTCAGCATAAAACATTTCAACCACTTCTTTAGCTTCGCGTTTATTTAGGCCTAGTTCATCGAAAAGCATTTCTGCTAAATCAGCTTTTGTGAGAGCACCCATTACGCGTTACCTGTGTGTGAAATTGTATTCGCTAAATTAACTTCTTAACTCAGCACCTAGAACCTGATTGAGCTGGCTGACAACCGTTTCAATCGATTTATTGATCTCTTCATCCGTTAGAGTGCGCGAACTATGCTGAAAGGTCAAGCCTAACGCAATACTTTTTCCTTTATTTTCAACATCTTTGCCGTGATAAACATCAAATAACTTTAAATCACTCAATGACTTACCTGCCGCAGCTCTGGCCTCATCAATTAGTTGCTGAGCTGACACATCAACTGCAACCATAAAGGCGAGATCTCGGCGAACTTCTGGGAACTTGCTGACTTCTTGCGATTTTATTGAGGTAAATTCGTTTATCATGCTGACATCTACATGAAAAACATAAATCGGCTTACTGATCTCTAGTTTGGCCTCTACTGCTGGATGCAAGCGACCAATCCAACCCACCTGTTGATCGTTTGATAGAATCTCTGCCGACTGCCCCGGATGCAACGCTGGATGGCTAGCCGCTCGAAATACTACCTTATCAATAGATTGATTATCGGACAGTATCGCTTCTAAATCACCTTTTAGATCATAAAAATCCACTGCATCTTTATCTGCACACCAGCCGATGGGAGCTCGAGATCCGCAAATCAAACCACCTAGGGCGAGGTTCTGCTCAAGCCCAGCAACGGCATCTTTGTTGTCGGTAGGGATAAAGCACTGCCCTACTTCAAATAAACGCACTCGAGGCTGTTGTCGATTAAGGTTATGTATAGCCGAGCTAACCAGTCCTGGCCATAGGCTAGTTCGCATCACTGAAAGATCTTGCGATATAGGGTTACTTACCTTTACTGCCTGTCGTTGCGGGTCAAAAATTTGCATCATCTCAGGGTCGACAAAGCTGTAAGTAATTGCTTCTTGATAACCCAATGAAACTAAGCGATCGCTAAAGTAGTTAAGCGGCTTTACGTCTTCGTTGCTTGGCTTTATTTCTACAGCCATAGCGGGCGTAGTCACTGGAAGATTGTTGTAGCCATAGACGCGTGCAACTTCTTCGACTAGATCCTGCTCTATAGCCAGATCAAAACGCCAACTGGGTGACTGCCAAGTACCTGAATCTGCATCGCGCTGCTCTTGAGTTAAACCAAGACGCGTTAGCATACCGTCAACTTCATCTGCTGGGATTGTAACGCCAAGCTGTTGAGCAAGGTGTTTATCGCGCAACTGAATATTGGCTGGCTTGGGTAAGTGATCAGTTGCCTCTGCAACTGTCACTGGACCTGCTTCCCCTCCACAAATCTCTAGCATCAGCGCCGTAGCGCGCTCAATGGCATTAACCTGTAATTCAGAGTCTACACCGCGCTCAAAGCGATGGGATGAATCCGTATGCTTTCCGTAATTTCTTGCTTTACCCGCAATAGCAATGGGATCGAACCAAGCACTTTCAAAGAATATATCAGTAGTACTATCAGATACCGCTGAAGCTGCGCCACCCATAATGCCAGCCATAGCCAACGTCTTAGACTGGTCAGCAATCACTAGTGTATCTTCAGCAACCTTAACCTTACTATCGTCTAATAGCTCAAGGGTTTCATTCTGCCCCATACGTACCGCTATAGCGCCATCGAGCTTCGAGAGATCAAAGGCATGCATTGGCTGGCCTAATTCTAGAAGTACATAGTTTGTAACATCTACTGCAGGACCCAAAGTTCTAATCCCACTGCGACGCAAGCGCTCTTGCATCCAAAGTGGCGTGGGACGCGTTAAATCTACCCCGCGGACAATGCGTCCGGCGTAGCGACCGCAGGCCTGAGGCGCTTCAATAACCGCTGTGAGACTATCTTTAATACTGGCCTGAACAGCGACAATATCTAGCTGCTTTACTGGCTCACAATTAAGTACGCCCACTTCTCGTGCTAGACCTCGAATACTCAGGCAGTCAGCTCTATTCGGCGTAAGATCGACTTCAATAATATTGTCATTGAGATCGAGATAATCAAGTAGGTTCTGACCCACAGTTGCATCGGCGGGTAGCTCCCATAAACCAGAATCATCATCCCCAAGGGCTAACTCGGTTTGGCCACAGAGCATGCCCATGGATTCAACACCACGTAGCTTGGCCTTTTTAATTTTAAAACCTTCTGGCAGGTTTGCTCCCACAGTAGCAAAGGGTACCTTGATACCGACTCGCGCATTAGAGGCACCACAAACCACTTGAGTTTGTGCGTCGCCATTGCCGGCAACCTGACAGACTCGCAGTTTATCAGCATCTGGGTGCTGCTCTACTGCAATAATTTCTCCTACAACCACGCCCGTAATTTCTGGGGAAGCTGATTCGACACCGTCTACTTCAAGACCGGCCATTGTAATCTGCGCTACTAATTCCTCTGTTGAGAGAGAAGGATTAACGTATTGGCGCAACCATGATTCACTAAATTTCATAGATCCCCCGACCTAAAATTGCTTAAGAAAACGCAGATCATTTTCAAAAAACAATCGCAAATCATTAACACCGTAGCGCAACATTGCTAGTCGCTCTACACCCATACCAAAGGCAAAACCACTGAATTGCTCGGTATCCACATTACAGCTCTCAAAAACATTAGGGTGCACCATGCCGCAACCCATAACCTCTAGCCATCCAGTATGACTACAGACGCGACAACCTTCACCCTTGCAGTTAGTACACTGGATATCTACCTCGGCAGATGGCTCAGTAAACGGGAAGTAAGAGGGCCTAAAGCGCACCGGTAGGTCGGCCTCAAAGAAGGCTTTCAGAAACTGATCAACTACCCCTTTTAGATCGGCAAAGCTGGTATTTTTATCCACTACCAAACCCTCTACCTGGTGAAACATTGGGGTATGGGTTAAGTCAGAATCACAGCGGTAAACACGCCCCGGGCAGATCACTCGAATTGGCGGTTCTTGTTTTTCCATAGTACGCACCTGCACCGGTGAGGTGTGAGTTCGCAATACGGTCTTAGTGTCTATATAAAAAGTATCGTGCATCGCCCTTGCAGGGTGATGACTGGGAATATTAAGCGCTTCAAAGTTATGGTAGTCGTCTTCCACTTCAGGACCCACCTCAACGCTATAACCTACGCTGGTGAAAAATTCCTGAATACGCTCCATAGTTCGCGTTACTGGGTGTAAGCCACCCATGGCTTCGCCGCGACCGGGCAATGTGACATCAATAGTTTCTTGGGCTAATTTTTGATTGAGAACCTCAGCTTCTAGGCTTTGTTTGCGCTCATTAATTAATGCCGTTAAGCGCTGCTTAACCACATTAATTTTGGCACCTGCTGCTGGTCGCTCTTCTGCTGAAAGTGCCCCCAGACCTTTAAGCAAGCCGGTCAATTGACCTTTTTTACCCAAATACTCAACCCGCAAGGCTTCTAGGGCGGCCAGCTCAGTAGCGGCAGCAATATCCTGTTCAGCTTGATTTGTAATCTGTTCCAATTCAATCATTAGTCTGTCACCAGAGAGCTATTGTTTAGCTTATAAAATCTATAGTTTGTAATTTGCTTATCTTACTAAAAAAAATAGGGAAAGAGCTATCGCTCCTCCCCTATCTCGCCAACAATTATTCTTTAATTGAATAATTAGCTGTTGGATATTACTTAGCAGCTTTGTCTAGGGCAGTCTTTGCTTTCTTAACTACCGCACCAAATGCAGGCTTATCATAAACAGCTAAATCAGCTAGTACGCGTCGATCAAGTTCGATTTTCGCTTTACTAAGACCATTAATTAGTCTGCTGTAGCTCAAACCCTCTACACGAGACTGTGCGTTGATTCGTGCAATCCATAGTCTACGGAAAGTACGTTTCTTCGCACGGCGATCGCGATACGCATATTGACCGGCTTTAGTTACAGCCTGTGTAGCTACTCGGAATACTCGGCTTCTTGCACCGTAATAACCTTTGGCCTGCTTTAAAATCTTTTTATGACGACGATTGGCTTCAACACCACGTTTTACTCTAGGCATATTATTCTCCTACCAAAAATTAGTTAATTACAGGCCACGTAGCATGCGGTCTACTCGAGGGCTATCAGCATTTGTTAAGATGCTAGTACCGCGAAGTTGACGCTTACGCTTAGTGGTCATTTTGGTAAGAATATGGCTTTTGTGCTGATGCTTATGCTTATAGCCCGCAGCCGTCTTTTTGAAGCGTTTTGCAGCTCCACTGTGTGTCTTTACTTTTGGCATTTTAGTTCTCCTAAATAATAGGGTTAAATTTCAGTAGGAGCCGCCCGGACAGCCTGCCAAAAACATTGGCTGAACGCGGGTCACACTATGTTCCCTACTGTGCTACTTCTTCTTACTACTTCTTTTTGCTACTTCTTCTTACTTAAAGGCGCCAAGACCATAGTCATTTGACGACCCTCTAATTTTGGAAACTGCTCTACCTGAGCTAGCTCGGAAAGATCCGCTTCAACACGCTTCATCATTTCCATTCCCAATTCTTGGTGAGCCATTTCACGACCGCGAAAACGCAGTGTGATTTTAGTTTTGTCACCATTTTCCAGAAACTTTATCAAATTACGCAATTTAATCTGGTAATCACCGATATCAGTTCCCGGACGAAATTTTATCTCTTTAACCTGAGTCTGCTTCTGCTTTTTCTTTTGCTGAGCAGCTTTTTTCTTAATATCAAAGACATGCTTACCGTAGTCCATTATTTTACAAACGGGAGGATTGGAATCCGGTGATATCTCAACCAGGTCCAAAGTGTCCTTTTGCGCCATTTCTAGAGCGGCTGTAATTGAAACTACACCCACCTGCGCACCATCTGCGGCAATTAGCCTAACCTCTGAGGATGTTATATCTTCGTTGAGGCGTGCTCGCTTACTGTCTTTTTTAATAAGTATTACTCCGTATTCGTTTCTAGTTCACGACTGCGCTTTTCTGTATCACCTTGAAAGAGAGTAATAACCTCTTCAATTGCCATACTACCCAAGTCTTCGCCATCGCGTGTTCGCACCGCTACAGTGCCATTTTCAATCTCTTTATCACCTACAACGAGAAGATAGGGAACCCGTTGCATAGAATGACCGCGAATTTTAAAGCCGATCTTCTCGTTTCTCAAGTCCGAATTCACTCTAAATCCTTCATTTTGCATAGTTTGAGTGACTTTTTTTGCATATTCGGCCTGAGAATCAGTAATGTTGATCACAATTGCCTGTTGAGGGGCCAACCAAAATGGAAATGCACCCTCGTGCTGTTCGATCAAAATTCCAATAAATCGCTCAAAAGAACCCAATATGGCTCGATGTAACATAACCGGTGTTTTACGACTACCATCTTCGGCTACATATTCGGCATCAAGACGGCCTGGCATCGAGAAATCTACCTGAATAGTTCCCATCTGCCAGACTCGACCAATACAATCTTTTAGCGAGAATTCTATCTTTGGCCCATAAAATGCGCCCTCACCCGGCAATTCTTGCCAAGGCAATTGTTTAGCGTCGAGGGCTTCACCTAGAGCTTTTTCAGCACGATCCCAACTCTCCTCTGTACCCACACGCTGTTCAGGGCGAGTGGATAGGCGGTAAATTATTTCGCTAAAGCCAAAATCAGCATAAACCTCATGCAGTACATCAATAAACTCAGAAACCTCAGATTGAATCTGATCTTCTGAACAAAAGATATGGCCATCGTCCTGAGTAAATGAGCGAACACGCATAATGCCGTGTAATGAACCTGAGGGCTCATTGCGATGACAGGAACCAAACTCTGCGATACGCAATGGCAAATCTCGGTAACTCTTTAAGCCTTGATTATAAACCTGAATATGACAGGGACAGTTCATAGGCTTAACTGCGTACTGTCTGTCATCCGTAGTTATAGAAAACATATCATCGCCAAACTTATCGGCATGACCGGACTTTTCCCACAGACTGTAATCCACAACCTGAGGTGTTCTAATTTCTTGATAGCCGTTCTGCAACTGCTTTTTGCGCATGTAATCTTTGATGCCGTTATAAATTGCCCAGCCTTTTTGATGCCAAAAAACTGAACCCGGTGCCTCTTCCTGCATATGAAAAAGATCTAGCTTCTTACCAATCTTGCGGTGATCGCGCTTTTCCGCCTCAGCCAAACGATTGATATAAGCCTTAAGCTGTTTCTTGTTAGCCCAAGCAGTACCATAAATGCGCTGTAGCATTTCGTTATCGTTATCACCGCGCCAGTAGGCACCTGCCACTTTGGTTAATTTAAAGGCCGAAAGCTTGCCCGTAGAAGGGACATGAGGACCGCGACAGAGATCAACAAAATCACCCTGACGGTAAAGACCAATGGGCTGATCTGCAGGAATACCCGCAATAATCTCTGCTTTGTAGGCTTCGCCAATCCCTTTAAAAAACTCTACTGCTTCGTCTCTATCCCATTCTTCTCGCGCGATAGCAAAGTCTTTTTTAGCTAACTCTTGCATGCGTTGCTCAATAGCTTCTAGATCTTCAGGGGTAAAAGTGCGTTCAAAGGAAAAATCATAATAGAAGCCATTTTCTATCACCGGACCAATGGTCACCTGAGCTGTGGGAAATAATTCCTTTACTGCCATGGCCAACAAGTGGGCAGTAGAATGGCGAATAATTTCTAGAGCTTCATCGGAGCGGTCAGTGACAATCGATAGGTTTGCATCCTCTTCGATAAGATAAGAGGCATCCACCTCTTGACCAGACACAACACCAGCCAAAGTGGCCTTGGCTAATCCCGGGCCAATATCAGCAGCTACATCAAGTACAGTGACAGCAGAATCGAAGTCGCGTTGAGATCCATCAGGGAGAGTAATAACAGGCATGATTTTTTCCTTTTCAGTGGTGACCCATACAAGAGGCCACATGATTATAATTTTTAGTTAAGGCCGGCATTTTACCCAGTATTGCGGGCTTTTCAAGCACTAGATTTAACCGCAAAAAAGCAAGCAATCGGTTACAATGGGAAAACACCAAACTAACCAGAGACTCAGTCTTGAAAATTTATGTTGATGCCGACGCCTGCCCCGGCGTTATAAAAGATATTCTGTACCGTGTTTCACAGCGAACAGGTATCGAAGTCATCCTAGTTGCCAATCAGCCATTAAACACGCCAAGAATTCCTTCAGTGCGTTCAATTTGCGTGAGCTCGGGTTTTGATGTGGCCGATGATCATATTGTGAGCTTAGTAGAAAAAGACGATTTAGTGATCACTGCCGACATACCGCTAGCGGCAGAAGTTATCGAAAAACAGGGTAAGGCACTTAACCCTCGTGGCGAACTTTATACTGCCTCTAATATTCGTGCTCGACTAAATATGCGGGACTTTATGGACTCCATGCGATCCAGTGGTGTTGAGGTGGGGGGTGGACCGCCGCCATTAAACCAAAGAGATAGAATGGATTTTGCTAATGCGCTGGATTCTTATCTGGGTAAATTTTTAAAGTAATTTATAGTTAATTGTTTTATATTATTGATAAATAATGCCTTTAATTAATCATTCTAGAGATCTGGGCTGTGGTAAAAGGCCAACCTTTTTCACTGCCATCGGCAAAAACTACCACTGGAATACGCAGACCATACTGCTCGAAAAGCGCGACATCATCCTTCACATTAAGCTCGTTTAACTGGATATTATTAGCCTCTACTAACGGATAAAGCAGTTGTTTTGCTTGATCACAAAGATGACAATTAGGGCCACTAATTAGGGTAATTTTCTTATCCATTTATACCTACCTTTTAGCCTAGCCAAATGAGCTTCGCTTAGTAATTAACCACACATTATGAATACGTGGGTTGCGCTCAAAATCAGTATCCAGAGTTTGCTGGGTAATATTTTCACAGTTAAATTGGCGTGAGGTTAGCTCATCCAATTTAAATTTACGGAAGTTATTAGAGAATACCAGAGTACCCTCTGGGTTTAACTTAGCCATAGCCTGACGAATTAGCTCAGGGTGATCGCGCTGAACATCCAACACAGACTCCATTTTCTTGGAATTAGAGAATGTGGGCGGATCTAAAAAGATCACGTCAAAGGTTTGTGAATCTTCTTCAAGCCACTTAAGACAGTCCGCACGCAATAACTGATGCTTAGAGGAACTTAGGCTGTTTAGCTCAAAGTTACGCTGAGCCCAATCTAAGTAGGTATTCGACATATCTACACTCAGTGAGCTTTTAGCGCCAGCTAGTGCCGCCTGCACAGTAGCAGAGGCTGTGTAGCAAAAGAGATTAAGCAATGTCTTGCCTGCGGTCATTTCAGCCAACAGAGCCCGCACTGGACGGTGATCAAGGAATAAACCCGTATCTAGGTAGTCGCTGAGGTTTACCTCGAAGCGCGCCCTACCCTCATTGACCACTATACTTTCAGAGGTTTCTTCATTCAGGCGCTGATACTGAGAATCGCCTTTTTGACGGCGACGCTCTTTGTAATAAACTTTTTTATATCCATTGCCGGAAAATTCTTTGACCGCACGCTTGATGGTTTCAAATCGTTGCTTAGCAACGCGCTCTTCAATGGTACTGGGTGCCGCATATTCTTGGACATAGATAAATTTTTCGTAGATATCAATCGCCGCCGAGTATTCCGGTATATCGGCATCATAAAGTCGGTAACAGCTGATAGACGACTTCTTTAGCCAGCCTTTTAAGCGCCTTTGGTTCTTTTGCAGGCGGTTAAATAACATCTTTGCTTCTTCAGAAAGAGGTTGAACCGGCGCAGGCTTACTCAGACGCTCAGCAATTTGCTCCGACTTTGACTGCATATTGTCAAAAACCAAGACCTTACAGGCAATGGATCCATTGAACAGGCTGTATTGTTTACTGGGCGACAAATCTAGCTCGCGCGCCAGATCCAGATTACCGGTATAAATGGCCGCTCGCCATTCAGTAAAGTTCTTTTGCAACACCACGCCTAGCTTTTCATACAGCGGAATTAACTGCTCTACCTCACCCATACGTGCGCCATAGGGTGGATTAGTTACCAGTAAACCGGTTTCGGCGGTTGCCTTACCAAACTGATCGAGGGGCTTGTGTGCAATACGAATATGCTCATCGAGACCGGCATTTTCGATATTAGCTACAGTCACGTCCAACACCCGACTATTCCCATCATAGCCACGGATATCTAAATCAAAATTCTCCAAGCCTTGAGTTTTTCTTTCCTCAGCATCGGCCAATACGGTTTCCCAAAGAGACTCATCATGTTTCAGCCAATGAGTAAAACCAAAGGTTTCCCGATTTAATGCCGGAGCAATATCAGCCGCCATCAGCGCAGCCTCAATTAAAATCGTGCCACTACCACACATGGGGTCGATAAGTGCACCGCCCTGTTTTGCAATAGCAGGCCAACCCGATCGCAACAATATGGCACAGGCGAGATTCTCTTTTAAGGGCGCACTACCCTGACCGGTTCGATAACCACGTCTATGTAGGCTTTCACCAGAGATATCAAGGGATACTGCAACCTGACCTTTGTGAAGACGGGCCTGAATACGAATATCTGGGGACTTAGCATCAACACTGGGGCGTCCGCCTTCTATGCGTCGAATGCGATCGACAATAGCATCTTTTAACAGCTGTGCGCCGTACATACTATTGTCAATAAGTTTAGATGTGCCAATAAAGTCAATGGCTATGCTGTTTTGTGCTAACAGATGATCTTCCCAGGGTATCTCAACAGCGTTTTCATACAGATCTTCAACTGTATCCAGCCTAAAGCTCACCAATGGCATCAGTACACGATTGGCTATGCGTGACCAAAGACAGGCTTTATAGGCTATCTTTAGCTCTCCTTGGAAATGCACCGCAGCTACCGTCTGCTTTACCTCTGTCGCGCCAAGCGCCAGTAGCTCATCAGATAAAAGCTGCTCCATTCCTTTGGGACAGGTTGCTAACCAGTCTAGATTTTCTGTTGTTAAAGACAAATTACTCACATCCTAAAAAATTGTCGAACTTAATAATAAAAATATTGTCAAAGACTGTGACAAGGGAGCTTTTTTAGATACTCCGACCTGCCAATCTTTTATCAGGCCGCCATTCTATATCTCTTTGCCCCCTGATTGTTGAAAATCTGCCCTATGATTTGATTTTCGACTGTCCTTACGCTGACACAAGACTGGAGATTTCAATGAAAAAACACAAAAAAGATCTTACTCATCGTGCATTTCTTCGTGGCTACCAAGCAGCCATTAAAGAACGATCAATTTCATCCTGCCCCTATGCAACCGAATCTAACCTTGGCTTTCAGTGGTGTACTGGCTGGCGACAGGGCCGAGTAGATTACTGGGATGGCTTTAGCCCGGCAACTATGCAACAAAAGGTTGGCAATCTTTAAATAGATTTTTTATCTATAATTTGATGTGTAACTGCTAAAAAATTATTAATTTTTTAGCAGTTACGATTGAGTCTTTTATGGAGACTTACTAAAATCACCCATTATTTTTAACCATAGAAATTTGTATAGAGGTTCAACTTGCATCAGATCATAGATAGCCTTAAAACTTGGCTTAACAGCCGAATTGTAGGCCAAGAACAGCTTATTGAGCGATTAATTATCGCCATCTTGGCTGACGGCCACCTTTTAGTTGAGGGCGCACCAGGCCTTGCCAAAACCAAGGCGATTAAAACTGCATCCGAAGGAATAGATGCTGACTTCCATCGTGTTCAGTTTACCCCTGATTTACTACCCTCTGATATTACCGGTAGTGACATTTATCGTCCTGAACAGGGTGTGTTTGAATTTCAAGCGGGACCTTTGTTTCACAACTTAGTGTTGGCCGATGAGATTAATCGCGCTCCAGCCAAGGTTCAGTCTGCCCTTTTAGAAGCCATGGCAGAAAGACAGGTTTCGGTGGGTAAGAAGAGTTACCCACTTCCCGATCTATTTTTAGTTATGGCGACTCAGAACCCCATAGAGCAGGAGGGTACCTATCCGTTGCCCGAGGCACAGATGGACCGTTTCTTGATGCATGTAATGGTTGATTACCCTACTCCAGCCAGTGAAAAAACTATACTGCAGCTATCGCGCGCTGAGGCTACTGGCAACCAGCCTAGTGATTTCGAACCGGTTCCCCAAGCAACCATTATGCAGGCTCGCCAACAGGTATTAGCGGTGCACATGGATGAAGCAGTTGAAGAGTATCTAGTACAAATTATTCTCGCCACCCGAAACACTCAAAGTTACGGTGAAGAGCTAGCCAGCTGGCTGGACTATGGGGCGAGCCCCAGAGCAACCATCGCGCTAGATCGTTGCAGTCGAGCAGTGGCATGGCTTGATGGTCGTGACTTTGTTACCCCAGATGATATTCGTGCTGTAGCTCATGATGTGCTTCGCCATCGACTTATACTTAGCTTCGAAGCCGAAGCTGCTGGCATTAGCGCCAATCAGGTTATCGATAGCTTATTAGCCGCCGTTCCATCCGCTTAACCCATGCAAGACTTTAAGGATGAAAATCTAAATCCGGCCATTGCCCATAGCCACCAACTGATTCAGTTGCGCTATGCGGCAAGAGAGCTCTCTGGCTTCCCGAAAATGCAAGCCAGACAGGTGCTTGCCGGTGGCCATAGATCGCAGTTTCGTGGTCGAGGTATGGATTTTGATCAGGTTAGACTCTACCAAGCGGGCGATGATGTTCGCAGTATTGATTGGCGAGTCACTGCTCGCACACAGACCCCTCATACCAAAGTGTTTGTTGAAGAGCGCGAACGACCCATTTTAATTATTACTGATCTTCGTAGCCCGATGTTTTTTGGCAGCCAACGATTAAAATCAGTAGTTGCCTGTGAAATCGCCGCGGCCCTTGCTTGGGCCGGATTGGGTATTAACGATCGGGTTGGCGGGCTTATTTTTGGCGCACAACAGCAGTTAGAAATTAAACCTAAGCGCAGTCATCACAATGCATTGCAACTAATTCATGGTTTGCAAAAATATAGCGAGGCTCTGCTTACAGCCCAACAGGATCAGTATGACTTGGCCACGGTGCTTGAAGAATCGAGACGGGTTGTCCTTCCTGGGAGCACTGTATTTATCATTAGTGACTTCTACGATCTAAGCACCCAGTGTGAACCCCACTTATTCGCCTTGGCCAAACATTGCAATGTGAATTTTTGTCAGGTGCATGACAACCTCGAACGACAGCTTCCAGAGCCTGGGCTGTATGCCGTTAGTAATGGTGCAAAACAGGCCATGCTTGATACTGGCGATCAAAATTTATGTGATAATTTTGCTGATCAATTTGCTCAACGTGAAGACTATTTGCGCAAACTCAGCGAGCAGCTGCATGCAGGTCTGCTTACCTTTGATACTGCAAAACCGGCAATGCGCATACTGGCAAAGGCCTATGGCAAACGTCGACTCAACCCAAAAAGAACCTAGTTAGGACTCTACTGTGAACCCCAGCGATCCGCTTGCACAATTGAGAGATATTCATTTACCCGAGGCGGTTTCTTGGTGGCCATTGGCGCCCGGATGGTGGGTTTTAGGTGCTCTGTTGGTTGCTGGCTTGGCTTTTACGGTGCATTTTTTCTGGCAGCGTCATCATGCTTTTACTTATCGTCGTCAGGCTTTGATTAAAGTTAAGCAACTACCTAACAACTGTCAGCATCAGCGAATCACTGCTTTATTGGTTTTACTTAAACGCGTGGCGGTTAGTGCCTACCCAAAGCTTCATTTAAGTAGCCTTAATCAGGCTGAGTTTATTGCTTTTTTAAACCAAACCACCCCAAAAGCCGGCTTTGATCAGCTGCCGGCTGATTGGCAAAGGTTGTTTTATGCTAAAGACTCTGAGGTCTCGGCTGAACTGGTTGATCAGCTAGTAGCCTCTGGCACCCAGTGGATTAAGGGTCATCCTCTAGCTAAAAATCTTGGGGATACTGCTCATGCTTAGTCTGTTATGGCCATGGGTATTTGTGCTATTACCTCTTCCGATTCTCTATAGGTATTGGCGAAAACCTATACAGCTTAGGCTGAGTGCCATACGTGCGCCTAGCCTGCTTGCAATCGCTAAGACCCAGTCATCTCAAGCAACTGGCTCGCGCTGGATTCAGCAGCTATTAAAACTCTTACTCTGGCTGTGCTGGCTTTGTGTTCTGCTTGCACTTTCTAGACCCACTTGGGTGGGTGATCCTGTGGCTTTGCCGACTAATGGCAGAGATTTATTACTGGCCGTGGACATATCCCCCAGTATGCGTCAGCGAGATATGCGCATAGGTGGCCAAACAATGAATCGTCTTATGGCGGTTAAAGCCGTGGTCGGGGATTTTGTCGAGAAACGTGAGGGGGATCGCCTTGGTCTGGTGCTATTTGGTGAGCAAGCTTACCTGCAAACGCCTCTGACCTTTGATAGAAAAACCCTAAAGACATTGTTGTATGAGGCGCAATTGGGTTTTGCCGGTAGTAATGGCACCGCTATTGGTGATGCTATTGGTCTGGCGGTAAAACGCTTACAGGATAGGCCTGAAAATCATCGGGTACTTATTTTACTCACCGATGGAGCCAATAATGCGGGAGCACTTGACCCTTTAAAGGCGGCTCAGCTGGCTAATCGTGCTGGCGTGAAAATTTATACCATTGGCGTGGGTGCTCGTGGTGGCAGTGGCTTCGATGAAAAAACACTGGCGACCATCGCAACCACCACCGGTGGTCAATTTTTTAGAGCGCGAAGCCCACAGGAGCTAACGGCTATTTATCAGGAGCTTAATCGACTGGAACCTGTGGATCAGGAAGCGGAAATGATTCGTCCGGTTATGTCGCTTTTTCATTGGCCATTGGGCATAGCTTTTGTCGCGACACTTTTGATCGCTATAGCTCGTAGCCGAGGGAATACTGATGATTGAGCAGTTAATTAGTGATTTCCACTTTATTCGTCCTCTATGGTTGCTGGGGATTATCCCTGCCGCACTTTGCTTGCTGATGATCAATAAACTTGCTCATCAGGCAGGCAACTGGAGCAAAGTGATTAGCGCTGAATTATTACCCTTTTTAATGCAATCAGATGCTCAGGGTGAAAACCGTCTGACGCGAAGTTTTATGATGGGTGTCGCTGGCTGTTGGTTACTGTTTTGCTTGGCACTGGCCGGCCCCAGTTGGAACCAATTGCCACAACCGGTGCATAAAGAAGATGCCGCACTTGTGTTAATGCTTGATTTATCTCCGTCAATGTTAGCTGAGGATGAAGCACCCAGTCGCCTGATTAAAGCCAGATATAAGATGATTGATATTCTTAAGGCGCGCCAACAGGGCTTTACCGGTCTAGTAGTCTATGGCGGCGAGGCATTTACTGTTTCTCCATTGACGGAAGATGGCAATACGATTGTTAGCCTTATTCCCACTTTACATCCTGGATTATTACCCGTTTATGGCAGTAACACTGAGGATGGCATTGATGCCGCTATGGATCTCATTAAAAATGCAGGTTATCAGCAAGCAGACATTTTACTGCTAACCGATGGCGTGAGTAGAGCGGCCTTTGGCGATATTTCCTCACAGCTAAAAAGTCACAATATACGCTTGCATATATTGGGTATAGGTACCTCTGAAGGCGCGCCGATCCCTATGGGCAATGGGGGTTTTGTGAAAGACAAAAATGGCAGTATTTTGTTACCCAAATTAGATAGAAGCGCACTAAGACAGCTGGCTGATTTGGGTGGAGGCAAGTTCGTTTCAATGTCCAATGACGATTCAGATATCAACCATTTATTGCAGGCGGTGGCCAGTGATTTCCCAACAACTACAGAGGTCCGTGATCAAACCTTTGATGTTTGGGAAGATTATGGCTATTGGCTGATTTTACTTCTACTGCCGCTGTTATTAGCGAGTTTTCGCAAAGGGGTGGTGTTTGTGATTATTTTAGCCCCTACCCTATTAAATGCGCCGCCAACCGAGGCCTCTGTCTGGCAGGATCTTTGGCTTACGGATGATCAGCAAGGTTATAAAGCATTACAGCAGGGTGATACTGAGGCGGCACAGGGTCTATTTGAGAACCCTCAGTGGCAAGCCAGTGCTGCCTATAAAAACCAAGATTATAAAACCGCTGTGGAGCAGTATAGTCAGGGGGAAAGTGCTAATGACAGTTATAATCTAGGTAATGCTTTAGCTCGATCTGGCGACCTTGATGGCGCTATTAAAGCCTATGATCAAGCCCTGACTATAAAGCCCGATATGGATGATGCCATTGCCAACCGACAGCTTGTAGAGCAGCTTAAACAGCAACAGCAGAATCAAGATCAAAGTGGCGACCCACAGGATCAAGATGGCGACCCACAGGATCAGGATCAACAGCAGAGCCAGTCACAGCAGCAATCAGAGAGTGAACAGCAGAAAAATACTGGTGAAGAAAACCAAAGTGCTGAGCAGGAGCAGGAGCAGGAACAGGAAGAACAATCTAAGGCGGCTTCTGATGAAGAGCAGTCTGAAGAACAGCAGTCTAAGCAGAAATCTGAAGAGGACTCTCTTAAGGAACAGCAACAGATGGAGCTACAACAGTGGCTGCGCAGAGTCCCGGATGATCCAGGTGGCTTATTAAAACAAAAATTTCGTTATCAATCCCAGCAACGAGCATCAGAACAGCGAAACCCACCACCACCTAATCAGCAAGAGCGTTGGTAGATGAATAGAGTATTTAAAAACACCACATTAATTTTATTGCTATTAGTGGCAATTCCCAGCTGGGCTTCGCTAAGCTCGACTGTGGATCGCACCCAAATAGAAACTAATGAAACCCTACAGCTGACAGTCCGTTACTCGGGGAAAGCCCCCTCCGGGGATCCTGACTTTAGTGCTATCGAGAAAGACTTCTCTATGGCCTCCAATAGCCGCCAACAGCAGTATTCTTGGGTCAATGGCGAATCAACCTCCTATACTGATTGGAAGATCTTATTAATCCCGAAGCGACAGGGAAAACTCACAGTCCCTTCACTGAATTTTATGGGTAGCCGCAGTCAGGCGATTGGCATTAATGTGCGCCCTGCTAATACCAGCGCGAGCACTTCCAGCGGCCAGCCGGTTTTTATTGAAACCACTGTGGATAAAGACATAGCCTTTATTCAAGAACAGGTGATCCTTACTCATCGGTTACATTATTCGGTGCCACTACAGGATATATCCATCTCTGAATTTGAAATCCCCGATGCAATTATTCAGCAAATTTCTGAAGAGCGTTTTAACAAGAGGATCAATGATAAGAATTACTCGATTATTGAAATTAAATTCGCCCTATTTGGCCAATCGGTTGGCAAGCTACAAATTCCTAGTCAACGATTTACTGCCTTTGAAACCAGTAACTCTGGATTAGGTGGATTTTTCTCACGGGGTAAT
>Ga0206126_10001611_pt1 | contig 26661 bp, 22 predicted proteins | sample Helgoland_Spring_5_FD_148621 | JGI IMG/M metagenome (GOLD analysis project Ga0206126, IMG submission 148621) | Pelagic subsurface seawater microbial communities from Kabeltonne, Helgoland, North Sea - Helgoland_Spring_Bloom_20160412_1 | ecosystem: Environmental > Aquatic > Marine > Epipelagic ...
GTGTCGAAGAAAGCTGGAGCCGCATTCTTGACGGCAAATCCGGCGCTGGACCTATCACTGGTTTTGACACGACGGGCCTTGTCACCACGTATGCTTGCGAAGTTCCCTTGGGCGATGGCACAGACGGCACATTTAACGCTGACGCTTACATGTTGCCAAAAGAGCAGCGCAAAGTAGATACATTCATCCAATTCGGTTTGGCTGCGGCCCAACAAGCGGTTGAAGACTCTGGTTGGATGCCAACAGAAAACGACGATTTAGAACGCACAGGCGTTTTGATTGGTTCTGGTATCGGTGGATTGAACTCTATCGCCAACACAGCTGTGTTGATGGAAGAAAAGGGCCCACGCCGCGTCAGCCCGTTCTTTGTACCGGGTGCATTGATCAATCTGATCTCTGGCCAAGTGTCGATCAAATACGGCTTCAAAGGCCCGAACCACTCTGTTGTGACGGCATGTTCCACCGGCGCGCACGCGATTGGCGACGCGTCCCGTTTGATCATGTTTGGTGATGCGGATGTTATGGTTGCTGGTGGTGCCGAAGCGGCGATTTGTAAAATTGGTATCGCAGGCTTCAACGCCTGTAAGGCGCTGTCCACTAAGGGCGCGGATGATCCGCAAAAAGCCAGCCGTCCATATGACGCTGACCGTGATGGTTTCGTCATGGGGGAAGGCGCGGGTGTTGTAATCCTTGAAGAATACGAACACGCCAAAGCCCGTGGCGCAAAAATCTATGCCGAAGTTTTGGGTTATGGCCTGTCAGGCGATGCATACCACATCACAGCCCCATCAGAGACAGGTGAGGGCGGCGAACGGTCCATGCGCGCAGCATTGCGCAATGCTGGCCTAGAACCATCAGACATTGACTATATCAACGCACACGGCACCTCCACGATGGCTGACACCATCGAGTTGGGCGCAGTTGAACGTATGTTGGACGATCACGCGGAAAACGTGACCATGTCTTCCACCAAGTCCTCAACGGGTCATTTGTTGGGTGCAGCTGGCGCGATCGAAGCGATCTTTAGCGTTCTTGCAATCCGCGACTCTGTTTGCCCACCAACGATCAACCTGGACAATCCGGCGGTTGAGACCAAGATCGATCTAGCGGCCAACAAAAAAGTCGAACGCGAAGTTAAAGTCGCCTTGTCCAATTCCTTTGGCTTTGGTGGCACGAACGCTTCTGTTATCTTCGGGAAAGTCGACTGATGTGGCGAAATATTGCGTCTAACGCAGTAACATTCTTGGTGGTTGCCCTATTCTTGCTGAGCGGCCTAATAGTATGGGGCAAAACCCAATACACGACTGAAGGTCCATTGGATCAGGCGATTTGCCTGCAAGTGGATCGTGGATCAAACATGAAGCGGGTTAGCGTTGATTTGGCTGAGCAAGGTGCTGTGTCCTCTGCTCGGATGTTCCGTGTGGGTGCCGATTACGCTGATAAGACAAGTTCATTGAAGGCTGGCAGCTATTTGGTTGAGGGCGGCGCGTCTATGGAACAGATCGTTTATCTGGTCACCAAAGGTGGCGCAAACACCTGTGGCATTGAGGTTGTGTACCGTATCGGGATCAACCGTGTTGGCGTGCAAGTGCGTGAACTTGATCCCGCAACGGGTCGTTACGTTGAAAAGATACAGTTCAACCCTGCAACGGATGAAGCCCCAAACGCATTTGCAGCCGTCAAAGACAAAGCCGACACACGTTTCCGCGTGGCATTGGCCGAAGGCGTGACCAGCTGGCAGGTTGTGAACAGCCTTAAAAGCATCGACGTCTTGAAAGGCGAAGTGGCAGAGGTTCCGGCCGAGGGCACATTGGGTCCAGACAGCTATGAAGTGAAACCGGGTGACGAGCGTGCAGGCCTATTGGCACGTATGCAGGATCAACAGGCAAGATGGATTGCCGATGCATGGGAAGGGCGCAACAGCGCGGTTCCAGTTGATAACCCAGAGGACCTGCTGATCCTTGCGTCTTTGATCGAAAAAGAGACGGGCGTGGCCCGTGAACGTGAACAGGTCGCCAGCGTTTTTGTGAACCGTTTGAACAAGAACATGCGCCTGCAAACCGACCCGACTGTGATCTATGGGATTACAAAGGGCGAGGGCCTCTTGGGCCGTGGTCTGCGCCGCTCTGAGCTGCGTGCGGAGACGCCTTGGAACACCTATGTGATCCCTGCGTTGCCGCCAACGCCAATCGCCAACCCTGGCCGCGCCAGTTTGCTTGCTGCGGCCAACCCTGACGAAACGCCCTATATTTTCTTCGTCGCAGACGGCACCGGTGGCCACGCCTTTGCAGTCACGCTGGAAGAGCACAATCGCAACGTCGCTAAGTGGCGCAAGATTGAAGCTGAGAAGAAGGCGGCTGAGGGGAATTGATCAAATTGGGGCTGAGGTAGAAAGCCACTTTTGCCCCGCTTTCAATCTGCCCACGCGTCATTCCTTAGGCCTCAATATTAATAATTTCTTAATCATACCGTACGGTTAGATGGTGCAATAAAAGTCATTTCGCTTGACTTTGCGAACGGTCTTTCGTGTAAATTGTGTTAAACTAGAAAAAGTGGGAAAGCGGCCGCTGGGGTACTCCTGACGCGCAATTTTTCATTTTTCTAATGTGGAGCAGGTCATACACATTAGAGGTAAACCAGCCCTATGACATTGATAACCCCAGAAGAAGAATTGGCCAGCACAAAGGAATTGCTGGCCTTGGACATTCAGACCATTCGCACGTTGCTGCTTCGGTTTGGACAGGTTCATGCCTGTTTTGTTGTCGGTACATTAGCCGCGCCACAGCGCGCAAACATGCCTAAGCGATGGAACCGATGCTCGACGATATGGATTATTGTGCGTGTCAGGAGCTGGTTTTGCCATAACTGATGGAGCGGCGTATATTATCAAGCGCTGTAAAGTGCGAATTTCGGCCAATCAATTTCGAAATAGGACTCATCACAGCTTTGCGTTTGGCAATTTAGGTCTTACATGGCTATTCTAAGCGAGAACCTAAAAAGGCTTTGACCATGGCTGACGTACGCACGAACATTCAATCTATCGACCCAGTTTGGGAACAAATCCAAGATGAGGCCCGTCAGTCTGTCCTAGACGAACCCTTGGTTGGTGGTTTTGTTCACGCCTGTATATTGCATCACAAGTCGCTTGAGAAAGCGCTGTCTTATCGTGTTGCTGCAAAATTGGCGTCCAACGAGATGTCGATGGTTGTTGTGCGCGAAATCGTGGAAGAAGCCTATGCGGCTGAACCTGCATTGGTTGCAGCGTCACGTGCTGATTTGGTTGCGATCTTTGAACGCGATCCAGCCTGCCACCGTCTTTTGCAGCCAATCCTTTATTTCAAAGGGTATCAGGCGATCCAAGCCTACCGAATTGGTCACTATTTGTGGACCCAAGGTCATAAGGACTTGGCCTATTTCTTTCAGATGCGGGTTTCAGAAATTTTTGGTGTTGATATTCACCCGGCGGCAACAATTGGCCGTGGGATCATGATTGACCACGCGCACTCAATCGTTATCGGTGAAACGGCTGTGGTCGGAGACAACGTGTCCATGCTGCACTCTGTGACCCTTGGTGGGACCGGTAAGGAAGAAGAAGACCGTCACCCTAAAATTGGTGATGGTGTATTGATTGGAGCAGGGGCCAAAGTACTAGGCAACATCAAGGTAGGGCACTGCAGCCGCATCGCTGCAGGTTCTGTCGTGTTGCAGGACGTGCCTGATTGCAAGACCGTGGCAGGTATTCCGGCGAAGATTGTGGGAGAGGCAGGCTGTGATCAACCGGCGGTGTCAATGAACCACATGCTGGGTCCAGACGCAAAATAGTCATCGATAGTATTGAAGAAAAGGCGCAGCAGGTTATCCTTGCCGCGCCTTTTTAATGTCTTAGGCCAACATGCCCATTGGATTTTCAAGGTTGTCGACAATTGCGTTCAGCAAGAGCGCGCCCAAAGCCCCGTCGATCACACGGTGATCCACAGACAATGTCACGGACATAACCGTTGCAACCACTAGATCGCCATCTGGTCCAACCATGGCTTTCTTCTTGCCCGCGCCAACGGCCAAGATTGCGCCATGTGGCGGATTGATCACCGCATCAAAGTTGTCGATGCCAAACATGCCCAAGTTGGAGATCGCAAAGCTTCCACCTTGGTATTCATGTGGGGCCAGTTTGCGGTCTTTTGCGCGTGTTGCGAGGTCTTTCATTTCTGCGGAAAGTGTAGAAAGTGATTTAACTTCAGCGTCTTTAAGAACCGGAGTGAACAAGCCACCTTCGATTGCCACAGCCACGGCCACGTCTGACGGCTTAAGGGTGAACACACGATCACCAGCCCAAACTGCATTTGCGTCAGGCACAGATTGCAGCGCCAAAGCGCAGGCTTTGATGATGAAATCATTGATCGATAGCTTAACGTCACGCGCAGCTAGCTGCTTGTTCAACTCACCACGGAACGAGAGCAGCGCATCAAGGTTGATGTCACGGCGCAGGTAGAAGTGTGGCACAGTCTGTTTGGCTTCTGTCAGGCGTGCAGCGATTGTTTTGCGCATGCCGTTCAGTGGGATCTCTGTGTATTCGCGGTCTTCATACATTTTAGCAACAGCATCTGCTGATGCACTTGCTGGCATCGCTACAGTTGTCGGCGCTGGCGCAGACACAGCTGCTGGTGCGGCGCTTGCGCCTTCAACGTCTGCCTTGACGATACGACCACGTGGGCCAGAGCCGGTCATGGTTGTCAGATTAACTCCTTTGTCGGCCGCAATGCGACGGGCCAAAGGTGAAGCAAAGACGCGATTGCCGTCTTTAGCTGCGGGAGCTACAGGCGCAGGCGTTGGGGCAATAGCCGCTGGCGCTGCTGCCTCTGCTACGGGTGCAGGTGTCGGTGCGGCGGCTGGAGCTTCTGCTGCGGCCGTTGACATGTCGCTAGCGCTTTCTCCGTCTTCTAGAAGAACCGCAATAACAGCGTTTACTTTAACGCCTTCGGTGCCTTCAGCGACCATGATTTTGCCGACGACGCCTTCATCAACGGCTTCAAATTCCATCGTGGCCTTATCGGTCTCGATTTCCGCTAGCAGATCGCCAGAGGATACAGTGTCACCTTCTTTAACTAACCATTTGGCAAGTGTGCCTTCTTCCATGGTGGGTGAGAGTGCGGGCATGAGAATTTCGATTGGCATGTCTGCTACTCCTTATTTGTAAGTGACTTGTTTCACAGCGGCGATGACTTCGTCCGTTGTGATCAAAGCGTGGCGTTCTAGGTTGGCGGCGTATGGCATTGGTACGTCTTTGCCGGTGCAGTTGATCACTGGGGCATCGAGGTAGTCAAATGCTTCTTGCATCAACACAGATGAGATGTAGCTGCCAACAGAACCCTGTGGCCAACCTTCTTCAACTGTCACGCAACGATTTGTTTTCATGACAGACTTGATGATTGCTGGAGTGTCCATTGGACGGATCGTACGTAGATCTAGAACCTCAGCAGAGATACCTTCTTCGGCCAACTTATCCGCAGCCTCCAATGCATATGTCATGCCGATGCCGAAGCTGACGATCGTGACGTCAGTGCCTTCGCGCCAGATGCGGGCCTTGCCGAATGGAACTGTATAGTCCTCAACGTCCGGCACATCGAAGGTTTTGCCGTACATGATTTCGTTTTCGAGGAAGATAACTGGGTTATCATCACGGATCGCAGTTTTCATCAAACCTTTGGCGTCGGATGCTGCGTATGGCATTGCAACCTTCAAACCTGGAACTTGCATGAACCATGCGGCGTAGTCTTGGGAGTGCTGTGCACCTACGCGGGCTGCTGCGCCGTTGGGGCCACGGAATACCATAGGGGCACCCATCTGGCCGCCTGACATGTACAATGTCTTAGCCGCAGAGTTTATGATGTGATCCATGGCTTGCATGGCGAAGTTGAATGTCATGAATTCAACAACCGGACGCAGACCTGCAAAGGATGCACCTGTAGCGATACCTGCAAAACCGTGTTCGGTGATTGGCGTGTCGATCACGCGTTTCGCACCAAATTCGGCCAACATGCCTTGGCTGATCTTGTAAGCGCCTTCATATTCAGCAACTTCTTCACCCATCAAGAACACGCTGTCATCGCGGCGCATTTCTTCGGACATACCTTCGCGAATGGCTTCACGTACGGTTTGTTGTTTCATCGGTGTGCCCTCAGGCCAGTCCGGTGATGTGTCAATGATTGGCGCTGCTTGTCCAGAGGCGGTTGCCACTGGGCTAGGGGCCGCTTCGACAGGTGCTGCTTCTGCAACTGGTGCAGAGCCCACGATCGCACCAGCGCTTTCGCCGTCTTCAAGAAGCACAGCTATCGCTGCGTTCACTTTTACGCCTTCGGTGCCTTCAGCGATCAAAATTTTGCCGATGACGCCTTCGTCAACAGCTTCGAACTCCATCGTCGCTTTGTCTGTTTCAATTTCGGCCAAGATGTCGCCGGATTTTACTGTGTCGCCTTCTTTAACCATCCATTTGGTCAAAGTGCCTTCTTCCATCGTTGGAGAAAGGGCAGGCATTAGAATTTCGGTAGCCATATCAGTCTCTCCTATTACGCGTAGATGTCGGTCCACAGCTCTTCAAGAGCTGGTTCCGGGCTAGTTTTTGCGAATTCAGCGGATTCATTTACGACCGCTTTGATTTCTTTATCGATTGCTTTGAGGTCATCCTCAGTCGTGTGTTTGCCAGTCAGCAGCATTTCACGAACTTGTTCGATTGGATCACGCTCATCGCGCATCTTTTGAACCTCTTCGCGGGTCCGGTACTTCGCTGGGTCGGACATAGAGTGGCCGCGATAGCGATATGTTTTGATCTCTAGGATATATGGGCCTTTGCCTGAACGGCAGTGCGCCACGGCAGTTTCGCCAGCGGCTTTAACAGCCAGAACATCCATACCATCAACTGCTTCACCCGGAATGCCAAATGATCTGCCGCGCTCATAGATTTCTGCGGAAGATGTGGAACGCTGTTGTGACGTACCCATAGCGTATTGGTTATTTTCGATGACAAACACACATGGAAGGTCCCAAAGGGCTGCCATGTTAAAAGTTTCATACACCTGACCTTGGTTTGCGGCGCCGTCACCAAAGTATGTGAAGGTTACGCGACCATTTTCTTGGTACTTGTCAGCAAAGGCGAGGCCTGCCCCCAGTGGGACCTGAGCCGCAACGATACCGTGTCCGCCGTAAAAGTGCTTTTCCTTAGAAAACATGTGCATAGAGCCGCCTTTCCCTTTGGAATAGCCACCCTCGCGTCCGGTTAATTCTGCCATAACGCCGTTTGCGTCCATGCCGCAGGCCAACATATGGCCGTGGTCACGATAAGATGTGACGCGCTTGTCACCTTCTTCAGCAGCAGCTTCCAAACCAACAACAACAGCTTCTTGACCGATATACAGGTGGCAGAAACCACCGATCAGGCCCATGCCATATAGTTGTCCGGCTTTTTCTTCAAAGCGGCGGATCAAAAGCATGTCTTTATAAAGAGCTTTCAATTCGTCAGCTGAGACGTTCGGCTTGTCTGCGGGTTGCTTTGTCGTTTTGCGCGCGGCCATACGGCATCCTCCGTCAAGATAGTTTAGTGTTAAACTATCTCTTACATGAATTTTTCCTGTGATGCGAGAGGCAATATTCCCAAAGGATGTTTAGGACGTTAATAAAATGTTTTCATTCAAATTTTTGGAAATTCAATGCTGTAGAGTAGGGCCCTGATCAGCGAATAACGATTTCGTCTGCGCGTAACATACCCAAAACTGAACGGGCTTGTTCGTCCAGAAGATCAAGATCAAGGTAGTCATCTGAGAGGCGACGCGTCAGATTTTCCATCTGCTCAACATCTGCTTTCACCTGGATCAATTTAAGCTGCAGGGCTTCGGCTTCCGCCGTGATTTCCACACGGCGGAACAACCCGAAGTCCCCTTGCACTGCTGCAAAAGTAAAGTAAACTGATAGCGCAAAAGCCACTGCGAAAAATGTAAACGTCCCCAAAGCTGGGGGTGCGATACGGGTCATATGTCTGCCTCAAAACACCTCTTATCGGGTGGTGAGAACACTATGCCATAGGTGATTCTCTGTGTGAATCCCCTAAATTACAAAAACCGTTTATTTGTTGGCTTTAGCCCTGCAATGCCGCGACGCCCGGCAGTTCTTTGCCTTCCATCCACTCAAGGAAGGCACCGCCAGCCGTTGAGATGTAGGTAAAGTCATTTGCGGCGCCTGCTAGGTTCAACGCAGCAACCGTATCACCGCCCCCAGCAACAGTGATCAAATCACCTGACTTTGTCAGTTCTGCCGCCGCTTTGGCTGCTGCCATTGTTGCTTTGTCGAATGGTTCAATTTCAAACGCGCCAAGCGGGCCGTTCCAAATCAGTGTTTTCAACGCTTTGAACTCTTCGACAATCAGCGCAGTCGCCGCATCGCCTGCGTCTAGGATCATTTGGCCATCTTCTAGGGCAGTGCCTGCATTTAGCGCGATCGTGTCATATTCAGCGCCTGCAGCGAATGCGCGTGACACGCGGCCATCCACTGGCAAGATTACCTTGCAACCGATGCTTTGTGCCTGCTTTAAGATGTCGCGGGCTGTGTCGTGCAGGTCTTCTTCTTGCAAAGAGCTACCAAGAGACGCTCCGGTTGCACCCAAGAAGGTGTTCGCCATGCCGCCACCAATGACAAGCACGTCAAGTTTGCCCACCAAGTTTAGCAACAAATCGATCTTGGTCGACACTTTCGCGCCACCAACAACTGCACCCACTAGACGTTTCGGTGTGGAGAGCGCAGCTTCAAGTGCTGTCAGCTCTGCCTGCATCAGTCGGCCCGCACAGCTTGGCAATAGGTGAGCTAGGCTTGTGGTGCTGGCATGTGCGCGGTGGGCTGCGGAAAATGCATCGTTGCAGAAAACATCGCCAAGTGCCGCAAGGCGAGCAGCAAAGGTTGCATCATTGGCTTCTTCGCCTGCGTGGAAACGGATGTTTTCCAAAAGAACGATGCCAGCGGGCAGGACGCCTGCCTCTGCTTCTTCTAGGGTCTCAACCAGAGACACGGGTTGGCCAAAGGTGTCTTCAAGTTCTGAAACACAAACCCCTAAAGACAAGTCTGATACAACTTGGCCTTTCGGGCGGCCAAAGTGGGCTATCAAAATCGGCTGTCCGCCTTTTGCCAAAATATCAGCAACTGTTGGTGCGATACGTTCAATACGCGTCGCGTCTGTGACTTTTCCATTTTCAACGGGGACATTGATGTCCACACGCAGCAATACGCGTTTGCCGTTGAGATCTATATCGTCCAGCGATTTCCAACCCATGTGCGTCATCCTTGTCATTATTGCAAATTATGGGCGCTGTTTCGCCGTTAATCGACTTAAGGTCAACGGATGAGTGGCGCATGTGCTTGGCAATTGCCGCCGTTCGAATTAGATAACTCGGGAACTAAGTTTTGAGGAGCGCCAAGATGGCCGATATTAAAGACCCAGAAAACACTATCCTAATGGAGCTGAAAGGTGGCACAGTCACTATCGAGCTTTTGCCAAAGGTTGCACCGTTGCACGTTGAACGCATGAAAGAACTTGCACGTGCAGGCGAATATGACAACGTCGCTTTCCACCGAGTGATCGATGGTTTTATGGCGCAAACTGGTGATGTTGCAAATGGCGACATGGAAGATGGCTTTGATATCCGCGCAGCCGGTACCGGCGGTTCTTCATTGCCAGACCTAAATGCTGAGTTCTCCAAAGTGCCACACGCACGCGGTTCCATTGGCGCAGCACGTTCCGCCAGCCCGAACAGTGCAAACAGCCAATTCTTCATCAACTTCTCTGAAAACTCATTTCTGAACGGTCAGTACACTGTTTACGGCCAAGTGATTGAGGGCATGAAGTTGGTCGACGAAATCAACCGTGGCGAGCCACCGGCCGAACCTGATCGCATGATCAGCGTTAAAGTTGCAGCTGATGTATAAAGCCGCAACACTTGTAGCTTTGTTGGCATCGCCAGCAGCAGCGACTGGTATCGCGATCGAAGTGGCTGGTGAAGGTGCTAATGGCACCATCGCCATTGACTTGTTTGAAGATGTAGCGCCAGCACACACTGCACGCATTGCAGGTTTGGCAGCTGATGGGAGCTATGACGGCGTGGTGTTCCATCGCGTTATCGAAGGTTTCATGGCACAAACTGGTGACGTTCAGTATGGCAAAAACCCAAGCGACCTAAGCCAAGCAGGCCGTGGTGGCTCAGATGAGGCAGATTTGCCTGCTGAGTTCTCCGAGCTGCCGTTTGATCGTGGTGTTGTTGGTATGGCGCGTTCACAAAATCCAAACAGCGCGAACAGCCAGTTTTTCATCATGTTTGAACCAGGTTACTTCCTGAACGGTCAGTATACCGTTGTGGGTACAGTCATTGATGGCTTGGACGTATTGGACGCGATCAAATTGGGCGCAGGTCCAAACGGATCTGTGATTGGTTTGCCTGACATAATGAAGTCGGTCACTGTTATAGACTAATATGTTGGGTGCCGTTGGCACACTTGTATTCAGATAGGAAAAGGGGCGTGCCGGTAGGTGCGCCCCTTTTTCAATTATTTTCAGAGTCCTGTAAAGCATCTGTTCAGTGGGTAAACGATCTGTCAGCTTTGGGTGAACTTTGTTTGGAAGGTATGAAATGCGCAGTTTTTGGTTTTCTTGTTTGGTGGCGCTTTGGGCCCCAGTGGCTGCTGTTGGATCATTCGAGGTCTGGCAACACGAATGGCCTCAAATTGATTTTAGCCAAACCACGGTTCAGAACTGGGCTGAGGTGTTGTCTGGAAGTCCATCTAAAGATAGCATCCCATCGTACAGCGATAAGCATTTTATAACCACTTTTAGCGATAATCAAATCACCGATCGTGAATGACATGGTTGGGGGGATGCCGATTGCTGTAACTTTTTGCCCACTGTGCAATTCAGGAATTACTTTCGACGGCCGCGTTAACTGCAAGAACTTAAGCTTCGGGGTCACAGGTAAACTGCGCAATTCTGACATGATCATGTGCGACCGTGAAACCCAAAGTTAGCGGCAAAAGGCCAAAGGGCGTGGGATTGTCGGTGAGTTGAAGGGACAAGTCCTAGAGACATTGCCAACGTGGATGGAAAGCTGGGCCGAATTCAAGGCACGGAACCCCGATGGTTTGGTCATGATGCAACCAACGACCTATCGCGATTATGGCCGTAACCCATATACGCGCTGTAACAGCCAGCAACGCCCGATCCTCTACTCAGGCGAAGAGCCACCTCATAATGTCTCATCCTTGGCCCGTGTCGTTCGTGTGGAAAATCAAGTTATGGCCTGTGACGCGTCTGCGTGAGGATGGGGCCGTCACAGATAATGGTATTACCCTAACCTGACCTCTCAGGGCAGCCCAGCGCGCTGAACACCTCTGACATTGGGGAAGGACGCGATGTGGGGTTGATACGCGTGCGTGATGCACAGAGGCGTGATCTGGCATATGACGTTATCTTCGCCTTTGCGTTTTATGCCTTCTGGCCCTTGGGCAATTGGATGCTTGGCCGCTAAGCCCAGCCACGGGCAGAAACAAAAAAGGGCGTCGCAGTCAAATGCGACGCCCTTTTCTGATTCTTGTGTTGAACAGCTTAGCCGGCAGGATTTGCCTTAGCAGCTGTTGGTGCTTTGCCCACGTTCAATGGATCGTCCTGACGTTGGACTGAACCTTCAAAGTGTGCACCTGATTCAATTGCAATTGTTTTATGGATGATATCACCCTCAACACGTGCAGTTGATGTCAGACGAACCTTTAGGCCACGCACTCGTCCGGCGATGCGGCCATTGATTACAACGTCATCGGCAATCACTTCGCCTTTGATTGTTGCGGTTTCACCGATTGTAAGCAGGTGGGCGCGAATGTCGCCTTCCACAGTGCCTTCAACTTGGATGTCACCAGTTGTCTTCATGTTGCCAGTCACGTGTAGATCAGTGGACAGAACGGATGCCGCAGGCTTTGCCTTTGGCGCGCTTGCCTTGAATTCGCTCTGGGTTTTCGCAGCAGGAGCTGCCGCAAATGGAGCAGCAGAAGGTGCTGGTTTCGCCGCCGCAGTGTCTGTCGGGGCAGGGTCGTTGATTTTGCTTTTAGAAAACATCGTTTGCAGCCTTGATATAAATCATTGGGTTAACAGCTTTACCACCTACACGTACTTCGTAGTGCAAGTGGACGCCAGTAACACGTCCAGAAGCACCCATATCACCGATACGATCGCCACGCGAGACCCTTTGGCCAACTTTTGCACGTAGCTTGCTCATATGGGCATAGCGTGTCTCAATACCAAACTCGTGCTGGATCTTGACCAAACGACCATATCCTGAGGACCAGCCCGCATGAGACACAACACCGTCCGCCGTAGCATAAAGCGGAGTACCATTTGGAGCGGCAAAATCCACCCCTTTATGCATCCGCCGACCACCTGTTTTAGGGTCACGACGAGGGCCAAACTTGGATGTGAAGCGGTAAGCCGCCTTAACAGGATTCGCAAACGGCGCTTTTTGAGCTGCAATCCGGTACAGATTGAGTCGGTCCATTTGGTTCAGCAATTTGTTGGCGCGCAGTGCGTCGGCTAAAGCTTCTTCCCCACGTGTAGAGAAGGAGAGAGGTGTCAGCGGGCCACCTTGACCAGAATACCCGCGGCGCACTTGTTCGATAATGCGTTTTGTCGACATACCAGCCGCGCGGAACATTTTGTCGAGTGGCGCTACCGATACTGTCATGGCTTCTTCAAGCTGGCGGAAAATCTGATCGTTCTGGTCTTTCATGATCGCAATCTGATGGGCCATTTCATCGGCCCGCAACAAAGCATTCTGTGCATCGCGGACAACTTGATCACGTTCAGCAGCTGTTTTTGCTAGGGCTTCGGCAACGAAATCCATCGGCGCACTGCCGCCAGCAGAGGCAAGGGATGTACCTGCTTCACCACTGTTGACTTGGCTTTGCAGCTCAGCGACCTGACTACGTGCAAGTTCGCGGTCTTTCATTGTGCCACGCAGGGTCAACTGAATCACTTCGATCCCTGTTTCCAATTCGCGACGGTGTGTTTCACTGTTCAATAACTCAGACTGCATCACCGAAATCTGGGCAAGCGCTGCGTTGAAACGGTTTTGCGCAGCCACTGCTTCAACAGCACGACTGTCGCGTTGTGATGAAATTTCGTTCAGCCGAGACCGATAGGTCCGCTGATCGCGCTTTGCCTGTTCACGGAAGTTTCCAGAGCCGATGCTGTCCATCAAGATAATGGCCGTTGCAACGATAGCCCAAGCAACAAGCACCGAACTTCCGGTAAACGCAACCAACTGCATCATTGGGCTCACCCGAATAAAGCGGGTGTCTGTATCCGACTTTAGAAATACGCGACGCTCGGGAAACATATGTTCCAGTTTCCCATTAATTTTTTGTCCTAGACGTGTTCGCACTGAGCGCGTCCCTTTTTGTCATCCCAGTATAAACGCACGGTTATCCCAACCCCACGCCACAAGAGTTTGGGATAGACAGTGCTTTGGGATCGAGCAAGGGGCGGAGTGCCAATTTAGCGAACCAGGTAGTTGAATTGTAGTAAACTGGCAGAAAACCGCTTATGATAGGGTTGCAGTGCAGACTTCAGGTAGAGACGGCCAATGGCCAGTAAAAGTCTGGTGGAATTCCAGCCTCTGCACGTTTCTCTTCGTTAAACGGAGGTTTAAGTGTCGAATGAAAATATGTTGTTACCAAGCCGTGGAAAACAGGTTTGGGATCTAAATTGTATCGGCCACACAAGAAGTGAAACCACTTCGACCCATAAGCAACATGCGCCACTTCCTCTGCGTAAATAGTTTCAAGTGCCGCAACGGCGTTCTTCTGTTTCGCTTGCTTGAAAAGGTAAATCATCTTTGGTGTTACATCCAACCCGCGCGCTTCTAGAACCATGGGAACAACGGCCAATCGCCCCATGAAATCTGTTGCTGTGTCTTGGGCGGCCTGCCACATGCCAGCATGGGCAGGTAGGGCACCATAAAAACTGCCTAATTCCTCAAGGCAATCAGCCATTAGGTTAAAATGCTTCGACTCTTCATCCGCACATTTGACCCAATCATCGTAAAAGCCGATGGGCATTTCGACGTCGGGAAACCGTGCAATGATGTCCCAATGTAGATCAATCGCGTTCAATTCAATATGTGCAACGGCGTGTAGTAACGCAATCCGCCCCTCAACCGTTCCCGGTTTGCGGTGAGGGACGTCGCGCGGGTTCAGTAACTCTGGTTTGTCTGGGCGACCCGGCTGCATCGGTGGTTCAGCGCGTCCAATTTCTGGAACTTCACCCGCCCCACGTGCGGCTTGCCATTGCGCCGCGTAACCACGTGACAGCTTTGCTTTGCCGCGGCCATCCGCACATTTCAAAACATTGACGGCCATTTCGGCCAGCGGGATCATTGTATCGTTCACAGGGCCTTCACAGCCTCTAGAACCTCTTCAACGTGCCCCGGAACCTTAACTTTCGCCCAGATTCGCGCAATTTTGCCATCTGCGCCGATCAAAACGGTGGTGCGTTCAATGCCCATGTAAATCTTGCCATACATGTTTTTTTCTTTCCAAACGCCGTAATCCTCACACACCGAACCATGTTCGTCTGACAATAAAGGCACCGCTAGGCTGTGCTTTGTGGTGAATTTACCATGTTTGGTTAGGCTGTCTTTGGAAATGCCGAAAACTCGGGACCCCGCATCGGCAAACTCTTGCATGCTTTCAGAAAACCCGATGGATTCCTTTGTGCAGCCTGGTGTATCATCACGCGGGTAGAAGAAAAGAACGACAGGCGATCCCTGCAACGCTGACAATTTAACGTCGTACCCACCATCTTGGGGGAGTGTGAAGTCGGGTGCAGTAACAGAAACTTCGATCATTTGATCCTCATTGCTTGGCCGTTGTGATTGTGCCTGTCATAATAGCGTGAAGCGGACAAGAATAAATACATGAGCAGCGATCAAACATCTCCAGCACCGAAAAAGCGCAGTTTGCTGCGTAAAGTTATGCTGTATTGTGTTGGAATAGCTGCGGTTCTTATGATTGTTCTGGCCGTCGGCTTGCTTAGTACGGTGGGGCGGACAGTGGTTGCGCCTGATTGGGTTCAGTCGGCGATCTCTGAACGGATCGAAGCTGCAACACCGCAGCTCGAGGTGAAGTTTGGCCAAATTGAATTTACATTGGATAATAATTGGGCGCCACAAGCGCGTGTGCGTGATGTGGCGGTGCGAAACCTGCAAGGTGAAGAAATTGTTACGTTTTCTGAAGTCGGGGCAAAGCTGGCGTTGCGCCCGTTGGCACACGGCGACATAAAACCAAAATCGATTTCAATTTCAGGTGTGTTTGCCACGTTGTTGCGCGACAGTGACGGAAACATGAGTTTACGTGGCGGATCGACGCTTTCGGCACCGTCCAAGAAAGCTGCAAGCTTACCTGCTTTGATTGAGCAGCTTGATACGGCCTTTGAGTTACCAGAACTCAGTGCGCTGATCAGTGCCGAAATTCAGGCGCTGACATTGCGTTATGAAGATACACAAGCCGGGCGGGTATGGGTCGTGGATGGTGGGCGCGTGCGCCTTGGGCGCGACCGTGGGATTTTAGACCTTGCAGCTGATTTGGCATTGCTTAGCGGGGGCAGTAGTGTTGCGACCCTTGAGGCCAATTATACCAGTGAGCTGGGCGATAAACGTGCAGAATTTGGACTGAATGTCTCAGAGGTCTCTGCGCAGGATATTGCGCTTCAAAGCCCAGCCCTTGCATGGTTGTCCGTATTGCGGGCCCCAATTTCTGGCGCATTACGGAGTGGCGTTCTGGTGGATGGGACGTTCGCACCTTTAAGCGCAACTTTGCAAATTGGGGAAGGGGTTGTGCAGCCCACCGATGCGGCCAAACCGATCCCGTTTTCATCAGCGCGCAGTTACCTAACTTATAACCCAAAACTACAAACAATAGATTTTGATGAACTGTCGATTGTAAGCAAATGGCTGACCGTCAGTACCGAAGGGCAGGCGGTTCTTAGTGGTTTGGACGCCGGTGTGCTGGATGAGCTGGTTGGCCAGTTCCAACTGTCAGGCATCGCAGTTAATCCCAATGATTTATACGAAAAGCCTATTGTGTTTGATTCTGCTGACATGGATTTCCAGCTCAAGCTTGATCCGTTCCTGTTCAAAGTGGGTCGCATGCAGGTTGCCGATCAAAGTAAGGTTTTGCGCCTAGATGGCGAACTATTGGCCGATAAAGACGGCTGGAATTTTGCCGCGAACGCACAAATGGACGGTATTGATCCAGATCGATTATTGGCTCTTTGGCCTGAAAATCTGGCCATTCCGACGCGCAATTGGCTCAACCAAAACCTTATCGCGGGCGACTTAAAAGACTTAGACGTCGCTTTGCGTGGTGGGGATGATCAACGGATAAATACTTTTGTGAGCTTCAATTACGACAGGGCTGATGTTCAGTTCATGAAGACAATGCCGCCTGTCACGGGGGCGAGTGGTCATGCGACGATGATGTCGAACCGTTTTGTTGTCGCGATTGATGAGGGACATGTGTTGGCCCCGCAGGGTGGCAAGATTAATGTCGCAGGATCAGCCTTTATTATTCCTGATGTTTCTTTGAAGGGTAAAGTGGTTGGCGAAGTCCAATTGGAAACCGACAGTACAGTCACGGCGGCTTTATCGCTGCTGAACCAACCCAAGTTAGAGATCATGGATAAGGCTGGTTTGCCTGTGATAATGGCCGAAGGGCGTGCGGTTTTAAATGGTAAGATAACAGTGCCGCTGCGCAAAGGAGTAAAACCCAGTGATATGAAATATAGCGCAACGGGTTCGTTGTCTTCAGTAAAGGTATCGGGCTTGGTGCCTGATAAGGTGATCGCTTCGGATGCATTGGGGATTGTGGTTTCTAACAGTGGTGTTCGAATTTGGGGCGTGGGTCGCATTGGTACTGTTCCGTTCGATGCAGAATGGTCACAAACGATAGGTGCAGAAAACGGCGGCCGCAGTCAGGTCATAGGGACAATCGAATTGTCCGAACGTTTGATTGATGAATTTAACATTGGTCTGCCTGCTGGGACTTTTTCAGGTGCGGGTATTGCTGAGATGACATTGAAACTTGCCAAAGGCGACGCGCCAGCGCTTTCGCTGACCTCCAATTTACGAGGTGTTGGGATCAAGGTTGCTGCACTTGGTTGGCGCAAATCTGCAAAGGCTTCAGGCCAGCTGGCCCTGACAGGGCGACTGGGTGCTCAGCCGATTATTGATGACATTGTATTGGATGCACCTGGTCTTACAGCCCGTGGGACCATCAAGACCTTGAAGAGTGGTGGTTTGGATAAAGCAAACTTTAGCCGCGTGACTGTCGGCAACTGGCTGCGTGCTCCCGTTCTATTGACGGGGCAAGGCAAAGGTAAACCGCTGAAGATTGATATGTTTGGCGGTAGCTTGGACTTGCGCAAAGCTGAGTTTGGCCATGGCGGTGGGCAGGGCGGCGGTGATGGTGGCCCGTTGAATTTGAAATTGGATAAACTTCAAATTACGGATACGCTGGCGCTGACTAATATGCGCGGGACCTTTACCACCAAAAACGGCTTGCGCGGCAATTTCACCGCAGGGGTGAATGGTGGTACACAAATTAAGGGACAAGTTTTGCCGCAAAACGGGCGCTCAGCGTTGCGGATTAAATCGGACAATGCGGGCGGTGTGTTCGCATCCGCAGGTCTGTTGAAACATGCGCGGGGTGGTGATTTGTCTCTGGCCTTACTGCCGGTTGGCAAAGATGGCGCGTTTGATGGTAAGCTTTATGTTGAAAATACGCGTGTGAAAGACGCGCCAGCAATTGCGGCCCTTTTGAATGCTTTAAGCGTTGTGGGCATACTTGAACAAATGGGTGGATCGGGCATCCACTTTCAGGAAGTTGAAGCAGACTTTCACTTAACACCGTCCACGATGACACTTATCAACGCCAGTGCCGTTGGTCCCTCGATGGGTATTTCTATGGGTGGGGTATACGCCGTGGATACCGGCATCCTTAATATGCGAGGGGTCGTGTCGCCGTTGTTCTTCTTGAATGGCATAGGTAGCATTTTCACCCAAAAAGGCGAGGGGCTCATTGGCTTTAACTATGGCTTAAGTGGGCCTGCCAAATCCCCGAAAGTCAGTGTGAACCCATTGTCCGCATTCACGCCCGGAATGTTCCGCGAGATATTCCGGGCACCCGCGCCAAAAGTACAAAATTAAAACGCCGCGCTAAAGCCACTCGATCTTTCATTCCAAGGTTACAACGCTAATACTTGATGATCTTTTTATAGGACTGTATGGGCCATTTTATGCAGCTTTCAGATTTTGATTTCGACCTTCCCGAAGACCTTATTGCGACCCGCCCAGCGGTGCCGCGCACGTCCGCACGTTTACTGGTCGCGCAAGGTGCCCAGACAACGGATGCGCAAGTGCATGACCTTGGCAAATGGCTGCGAGCAGGGGATCGAATGGTCCTGAATGACACCAAGGTTATTCCGGCGCGATTGTCGGGCACTCGTGCACGGACTTCGGCCCAAGGGTTAACAGAAGCACGTATTGACGTGACTTTGCTTGAGCCACAGCCCAATGGCACGTGGGCTGCCTTGCTAAAGCCACTAAAGAAAGTGAAACTTGGGGAAGAAATCCAGTTTGGTGCAGGATTATCTGCAACACTGGAAGGTGTTGCCGATGGTCAGGGCCATTTGCGGTTCAACCTTGAAGGCGATGATTTCGAGGCCGCGTTGAACGAGGCAGGCGCAATGCCATTGCCACCTTATATTGCGGCGAAACGCCCCGCTGATGAACAAGATCACCATGATTACCAAACCGTTTTTGCGACGCACACTGGCGCAGTTGCGGCCCCCACAGCCTCTTTGCACTTTGATCAGGGCCTTCTGGACGAATTGGCCGCTTTTGGCGTGCAGTTCAGCCGTGTGACCCTGCATGTGGGTGCCGGCACATTCCTGCCCGTTAAAGTCGATGACGTTCTAACCCATAAGATGCATTCGGAATGGGGCCGCGTCAGCCTGCAAACTGCTGATGAAATTAAAGCGACCAAAGCGGCTGGTGGGCGCGTGATCCCTGTCGGTACAACGGCGCTGCGCCTTATTGAGACAGCTGCGCGTGGCGGCGAAATCGAAGCATGGGAAGGGGACACAGACATTTTCATCTACCCCGGCTTTACCTTCAACGTGGCTGACGCATTGATGACCAATTTCCATCTGCCAAAATCGACATTGATGATGTTGGTTTCTGCGCTTATGGGGCAGGATCGATTGCGCGAAATTTATGACCACGCAATCGCACAAAACTATCGTTTCTTTTCATACGGCGACTCTTCATTATTGATCCCTGATCAGGCGGATTAACGCCAACGAGACGAATACGACTTATTTGATGTCCTCTCTGGCGCGGACCGCGATCTTGCAAGCTGCGACGGGAAGGTGTTAATTGATATTTTAGGCGTGGAGCGTCGTTATGTTACAAGTTATTTCCAGCGCGTGGGCATTGTTGCTTGGTATGGGCCTATTGATGGTCGGCAACGGTATGCAAAGTACGCTATTAGGTGTTCGCGGCCAGATCGAAAATTTCGGTACATTCGAAATGTCGGTGGTAATTTCTGCATATTTTATTGGTTTTCTTGGCGGGTCCCGCATGGCGCCAAACCTGATCCGCAGGGTTGGGCACGTTCGGGTCTTTGCAGCATTGGCCTCCCTGATTTCGGCGGTGATGATCCTGTATCCCACCCTTGTTAATCCATGGGTGTGGGTTTTGGGGCGTATCTTGATCGGGTTCTGCTTTTCTGCGGTGTTTGTAACAGCCGAAAGCTGGCTCAATGATGCGGCAAGTAACGAAAACCGTGGCCAAGCGCTGTCGATCTATATGATTGTACAGACGGCAGGGATCGTCTTGGCCCAAGGGCTGATGGTGACAGCGGACCCCTCCGGCTACGTGCTGTTCGTAATCCCATCCATCCTTGTGAGCATCGCAATCACACCGATTTTGCTTTCCATTAGCCCGACACCCGCCTTTGAAACCACCAAAGCGATGAGTTTGCGCGAACTGATGGGATTTTCCCCCTTGGGCTGCGTTGGCATGTTCCTGTTGGGTGGTGTGTTCTCTGCTCAATTCGGGATGGCGTCGGTTTACGGGTCTGAGGCTGGATTGTCCGTTGGTGAAATTTCAACATTTGTTGCAACCATCTTTATCGGCGGCATGATCACTCAGTACCCAATCGGGTGGCTGTCTGACCGCATGGATCGCCGCGCATTGATTGCTTTGACTGCAGCTGTTGGTGCTGTTGGTGCCAGCATTGGTGTGATGTCAAACGGCGACTTCACTCTCATATTGGTAGCTGCGTTTTTAATGGGAAGCACGTCTAACCCACTGTACTCACTGCTTCTAGCATACACCAATGACTTTTTGGACCACGAGGACATGGCTGCGGGTTCGGGCGGAATGATCTTTCTAAACGGTCTTGGTGCCGTAAGTGGCCCGTTGATAACCGGGTGGGTGATGGGGGTTTTTGGCCCTTCTGGTTTCTACATGCTGATTGGCGTCCTGTTCTCGATGCTTGCGATTTACGCTGTCTACCGTGCGACCCAGCGTCCTGCGATTCCTGTTGATGAAACAGGTAGTTTTGTTGCGATGTCCCAGTCTGCAATGACACCTGTTGCGATGGAAATTGCGCAAGAATACGCAATTGAGACCGATCTAGAGGACGAAAGCGAAATCCCTGCTGATTAATATGACGCAATTGTCGCAAATAGTGACTGTTCTTTTTTGCAAGCTAGGCTAACGTCGAATTATTGACGCTATGGAATTGCAGGAGAATTCACCATGGTTGGGCCGGATGATGTATTGCGCTTTTGGTTAGATGAATGCGAACCAAAACAATGGTACGTGCAGGACGACGCACTTGATCAAGAAATCCGTGATAAATTCATGGAAACATGGGAAGGGGCCTGTGCAGGCCGTCACTCACTGTGGCTGACCTATCCCAACGGTGCATTGGCCTACATCATACTGATGGACCAATTCCCACGGAACATGTTCCGCGGCTCAGGCAAAGCATTCGCATCTGACCGCGCTGCGCTGGCCGCAGCCAAATCCGCGATTGATAAGGGCTGGGACATGCGGGTCGATGAACCCGCGCGCCAGTTCTTTTACATGCCGCTGATGCACTCTGAAAACCTATGCGATCAGGAACGTTGCGTACGCTTAATGTGCGACCGTATGCCTGAGCAGGGGCCGGGCAATTTGTTGCACGCGCGTGCACACCGCGATGTGATCCGCCAATTTGGCCGCTTCCCGTATCGCAACGATGCTCTGCAACGCGCAACCTCAGTCCATGAACACGTCTATCTCGAAGCAGGTGGATATTCATCGACAGTGCGTGACCTTCAAGCGGACAAAGCAGCCTAAACCCCGGTTTCTAGGGACCTACGCTTATTGTTAAGAAATCCCTGATAGAACGCGGGTCACGCGAATTGCATCCTGTGCAAAACTAGTTTAACGGTGAACTAAATTTGAAACGCTGCAATGTGAGGGCGCAACATGGCTGACACTTCCTTTGATCTGATTGTTATTGGGGCAGGCCCCGGTGGCTATGTGGCTGCTATTCGCGGCGCGCAATTGGGGATGAAGGTCGCCGTTGTTGAACGCGAACATCTTGGTGGCATCTGCTTGAACTGGGGCTGTATCCCAACCAAAGCGATGTTGCGTTCGTCCGAAGTGTTCCACTTGATGCACCGCGCCAAAGAATTTGGCCTGAAAGCAGACAACATTGGCTACGATCTGGATGCAGTTGTGAAACGTTCACGCGGCATCGCGGGTCAACTGTCCAGTGGCATCGGTCACTTGATGAAGAAAAACAAAGTCACCGTATTCATGGGCGAGGCGACAATCCCAGCCAAAGGCCGTGTTTCCGTCAAAGGTGAAAAAGGCGCTCAAGAGTTGACAGCCAAGAACATCGTTCTGGCCACAGGCGCACGTGCACGCGAATTGCACGGCCTTGAGGCAGATGGTGATTTGGTCTGGACATACAAGACCGCACTGACGCCACCGCGCATGCCGAAAAAGCTGTTGGTTATCGGGTCTGGTGCGATCGGAATTGAATTTGCCAGCTTCTACAACACGCTGGGTGCTGACACGACTGTGGTCGAAGTCATGGACCGCGTTTTGCCAGTTGAAGACGAAGAGATAAGCGCATTCGCGAAGAAGTCTTTTGAAAAACAGGGCATGAAAATTATGCAAAAGGCGATGGTCAAAAAGCTTGACCGTTCCAAAGGTAAAGTAACCGCCCATATCGAAAAAGATGGTAAAATCACAACTCATGACTTTGATACGGTCATTTCAGCGGTCGGAATTGTTGGAAATGTTGAAGGGCTTGGCCTTGAGGAGTTGGGCGTAAAGCTGGATCGTACTCATGTTGTGACTGACGAATACTGCCGCACTGGCGTTGATGGCTTGTATGCCATTGGTGACATCGCAGGCGCGCCGTGGCTCGCACACAAAGCCAGCCACGAGGGTGTGATGGTTGCCGATTTGATTGCTGGCAAACACGCACATCCCGTAAAACCGGAAACGATTGCGGGCTGCACTTACTGCCACCCTCAGGTCGCTTCAGTTGGCTATACAGAAGCCAAGGCGAAAGAACTGGGTTACGACGTCAAAGTGGGCCGCTTCCCCTTCATCGGCAACGGCAAAGCGATTGCTTTGGGCGAAGCAGAGGGATTGGTTAAGACAATCTTTGACGCCAAGACTGGCGAATTGTTGGGCGCACACATGATTGGTGCTGAAGTAACTGAGATGATCCAAGGCTACGTTATCGGCCGTCAGCTCGAAACCACCGAAGAAGATTTGATAAACACGGTCTTCCCGCACCCAACGCTTTCTGAAATGATGCACGAAAGTGTCTTGGATGCATATGAACGCGTGATACACATGTGATTGAGCAGGGCACCTAAGTCTCAGGTGCCCTCATGCTATAATCAGACGAATTATTAATTATTGAAACAATGCGCCGCGTACCTGTGGCGCATCGTTTGGTTGCACTCAGAACACAGGCGGATTTGACATGAGCAAAACACCTTTTGGCCTTGTCTTCCTACTTTGGGGCGCGGGATTGGGTGCGGCGGCGCAATATGCCAAGGTCAGTGTGGTTTTTGACCAATTGCCCGGCGTCTATCCTGATGCGGGAGCTGGACTTGGCTTTGCCGTGTCTTTGGTTGGGTTCATCGGGATCATCTTTGGCGTGGTAGCGGGGCTTCTGGTCGCACGTCTGCGTTATCGTCATGGATTGCTTTGGGCGCTTTGGCTGGGCGCAGTGGTTTCGGCACTGCAGGCGCTGTTGCCACCGTTTGAATGGTTCCTAGCGCTGCGTGGGATTGAGGGCCTGTCCCATTTGGTGATGGTTGTCGCCGCCCCAACACTGATTTCACAAGTCAGCGCCCCACAGCATCGCGGCTTTACCCTGACCCTTTGGGGTACGTTTTTTGGTGTGGCGTTTGCAATCCTGACATGGGGTGGTTTGCCTTTGGTCGCGGTTTACGGCGTGTCGTCACTGTTTCTTGCGCATGCCGTTTACATGGCTGTTTTTGCGGTGATTTTGACTTTTGCGCTGGCGGATATTCCATCGCTTGAAGCGGTCACAACAATTTCAATAAAAAGCATCGCAAAAGATCACATCGCGATCTACCGATCCCCACGTATCTCTGCCGCCGCCCTTGGCTGGTTGTTCTATACGTTTTGTTTTGTCTCAGTCCTTACTGTTTTGCCGCCATTCCTTGATCCCTCGCAACGCGCGCCCGTGATGGGGGCCATGCCTTTGGCATCTATCGCAAGTTCGATGACTTTTGGCGTATGGGCGTTGCGCCGTATGTCTGCGGTTAGCCTGGTGATGTGGGGATTTGGCTCCAGCGCAGTGTGTATGATGTGGCTATGGGCCGATTCCGCCAATATTACGGCCTGTATCGCGCTTGCAGCGGCCCTTGGGCTTATCCAAGGTGGCAGCTTTGGCGTTGTGCCGCAATTGAATGAAACGGCCGTCACGCAGGCGCAGGCCAACGGTGCCATGGCCCAGATGGGTAACCTGGGCAACACGCTGGGAACGCCCGTTATGGTCGCCGCATTGGCTGTGTTTGGCTACAACGCACTGCCTATGTTTGTTGGCTTGGCGCTGGTTCTAGGATTGCTGGTCCATCTTGCTACGCAGGTTTTGCGCCGCGCGTGATGATGTTCCCTACTTGTTCTGCAATAACAGTTGGAGAATCCTAATCAGCAAACTATGTCTAAACTGTTAATAGGGGCATGAGATGGCTGAGCTAAAGAATATCGAAGTACGCGGCGCGCGTGAAAACAACCTGAAATCCATCGACGTGGATATCCCGCGCGATCAGTTGGTGGTTATTACGGGCCTGTCCGGGTCTGGAAAGTCGTCGCTCGCATTTGACACTATTTACGCCGAAGGTCAGCGCCGCTATGTTGAATCTCTCAGCGCATATGCCCGCCAGTTCCTTGATATGATGCAGAAACCTGATGTAGATCACATCAGCGGTCTAAGCCCTGCAATCTCAATTGAACAAAAAACAACGTCGAAAAACCCGCGTTCGACGGTGGGCACCGTCACTGAAATTTACGATTACATGCGCCTGTTATTTGCGCGCGTTGGGACGCCGTATTCTCCGGCCACGGGCAAGCCAATTGAAGCACAGCAAGTCCAAGACATGGTCGACCGCACCATGAAGATGAAGGAGGGCACACGCGCCTACCTCTTGGCTCCGATTATCCGTGACCGCAAAGGCGAGTACCGCAAAGAGTTTACTGAGCTGCGCAAGCAGGGTTTTCAACGTGTCAAAGTGGACGGCGCGTTTTACGATCTGGACGAGCCGCCAACCCTTGATAAGAAATTCCGCCATGACATCGATGTGGTCGTTGATCGCATTGTTGTACGCGAGGGGCTCGAAACACGTCTAGCAGACAGTCTGCGTACCGCGCTGGATCTGGCCGATGGCATTGCGATCATCGAAACAGCACCGGCCGAAGGCGATCCGGTCCGCAGCACGTTCTCAGAAAAATTTGCCTGTCCGGTCAGTGGCTTCACCATTCCCGAGATCGAGCCGCGCCTGTTTTCATTTAATGCGCCATTTGGGGCATGCCCGACCTGCGACGGGTTGGGCAAAGAGCTGTTCTTTGACGAACGCCTCGTTGTGCCCGATGCCGATCTGCGAGTTTATGACGGCGCATTGGCCCCGTGGCGCAAAGGCAAATCACCGTATTTTTTGCAAACAATTGAATCCATTGCCAAGCATTATGAGTTTGATGCCAAGACTAAATGGAAAGACCTCCCAGCCCACGTTCAACAGGTATTTTTGCACGGTTCTGGTGAGGAAGAACTTGAATTTCGCTATGACGAAGGGGGCCGCGTTTACAACGTAACCCGCGTCTTTGAAGGGGTCATTCCAAACATGGAACGTCGCTATCGCGAGACCGATAGCAACTGGATCCGTGAAGAGTTTGAGCGCTATCAAAATAACCGCCCATGCGGCATGTGCGAAGGCTATCGCCTGCGTCCAGAAGCGCTGGCTGTAAAAATCGCTGACATTCATGCGGGCCAAGTTGTTCAGATGTCTATCCGCGAAGCCTTCGCGTGGTGTGACACAGTTCCAGAGCGTTTGACAAAGCAGAATAACGAGATAGCAAAAGCGATTTTAAAAGAAATTCGCGAACGTCTAGGGTTCCTAAATAACGTTGGGCTAGAGTACCTTACGCTATCACGTTCAAGTGGAACCTTAAGTGGTGGCGAAAGCCAACGCATCCGTTTGGCCAGTCAAATCGGTTCTGGCCTGACAGGTGTTCTTTACGTTCTTGATGAACCTTCCATCGGTTTACACCAGCGCGACAATGACCGCTTGTTGTTGACGCTTAAGAACCTGCGCGATCAGGGCAATACCGTTATCGTAGTCGAGCATGATGAGGAGGCCATTCGCGAAGCTGACTATGTCTTCGACATTGGTCCGGGTGCCGGTGTTCACGGGGGCGAGCTAGTATCTCACGGCACACCTGATCAGGTTGCCAATGACCCCAATTCACTGACTGGTCAGTACCTGACAGGCAAACGTTCCATCGAAGTTCCAGCAAAGCGACGAAAGGGTAAGAAAAAGTCGTTGAAGGTGGTCAAAGCCACCGGCAACAACCTCAAAAATATTACTGTCGAGTTCCCATTGGGACAATTCGTTTGCGTCACCGGTGTGTCAGGCGGTGGTAAGTCTACGTTGACTATTGAGACATTGTTTAAGACAGCGTCGATGCGCTTGAATGGGGCCCGCCAAACGCCAGCCCCTTGCGAGACGATCAAGGGTCTTGAGTTGTTGGATAAGGTCATCGACATCGATCAGCGCGCGATCGGACGTACGCCGCGATCAAACCCTGCGACTTACACAGGGGCCTTTACCCCAATCCGCGATTGGTTTGCTGGCTTGCCAGAATCCAAAGCGCGCGGTTACAAGGCGGGCCGCTTTAGCTTTAACGTCAAAGGCGGGCGGTGTGAGGCTTGTCAGGGTGACGGTCTGATCAAGATCGAGATGCATTTCCTCCCTGACGTCTA
>Ga0206126_10001614_pt1 | contig 26638 bp, 24 predicted proteins | sample Helgoland_Spring_5_FD_148621 | JGI IMG/M metagenome (GOLD analysis project Ga0206126, IMG submission 148621) | Pelagic subsurface seawater microbial communities from Kabeltonne, Helgoland, North Sea - Helgoland_Spring_Bloom_20160412_1 | ecosystem: Environmental > Aquatic > Marine > Epipelagic ...
TAAGTACAGCGATATCACCGACACTCTGACCACGCGTATGTGCAGCCAAAATACATTCCGATAATACTTTAACATCGGCCAAGCCTAAATTAATACCCTGTCCCGCTAAAGGGTGAATGCTGTGCGCTGCATCCGCGACTAAAGCAAAACCTGGCTTGGCATAATCCACCGCATGACGTTGTTGCAATGGATAGCGATAACGATGCGAACAAGCAGTGACACGACCTAAACGATTTTCGAATGCGCGACTAAGGGCAATACAAAACGCTTCATCATCCATGGCCATAGCCGCTGCCGTTTGCTCTCGCGTTTGTGACCAAACAATTGAACAATAATGATTGTCGCTAGCCTTAACAGACAAGGGTAAAAAAGCTAACGGCCCAAAGGAGGTAAAACGCTGCCACGCAGTATTATGATGTGACTGTTCAACACTCACCGTACACACTAGTGCGTCGTGCTCATAATCCCACTCTCGGGTCGCAAAGCCTGCCATCTCTCGCAAGGGGGAATTTGCGCCATCAGCCGCAACAATTAATGTACTACGAATAATACTGCCATTATCTAAAGTAAGTTGTGGCTTTTCATCATCTGATTTTTCTGGCAAGCGCAAATCCATAACCGTCTGATTATCAAACACCTGCACATTCGGCGCTTGTCTAAGCTGGCCGACTAAAGCGGCAAGCGTGACACAATTTTCAACAATATGGCCTAATACTGGTGCGCGAACATCGGCCGCATCAAAACTCACTTCACCGGTGCCGTCGGCATCCCAGACGTGCATTTTTTTAAAAGGGCTAACGCGCTGCTTAACCATAGCTGGCCACAAACCCATCTCTGTGAGAAAGGCTTGCGAAGCAACCGTTAAGGCACTGACGCGAGAATCAAAACCATTAATACTTTCATCGCAGGCTGGCCAATCTTTTTTTATTGCTTTCGCTTCAACTAATGCAATACGCAATGGAGCTGACTGCGCTGTAGCTGCAACACTTAATGCGCAAGCGAGCGCGCTGCCCGCCAAGCCCGCACCAACAATAGTGATATCGAAAGATTCATTCATCACAATGCCCTTCTACCAGTAATGCCCGCTGCGCGATCAGAAAAATGATGTTTGGCAGGCGTCAATAAATCCAACGCTAACAAACCTATGTTTCGACCTAGCTGAACAGGAAGCGATTGCTGACCGAATAACTCAATTAAATTATGACTAAATCCAATAGTAAGATTTTGATCTTTAATTTGCGCTTCGGCATAATCTTCTAGCAATGCCAGCGCGCCAATATCTTCTTGTCGCTCAACAGCACAACCAATACGCTCAACCAATGCAGCAACATCACGCAGCGAAAGATTAAAACCTTGCCCCGCCACTGGATGTAATGAATGCGCAGCATTGCCCATTAAGACAATATGATTCCTCACCACTTCATCGGCGATAGTTAAGGCAAGCGGATAACTTTGTCGCTGGCCTATTCGCTGTATAGTACCCAGACGATGGCCAAACGCTTTTTGTAATTCAGCGATAAAAGCATCGTCATCCAGTAATGCCTTATCGACATTACCCTTGGTATGCGTAGGCATAGTCCAGACTAAAGCACTTCGGTTTTTACTGTTGGGCAAATCAATTAAAGGTAAAAATGCGACCGCCCCATCGGCAACAAAGCGCTCAAAAGCCTGACCGTTGTGAGGCAGCTGCGTTTGCACATTGGCGATTACGGCTCGCTGATCATAGCGCTTAACGCTAGCGGTAATGCCTAAGCTGTCGCGTAATCCGGATTGCGCACCATCGGCAACAATCAGCAATGAGGCACTTAGCGTTGAAATATGACGGTTAGATTGTTGGTCCTCGGATTTTCTATCGAGGGTGATATCTACTGAGACACCCGCTTGTCTAGGAATGATATTGCTAACAGTAGCACCTGTTACTCGCTCAACGGTAGGTAAAGTAGCGAGATGATTTAACAGCACCGCCCCTAACCATTGATTCTCTATCACATAACCAAAGGCCTCTTTATTTTGCTCGCTGGCATCGAGTAAAGTACTACCCATATGACCACGATCGGACACATGCACTTGACGAATCGGCGATGCATGCTGCAATAACGCAGGCAACACACCAATTGATTCATACGTTTCTATACTGGCTAAGGAAAGCGCCGTTGAACGCGCATCAAAACTGGGATGATAAACAGCTTGTTGTGGCGACTCATGATTAGCCAAACCCTGATCAGGAAAGCTATCAACCAACAACACTGACAATCGATTGTGTTTATCCACCTGAGCTAAAGCGCAAGCCAAGCTAACACCTACCATGCCGCCACCAGCGATAATAATATCGTAGTGTTTGCGCTGCGTTATGGAGGAGTTATCTTTTGTCATAATGCCTTATTTAGCTGATCGTTTTTTTGAGGGCGCGGCTTTTCTCTTAACTGCTTTCTGTTTAGTCACTTTTTTCATCGCTTTTTTAACAACTACTTTCTTAATAGTCACTTTTTTCTTGGGTGCAGATTTTTTAACCGCCAACTTCTTAGCTGTTGGCTTTTTAGTCGCTACTTTTTTCTTGATCGATGGTTTTTTGACGATCTTTTTAATGACTTTCTTTGCTGTTTGTTTAACTGGCTTGTTAACCGCTTTCTTTACAGTTTTATTAGCTATTTTCTTAACTGTCTTCTTAATGGCTGCCTTCTTAATGACTGCCTTCTTAACTACCTTTTTAACTGTCTTCTTAGCTGCTTTTTTTGACGCGACCTTCACCGCTGATTTTTTCTTTACGGCCGAATTTTTCTTAGGTGCAATTTTTTTAGCGACAGTCTTAGATGACTTTTTAATAGCCGTCTTAGCTGCCTTCTTAACTGGCTTCTTAACTGGCTTCTTAACTGGCTTTTTGACAAGCTTCTTAGCAACTTTCTTAGCGGGTTTTTTTACCGCTTTCTTAGCAGCTGCTTTAACAGTTTTTCCTGAGCGCTTTTTTTCTAACACTTTTTCACCGCTATTCATCCCACCAATAAAATCGATTTGCGCTGGATCAGATACAGCACTATTGATAGAAGGTCGCATAAGCTGATGAATATCACTGACGGTTTTCACCACATTACCGCTTAACACTTCATAGCCATTAGTCGTTACAGCAACATCATCTTCAATACGAATACCAATACCACGCCACTTGGCCGCTACATCTTTATTATCGGCAGCAATATAAATACCGGGCTCAACCGTCATTACCATACCGGCCTCAAGCACGCGCCATTCATCATGCACTTTGTAATCGCCGACATCATGTACATCCATGCCAATCCAATGACCCGCACGGTGCATATAAAAAGGGCGATAAGCTTCAGTTTCAATTAATGTTTTTAAATCACCTTGTAGAATTTTTAAATCCAGCAAACCCTGCGTAATCACTCTCACGGTCTCATCATGCGAATGATTCCAATGACTGCCGGGTTTAATGGTTTCTATAGCGGCAATTTGCGCTTCCAATACAATTTCATATAACGCTTGCTGCTCTTTACTAAAACGCCCATTAACTGGAAAGGTGCGCGTTATATCCGAGGCATAACAGTTCAACTCACAACCGGCATCAATTAATACTAAATCACCATCGCGAAGCATGGCATTATTTTCACCATAATGAAGAACACAAGCATTTTTACCGCCGCCAACAATCGAATTATAAGCTGCTGCTTGCGCACCACTTGCAGAAAATTCATGGAGGTATTCGGCTTCAAGCTGATACTCCATCATCCCCGGCTGACAAAATTTCATTGCTCGTGTATGTGCGGCTGCGGAAATATCGGCGGCTTCTTTCATAACACGTAATTCGGCTGCACTTTTATATAAGCGCATATCATGCAATAGATGATCAAGATCTAAAAACTCACCCGGTGGATGCGCGCCCGACCGAGCCTTAGAACGTAAAACATTCACCCAATCCATCACTTGCTTATCGAACTCTGGGCGCTTACCCATTGAATAATAAACACGTTCTCGACCTTCCATTAAGCCCGGTAAAATATCGTCAATGTCGGTAATCGGAAACGCATCATCGGCACCAAAGTTCTGGCATAGACCTTCTGGCCCCTCACGATAACCATCCCAGAGTTCTCGTTCAGGATTTCGCTCACGACAGAAAAATAAACATTGGCCATGCTTTCGGCCCGGCACTAACACTAATACTGAGTCAGGCTCGTTAAAGCCACTTAAATAATGGAAGTCACTGTCTTGTCGGAATTTGAATTCGGCATCACGGTTTCTAATCACCGTACTTGCTGACGGTAATATAGCAATACTATCAGGTTCCATTTGCAGCATAAGGTCACGACGACGTCGCTGAAACTCACGCTTGCTAATGGTCGATGTTAGTGCCGATTTATTTTTTTTTGCCATGGGTTTACGAGTCATCTATTTGCGGTCTATTTGTTGATTGATATCCAACAACGCTAAGGTTAATACGTTGTATAACATCATTTGGCTTATCTCTATACCTATCTCTATATCTATGATCATGTCTACGACTGCCTCGCTAAAGCAAAGCAAGGCAAGGCAGCTCATAACATAAAATTAATGCATAGTTTTATTGCCCGATTTAAAAAATTGAGTAGCTCCGGGTGGCGCTGGCTGCTCCGACGCAGGCAACTGTTGTTGTTGTTGCTTCTGTTGCTGCTGCTCAATAATCTCAACCCAGCCATATTCGCTAAAGACTGTCATGGCTGCCAATCGTACATATTCAATAATTTCCATATAATCGCGCTCGGCAGCTTCGGCATCGGCGGGTGCAAAATCTAAGCTTTCTCCGTCTTCATCCAGAAGCGAATCCAGCTCGAGCGGATCATCACTTAACTCAGCGTCATCTTCATCGTACTCATCATCTTCAACCGTCGCCTGCGCTATAGCGGCTAAATCACTTAATGACTCTCGCACCGGCTCTGGTAGCGAAGGCGCCAATATCGCCTCACCGGCGTCATTTTGTGGTGCATTTTTTTGTTGGTAGGCCTGCGCCTCAGCAAAACCGCCTAAAAATCCACGGCACCAATCACTTAATCCCTCAGTACGCTGCTCAATCGTTTCATCATCATCGGGCAAATAAGGCTGAAAGGCCATATCTTCACCACTCAGCAACTCAAACTGCTCACGTGCCAAACCGCCTAATGCGCCCTCGGCGAGCCCACTAAATTGGCGAATAGTCGCTTCTGAGCTACCCATAACGGCAAACCCGAACTGCGCCCAACGCGCACCCGGTAAGCGCATTGCGCCACAGAGAGCGCCAACAATAGCGCCTTGAAGCTCAGAGGGCGAAAATTGGCTATCGACGGTCAGAAGCCAATCGGCCAGTTCATCAAAATTTTGAGGCGGTGGAACATCAGGATAATTCATCTAAAACCTAAAGGTAGAGTGGGCCGAAGCCGAGAGTAAATACTGTAATTATACGAACTGTGGAGCAATATCTGAACCACTATTATCAATCATCATCAAATACTCTTAGACTTACAGTTATTGACCATCATCGCGCTGCGCACTATATTAGCAACCCTTTATGCGTCAGTGACGCGTCAGTGATTATCCCTATGCCCTCAAGGGTCTCTGAATAGTCGCTAAATGAGACCTCGACCATTGTAAATGGTTAAAAAAACGGGGCAAAAGCCATTTGAGCAGGAAGCTCAGATCAATATATTATCCAACAGGGATAGCGCATTACACCAAGGCCATATAATGAAAGACAAATTAGAGCACCTTGAAAGCAAGCTCGATGAACTTATCTCGCTATGCTCATCGCTCGATATGGAAAATAAATCACTGCGCGGCCGCGAAAGCGAATGGAGCAATGAGCGTCGCCAATTGTTGATAAAAAATGAGACGGCGCGCACTAAGGTTGAATCGATGATTACGCGACTGAAATCTATGGAGTCTGGCGAATGACCGAACGATCACCCGAACTATCAAGAGGCACAGTGCCACCCAAGGAAAAAATGACCGATAGCAATGAAGACGATAATAAAATTATCACTCTCAACGTCCAAATTATGGGTAAGGACTTTCAAGTATCCTGCCCTGCCAGCGAGCAAGATGACTTGGTGGATTCAGCGGCCCAGCTTGATAAGCGTATGCGTGATATTCGCGATACAGGCAAAGTTATTGGTCTAGAACGTATTGCGATAATGGCAGGCCTCAACTTGTCGCATGAATTTTTACAAACTAAAGACCAAGTTGCCGGCAAAGAAACTTCAGATATGCTTAAAACGCTTAACAAAAAGCTTGATAATGCGCTACAAAGCGCTAAACAAATGCAAATCTAACGAATTGCGTTGTTTAACTCCTCTAACTAAATTGTAAATGCTCGATATCTTTTATTTCCGTCACTGCCAAGATGGTTTACACTAAGTGCGAACTCCCTGGGGTATTCGCCAGTCAGCATGTCCTTGAGCCGATAATACCCACCCGGAGGTTCCTCGTTGGTAGCTGTGTGCATGCTCGGCATGACCGAGAAGCCTGAACTACTGCAGGATCCACCACCTTGAACCTTTTCGGTTCGAGGCCGCTAATGACAGCGGTACCTTGGGGCGTTCTTATTTTTCTTTATATTTTTTCATTTCATATCTTCAAATACCTTATACCCTGCGCCCTTTGCATACTCCCCCAGCCTACTTTACGACTTCACTGACTATTTCAATATTTTTCTATCAATAGGTTAATAAGACTAATAATTAACAGTAACAAGCTCATCAGCAAAAAATAGCATCACAGCGACAAAAACAGCTTCGTCTTATACAATAACGCCTCAATATCGCGAAATGATTATCCGTAATAAACGATAGATAAACGCATGGCATTTTTTGATTACTTAAACACTAAAAAAAACAGTGACTTGACTGAACAGCGACATCAATTAAGGCAGCAGTATCGCTCTGCACGGCGAGCTCTGCCACCTTACCAACAGTATGCGCAAGCCAAAAAACTTTGCGCTTTACTTAAACGCTGCCCAGAGTTTATACACGCTAAATCTATTGCCAGCTATCTGCCTAACGACGGTGAAATTAACCCGTCTTTTATTCATCAGCTAGCATGGGCACTCGGCAAACACGTTTATTTGCCCGTGCCCACCCAACAAAAATCTCTGCGCTTTGTTCCTTACACTCGCCACACACAATTAGTGACGGGACAATGGGGAATCAAACAACCGCGCTGTGCTGCGAGAATTGCCACACAAGTGTCTCTCGATTTAATTTTGGTACCGTTGGTAGCTTTTGATAGCACGGCAAATCGCTTAGGTCGCGGAGGCGGTTACTACGATCGCTTTTTGGCCAGCAGTAAGCGCAGCCATAGGGGAATTAAAAGTTTCGGACTGGGGCATAGCTTACAGCAAGTCGAAGCAGTGCCCGTCGAAGCATGGGACATAACACTGAATGGCATAGCAACACCCAAACAAATATTTCGTAGTCTTTAGTTCGCTTAGAATTTAAAGTCTATTAGAAGTCGAGTAGAAGTCGAGTTTCAATTAGCATGCCGATCAATGGATGAGAAGCACGAAAAAGCTAAAGTGTTATTTTTAATTTTTTCTACACAGAATAGACGTGCGCATCATATAATGGCAAAAAGAGAGGTCTGAAGTGAGTGTTTTATAAAAAGACTTTTAAAGCAGAGGCGCAAGCGCTGTCATTAAAGTCGCTAAAACGAAAATCAGGCATGTGGCGTAGTAAGTATCCATAAGTATTAAGATCTTTTAAAAATGAGCAATATCATATTTTTGGTGAGTGATATTTTCATTCTAGAGACAGAAAAGAGAAAAGGCCTTGCGTCGTCGTCAAACTGTGACTACGTGCACGCCAACCAACAGCCAAAGTGAGAACTGCGTTTACCCCCCACTAACGCCGTGAAAATCCAAACAATGAGAGGCCACATGACACTATCGACACAAGACCAACTGAAAAGCGATGCAGCGCAAGCAGCCGTTGATTTAATTAAACCCAAACTGGATCTCGATAGTGTGGTTGGCGTAGGAACCGGCTCTACAGTGAATTTTTTTATTGATGCACTCGCAAGCATAAAGGGGCACTTTCGTGCAGCCGTCTCCAGCTCAGAAGCTAGCTCCACTCGCCTGCGTGAACATGGCATTACCGTACTGGATTTAAATAACGTATCAGAAATTGATTTTTATATTGATGGGGCCGATGAAGCCAATGAGCACTTACATCTTATTAAAGGTGGCGGCGCAGCCCTAACTCGTGAAAAAATTGTTGCTGCAGTCGCGAGAGAGTTTATTTGCATTGCCGACGAAAGCAAAGTGGTCGGCGTGTTAGGTGATTTTCCACTTCCCGTTGAAGTTATCCCAATGGCAAGAAGTTATGTAGCAAGAAAACTAGTCGGCCTTGGCGGTCTGCCCGTATACCGCGAAGGTGTAGTGACAGATAACGGCAACCATATTTTGGATGTAAGAAATTTTAAAATTGAGAACCCGCTAGAAACCGAACGACAAATTAATAATATTACTGGCGTAGTCACTAACGGTTTATTTGCCATGCGCCCGGCTAACGTTTTACTGCTGGGTACAAAAGACGGCGTTAAAACAAAACGCGCCTGATTTTTTACTCGCTATGACAGCTCGCGCCATAGTTTTTCGTGATGATAAACTATGGTGCAAAGCCTGTTACTTCTTGCGGGAATATACCGCCGGCCTGTAGCGTCCACCCATCAAATTCATTAGCAAGGTTTTGCGAAGCACTTCGAACCGCTCCAATGATGGTTAAGTCATAGCCCTGTGATGAAATATTTAGGCCATTGATGCTGCCAAAGAAAGCATCCGTACTATTAAGCAGTGGTTGAAAATCTTTATCATCGCTATTCACGCTACCACTATTATCCGTATCGCCACTGGCAAAAGCATTAAGCCCACCTGCGGTATTGACCACTAAGTCATTCAGAAGCCCGCCAATGCTATTTAAAAACCACGCACCTGTGATGGCCGTAGTAGGATTAATTTCGCCATCAAAATTAAACGCGCTATTACCATGAAACTGCATGCCATCATTGAGTACTGAGCCGGGAATATTTTGGCCACTGCCACGCAGTAAAAAGGGAACAAAAACATTACCCGCAAGGCCTGATCGCTCATGACCACAATGAACGCCGTCAATAAAACTTTGGGTAATATCAGCCTCACCCAAACTCATCGTAGAAAGATCAGCGTTATCACTGACTTCATAACAACCATTACGAAAATTAGATATCAGTGTATTTGCCATACGAATACCACTACTACTGTCCGCAAAGACAATACCGAACTCTTGGTTTTCGATTGTAATCGCATTATTGCTAGTAGTATCTCTGCCTGCCAAAGTGATATTGACAAACAGAGGTAAGGAATTACTGTTACTCGCATAAATGCCAGCACGCCCACCACTAGCACCGTCATAAAATTCGGGACGATGGATGACCAACATATCTTTAACTAAGCCACTAAAGTTGTTATATGAAAAAGCATCACGGCTCGAACCAGTAATTAATAACCAGCTTAAACGCGCTTGATTAGCAGAAGCTTCTGAAGATTGTAATCGAATGCCATCACGAGCAGAGTCGTGTGATTGAAGATATTGGATAAACGTATTGTCATGAACACCCTCTAAGACAATATTATCCGCATAGATTTTATTACCGACTGTCACTTCGGCGCCCGCCTCTGTGACAACGACATACTCTAATCGTGCCTGCCCAGAAGTCGCGGAGCTGTCTTCGATAATCAACCCGCCCCATTGGCCACTACCTTCATAATCTTCGTCATCAGACGAAAAAATAATAGGCTTATCTTTTGTTCCTATTGCGTGAATTGAGGCGCCAGGGGCAACGTAAATATAATCAAAGCCTGAGCCATTCTCACCTGCAAAAATTTCAACGCCAGGCTCTATAATGAATAACGGACTTGATGCACCATCACCAATAATTAAAGGACCATTAAGGTGCCATTCAGAAACCGCACTCAATGTTGCCGTTTCGGTTAATGTTCCACTAATTAAACAGCGACCGCCGCTGCCTAAACCTGAAGATCGCTCTACCGTTAAATCACCTACGCTAGGACAGCTTTCTGAATCCCGAGCACCAGCGGCATCAGGATCCGATTCTGCCTCGCATGCAATTAATCCTAAACAGATCAATAACGATAATATATATTTCATCTATGCTCGCTAGAAAAAATAAGTAGTTAACTTGCTATATTTACCCTAAATCACCCAACAGTCTTAAAAATTCTTGGCGTGTGTTATAGGAATCACGAAACTCGCCTAACATAACGGATGAACCCATCACTGAATTTTGCTTTTCAACACCACGCATCATCATACACATATGCTTGGCTTCAACAATTACACCCACACCAATCGCACCAGTAACCGATTCAACTGCATCAGCAATTTGTCGAGTCAGTCTTTCTTGTATTTGAAATCGCGTTGAATACATGTCAACAATTCTTGCAAACTTTGATAAGCCTAAAACCTTTCCATTAGGTATGTAGCCAACGTGACAAGTACCCACAAACGGCAACATATGATGCTCACACATAGAGTAAAGTTCAATACTCTTAACAACGATCATTTCGTCTGTGCCCGATTCGAAAACCGCACCATTAACGATATCATCTAGTGACTGCCCATAACCTCGCGTAATGGCTCGCATGGCTTTTGCCGCTCGCATGGGAGTGTTGTGAAGCCCTTCACGATCTAGGTCTTCCCCAAGCTCCGACAATATCGTTTCGTAGCTGGTGACTAATGCTGTGTTATCTAATTCTTCTGACATATTTTTGATCCAATTATTTATTGTTTGCCGACATGTCTGTCGTCATTCATATTTTAGTTACTGTCGTCATAAATACTGTCACTCACTTTAAGTATTCAATGCATAAAAAATGACAAGCATTTTGGTTAATTTCTTAAATCTCTGCGACGATCAAAATAAATATCTGCCGCCTGTGTCACGCGTTCAAAATAATAATCATCTTCACGAACTAAATGGTGACGCGCATTTTGTATTCTAAACTGCTTAGATTGTGGGAATTTTTTGCGGATACAATCTAAATTAAAGCGCCAGTCGACAGTAGCATCGCCCTCGCCCTGAATAACTAACAACTCCATTTCACTCCAACTTAACTGCTGAAATCTTTTTTCCCATTGCAACATCGCTGTCACCCATTGCACAGGAATCCGCTTAGCCTGTAATGGATCGTGATTTTCCATAAAATCAACGAAAGCATCATCATGCGTATTACGTTTAAACTTTCGCTTAATGCTACTCACAAACCCCTTTAAGGCCCAGTGCATCAGCCGAACATTCAACCAACCCGCCGGCCTCACCAATGGCGCAAGTAACAACACTTTATCAAACACCTCGGCCGTATCACCTTGCTGACTGAGCAAATAATCCATGACAATTGCACCACCCATACTTTGGCCAATAGCATGCCAAGGACTAGTTGTTTTTCCATGAAAAAAATCAAGGCAGTGTCGCAACGCTAAATTGTAGTCGCCAAAACTATCGATGGTTGCAGGCTCACCTGATGAAAGACCGTGGCCTGGCATATCCATCATGACCACGCTGCAACCTCGATGCAGCAGATAGTTAATTAGCTTGCCGTATAAACCCGTATGATCCATATAGCCATGAACGATAAAACAGGTTCTAGCAGCATTGATATTTTCAAAGTAATGACAAGCTATACGCTGCGGCTTAGCCGATAGATCAATACTGGGTAGATGACCAAAATATTGCCTGACATGCGCTAAGGATTGCTGGAAATCTATACCATAAAAGGCAAGGTAAGCCTCTTCATCTGCACTAGGAATATAGGGCTGACTCACATCGAGCGGCTTCATTTCGCTTCGTAGCTTTTCAATATTCATTTTAGCCCTATTCATCGCGTCCCATCCTAGGTATCACTTTCGCGTTAAAACCATCACGCTATAACAAAGCAAACTTACTGTTCATTAAAGCGCTGTTCGAGTATGGCAACCGCTGGCAGTACTTTACCTTCAACAAATTCCAAAAAAGCACCGCCGCCCGTTGAAATATAAGATATCTTATCGGCCACATTGTATTTATCAATAGCCGCGAGTGTATCGCCGCCCCCAGCAATAGAGAATGCATCACTGTTTGCAATAGCATTAGCAATAGCTTCTGTTCCTAAACCAAATTGGTCAAATTCAAAAACGCCTACCGGCCCATTCCAAATAATGGTTTTGGCTTGCGCTAAAATATCGTTTAATTGCTGCTGACTTTGTGGACCAATATCAAAAATCATATCTGCGTCTGCCACTGCTTCAGCCGCTTTAATTTCCGCTGGCGTTGCTGCAGAAAACTCAACACCCGTCACTACATCTATTGGTAATGGTATATTGGTTTTGCTGGCAATAGCTGTAGCCGTCGATAATAAATCATGCTCACACAATGATTTGCCCACTGGCTTTCCTGCCGCCGCTAAAAACGTATTGGCGATACCACCGCCAACAATTAATTGATCAACTTTATCAGACAAAGTATCAAGCACTGACAACTTAGTCGACACTTTAGAACCACCAACAATTGCGACCATGGGACGCTCAGGGTTAGCCAACGCACGCTCAAGCGCATCAAGCTCTGTCGCTAATAATGGGCCTGCACATGCAGCCGGTGCATATTTGGCAACACCATGGGTAGAAGCCTGCGCACGATGTGAGGTGCCAAAGGCGTCCATCACAAATACATCACAAATACCGGCATAAGCTTTTGCTAAAACATCATCATTGGCTTTTTCGCCTACATTAAAACGAACGTTTTCTAATAAACAAACATCGCCATCAGATAACTCAACACCCTGCTGCCAATCATTAACGAGCGCAACGTCCGAGGCTAATAATGTTGACAAATGCGCAGCGACTGGCGCTAAGCTGTACGCTGAATTTTGCTCGGCGCTTGCACCCTCTTCTGGCCGCCCTAAATGCGACATCAACATCACTTTGGCACCGGCTTTTATAGCCCACTGGATAGTGGGTAGCGCAGCACGAATGCGCGCATCCGAGCTGACTTCGCCATCATTTATTGGCACATTAAGATCTTCGCGGATCAATACTCGCTGACCGGCTAAATCAAGATCTTTCATTAACAACAAAGACATTAACAACTTCCTCTTTTTCTTTTAAATATAAAAATTAAAAAACTAAATAAAACACTTAACGCTCAAGTCTTAACTAAAACTACTGCTTATTTAAAAACAGCGCTAAATCTAACATGCGATTAGCAAAAGCCCATTCATTATCAAACCAGATAAGCACATTGACGGTTCGTCCAGCACTCACACGCGTTTGATTCGCATCAATGATTCCGGAACGCGCATCATGATTAAAATCGCATGAGGCTAATAAAGCTTCGGTATAACCTAATACACCCACTAAAGTATTTTCAGCCGCCTCTTTAAGACAGTTGTTGATCTGCGCCTCAGTCACCTCGGCACGTAAATTTATCGTCACGTTTAAAGCAGAAACATTATTGACTGGCACTCGCAAAGCGTGAGCAACAAACTTACCTTGCAAGTGAGGGAGTACTCGATCGATACCTTGCGCTAACGCTGTATCGACAGGAATAATAGACTGCGATGCCGCTCGATTACGGCGTAAGTCTTGACTGTGGTAGGCATCAATAACCGGCTGATCATGCATGGATGCATGAATCGTTGTCACTACACCGTTCTCAACACCAAAAGCATTATCTAACACCGACAACACTGGCACTAATGCATTACTGGTACACGAGGCTGCCGATAAAATACTTTGCTCAGTATTGATGGAGTGATGGTTTACGCCATAAACCAAAGCCGGAATTAAGGCTTCACCTGGATTAGAGAGTAAAACCTGCTTGGCACCTGAATCGATATGTTTTTTTGCCTCAACGGCCGTCGTGATTTTGCCCGTGCACTCCATCACTAAATCAATATCCAGCGCCTGCCACGGCAGTTGCGATTGATCGGCTTGTTGTAGCAAATCAATCGCAATTTCATTAATTCCAGCTTCATCAATCAGTAATTGCTGCTCGGTAGCGTTGTCCGCATAACTGCCGCCATGATTTACAGCACAGCTGACATCCGCAGGAAAGCGCCCATGGGTGCTGTCGTATTGTGTAAGGTAAGCAATCGCATCATGTGACGCCAATTCATTAATGGCGACCATCGACAACGATTGCGTATCTTCACGCTCATGCCAAGCGCGCAACAAACAACGCCCAACACGTCCATAGCCATTAATTGCTAATCGCATAACTCTACCATCCTACGGACGCTCCCTTTAATGAGGGAAAGGATTAATCGGCCAGTAAAGCATGTACTTTATCGGCAACGGCTGAACCCGTAATACCAAAATGCTCTAATAAAACATTACCCGGTGCTGACTCACCAAAAGTAGTCATGCCAACAACCGCGCCATCAAGACCCACGTATTTATGCCAATAATCAACATGCGCAGCTTCTATAGCGACTCGCTTAGTCACAGCTTTAGGCAATACCGCTTCGCGGTATGCGGCGTCCTGCTGATCAAAGACAGAAGTGCTCGGCATTGACACTACACGAACGGCTACGCCACTGGCGCTAAGCTGCTCTGCGGCTTCAACCGTAATGCCAACTTCAGAACCCGTTGCAATTAAAATAACCTGCGGCGTTCCTGCACATTCTTTTAATATATAAGCACCGCGAGCGATATTGCTTAACTGTTCAGTATTACGACTTTGCGCAGGCAAGCCTTGGCGACTAAACACTAATGCCGAAGGTCCACTTTTACGCTCTAAAGCTGCTTTCCATGCCACCGCTGTTTCAGCGCCATCACAAGGACGCCAAGTATCAAGATTCGGCGTTAAGCGTAAGTTAGCAATCTGTTCTATTGGCTGGTGCGTTGGGCCGTCTTCACCCTGGCCAATTGAATCATGCGTATAAACAAAAATATTGGGTATGCCCATTAATGCAGACATACGCACGGCATTTCGCGCATATTCCATAAACATCAGGAAGGTCGCACCAAAAGTACGGAAACCGCCGTGTAAACCAATACCGTTCATGATTGCGCACATGCCGAATTCGCGCACACCGTAATAAAGGTAGTTACCGCTAGCATCGTCTGCGCTAATACCTTTGGCTTCAGGCCATAAGGTTAAATTAGAGCCTGCTAAATCGGCAGAGCCACCAATAATTTCTGGCATGATATTGGCAAAAACTTCAATCGCGTTCTGCGAGGCTTTACGACTGGCAATATTGTCGGCGTTATCTTGTGACTGCTGAATAAAAGCCGCGGCCTTTTCAGCGAAATCGGCGGGCAAATCGCCATTTAAGCGACGCGTTAATTCAGCTGCCAATTCAGGATGAGCTTGCTGATAGCTAGCAAATTGCGTATTCCACTGTGTTTCACTCTCGCTACCCGCTTTATTTGCATCCCAACCACCGTAGACATCAGCTGGAACTTCAAACGGCGCATGCGGCCAATTAAGGAATTCACGCGTCGCAGCAATTTCATCAGCACCCAATGGAGCACCATGACAATTATGTGTACCGGACTTATTAGGCGAACCAAAACCAATAACTGTTTTACAACAAATCATACTGGGCTTAGTCGTTTCGGCTTGCGCTTCTTTAATAGCAGCAGCAATCGCCTCAGGATCATGGCCATCTACATCGGCAACTACATGCCAGCCATACGCACGGAAACGCGCCGGCGTATCATCAGTAAACCAACCTTCTACATGACCATCTATAGAGATGCCGTTATCATCCCAAAAAGCCACTAGCTTGCCCAAACCTAGGGTGCCAGCCAAAGAACACGCCTCATGAGAGACACCTTCCATTAAACAGCCATCACCCAAAAACGCATAGGTGTAATGATCAACCACTTCGTGGCTTGGACGGTTAAACTGGGCTGCTAAGGTTTTCTCAGCAATCGCCATACCAACGGCATTACAGATGCCCTGCCCTAATGGGCCGGTTGTGGTCTCAACACCTGGCGCATAACCGTATTCTGGGTGACCCGGTGTTTTAGAGTGCAATTGACGGAAATTCTTCAGCTCTTCAATCGGCAGCGCATAACCGGTTAAATGCAACAAAGAATAAACCAACATAGAGCCATGGCCGTTAGACATGACAAAGCGGTCACGATTCGCCCATTCTGGGTTAGCGGGATTATGCTGCATAAAATCATTCCACAGCACTTCAGCAATATCAGCCATGCCCATTGGGGCGCCAGGGTGTCCTGACTTGGCTTGTTGGACTGCATCCATCGTTAATGCGCGTATCGCATTCGCTAATTCACGGCGTGAGGGCATTCAAATGACTCCTAGTTTGAGGGTTTTATGAGTGACAATGACTATTATCCAATTACTGGAAGTCACCCTTGCAAAAAAGGCCGCTATTGTCGCTTATGCGGCCGCAATGGGCAATTTGTTTGGGCACTAGATTACCCTTTGATACATTATTTCCTCCTCATCTTTGCCATTAAACGTGGCTCAACTCTTAGAAAAAGATCATTTCAAATTATATTGCCTATATGAGTTTGTTTGTTTTTAGGAACTGTCTCGCCTACAGCCCCTCTAATACCTAATAACGCCATCTATGTATAAGCACCGTGAATGAAGCTACATGCTAGTCTCGATAAGCATTAGCTAGCCCCTTCAGCTGAAAACATTAAGCATTGGCATTCCTCAACCTCATCTAGGATATCCACTCAATATGTCAATATTTGCTCAACAACTTGCCAAAATTTGCTCTGACAATGGGTTTATCGCCGCACTTGATCAAAGCGGCGGCAGCACACCCAAAGCACTCAAGCTCTACGGCATTAACGATACCGATTTTAACAGCGACAACGAAATGTTCGATATCGTGCATCAAATGCGCACGCGTATTATGACTAGCGCTAGCTTTAGTGGTGACCGTCTGCTTGGTGCCATCTTATTTGAGAACACGCTAGACCGTGATGTTGATGGCATTAATTCAGCCAAGTTTCTTTGGCAGCAAAAAAACGTTGTCCCCTTCCTTAAAGTTGACAATGGTTTAATGGATATCGCCAACGGTGTGCAGTTAATGAAACCCATCGACCAACTAGACGCCCTGCTTCAAAAAGCCAAAGCACAAGATGTCTTTGGCACAAAAATGCGTTCAGTGATTAAACTGGCCAACAGCCAAGGTATTGCCGAACTCGTTGCCCAGCAGTTTGCTATTGGCAAGCATATTAGCCGAGCTGGGCTCATTCCTATTATTGAACCCGAAGTTGATATTAACAGCACCGAAAAGCCTGCCGCCGAAGCTATGCTCAAAGAGCAATTATTGCTACAGCTTGATCAACTCAACGATAAGCAACGCGTTATGCTAAAACTCACACCACCAGAACAGGCTAATTTTTATAGTGATTGCATCAACCATCCCAATGTAATTCGCGTCGTCGCACTCTCGGGAGGCTACAATCGTACTGAAGCGAATCGTCGCGTTGCAGAAAACACAGGAATGATTGCTAGCTTTTCTCGCGCTCTAACAGAAGGCCTCAGCGCGCAGCAATCAGACAATGCATTTAACGACACGCTTAATCACTCAATTGAGGCCATATTCCAAGCCTCCAAAACTTAAGCGCATAAAAAAACACGTTGTCGACAATAATTCCGTGCATTTGTCCGCGCGCCATACCGAGATAGTCTGATAGAATCGCATTCTCTTTTTTGGCGCGTGCTCACAGTGGCACTCGTTAGCAATAAAAACTTAGTTTAGAAGAACCGTGTATGGAATTTGTTGTTGGGCAACGCTGGGTCAGCCAGGCGGAGCCACAGTTAGGTCTTGGGCTAGTCATTGAAACTGATGGTCGGCATATTACGTTAAGCTTTCCGGCTTTAGAAGAAGAGCGGATTTACGCCGCTAACAGTGCGCCACTGGCGCGCGTTCTCTATCAAGTTGGCGATAGCTTAAACGACATAGATAATAACGCACTTGTCGTTACGGCTATTGAAGAGTTAAATCAGCTTAACTACTACCTTACGACAGATAATGAAGGCGCAGAACATATTGTGCCCGAGTCAAAAATTTCTGCCCAAATTCAGCTTAGCTCGCCTACGCAGAGACTTTTCAGCGGTCAGTTCGATAGAAATTCCGCCTTTCAATTATGCGCAGCCACCTTGCACTTTCGCTACCAACTGCAGTGCTCAGAAGCGCGCGGCCTATTGGGTCCAAGGACCAACTTACTCAAGCATCAAATTTACATTGCCCATGAAGTCGCCTCTCGCTATGCACCTCGCGTACTCTTAGCCGATGAAGTTGGCTTAGGTAAAACTATAGAAGCCGGCATGATTTTGCATCATCAATTGCAAACCGGTTTAGCCAGCAGAGCGTTAATTGTTGTTCCTGAGCCATTACTGCATCAATGGCTGGTGGAAATGCTAAGAAAATTCAACCTGCACTTTTCTCTATTTGATAAAGGCCGCTATAACGCCATTATCGAAGCCGATGAAGGCAACCCCTTTGAATCTGAGCAATTGATTTTATGTAGTCTCGATTTATTGTGTAGCGACAAAGCCCTTATGCAGAAAGCCTGCGATGCTGGCTGGGACTTAATGATTGTCGATGAAGCCCACCATTTACGCTGGTCAGAAGAAGCTCCCAGTGTTGAATACCAAGCCATCGAGCAGCTATCACGCTATTGCGCCGGCCTATTATTGCTAACAGCGACACCCGAACAAGTCGGTCTTGAAAGCCATTTTGCACGTTTGCGCTTACTCGATCCTGCGCGCTTTCATAGCTTGCCAAGCTTTATTGAAGAACAAGGACACTTTGTTGAGCTTAATAGCATTGTTAGCTCGCTTGCCAATAAAGAAACATTATCGGCCGAACAACAAAAACAGCTTAGCCACTATATTGGTGAGCTGCCAGAGAGTCATTCAAAAGACAATTCAGAGGGCGATGACCATCAGTTATTAATCCGCCGCTTACTTGACCGTCATGGCACAGGCCGCGTGCTATTCAGAAATACGCGTGCCGCTATTAAAGGTTTTCCTCAGCGCCTAGAGCATGGCTATCCATTAGAAAGTGTTGCAGACTACCAAAGTAATCAAGGCTTATATCCTGAACGCGCCTTACAAGAAGCCGGTGAAGATTGGCTAGCTATAGACCCACGCGTTGAATGGTTAGAAGGCTTCCTGAAATCGGTTCGCGGCCAAAAAGTATTATTGATTTGCGCCAATCCCAACACCGCGCTTGATTTAGAAAAACATCTGCATCTCACTTCCGGCATTCGTAGTACCGCCTTTTATGAAGGGCTATCGATTATTGAGCGTGATAGAGCCGCCGCTTACTTTGCCGATGAAGATGCTGGCGCACAGGTATTAATTTGCTCAGAGATTGGCAGTGAGGGTCGTAACTTTCAATTTGCCCATCACCTCGTATTATTCGATTTACCCATGAACCCCGATCTACTTGAGCAGCGTATTGGCCGTCTTGATCGCATTGGTCAAAGCGAAGATATTAAGATACATATTCCGTATATTTCGGGTACCGCACAAGAGTATTTATATCGCTGGTATAACGAAGGCATAGACGCACTATCGCACAGCTTCTCAGCTGGCTTGTCAGTTTACCAATTATTTGAAACGCGATTAGCGCCGTGGATAAATACCGACTCTCCACAATCAACAGAAGATTTTGAAGCACTTATCACAGAAACTGCTGTGCATACTCAAGCAGTAAGAGACGAATTACAAAATGGTAGAGATCAATTACTGGAATTAAACTCCTGCGATAACGACGTTGCTGAAAATGTGATTCAAACCATTATTGATTCTGAGCGTTCAGAAGTATTGCAATCGTATATGACCATGCTGCTAGACACCTTTGGTGTCGATCATGATTTCCACTCAGAACATTGTTTAGTACTTCACCCTAGTGATCATATGTTAACGGGGTATTTCCCTGGCTTAAAAGAAGAAGGCGTGACCGTTTGCTTCGATAGAGCCAAAGCTCAGCAACGCGAAGAAATGGAATTTATTACCTGGGAAAACCCCATGATTAGCGAAGCCATGGAAATGGTCTCGAGCATGGATATTGGTAACGTAGCTATTGCGGCGCTGAAATTAAAAGCCATACCGGCAGGCACATTAATGATTGAATGCTTTTTTGCAATTCAATGCAGTGCGCCTAAAAAATATCAGGTTGATCGCTTTTTACCAGCCACACCTATTCGCGTATTGCTAGAAAGTAGCGGCAAAGACTTAACCGCCATTATTAAGCACGCACAAATGAATAAGCTAGCTGAGCATGTTAAGAAGTCGACTCGCTTAGCGATATTAAAACAAATTCGTGGCGAGCTAGAAAAAATGATTGGCTCTGCACAAACGATTGCGCAAGGTCGCGCACAGCCATTGATTACAGCCGCACAAGAGCGTGTTGCCAGCACCATGGGTGAAGAATTAAATCGTTTAACAGAATTAAAACAGTTGAATGGCACAATACGCGAAGAAGAAATTGAATTTGTTGCCAGCCGTCAGTCTGAAGCGCTCGCACATATTGCTAACGCTTCAGCTGAGCTTAAGGCGATAAGAGTCTTAATTAACACCTAAAACTAAGCTGCATCTATTAATGAATAAAACACATTAATAGATGCAATAGGTTTTAAAGCGCTTCAAGAATAGCTTCAGCACTACTGGTCAATATACCCGGACCTGTTTCTGGATTAAATGCAGTGACAGTGCCGTCATCGACAATCATAGAGTAACGCTGCGAACGCGTACCCATACCAAAACCAGTGCCATCAAGCTCAAGACCTAGCGCCGCCGTCAGTTCAGCATTGCCATCGGCAAGCATAACTAATGCTTCAGCGTTTTGACTTTCGCCCCATGCGCCCATAACAAAAGCGTCATTCACTGAAAGACACACAATAGTATCTACGCCTTTGTCTTTTATTTTGTCGGCATTAACAACAAAGCCCGGTAAATGCGTAAGTGAACAGCCTGGCGTAAATGCGCCGGGCACAGCAAATAACACTACTTTTTTACCTGCAAAAATAGCATCAGTTGTAATATCTTCTGGGCCACTTTCGCCCATGACGCTTAATGTGCATGAAGGTATTTTTTCGCCTGCTTGAATAGTCATATTATTATCCTGTTAATTGTTTATATAAATCTTGGTCACCAATGTAACCAAGCTGTTTTATTAGTCGAACAAATCAAGGGGTTAATTCGCTGATGATTCTACCTGAATTATCCTCTCTTTACCGTCTCAGCTTTTAATGATTTCTAAGCCTTTAATAAACATCTGCTTAAATTATAAAAGCCAATAACATACCATTGTAATAATCAATGCGCCCACAATATTTAATAAAAATCCTGTGCGAAACATATCTATCGATTGTACTTTACCACTACCAAATATAATTGCATTCGGTGCTGTTGCCACCGGTAGCATAAAAGCACAGCTAGCACTTAAAGCGGCAGGAATCATTAGCATCTGAGGATCCAATTTAGCTGCCAACGCCGCTGCCGCCAGTATCGGCATTAACAATACCGTCGTTGCAGTATTACTCGTTGATTCAGTCATAAAACTAACAGCTAGCGTTAATACCAATAACATAATAAATACAGGCAACACAGCTAAGCCATCCAAAACACCTCCCAACACAACGCTTAGCCCAGAAACGGCAAACGCTTTAGCAATACAAATGCCACCCGCAAATAATAGTAAAATTCCCCATGGTATCTTGCTAGCCTGGTCCCACTCCAATAATCGACCACCTTTACCATCAGACACGACAAATAAAGATATAGCGCCAACCAAAGCAACGCCTGCATCATTCGCTTGCTGCAAACCTAACAACTCACTCCAGCCGCCAAAAGGCTCACCCCGCGTTATCCACGCCAGCGCCGTGCAAGCAAAAACAATCAAAACTCGCTTCTCTGCTGGGCGCCATTCACCTACTGAGGGCAACTCCAAAGGCTTACCTTGTTCAAGATTAACGCGCCGAGTCAACCACCAAGCAATAAACGGCAAAAAAATAATAACAACTGGCACAGCTACCATCATCCACTGCACAAAACCCATAGATTTACCGGTGAAGTCGGTATAAATTTGCATAAACACAAGGTTCGGTGGAGTCCCTACAGGTGTCCCCATACCGCCTACGTTAGCTGCATAAGCGATACCTAACATTAATGCTAATGGTAGTTTCGGGTTATCACTTTTTTCAAGTATTGCTAATGCGATGGGCAATAACATGAGTACCGTTGCCGTATTAGAAATCCACATACTTAACACAGCACTGGCCAGCATAAAGCCAACCACCAAACTTCGATCAGTTTGCTTACCGACTATACGCCCACAAGCATTCACCATATAAATAGCTAAGCGTTGATGAGTGCCCGTTGACTCCATGCCTCGCGACAAAATAAATCCACCTAACATTAATAATATTAATGGACTGCCATAAGCCTGTGCAACTTGTGAGGGATCTAAAACACCCAATAGAGGAAACAAGGACAAAGGTATCAATGAAGTGACGGGGATTGGGACAGGCTCGGTTATCCACCATAAAACACACCAAGCAGTAATGCTGGCTGTTAACGCAGCTGATTCAGACAAAGAATCTCTGAAAAAAATAAATAAAATTCCTGCTAATGCAGGCCCAGCAATAAGCTTTAGTGTTAACCCACTTACTCTATTCACGCTTTCAGTACTCATAAATCATCTACACCTACACTACTTTTAAACGTATGATTTTTTAACGTATGACTTTTTACTGAAAGTAGCTGAAACCCATCTCGCAGTCGCCAGCGCCACTTTTTTTCAGCCTCATAACCAGTAACAGCTTTAGTTAGCGTTATTATCTTTTCATAAAAAGTGAGAGCGGGAGTTAGCCAAAACCCATCCGCTAGCCCGTGAATTTCATGAAATACAATTCCAGTCGGCGTTTCGACGCAGCCCCGCCAAATGAGTTCCCATTGCTGTAATTCATTTTTTTGTAACTCAAACATCTCGACAGTATCGGATGCATTAAAAGAATCGATGATCCCGTGATTCACTACCAACAATTGCCATCGACCACTAGGCCTCTGTGCCAAATCAAAACTCTGAGGAGAAAAATGATCAGGCTCATCACAATTAAGATCACCCCATATTGGCAGCCTCATTCTCAAATCATTACTACTATTCGCTGAATACAATAACCGATGTTTATCGGTAGCCAAATGAAGCAATGATAACTGGCCGCCTAAATCGCCGGGCTCTGACACATCAATAAACAGCATGCCACTGCCATCAGGTAACGGCTCAATGGCCTCAAATTCAAACTGACCCTCTTCAAAATAATTAGCACCATCACAGCCCGCCAACGCCCCGACTAAGGGCACCAATAGCAGGATGCAAGCGACCAACTTTGAAGCAGCAATCACAGAATGTAAAACAATTAATGACATTAAGAGACTCGTATGAGGTAGCAAGTGAGACATGGTATGATTTGCTCTTCATAGATTCAACCAGATACAGCCAGATACAAAAAGCGCCACACTATGCACACAAAACCATGCCTACAAAGCTAATAGACACCTTTGGTCGAGAAATCGACTATGCCCGCCTGTCAGTCACTGATCGCTGTGATTTTCGCTGCGTGTATTGCATGGCCGAAGAGATGACATTTTTGCCCAAAGCTGAAATCCTCTCTTTAGACGAACTATTGCGTATCGCCTCGGCGTTAATTGATAGTGGCATTAAAAAGATCCGACTCACCGGCGGCGAACCGTTAATCCGCAATAATATTATGTGGCTAATTGAATCCATTAGTAAGCTAGAGGGTTTAGAAGAATTAACCTTAACTACCAATGGCTCGCAACTCAGTAAATATGCAGATGATTTACGACGCTGCGGAATTAAACGCATTAATATCAGTATTGATTCACTGCAAGCCGATAAATTCAAAGCCATTACCCGCACGGGGCAATTGCAGCAAGTACTTAAGGGTATAGATGCCGCGATTAAAGCCGGCTTTGAAAGTATTAAATTAAACAGTGTTATTTTGAAAAACCGTAATGATGATGAAGTTTTATCGCTGGTTGATTTTGCACGACAAAAAAAAATTGATATTGCCTTTATAGAAGAAATGCCCATGGGCGATATCGTTGAGCATAATCGTCTTCTAACATTCTGTTCTAGCGATGAGCTTCGAGAAATCATCGATAAAGAATTTAACTTAATACCCAGTCATAAAAAAACTAACGGCCCAGCGGAATATTATTCACTTGCCAATAGTCAAACTCATGTTGGCTTTATTTCTCCTCATAGCCATAACTTTTGTGGCGAGTGTAACCGCATACGCGTGACCGTAGAGGGGAGATTACTTTTATGCTTGGGGAATGAGCATTCGGTAGATTTACGAAGCTTATTGAGAAACAAAGAATACTCTGACGAAGATTTAACGCAAGCCATTAAAGAGAGTATGGAGATTAAACCCGAACGCCATTATTTTAATCTTGAAGAAAAACCACAAATTGTTCGATTTATGAATACAACCGGCGGTTAATCAATCGATAACCCGGCTTTAAATAGATTGATATTTTTATTGTAAGCATCTATACAAGACGCACAAATACAATGCTTTTGCTTTGATGCCAGCGGTAGCAACTCCAACAACCCTTGAGGGACACTCTTCTCTCGACACCAACATGCGGCAATAGCGTCAACATCGCATTGATTATTAGATCGGCAAAAAGGACATAGAAAATTTTCTTTCGTCATTACCCTACCTAAGCTCATATTCAATCACGCAATACATCTATTTAAACGACAAACAAGCAACCGTTTCAAAATGATAAGTTGATGGGAATAAATCCACCAATATCATTTTATCGATAGTGAATTTACCCTCTAACGCCTGAAGATCTCTCGCCATGGTGGCCGCATTACAGCTAACATAAATCAACTGTTTAGGCTTGCACGCCTTCATCCAATAAGTCAGCGCAGGAAAACCTTTGCGCGGCGGGTCGATTAAAACGCTATCGAACTGCGTGAATGAAGACAGTTTTTTGAACCGCTTAAGTGCACCCTCATCAAATAAATCAATTTTTAAATAATCTTCATGATTATTAGGAACAACATCCACCATCACTCGCGGCAATGTCTCCTCACTTTTTTCTAAGATTTTTTCTGAAAGGTTTCCGTTGCCAGAAAATAGATCCAGCAATCGGCTTGGCGCTTTTTTGGCATTTAAGATTTCATCACTCACCAGCGATTTCAGCACCGCATTCATCGCATCATTGACTTGCGTAAAGCCACCGTCCGCATAATCACTGTTCCAGGTTTCTTTCACCGCACCAGACTCATCCAGATAAAGCTCGCAATGGCCTTTACCATCTCGCGACTCCGACCAAGTTTTATCACCGTAGAGCGCATCAAATTCAGATTGCATTTCTGGACGAATCATTTTGCAATTAGGAATTTCTATCACTTGATTAGTTGCCGCATCCACCAAACCAATATATTTATGACGGTAATGTAATTGCATTCGATTACGATAAGATAATCGCTCGGGCGCGGCGACCACACTTATCGACTGTTCGCTCAAATGACCCGAGCGCAATAATGGCTGCATAATTTTAGTCAATGCATCCTGTTTAAAACTTAGCTCTGTCTGATAATCCGTATGGAGATAATGACAGCCTGGGCATTGTTGAAAATGTTCGCATTCGGCAGCAATCCGCTTGGGAGACAACTCATCGGCAGCGTCCACCGTGGCAAACTGAACACCCTTACTGCGTTTATGAATACGAGCAACACCCGATTCGCCTGGCAATGTTTTAGCAATAAAAGTAATCGCGCCTTCTTGCTTGCACACACCCTGCCCCAAGCCATCCATATGCTCAATACTGTAATTGTGTTTCTGCAAGCCCGGTTTCGGCTTATTAGAGCGGCCACGGCTAAAAGTACTAGTGCGCTTACGAATACCGGCATCCGGCTTATTAAAATGCGACAAGAGTTATCCTTATTAAGTCTGATTTCAGAAGGGCATTCTAATCAAATCTTAGATAAAGCGCAGGTTTATTAAGTCAGGGAATGCATGACAGTATTTAGCAGTCTGTTAAGAGAGGTTTATTTCGCGGGTAGATGAAACTCAATGACATTTTGATCAGGGTCACGAATAAATATAAAGGAAGCACCTTCTGAGGTAACTATTGGGCCTTCGGTGATTTCAAAGCCTATGGATTCAAGATGCGCTTGCGTGGCTTGCATATCGCTTATTTCTAGCGCCATATGGGTATAGCCGGTATATTTTTCGGGGATATCCATGAGCATATTGACTATCTGGTTTTTTGAGGCATTTAGGATAAAGTTGATATTTACGCCGGAAGGATGCTCCATAATGGCGACGGGTTCTGGGCCAAGGGGTCCGGCTATAAATTCAAAGCCTAATTTTTCATAAAAACGACGGGCAATATCCAAGTCTGCTACCCTAATGCCGATATGATTGATTCTGGTGATTTCTTTCATTGCTGAATCCGCGGTAGTTTATCTATTTAAAATGGGGGGCAGCAATTTTGAATTGTGCTGCGGAATATTTTGTCGTTGCCTATGGGACAATCATGAGGGATATAGTGCGGGAATGTTGATGGCGGATGGTTTATTTTACATTTGATGTTTAAG
>Ga0206126_10001616_pt1 | contig 26607 bp, 23 predicted proteins | sample Helgoland_Spring_5_FD_148621 | JGI IMG/M metagenome (GOLD analysis project Ga0206126, IMG submission 148621) | Pelagic subsurface seawater microbial communities from Kabeltonne, Helgoland, North Sea - Helgoland_Spring_Bloom_20160412_1 | ecosystem: Environmental > Aquatic > Marine > Epipelagic ...
CTTGGTTGAAATGGGTGTTGAGCTTGTCTACCCGATCGACCACCAGCTCGACATCCCGATGCAATTGCCGCAATGCCGTGCGAATGGCGCCGGCTTGTTCGCGCATCCGCGCATCTTTGAGGATTGCACGCATCGTGTTCAATGTCGCCATACAGGTGGTGGGGGAGACAATCCACACGCGCGCTTCAAACCCTTCGCGGATCAATTCGGGGAAATTTGAGTGTAACTCGGCATAGACAGCTTCAGACGGCAAAAACATGATCGCCCCGTCAGCGGTTGTCCCCTCTAGGATATATTTCTCTGAAATGGCCTTGATATGGGCTTTCACAGAGGTTCGCATAAATTTGACGGCGTCTTTTGTTTCAAGCTCGGTCGTGGCGTTGCGCAGGGCCTCATAGGCCTCCAGCGGAAATTTGCTGTCTATGACGATTGGGCCGGGTGGATTGGGCAGGTGGATCAAGCAATCGGCACGCTTGCCATTGGGTAGGGTGGCTTGCCAAGCATAGGCATCCGACGGCAGCGCTTTGCTGACGATCTCTTGCAGTTGGATTTCGCCAAAGGCGCCGCGTGTCTGCTTATTGGCCAAAATATCTTGCAGGCTGAGTACGTCGCCAGAGAGTTTTTGGATAGTGTCTTGAGCCTTGTCGATTGTGACTAGGCGCTGTTGTAATTCGCCCAATGAATTGGCGGTGGTCTTGGCATTTGTGGTCAGGTTGAGCGTCATTTGCTCCTGAACCGCCGCCAATCGAGCCTCCATCAACTTAAGCATATTGTTTTGTTGCGCGGCTTGCGCCTCTGAAACTTGGGTCAGGCCACCGGCCAATTGTTGCTGCCCGTCGCCAATGGTCTGCACTCTTTGGTTGAGATACTCCATTTGACTTGTCAAAGGCGCTGTGGCCTGTGCCGCGCGCCCCGCTGCGCGGGCCACCATCAATAATAAAACCATCACCACAAGGGCAAAACCGCCAGCGGCCGCCATCAAGATCAAGGTTATTTCAGGGGTGACTATCATGTGCGTCCAAACAATTTTTCAATATCGCTCATCGCCAAACTGACATAGGTGGGGCGACCGTGGTTGCATTGGCCTGAGTGCGGGGTTGCTTCCATTTCGCGCAACAGTGCATTCATCTCATCGGCTTGCATCCGCCGGCCCGTTCGTACCGAGCCATGACAGGCCACGCGGCTCAGTATCGCCTCTAGCTGCGCTTGTAAGCTTTGCTGCGTGCCCCCGTCCGACAGCTCATCGACAATATCCAAAACCAACCGCTGCACATCCACATGGCCCAAAAGGGCAGGTACGGATTGCACGGCAACGGCGCCTTGGCCGAAGGGTTCGATGCTCAGACCCATTTGTGACAAGGTCGCGTTTTGCTCCATCAATAGGACCATATCTCCCTCGGACAGGCTGATGACTTCTGGAATCAATAACGCTTGTGCGCCTACGCCGGTGTGTGCCATCTGAGTTTTGAGTTTTTCATAGACCAAACGCTCATGGGCGGCATGAGCATCCACGATGACCAAACCGTCTTTGGTCTGTGAGAGGATGTAGTTTTCATGCAACTGTGCCCGCGCCGCGCCCAAGGGACGATGCTGGGCCTCAATCTGTGGTGCGTCTTCAAGCCGTGCCGAAGGCTGGGGATCAAACATGGTGGCGGTCTCAGCCAGACCGGAGTATCCCGGTGCATTGCGCGGGCGATCCATTTGGTAGACCCGTGGTTGGCCCGTTAGTTCGGGTGTAAAGGCGCCGAGAGCTGCACTGGATACGGTTGTAGAGGCGCGGTGCCCCGCCTCGGCCAGCGCATGGCGCAGCCCCGAAACGATGAGGCCTCGGACCATGGCGGGCTCGCGAAACCGCACTTCTGATTTCGCAGGATGGACATTTACATCGACAAGTGTTGGCTCACATTCCACAAATAACGCCACCGCCGGGTGACGGTCGCGCGACAGAAAGTCTGCATAGGCTCCGCGCAATGCGCCAAGCAGCAATTTGTCCCGCACGGGGCGGCCATTGACGAAGAGATACTGTGCTACGGCGGCTCCGCGAGAATAGGTCGGAAGGCCCGCAAAACCTGTAAGATTTACCCCCTCGCGTTCCGCATCCAGGGCAATTGCGTTGTCAACAAAATCTCGGCCCATGAGCTGCCCCAAGCGCCCTCGGAGCGCCGAGAACATATCGCCCTGCTCGGCTTGAACTTGGAAGACCATCCGGCCAGTGACGGTGTCGCGCAGCGAGAATGCAATCGCGGGTTCTGCCATGGCCAATCGCTTGACCACATCGGCAATAGCCTGCGCTTCAGCGCGATCAGAGCGCAGAAATTTGAGGCGGGCTGGTGTGGCGTAAAACAGATCTCGCAGGGTTGCACGGGTTCCCGGCTGCATCGCGGTAGGGCGTACCGGGCTTAACTTGCCACCCATGACTTGTAATTCTGCGCCGGAGCCTGTCGCTGTGCGGCTTGTCAGCGTCAGCTTGCCCACCGCGCCCAAGGATGGAAGAGCCTCGCCTCTGAAGCCAAAACTTTGGATATTGAGCAGATCAGAGCCATCGATTTTGCTTGTGGCATGGCGTGACATGGCCAAAGCTAGATCTTCGGACGCAATGCCACAGCCGTTGTCGGTGACCTGTATCAACCGCTTGCCACCGTCGGCATAGTCCACGTCGATACGTAAGGCGCCGGCATCAATGGCGTTTTCCACCAATTCTTTGATGGCAGAGGCCGGGCGCTCTACAACTTCACCAGCTGCAATTTGATTGATTGCTGCTTCATTCAATTGCCGAATGATGGGTTGGCCTTGGCCTATATTGGGGTCAGGTTTGTGCATACTACAATCCATAGCATGTCCGCATCCGATTCTGCTAATCTTCCTTGAGCCCTGTTGGCTGTCCCACCACAACAAAATTCAAGGCCTCTGGCTGGAGCAACCGCGCAGCAACGCGATTGATTTCAGACAGGGTGACCGCGTTGATTTTTGCGTTGCGGGTGTTGATGTAGTCCAGCCCTAAACCTTGGCGCTGCATGCCAACTAAGATCCGGGCAATCTGTGAGTTGCCATCGAACCGCAAGGGGTAAGCGCCGGTCAGATAGGTTTGGGCCGCCTGCAATTCTTCGGCGGTGACCCCGTCACGGGCCAGCTTGCTCCATTCGTCACGAATGACCTCAATGGCCGCGCCAATTCGGTCATTGGCACTGGCGACCTGTCCCAACATCACATTGGCACGATCTTTGGTGAGCAGAACTGTCGAAATTCCGTAGGTGAGTCCACGTTTTTCGCGCACTTCCGCCGTTAGCCGGCTTTCAATGCCATTTCCGCCCAGAATGGTGTTAAGCGTAAAGGCCGCAAAAAAATCAGGATCTGTGCGATCAATGCCCTTATGTCCAAAAATTGCGACGGACTGAGGTGTGGGTATATCAACCACGGTCAGACCGGCAGGGATGTCCAGCTCCAAAAGCGGCGTTTCGAGGGCAGATCCTGCCGGCAAGTCGCCGAGCAAATCGTCCAGAATGGGTCCAAGCTCTTCGGCTGTAATATCCCCAACAGCCGAGATTGAAACGGCATCCCGCACCAGAAGGTTTTGGTGCGCAGCCAGCAAATCTGCGCGAGTGAGGGCCGTGATGGAGCTTTCTGTGCCTTGGTAAGAGGCTCCATAGGCGTGATCTCCGAAAGCCTGCGCTACCCAAACGCGCTGCGCTGTGTCGGTTGGATCTTGTGCATTTGTGGCCAGAATTGAGAGCACCTGTTGGCGCACCCTTTCAACGGCGTCTGTATCAAAACGGGGCTTAATTAACGCGGTTTTCAAAAGGGCCAAGGCCTCGGCTCGGTTTTCTGTTAAAACGCGCACCGAGATTGACAGCGTGTCATCGCTCACATCAAAGCTGAAAGAGGCAGATAGCGCTTCTCTTGCCGATGCGAAGGCTTGCGAGTCCAAATCTCCCGCGCCCTCGTCTAACAGTCCGGTCATCATATATGCTGCGCCGCGCTTGTCCGGGGGATCAAGAGCCGCGCCGCCCGAAAACATAATGTTCAAAGCGGTGAAAGGGATTGCGGGTTCTTCCAGGACCCAAGCAGAAAGGCCTCCCGGGCTTGTGACAGTTTTGACAGAAACATCAGCCTGTACCGCTCCAGCCCACAGCAGGGCTCCGAGGATGAAAATGCGCATCATTCTGTTTCCTCCCTTGGTCCCATCATCCATCCGGTCACAGAGGCTTTTTCATCAAACAGCCGCTCGGCAATCTCCATGACCTCTTTTGGGGTGACGCCTTGCAAGATCTGCGGCCAGGCCTGCACATCTGCAACCGTTAGCCCTTGGGTTAGGGCCGCGCCGTAGCGCCGGGCAATGCCTGAGACATTATCCATGGCGTAAATCTCGCTGGCACGAAATTGGGATTTGATCCGCTCAAAGCGCTCAATATCGATTCCATGAGTCAAAAAATTTGTAATCGTGGCATCTACGGCGTCTTCAATTTGTTGCAATGGCACACCGGGTGCAGGCACGGCCACCAGACTAAAAGAGCTAGGGTCCAAGGCCGTTGGTTTATATTGGGCGCTGGTGTAAATTGCTTGGCGTGTGTCATATTGCAAGGCTTTGCCCAGAACAGAGGTAGCGCCCGAGCCCCCTAAAATTTCTGCGAGATAGACCAGAGCAGCGGCGGTACGTTGATCGCCACTGTTGCGCTCGGGTGCGAGATACGCGCGGGCAAAAAATGGCTGCGCTACGCGCTCATCGCGAAAAATCACGCGGCGGGCTGCTCGATGCGGCGGCTCTTGCCTGCGGGCGCGTGGTGTGACCGCCCGATTGGCCGGCACCACGCCGTAGTATTGCTCCGCCAAGGCTTTAACCTCTTCAGGGGTTACATCACCCGCCGTCACCAATACCGCATTATTAGGGGCGTAATGCTGTTTGTAAAACGCCATAGCGTCGTCGTAATTGAGGGTTTTCAGCTCATGCATCCAGCCAATGATGGGCACGCCATAGGGGTGGTTCAGGAACAAAGCTGCCTGCAAATGTTCGTTAAACAACGCACCAGGGGCGCTTTCTGTGCGCTGGTTGCGCTCTTCAATCACCACATTGCGCTCAACGGTAATGTCGTCGGGGGACAGCTGCAGCCCTGTCATACGATCTGCTTCCATCTGCATCATCAAATCTAAACGATCCGCAGCTACCCTTTGGAAGTAGCCGGTGTAATCAAGACTGGTGAAGGCATTGTGTGACCCGCCATGCGCTGCAACCGTGTCGGCCAGCTCACCGGCTGCTAGGTTTGCAGTTTTTTTGAACATGAGATGCTCAAGAAAATGCGCGATCCCAGACTTTCCTGGTGGTTCATCGGAAGATCCAACTTTGTACCAGACCATATGCACAACCACTGGCGCGCGGTGGTCTTCGATCACCACGACTTGCATGCCATTGTCGAGCATGAAGTCCGTGGTTTTGCTTTGGGCCAGAGCTTCCACTGGAACAAAGAGACATAAAATGGCAAATAGTTTATTGAACATGAGCCTTCCTTTGGAACGTGTCTGCGGTTGGTTGTGCAATTATGTCCTTAGCGATGAAGGTCAAAATACAGCAATCTAGTTGGATTGGTCAGGCCTTTTGGTGTCACTGGCGAAAAACATTATACCTAAGAGGCCGGCAAAAATAGCAATATCAGCAACATTAAATGCGAAGGGGTTGCGCAGCCCGCAGCATGTGATGTTGAGAAAATCTGCCACACTGCCATATAGGACGCGATCGACCGCATTGCCTAAAGCGCCGCCAATCACCAGACCCGCGCTCATCAGGGCGATGGGACGGGTTTCGCGGCGCATCCAATAGGCAACGATGCCGCAAATGCTGAGAGCTATGGCAATCAAGATCCAGCGCGTTGCGGGGCCGTTACTGGAAAATAGACCAAAGTTGATGCCGCTGTTCCAGGCCATGTGAAAGTGAATAAAGCCGGGCCAAACGCTAATTTCTCCGCGCTCAATCAAGTTCATATAAAATACCACTAGGTATTTTGTAATCTGGTCCAGCGTAAAAATGGTCGCTGCGCTTATGAGTAAGAGTCTCTGCATATCAGTGCCTAAAGTGTCTCATGCCAGTGAAGACCATGGCCAGACCCGCTGCATCTGCGGCGGCGATAACCTCGCCGTCGCGCATCGAGCCGCCTGGTTGGATCAGCGCCGTGGCGCCGGCCTCAAAGGCTGTGATTAACCCATCTGCGAAGGGAAAGAAAGCATCGGAGGCGACCACGGAGCCTTGTGTCAAAGGCGCCTCAAGCCCAAGAACCTCCGCCATATCCTGCGCTTTGCGCGCGGCGATGCGTGTGCTGTCGACCCGGCTCATTTGCCCGGCGCCGATGCCAACAGTTGCACCGTCTTTGACATAAACTATGGCGTTGGATTTGACATGTTTCGCCACTTTCCAAGCAAAAAGTAGATCTTGCAATTCGAGCGCTGTTGGCGCGCGTTTGGTCACAACTTTCAAATCGCTTGGCAAAATTTGGCCCGTATCCTTGTCCTGCACCAGATAGCCGCCAGAGACCTGGCGGATGGTTTGGCTGGCGGCGGTGACATCTGGCAAAGCGCCCATGGTCAATAATCGCAGGTTCTTTTTCTGGGCAAAAATCTGTTTGGCCTCTTCGTCCGCATTGGGTGCAATCACAACTTCGGTGAAGATTTTACAAATTTCAGCGGCTGTTGGACCATCCAAAGTTTGGTTAAGCGCGATGATGCCGCCAAATGCACTGGTTTGATCGCATTGGAAGGCGGCTTGATAAGCTTTCACAAGGCTGGCAGCTTGGCTGACCCCGCAGGGGTTGGCGTGTTTAACGATCACACAAGCTGGACCGTTTTTTGGATCAAATTCGGCGACTAACTCCACTGCTGCATCGGTGTCATTGATATTATTGTAGGAGAGTTCCTTGCCCTGATGTTGCACCGCAGTGGCGACTCCGGGGCGTGCTTGCCCGTCGGTGTAAAAGGCTGCGGATTGATGGGGGTTTTCGCCGTAACGCAGCGTTTGCGCCAATGTGCCCGCAGCAGCTTTCCGCCGGGGGGTGGCATCCAACGTCTTGGCGAGCCAATTTGAAACAGCGGTATCATAGGCCGCCGTGCGGGCATAGGCATTGAGCGCGAGTTTTTGGCGAAAGCCATACCCGGTCGCCCCATCATTCTCATCTAATTCTTGCAGCAGCGCGTCATAGTCTTCGGTATCGGTGACCACGGATACAAACCCATGGTTTTTTGCAGCTGCCCGGATCATCGCAGGACCGCCAATGTCAATATTTTCAATCGCCGTGTTATAATCTGCGCCTTTGGCAACGGTGGCCTCAAAGGGGTAAAGATTGACAACCAGAAGGTCGATCCCTGCGATCCCATGCTTTCGCATTGCAGCCAGGTGCTCAGGATTGTCCCGCAGGGCCAGTAGCCCGCCATGCACATTTGGATGCAGGGTCTTAACCCGCCCATCCATCATCTCCGGGAACCCGGTCACATCGGCCACGTCCGTCACAGGCAATCCCGCATCGCGCAAGGCTTTTGCTGAACCGCCGGTTGACAGCAGTTCCACCCCCCCATCCGCAAGCGCCTGACCGAGTTCGAGCAGCCCAGTTTTGTCTGATACGGAGATTAACGCGCGTTTGAGGTCTACAAGCTGTGTCATTGGTTATCCTACGAATGTGCCACGCCCGACCGCCTGGCTTCTTAGGAGGCCTTTTGAGGGTTTTCGCTGGCTTTGGCCAGTGACCAACGGACGCGGGTGGTGATTTCTTTGATCATACCGTTCAAAACAATCTGCTTTGACGGGCGCGGGAATTGGCGGCCATCCTCAAAATAGACACTGTCATCCAAGGTCAATTCAATGCCTGGCTGACAGCGAAAGACCCAAATTTCACCCGTTGCAAGAGTTAGGGAAATCGAATCTGAACCAGCGTCGAGATTTGGCGTCACCTCTGGGTGCAGATGAAAGCGAATAAAAAACCGCAGCGGCGTGTCTGATTTAGCCTGCGCCGCTTGCAAAAGCTGCACGTCGCTCTCATCTGGAGCGTAAAGCTCATCCTCGCCCACAAGCCCCTTGCTGTCGACCGGCAGATCAAGCGTGCGCGCATGGATCAACCCGTGGCTTTTTTGATAGCCATTGTGGTTCATCTGTAACCTTACCCCATCCACGGCTCGGGTTTTTTTCACCATCACGAGGTGGGGTGTTTCGGCAAAGGGGCGGTCAGCATTGCGTTTTGGTGGGCCAAAGCTGGAGGAAGACAGCCCGTCAATCGCCAATGTTGCATGGGAGGCGGTGGTGCGGCCGGCTTGGTGCCAATCTTTGCCAAATCGCAGGCCTGATCCACAGTTTACGATGACGCGCGTGCGCCCGACTGAGAGCTCAAAGGCGCAGGTGGATGCGTGGCTGGTAAAGCGCTCCTGGCCGAGAGGCGGGGCGGCGGCATCGGCGATCACGGCCGTCGCACCGGATGAGAGGCGGGCAAATCCCATCGCCGAATCCTGTAGAGTGCTGGCGCGGATTCCCGAGATGGCGAGTGCTTGATCCAAGACATATTCGCTGCCTTGGCCACCTCCGTGAAAACGCGCTAAAGTGCCGTCACCATGACGCAGTCCGCGCAGCACCGGTGCGACCCGTGCAAGGCAGCTCGTCAACGCCTCCGGAATGGGCGCATGCGTCAATTCGAGTGATTGTTTGACCCAAGTCAGCACACTGAAAATATCTAAAAGTTCTTCAGGATTGCGTGAGGCAATCGTGCCATGAACATCTATCTGGTCTTGGCACTCCTTAACCAAGGCCATCAGCGCGGCGGGCTGGTGGCTTTGCATCCCAGCCAAAGATTGTGCCGCACAGATTAGCCCGGCCAGGGCTTCGAATCGCCCGCGTCCGGGGGGCAGGTGCCGCCAAGATGTACTCAGTAAACTGGTTTGCAGGGCCATAGACCGCAAAACCTTATCGTGCTGGTTTTGCGACAGGCCGTGCAGCAAAAAGGTTGAATGGTTGATCCAACGGTTCAAACGTCGACCGGTGACCTCTGCGCTCCAGCCGGGCCCAAGCCCCATGCCAAATCCATCAATCCAATCCAAAACCCAGGCCTGAGCTGTGAACTTGGCGCGAGCATCGCCATAGGTGGCCAAGTCATCGAGCCATCGAAACCCATGCAGTTCAGCGGCAAAAAGAGTGGAGGGCGGTTTGTGATTCCATATTGAATTCTCGCCAATGTCCATCACATGGCCGGTGAACACAATTTTTCCTGAGAGAATCAGCGATCCGCGATCAAAATCGCCCGTTGTCCAAGGCTCGGGCGTCGCGATCAAACCCACTTTCGGCTTAGACCAGACCGCCAAGCGCAACAGCCAGCGATATCGGAGTTGCATTAGCCAAGACAGTTGATGAGAATATTGGGTCACAGGCTCAGGCGATCCTAAAAATTGAGTGTTTCGAGGTTTTTATACGTCGAACACCTTACCCTGTCACCCTGCTAAATATCACCCGTGTCGGTTCATTCGGATGAGATAAAACCCATCCATTCCACCAAGCTCGGACCAATAATCTGGGCGCAAGCGAAAACCACCCTCTTGGGTGCGCCAAGCTGGATCCATACCCTGAGGCAAACCCGTATCCGCGGTGAAATCTTTATGTTCGCGTAAGAAATTCTCTGCCTGCACTTCTCCCTCATCTGGAATCAAAGAGCAGGTGCAAAACACCAGCTTGCCGCCGGGTTTCACCCGGCCTGCTGCTGCATTAAGCATTTGTGTCTGAAGCTCTATCAGCTCTGAAATGCCTGTGCCATCCTTGGCGAAGGGCAAATCTGGGTGGCGGCGAATTGTTCCAGTGGCAGAACAGGGCGCATCAAGCAACACGGCATCAAATTGCCTTGGATCTTGCCAGTAAAGAATATTTGCCACCACCAGTTCGGCGGCCAATTGGGTGCGGGCTAAATTTTCGGCCACGCGCTCCATCCGATTGGCGGAGATATCTAAAGCAGTGATAACACCACCTTTGGCGGCCATTTGCATGGTTTTCCCGCCAGGCGCAGCGCAGACGTCTAACACGGTTTCACCTGGCGTCAGCGCCAAAGCGGCGGCAGGCCAAGCTGCTGCGGCATCCTGCACCCACCATTTGCCCTCTGCGAAACCCTCAAGGGTCGAAATTTGCCCGATCTCGCCCAAGCGCAGGGATCCATTTGCCAAGGGCGTGCCGCCTAAAGTAGACGCCCAGGTTTCTAGATCGCCAGTGACGGTTAAATCAACGGGTGCGCCGCGCATATGCGCGGTTTCGATGGCCATAATTGGACCATTACCATAGGCTTCGCGAAGGGGGTTGCGCAGCCATTTTGGCAGCATTTGCACGGGTGATTTGTCCCATTTTCCGGTTTCATCTGCGACGGCCTTGCGTAGCACAGCGTTGATCAGACCTTTGTAAGGACGGGTTTGATTGGACGCGGAGCAAATAGAGACCAAATCATTGACCACAGCATAAGCTGGAGCGCCCATCCCGGCGATTTCAACCAAACCCAGACGCAAAATATTCAGAACTTCCACAGCCGGTAGCTTGGCCAAATGGGGTCGCAAAGCCCGATCTGCCCGGCCCACATGACGGAGGGTGTGGGTGGCCAAACGCTGGCTGCGGGCGCGATCTTCGGGTGCCAAGGCTTGGAATTCATCGGACTGTATCAATTCAGAAAGCTGTTTATGCTCAGTCATCACACCGTTTAATATTTGCACAGCCGCTTGTCGTGGCAGGTTCAAAACGGGACGCTTGTGGGTTTGACCGGCCATGGAAAGTCCGGGGCGACCTGATTTTTGTGGGGGGCGGGGCATGAGCTATCCTTGCGATCTGATGAAAGCGGCGTATATCAGCCTTATGACAGAAAACAAGAAACCCGATCTCAAAGCCGCGGCCGCGCGTGCACTGGCTGAAGCAGAAGCCCGCAAAGCGGCACAACCCGAGCAAACCCTGCCGTCGGAACTTGGCGGGCGCGACGGGCCCGAGCCCGTGCGTTTTGGCGACTGGGAGCGCAAAGGTATCGCGGTGGATTTTTAGGAGCGTCTGGCTGTTGTCAGCACTGTTTGGACTCTGGAACGATATTTTACAGCCCTAAGACATCCATCATATTATATTGACCAGGCTGCTTGCCTTGCCCCCAAAGTGCAGCTTTCAGTGCGCCGCGGGCGAAAATGGCGCGGTCGGTGGCGATATGGCGTAGAATGATGCGCTCGCCGGCGGACGCGAACAGCACATCATGTTCGCCCACGATATCGCCGCCGCGAATCGCGGCAAAGCCGATATCACCGCGTTTGCGGGCGCCTGTAATGCCATCGCGGCCACTGTCGCGCATATCGCTCAATGAGACACCGCGTCCTGTAGCGGCAGATTCCCCAAGCATGAGGGCGGTACCAGACGGGGCGTCGATTTTGTGGTGGTGATGCGCTTCGATAATTTCGATGTCAAAATCCTCATCCAAGGCGGCGGCGACAGTTTCAGTAATTTTGGTGAGGAGATTTACGCCAAGCGACATATTGCCAGCCCGCACGATGACCGCATGGCGGCTGGCCGGCTCGAGCTTTTCTAGGTCTTCTTCGCTCATGCCTGTGGTTCCGATGACATGCACGGCGCGGGCTTGCGCGGCGAGGGCGGCGAATTCTAGCGTGGCGGCCGGGGCGGTGAAATCAATCACGGCCTGGGACAGTGCAAATGCCTCAAGTGGTTCATCTGTAACAACCACGCCAACGGCTTGCCCGCCCATAGCTTCGCCTACATCGCAGCCAACCCAGGGGTGTCCTTTGCGCTCAACTGCGCCGACAAGCCTTGCTTTATCACTGTTCAAAACAGTTTGAAGCAGCATTTGTCCCATGCGCCCAGAGGCGCCGGTGATGGTGATTGCGGGGGTTTGAGCCATAACATTCTCCTTTCCTGCTTATGTGGAGCAAAGTTTTGCCACTTGCAAACCTATTGGTACAGCGCCTATGACCCCTTCCATGGCACAAAGCAGATCACATAAAAAATCCGGACCGTCGCAACGGCAGCTGAAAGTTGGCGAGGTCATTCGCCGGACCTTGTCGGAAATACTGGCCCGCGACGAGATTCACGATCCGGAACTGAATCGCATTTCCATCACTGTCTCAGAGGTGACCACCTCGCCAGATTTGCAGATTGCGACTGTATATATCATGCCTCTGGGCGGTAAGCTCTATGAGGAGGCGATTGCGGCATTGGCGCGTAATAAGGGCCAGATTCGCAGCATCGTTGGTCGTAAGGCAGGGTTGAAATTTGCGCCTGACTTGAGATTTCGTATTGATGAGACGTTTGACCGAATAGACAGCACGCGCGCCTTATTTGAGCGCGAAGACGTGCGCCGCGATCTCGCGCCAGATAGGGAGGTTGGGGATGCAGTCGATTCGGGTTCTCAGCGCGATTGACCTGCTGCGCTGCCCGGGCTAGGGCAGCCGCCTAAAACGCATGAGGGACTTATGGGACGCACACGCAAGGGCCGGGATGTTTCCGGTTGGGTCATTGTTGATAAACCCGCAGGCCTGACCAGCACGGCTGTGGTCAATAAAATTCGTTGGGCATTTGATGCCAAAAAAGCAGGCCATGCGGGAACTTTGGATCCCGAAGCCACTGGGCTTTTAGCGGTAGCGCTGGGCGAGGCGACGAAGACCATCCCCTTTATCACAGATGCAACGAAAGCGTACGAATTTACAGTAAATTTTGGCGCTGCCACCAATACTGACGACGCGGAGGGGGAGGTGATCAACACCTCGGATGAGCGCCCCAGTGATGCGCAGATTATTGAGGCTTTGCAGGGGCTTCTTGGCGAAATCATGCAGGTGCCGCCGCAATTTTCCGCAGTGAAAATTGATGGGCAGCGGGCGTATAAATTGGCGCGTGCGGGCGAGGAAATGCAGATTGCCGCCCGGCCGCTTTGGGTCGAAGAGCTGTTGCTGGCTGACCGGCCTTCAGCGGATCAAGCGGTTTTGGAAATGACCTGCGGCAAGGGCGGATATGTGCGTTCTATTGCGCGGGACTTGGGTGAGGTACTGGGCTGTTATGGCCATGTGGCGCAATTGCGTCGCCTCTGGTCGGGCCCGTTCGATTTGGCACAGGCGATCAGCCTAGAACAAATTGAACCCTTTGCGAAAACGGCTGAGATTGACCAGTTCTTGTGTCCCTTGGAAGACGGTTTGGCGGATCTGTTGCAGGGAACAACCAATGCGGAAGGCGCGGCAAAACTGCGCAATGGCAATCCAGCGATTTGTTTTACCAAAGCAGAGTATGGTGATGAAATTTGGGTCAGCTATGAGGGCAAAGCCCAGGCGATTGGCCGTTATAAATCTGGCGAAATCCATCCCGCGCGGGTAATTTTGCAAGGTTAAATGCCACTCTATTTGTGACGCTTTGCACACCACTTGATGGGTCACGGCATGCCGATTTTTGACCAAACTGAACGGATGTTCAAAAAAATTGATTGACCTTTGACAATCCGCAGTCAATCTATCTAATCAGAGCCTATGAAAAGGCGCCGGGAACCGGCATTGGGAGGATCGTATTTTGACTGTGACGGATTCGGCTGGTCTGGTCTCTATTCCAGCACTACTGGCACGCAATGCGAGTGAGTTTGGCGATAAAGCGGCCTATCGCGAGAAAGAATTTGGCATTTGGCAAAGCTGGACTTGGCTTGAAGCGGTGGATCAAGTTGAGGCTCTGGCCTTGGGTTTGCTATCGCTGGGTGCCGAAAAAGGTGACCATGTGGCCATCGCGGGTCGCAACCGTCCTTACCTCTATTGGGCAATGTTGGCTGCACAATCAATCGGCGCTGTGCCCGTACCAATTTACCAAGACGCGGTAGGAGATGAGATTGCCTATGTTCTAGATCACTGCAATGCGCGGTTTATCGTGGCTGGTGATCAGGAGCAGGTGGATAAGATCCTCGACATTCGCGACAGTTTGAAAAATCTTCAGACCATCATTTATTTGGATCCACGCGGATTGCGCAAATATGACCACAGCATGCTCAAGCAATATCAGAGCTTGCAAGACGAAGGCCGCGCGGCGCGGAGAGATCTGGGCGACGAGCTGGTCAAACGTCAAAAGGCGCAGACCTATGACGACACCTGCGTGATGCTCTATACCTCCGGGACCACTGGCCGTCCGAAGGGCGTGGTATTGTCCAACCGGAACGTCATTGAAACCTCAAAAAACTCATCGCAATTTGATGACCTAGGCTCAAGCGAAGAAGTATTGGCTTATCTGCCGATGGCATGGGTCGGTGATTATACCTTCTCGATGGGGCAAGCGTTATGGACGGGCTTTTGTGTCAATTGCCCAGAGAGCGCCGAGACGATGATGACTGATTTGCGGGAAATCGGTCCGACGTATTATTTCGCCCCGCCGCGGGTGTTTGAAAACCAGTTGACCAATGTGATGATCCGCATGGAAGATGCGGGCAGTCTCAAAAAATGGATGTTTGACAAGGCGATGGCCCATGCCAAGCGCGTGGGCCCAGCGTTATTGAGCGGAGAACCGGTTGGCTTCATGGATAGGGTTAAATATTTTCTGGGTGATATTTTTATCTACGGACCTCTTAAAAACACCCTTGGCCTGAGCCGCGTGCGCATTGGCTATACAGCCGGTGAGGCGATTGGCCCTGAGTTGTTCGACTTTTATCGCTCGATTGGGATTAATCTGAAACAGCTTTACGGCCAAACAGAAGCTACGGTTTATGTGACCATTCAACCGGATGGACAGGTGCGGGCCGATACGGTGGGCGTTCCGGCGCCGGGCGTTGAAGTGCGTGTTGGGGACAATGGTGAGATTTATTACAGGTCACCAGGTGTCTTTGTGGAATATTACAACAACCCGGAAAGCACAGCGTCAACCAAAGACGCCGAAGGCTGGGTGGCAACGGGAGATGCGGGCTTTTTTGAAGAAGATACAGGCCACCTGCGTATTATTGACCGCGCCAAAGATGTTGGCAAAATGGCCGATGGGCGTTTGTTTGCGCCAAAATATGTTGAGAATAAGCTGAAATTCTATCCGAATATTTTGGAGGCTGTCGTCTTTGGCAGTAGTCGGGACTATTGCACCGCGTTTGTGAATATTGATCTGAATGCTGTGGGCAATTGGGCTGAGCGCAACAATATTGCCTATGGCGGCTATCAAGAACTGTCTCAACACCCAAAGGTTTTGGATATGATCCAGGCCCATATCGAAGAAACCAATCAAAGCATTGCGCAAGACCCGATGCTCTCAGGGTGCCAAGTGAGCCGCTTCTTGGTCCTGCACAAGGAATTGGATGCCGATGACGGTGAAATGACCCGCACACGTAAGGTGCGTCGTCGCACGGTTGAGGATAAATTTGATGATCTGATTGCCGGCCTTTATGGCGGTGCGGAGTTTGTTGAGACTACCACTGAGGTGACCTATGAGGACGGGCGTAAGGGCTCGATTTCGGCAAAATTGGAGCTGCGAGATGCAGCGATTGCAGCCGAGCAACAGGTGGCCGCGCAATGATTGTATCCATGCCCGCAGTGATCATTCAATATTCTTTGGAGTGTGCGCCCCATGTTTGACCAAGCCGAAAGTTTTGTAACCGCAGATGGCCGCACCATTGGTGCTGTGATGATGGAAATGAAGAATATCACCCTGCGGTTTGGTGGGGTCGTGGCTATCAAGGATATTTCTTTTGATGTACGTGAAGGAGAGATCCGCGCGATTATCGGACCTAATGGCGCCGGAAAATCGTCGATGCTCAACGTCATTTCTGGCTTTTACCATCCTCAGGAGGGGGAGGTCTGGTACAAAGGCGCCCGCCGGCCGGAAATGAAACCCTTTGAAGTTGCCCGACAAGGCATCGCGCGTACGTTCCAGAATATCGCGCTTTTCGAAGGCATGAGCGTTTTGGATAACGTCATGACCGGCCGTTTGAACCACATGAAAAGTGGTATTTTAAGCCAAGCAATTTGGTATGGAAAAGCCGAACGTGAAGAGACAGAAAATCGCGCGGTGGTAGAGCGCGTGATCGATTTTCTTGAAATTCAACATATCCGCAAAACACCAGTCAGTCGCTTGCCCTACGGGTTGAAGAAACGCGTTGAATTGGCCCGCGCCTTAGCGGCTGACCCCAAGCTTTTGCTGCTTGATGAGCCAATGGCGGGCATGAACGTGGAAGAAAAAGAGGACATGAGCCGCTTTATTCTCGACGTGAACGATGAATTTGGCACGACGATTGTGTTGATTGAGCATGATATGGGTGTTGTGATGGATCTATCCGACCGCGTGGTTGTGATGGATTATGGCAAGAAAATTGGCGATGGTCCACCCGATGAAGTGCGCAACAATCAGGCGGTGATTGATGCCTATTTGGGAGTCGCGCATGATTGATGCTATTAAATTTAAGGGCTTCTGCTTCATGCAGGCTGCTCACAATACCGGCGCGGAGGCGTAAGCAATGTTCCCAGACCAATTTTTATTCGGTGTCGAAGTTTTGCTAAATGGCTTGATGGCTGGGGTGCTTTACGCTCTGGTGGCTTTGGGGTTTGTTCTAATTTTCAAAGCTTCGGGCATTTTTAACTATGCGCAAGGGGTTATGGCCTTGTTCGCGGCGCTTACGCTTGTGGGCATTATGGATGGTCAGGTGCCGTTTTCCCATTTAATCAACGCGCTTTTTGGCACGGATGTGCATCATTTTGGCTGGCACGTCCCAGCCTTTGCAGCCATTCTTTTAGCGATGGCGGTGATGGTTGGATTAGCCTGGATTGTTCAGTATTTCATCTTCCGACATTTGGTGGGGCAAGAACCAATTATCCTCTTCATGGCGACCATCGGGCTGGCCTACTTCATGGAAGGATTTGGCGACATGATGTGGGGATCAGAGATCAAGAAACTGGATGTTGGCATTCCGCAGGGGGGCAGTTTTTGGATTGAGGAGGCTACGGCGTTTTTGGGTGGCTCAAACTTCTATGGGTTTTTCATAGATCAGTTGGATATTGTTGCGGCGGTTGTGGCGATTATCCTCGTGGTCTTGCTGGTTGCCTTCGCGCAATATACCAAGCAAGGCCGCGCCATGCGGGCGGTGGCAGATGATCACCAAGCGGCTTTATCGGTTGGGATCTCGTTGAGTTTTATCTGGGTCTTGGTCTGGTCGCTGGCGGGTTTTGTCGCTCTTGTCGCAGGCATCATGTGGGGCGCAAAATCAGGCGTGCAGTTCTCTTTGTCTCTTATCGCGCTCAAAGCTCTGCCTGTGTTGATGCTTGGAGGGTTCACTTCGATCCCTGGTGCGATTGTTGGCGGATTGATTGTGGGTGTTGGGGAAAAACTGTTCGAATTCCTTATCGGCGCGCCCTTTTTGGGTGGCGCGACGGAGAATTGGTTCGCCTACATGCTGGCCCTAGTGTTTTTGGTCTTTCGTCCACAAGGCTTGTTTGGGGAGAAAATCATTGAGCGTGTTTAACTCATGTATCCGTGCCCCGAGGGGCTTTGTGACGAATGATCTGAATGTGAAGGGGACAGCGTATGCTATATCGTGAATCGGGCGATTTCAGCGAAACCTACAAAGCGGATAGCCAAACTTTCCCCATCAAATTTGATCGTTATCGCTATTATGCGGTTTTGATCGTGGCATTTTTGGTCATTCCCTTTGTAATTAATGATTACTGGGCCAACGCTGTTTTGGTACCTTTTTTGATCTATGCGATTGCAGCCATCGGTCTCAATATTCTAACGGGCTACTGCGGCCAGGTGTCTTTGGGCACGGGTGGCTTCATGGCCGTGGGAGCCTATGCTTGCTATAAGCTGATGACAGCTTTCCCGGATGTTAGCATTGTGGTCCATGTGCTGATTTCTGGTGGAATCACTGCTGCAGTGGTCACGCTTTTTGGCTTGCCCAGTTTGCGCATCAAGGGTTTTTACCTCGCGGTGGCAACTTTAGCGGCACAATTCTTTTTGGTTTGGCTGTTCAACCGGGTGGCGTGGTTTTATAACTACTCAGCATCAGGACAGATCAATGCGCCAGATCGCACGGTTTTTGGATATCTTGTCACAGGCCCCAACACTGAGGCCTGGGCAAAATATCTCATATGTCTGATTTTCGTGACGTTTACAGGAATCGTTGCGCGAAACATGACACGTGGAGCGCTTGGAAGGAAATGGTCTGCTATCCGCGATATGGATATTGCTGCTGAAATTATCGGTGTTAACCCTTTGAATGCTAAACTGTCGGCCTTTGCTATATCTGGCTTCTTTATTGGTATTTCTGGTGCGCTCTTTTTTAGTGTCTACCTTGGTGCGGCAGAGGTTGGTGAAGCTTTTGGTATCCAAAAATCGTTCTTGGTACTTTTCATGATAATTATTGGTGGTCTTGGCTCCATATTTGGCAGTTTCGCGGGGGCTGCATTTATGGTACTTTTGCCAGTATTCTTGAAAAATGTTCTGGTGGGTGGACTGGGTTGGGACACGGCACTTGCGGCCCATTTAGAATTTGTCATTGTTGGAGCGTTGATCATTGTGTTTTTGATTGCTGAGCCACATGGATTGGCGCAGCTTTGGCGCGTGGCAAAAGAGAAATTACGACTTTGGCCTTTCCCGCACTAGGGAGAGGTTAATCAAACGACCGGGAAAACCGGCATTTCGGACAAACCAAGGGAGGAATAATCCGATGAAAAGACTAGCAACAGCAACAGTGGCCGCCGTCATGGCTGCAGCCCCAGTGATGGCAGACCTAGTGTTCCCGTCCCTGTCTTATCGCACAGGCGCTTATGCGGCAGGCGGCATTCCGTTTGCCGATGGTTATGCTGATTATATGACGCTTTTGAATGAGCGGGATGGTGGCATTGGTGGTGTTATGACGCGAATTCTTGAATGCGAAACAGGCTATAACACTGAAAAAGGCGTTGAGTGTTATGAGGCTACTAAGGGCGAAGGTGCTTTGGTTTATCAACCGCTATCAACTGGAATTACATATCAGTTAATTCCAAAGGCCACAGCAGATGGTATTGCAATTCACTCCATGGGATATGGTCGAACATCTGCAGCGAACGGTAAAGTTTTTAGTAACGTCTTCAACTACCCAGCAAACTATTGGAATGGTGCTTCCGCGGTTGTGCAGCACATTCTAGATGTCAATGGTGGGGATATAAAAGGCAAAAAAATTGCTCTTGTTTATCATAACTCAGCTTATGGCAAGGAGCCAATTCGGACGTTGGAAGAGCTATCAAAGAAACATGGATTTGAGTTGAGCCTGCTAGCGGTGGATCACCCTGGCCAAGAACAAAAATCGCAGTGGTTGCAAATCCGCCGCGAGCGCCCAGACTATGTGACCATGTGGGGTTGGGGTGTTATGAACCAGGTAGCAATCCAAGAGGCAGTCAATATCCGTTTCCCAATGGAAAACTTCATTGGTGTTTGGTGGTCAGGTTCTGAAAATGATGTTTTGCCATCTGGTGATGATGCTAATGGTTATAAAGCTGTTACTTTCCACAATGTTGGCAACAACTTTCCAGTCTTTGAAGATGTGAAAAAACATGTGGTTGACACTGGTAAAGCTGCTGGTGCTGGAGATCAGATTGGAACAGCAATTTACAACCGCGGTTTCTATGCTGCTATGCTTGCAGCGGAAGCAGTCCGGAACGCGCAGGCTATTCATGGGGTTGCTGATATTACCCCAGCCATGATGCTCGATGGTATGGAATCTTTGGAAATTACCGAAGCAAGGATGGCTGAACTAGGCATGCCAAACTTTGGCCCATCTTTCAAAGTGTCATGCGAAAATCACGGTGGTCCGGGCACTGTGGGTGTTGCACAGTGGGATGCATCAAGCAAAACATGGTCTCTGATTTCAGACTTTAAGGAAACTGATATGTCTGTGATACAACCATTGATCGAAGCTGACTCCGCAGCATTTGCTGCCGAAAACAACATCGCAGAGCGCTGTAATTAAGCAGAGCGATTTAAACGAGTTGTAAAATAAGCTCTGGCCCCGTTGGGCCAGAGCATCCGAATAGGAAGAATGCCATGCTTGATGACAGCTCAACGAACGAAACACTGCTCGAAGTCAATAATATTGAAGTGATTTATAATCACGTGATTTTGGTATTGAAGGGCGTGTCTTTAAGTGTGCCAAAAGGCGGGATTACCGCGCTTTTGGGCGGCAATGGCGCGGGTAAAACCACGACATTAAAAGCGATTTCTCAATTGCTTCACTCCGAACGCGGGGAAGTTACCAAAGGAACGATTGCCTATCGCGGTCAGTCGGTCTCTGGTCTGAACCCTTCGGATCTGGTGAAGCGCGGCGTGATCCAAGTGATGGAAGGGCGCCATTGTTTTGAACATTTAACAGTCGAAGAAAACCTGCTGACCGGCAGTTATACCCGCACGGATGGCGCCGCTGCAGTCGCGGCGGATTTGGAAAAAGTTTACGCCTATTTTCCAAGGCTGGCCGAACGGCGCAAAAGTCAGGCGGGTTATACCTCTGGCGGCGAACAACAAATGTGTGCAATTGGGCGTGCCTTGATGTCACGTCCTGAGACGATTTTGCTGGATGAGCCCTCTATGGGTTTGGCGCCGCAATTAGTGGAAGAAATTTTTGGCATCGTGAAAGACCTCAACGAAAAAGAGGGCGTGTCTTTCCTCTTGGCGGAGCAAAACACGAACGTTGCCCTAAGGTTCGCCCATTATGGCTATATTTTGGAATCTGGTCGTGTGGTGATGGACGGTCCGGCCGCGGAATTGCGCGAAAATCCGGATGTGAAGGAATTTTATCTCGGTATGTCCGATGAGGGGCGCAAATCTTTCCGCGACACCCGCAGCTATCGCCGCCGCAAAAGATGGCTCAGCTGACCTGTTTATAGATGGAAGCCACGCAATGACATTTTACGACGCCTTAGAAACCCGCTCTGCGGATGCCCGTGCGGCCTCTTTGGCCGAATGTTTGCCGGCGCTTTTGACCCATGCGCAGGGCCTTGCGGGCTATGAGCATTTGGCACAGTCAGATTTGTCCAGTATTGCCTCTGCCGACGATCTCGTCCGCTTGCCAGTTCTGCGTAAGTCAGAGCTTGGCGCTGCGCAAAAACGCTTGCCACCCTTTGGTGGCTTTAGTGGCGGAGAATTCGATTATGCCTTCCAATCGCCAGGTCCGCTTTATGAGCCGGGTCGAAACAGTCATGATTGGTGGCGTTTCGCGCGGTTTTTGCATGCCACCGGCTTTGGGCCAGGCGATATTGTGCAAAATTGCTTTTCCTATCATCTGACGCCCGCTGGTACGATGTTTGAGAACGGCGCACGGGCCGTGGGCGCCGCCGTTTTGCCGGCCGGGACTGGGCAAACCGAACTACAAGCTCAAGCGGCTCACGATGTGGGAGCCACCGGTTATGCCGGCACGCCAGATTATTTGAAAGTGATTTTGGAAAAGGCCGATGAGATGGGCTTGACGCTCGGTATTGGCAAAGCCGCAGTTGGAGGTGGCGCGCTGTTTCCGTCGTTGCGGCAATGGTATGCAGACCGAGGCATCATTTGCCGCCAATGCTATGCGACCGCTGATCTTGGCAATGTCGCCTATGAGAGTGAGGCAATGGACGGATTGATCCTGGATGAGGGTGTGGTGGTCGAGATCGTCACTCCCGGCACGGGCGATCCTGTCCCCTTTGGTGAGGTGGGCGAGGTCTTGGTCACCACGCTGAACAATGACTACCCATTGGTGCGATTTGCCACCGGAGATCTTTCTGCCTTTATGCCGGGTGAAAGCTCCTGCGGACGGAGCAACCTGCGAATCAAAGGATGGATGGGCCGCGCAGATCAAACCACCAAGATCAAAGGGATGTTCATCCGTCCTGAGCAAGTGGCGGCCTTTGTGGCCAAACACCCCGAAGTCACCCGCGCCCGTGTCATTGCCAGCCGGGATGGTGAGGCGGATGCAATGGCTGTGAAAATCGAAGGTTTGGCTGAAAAAGCCGCTGATTACGCAGCCTCCTTAACGGAGATGTTGAAATTGCGCGGTCAAGTGGAAGTGGTCGCCTCCGGTAGCTTGCCGCGTGATGGCGTCGTGATTGAAGATCAACGCAGCTATAAGTGAGCCTTGGACTTAGGCCACAAAAAAGCCGCCCCCGAAGGAACGGCCTTTTTAAAAACGCTGTATCAGAGATTAACCCTGACGTGCTTTAAAGCGAGGCTGTGTTTTGTTTATCACATAAACACGGCCCTTACGGCGTACCACACGACAATCGCGGTGGCGGCTCTTAAGCGAGCGAAGCGAGTTTTTGACCTTCATGGCCTTCTCCTTCAAAACCGGGCCGCGGAGTAGCCCAAGTAAACAAAATGGTGGGCACGACTGGGATCGAACCAGTGACCCCTTCGATGTCAACGAAGTGCTCTACCGCTGAGCTACGCGCCCGTTGAACCGATGTTTTCCCCACGCCCCACAAAAAAGGACGCAAAAAGCGCGTCGGTAGCGGCCGTATATGCAGCAGGTGGCGAGTCTTCAAGCTGAAATCGCAATTGAACCGAGAAATTGCTGGGACAATGGCAATTTTAGCGAATTTTATAGGAATTGTTTCCCCAATCTGTGCTCTATGCTAGGGTTCGCGCATGCGACATGCCCCGTTCACCCTTTTTGAGCCCGTGCAACGTAGCAGCTGCGTTGTCTTTGCTGCGCCGCATTCGGGGCGCCACTATGCGCCAGAGTTTTTGGCGCAGTCCGTTCTTGATTCGCGTGCGATTCGCGCCTCAGAAGATGCTTTTGTCGATCACTTGTTTGCACCTGCTGTGCAGTTTGGCGCGCCGCTTTTAGTTGCCAATGCGCCGCGGGCTTTTGTGGATCTGAACCGCGGCTGCGACGAGCTGGATCCCGCTGTGATTGAAGGGGTTAAAAGCCCGGGCGTGAATGCGCGGATTGCCTCAGGTCTGGGGGTGGTGCCGCGGGTCGTGGCGATTGGCATACCGATCTACCACGGCAAGATCAGCCTTGCGGAGGCGCACGATCGCATCAATCGCTTTTGGTGGCCATATCATCATCAGTTGACCGCGCTTTTGGAGCAAAACCGGGCGCAGTTTGGTCAAGCTATATTGATTGATTGTCATTCCATGCCCCATTCTGCTGTCAGCCGTGGAGCTCTTGACGGCACGGCGCCGCAGATCGTTTTGGGTGATCGCTTTGGGGCTGCCGCAGATGAGACGCTGATGGCATGTATTCACGCCGCTTTTGTGGAGGTTGGATTTCGGGTGGCGCGCAATACACCCTTTGCGGGCGCTTTTATCAGCCGGCGCTATGGCAAGCCGCAGATGGGGCAACATGCGGTGCAGATCGAAATTGATCGCAGCCTTTATATGGATGAAGCGCGGATCCGGCCGAGTACTGAGTTCGACGCCGTCCGTCGGCGTCTGGCCGGCGTTATTGCGGATATCGCAAAAATGGGGCAATCTGGGAAGGAGCTTGCCGCGCAGTGAAGCCCTAGCGTAAAGACCGTCCTTTTCTGATGGCATCTGTGCCGAATTTTGCCCGAATAGAATCTGTCGCCCGTTCTGCTTTAGCGCGGGCGCTCGCATCGGGGTCCAGAAGATCCTCGGTCAAATCGCTTTGCGCCGCGCGCACCAAACCTGACAGGCCCACGCCGATCAAGCGATAGGGGCCTTGCGGGCCAGATTGGTCAAACAAGTCTCGCGCCGTGCGATAGATCCGATCGGCGATTTGCGTCGCATCCCGTAAGGATACACGGCGTGATAGGGCGCTGTGATCTTTGCGCTTGAGTTTCAGCGTCACGACACGCCCCGCCAGATCCCGTGCTTTTGCGCGGTCGCTGACCTTCTCTGCCAGGCGCCAAATATGCCCATCGAGCACATCTGTGTCTGAGGTATTCTCAAAGAATGTCGTTTCATTTGAGATGCTTTTCACAGGCGCCTGGGCCGAGACGCGCCGTGGGTCCTCGCCGCGGGCCAGATGCCACAATCGATCACCCATGGATCCGAAACGCGCGATCAGGTCTTGACGTTCCCAACGCAAAAGATCGGCAAATGTGCGGATGCCCGCCTTTTCCAATGCGCCCTGAGCCACAGACCCCACGCCCCAAATTAGGCCGATGGGTTTGTCTTTAAGGAACTGATGTGTTTCCGTCTTTCCAATGACAGAAAATCCCCTTGGCTTGTCCAGATCGCTGGCGACTTTCGCGAGAAATTTATTATGCGACAGACCGATCGAACCGGTTAGGCCTAAGTCCTCCTTCATGCGTTTTATCAAACGCGCCAACATCACTGCGGGCGGCGCTCCATGCAGCGCTGTGGTGCCGGTCATGTCGAGGAAGGCTTCATCCAGTGACAAGGGTTCGATGGCTGGGGTAAGCTCTTGCATCATTTTTCGGATGGCTGCGCTGGCCTTCACATATTCATCCATACGCGGCCGCACCACCACCGCTTCTGGGCAGAGTTTTAGGGCCTGAAACATAGGCATGGCAGATTTCACACCCCGCACGCGGGCGACATAGCAAGCGGTGCTCACCACCCCGCGCCGACCGCCACCTATGATTACGGGTTTGCTGGCCAGGTCTGGATTGTCGCGTTTTTCCACGGAAGCATAGAAGGCATCACAATCCATATGGGCGATGGAGAGGGAGAACAGCTCTGGGTGGGAGGTGATGCGTGGCCGCCCGCAGCCCGAACACCGGCGCGGGGCAGAATCAAAGGTGGTCAAACAGTCGCGGCAAAATGCAGGCATAGGTGTAAACTAGCGTGGAAGCGCGGCTGCGTCCACGCGCAAGCCCATGTCCCGCCCGCACAGGAGATTTCATTTTTGCAAAAATGCCCTATATAGATGATGCAGAATAAGGAGAAAATTTATGAATTTTGAAGCGGCTTTAAGTCAGCTCGGGCAAAATAGCTTTTTGATCGCCTTGGCTATTATTATTCTGGTCATCCTGTTCAAAGGTGTGCGCGTCGTGCCGCAATCTGAGAAGTTTGTGGTGGAGCGTTTCGGCCGTCTCAAATCGGTTTTGGGCCCTGGGCTCAATTTCATTGTGCCGTTCCTCGACCGGGTGCGGCATCGGGTTTCGATTCTTGAGCGGCAATTGCCAACCAATAGCCAAGATGCCATCACCAGCGATAACGTATTGGTGAAAGTGGATACATCTGTTTTTTATCGCATCACTGAGCCGGCCAAAACCGTCTATCGGATCCGCGATGTAGACGCCGCGATCTCAACCACAGTCGCAGGGATTGTGCGAGCGGAGATTGGCCAAATGGAGCTTGATGAGGTGCAATCGAACCGCTCTGAATTGATCGTCGCCATCAAGACCGCAATTGAAGTGGCGGTGGATGATTGGGGCGTTGAGGTGACGCGGGCGGAATTGTTGGATGTAAATTTAGACCGAGCGACACAAGAGGCTATGCTGCAACAGCTCAACGCAGAGCGCGCGCGCCGGGCCCAGGTGACTGAAGCGGAAGGGCGCAAGCGCGCGGTTGAGCTCAATGCAGATGCCGAGCTTTATTCAGCCGAGCAAGCGGCCAAAGCGCGTCGTATGCAAGCGGATGCAGAAGCCTATGCCACCGGCGTTGTTGCCCGCGCGATTGCCAAGAATGGCATCGAAGCGGCGCAATATCAGGTGGCGCTCAAACAGGTTGACGCCTTGACCGCCTTAGGTGGCGGCGAGGGCAAGCAAACCATTTTGGTGCCCTCCAATGCGATGGATGCATTTGCGGATGCTTTCAAAATGCTGAAAGGGTCGAAGTGATGCTTCAGACACTCCATGCCACTTGGTGGGCTTGGGCGATTTTAGCCCTGGCCCTTGCCTTTCTAGAAATCATCGTGCCGGCCTTTGTATTTTTGGGCATGACCATTGGTGCCGCCTGCGTCGCGCTGGTGATGTTTTTGGTCGGTGAAGGCGTTGTCGGCGCGCCCGCATCTTTGCTGCTTTTCGCTGTGACCTCGCTTGTCGCCACTTTGATCCTGCGCAGGGTTTTTTCGCTGCCGAAAGGGCAGGTCAAAACTTTTGACAGAGACATTAACGATTAGGAGTTCGGGCTTAGGGCTTGCGGGCTGGCCAGTTTGGCCAAAATAGCCAGCGCTGCGTCGCGTGGGGAAGGGGCGGTCCAAATTGGCCGGCCCACAACCACATGATCTGCACCATTGGCAATGGCCTGCGCCGGAGTGGCGACGCGTTTTTGATCGCCCAAGTCGGCGCCTGTGGGGCGCACGCCGGGGGTGACGATCAACTTGCCTGTAGCCTCTGGAAGTGCGCGGATGATGGCGGCCTCCTGCGGACTAGCAATCACACCATCCGCGCCGGCGTCAAAGGCTTTGCCCGCGCGCTCTAATACCAAATCGGCAATATCTCCGGGCTTGATAAGCGCATCATTGAGATCGGCGCGATCCAGTGACGTCAAGATCGTCACGGCTAAAATTTTCATATCCTTGCCAGCCGCGCCCTCTTTCGCAGCGCGCACAACGTACGGGTCGCCATGGACGGTGAGAAAATCGAGATCAAATTGCGCGATACCGCGCACCGCATGTTCAACTGTGGCGCCGATGTCGAACAATTTCATATCGAGAAAAATACGCTTGCCCATTTCCGCTTTTAGCTCATTGGCCAGTGCCAAACCGCCACCAGTCAGCATACCGAGGCCGATTTTGTAGAAGTTGACCGCATCCCCGAGAT
>Ga0206126_10001619_pt1 | contig 26560 bp, 19 predicted proteins | sample Helgoland_Spring_5_FD_148621 | JGI IMG/M metagenome (GOLD analysis project Ga0206126, IMG submission 148621) | Pelagic subsurface seawater microbial communities from Kabeltonne, Helgoland, North Sea - Helgoland_Spring_Bloom_20160412_1 | ecosystem: Environmental > Aquatic > Marine > Epipelagic ...
TTTTTTTTTTTTTTTTTTTTTTTTTTTTTTTTTTTTTTTTTTAAAAAAAAAAAATTTTTTTTATTATTTTTTTTTTTTTTTCTGTCATTAATTATAAATAGAAAAAAAAAAAAATAATTATAACTTAATTTTATAATTATTGTTTATTTATATATACAAATCTATAATTTACTTATTACCACAAAACAATTTAAAAAAATACCTATATGTATTAGTATGTGATTAAATGAATCATCCTCCCGTCTAGCTCAGTTGGTAGAGCGCAAGCCTTTTAAGCTTGTGGTCGTGGGTTCGAGCCCCACGGTGGGAATTTTATTTAATCCATCACCTCCCGTCTAGCTCAGTTGGTAGAGCGCAAGACTCTTAATCTTGTGGTCGCGGGTTCGAGCCCCGCGGTGGGAATTTCTTGGATAGCTCAGTTGGGAGAGCGTCAGACTAAAGTTCTGAAGGTCACTGGTTCAATCCCGGTTCCAAGGGATATTAGTTTATATAATATGTAAAAGTAACATAGAGAATAAATTATATATAATAGTAATATGCTCTATTAGCTCAGTTGGTCAGAGCGCTGTTCTTATAAAGCAGAGGTCGACAGTTCAAGTCTGTCATAGAGCAAAATTCGTTAAGTCGAAACTTTATAATTTATTTTATAAAGTCTGTTATGGGTTAGTCGCCATAGCACTGATGAGACAGACTAATAAGCTCTATTAGCTCAGTTGGTTAGAGCGTTGTGCTTATAACGCAAAGGTCGGCGGTTCAAGTCCGCCATAGAGCAAAATTCGTTAAGTCGAAACTTTATAATTTATTTTATAAAGTCTGTTATGGATTAGTCACCATAGCACTGATGAGACAGACTAAGAATTTATTAACTTAATGGTAAAGTGATGTGATTATACGCACATATATTTTGGGTTCGATTCCCATTATAATTTTTTTTGTTTCGAAATATCTTGAAAGTATATTTGAGATATCTGTTGGAGACGGCCTCCCAACACTGATGAGATAGGCCTATGACTTTATATTTTTAACTAAAATTTTTTGATTTTTTGATTTTTTCGTTAAAAATATAAAGTTATAAAAGTAACATGCCCGAGTGGTTAAGGGGGAGCACTCAAGATGCTCTGCACGATTGTGCGCATGGGTTCGAACCCCATTGTTACTATATAGAGTTTTTATTATTCTCTTTAAAAATAATATTTAAAGTAATATGCCCGAGTGGTTAAGGGGGAGCACTTAAGATGCTCTGCACGATTGTGCGCATGGGTTCGAACCCCATTATTACTAACTATTTAATTTTATATATTAAATAATATCATTAATATATAAAATCTACCATTCAAAAAAATATCATTTAAAATGAAAATATTTCAACTAATAAATAAAAAAACAATATTACTATATATTAAAAATTAATGCATCATGAAACTAAATATCATTTGTTTTATTTTTTCATTATCATTGGTATAATTTGGGGATTACGTAAAATATGTCTTAAAACACTAAATATATACGAATATATAACTATTGGGATTTTTTCACAAGCTTTTTTTATGTTTCTTATTATTCTTTTAACAAAAGGAATAAAGGGATTTAAAATTGATACTAAAAAAATAACCCTAAAAATTATATTATATCTTATATTAGTAGGTTTTTTGGGAGCATCTTTTAGAATTAGTTGGATTACAATGAATAAAAACGAGGATTTAACAATTTTACCAGCTTTATCATCAGGAACAAAAATAATATCAGTTGGTTTAGTTGGTATTATATTTTTAAAAGAAGAAATTACATTTAAAAAAATAATTTCAACTATTTTAATTTTATCTGGAATTTTACTTTATTTTAAATGAAAATAAATAATTAAAAAATATTTTTTAATTAAAAAATAAATTGAAACAAATAAATTTTATTTATTTTCAAAATAAAAAAACTGCAAAACCATGTGCAAAAAAAATCAAATGTTGAATTCTTTGGCTTTGCGTGGTTCACAATATAGGTCTAATTATTACAATAAGAATGATAATAATGGTTATGCTTATATTGGAGCGATTCTATTTGACAAAAAGTATTGTCTTTTATGGAATTGGAATGAATTATTATAATATTAATAACAATTGTATGAAAACAAGACACGCCGAAGTTGATGTAATTCAAAAAATTAAACCCTTGTATTCTGGAAAAGAGAGAAATAAATGTAAAAAAGTTAAAAATCTTAAAAAACTTAATATGCTTGTATTCAGAACAAATAAAAAAGGTGAAAATCTTATGAATGCTAAACCTTGTCAAAATTGTCTTAATTATATGAAAAATATAAATAAAAAGGGATACAAAATACAAAAAATTTATTATACAGATGAAAATGGAGAATTTAAAAATATTTAAATTATTTAAATAATTTAAATATTTTTTTTTATATTATTTAAAAATGAGTATAATTAATGATTATGATAAATACAAAAATAATAATGAAAATAAAAATAATAATGAAAATAAAAATAATAATGAAAATAAAAATAATAATGAAAATAAAAAAGAAAAATTAAATTTACTTTCGACAAACATTATTACCAAATTAAAAAAATTAAGTAATAATGCTAAAAAAAATATTAAAAATTTAAAAATATATAAAATGTATTTCAATGATTTACTTAATGGAAATGAATTCATTTTAAAAGAAGATTTAATTAAATTTATTCAAAATAAAGGAATTTTAAAAAATGATTTTAGAATTAAAAACGAAATACAAAATCTTAATAATAAAATTATTTTTAATGAATTTGTAGAATTAATGAATACAAATATTATTTTATTTAAAATAATATTTGAGAATGAATTGATTATATCTAATTGGGATAAATTTATTAAAAACATTGATAACATTTACGAAAATACAAAAAGAGAGAAAGGTGGTAATTTGGCTAATTATATTCCACAACTAGCCAATGTAAATCCTGAATTATTTTCTATTTCTACCTGTACTGTAGATGGTCAAATTTATAATAAAGGAGATTATAATAAAGAATTTTGCGTTCAATCTTGCTCTAAACCAATTACTTATCTAATTGCTTCTCATTTAAATGGAAGTGAATATATACATAATTTTGTAGGTAGAGAACCAAGTGGTAAAAATTTTAATGAACTTTGTTTAAATAATGATAATATTCCACATAATCCTTTAATCAATAGTGGTGCAATTATGTGTGCTTCATTAATTGATTATGAAAATACTTTGGCAAATAGATATGATACAATCATTGATTATTGGAAAAAATTAGCAGGAAATACTAAAATTAATTTTAGCACATCTGTTTATTTATCCGAAAAAAATACGGCAGATAGAAATAACTGTTTAGCATATATGATGCAAGAATCTAAAGCATTTTCAAAAGGAATAAATGGTGATAAATATGAGAGAAAATGGAGTAATAAAAATTTACAAGATACACTTGATTTTTATTTTCAATGTTGTTCTATTGAAATAAATACAACGCAAGCTGGGATAATCGCCGCTACATTGGCAAATGGTGGTATTTGTCCTGTTACAAATGAAAGAGTATTTTCTAATGAAATTATTAAAAATGCATTATCATTAATGTCCTCTTGTGGAATGTATGATTATTCTGGAGAATGGGCATATCAAATTGGATTACCAGCAAAAAGCGGTGTTTCTGGAATTATTATGTGCGTTGTACCAAACGTTATGGGAATAGCCGTTTTATCACCTAAACTTGACGATTTGGGGAATAGTTTTAGAGGTATTAAAGTATTTAAAGAATTAACTAAAATATATTCATTCCATATTTTTAATAATATTCCAAAAAATAAAAATATTATTTTAAAAAAAGATATATTAAATAATAATTTTAATATTTATAATTTATTAACAGCAGCAAGTATGGGTGATTTACATAGTATGATAATTTTAAATTCAAAAGGGACTGATTTAAATAGTGTTGACTATGATAAAAGAACCGCATTACATCTTGCCTGCTGTGAAAATAACCTTGAAATAGTTAAATATTTAGTTAAAAAAAATGTTAATAAAAATATAGTTGATAGATGGAATAATAAACCTGTCGATGATGTCTTAAATAATATACCCAAATTTAAAAATAACGAAGAAGAATTAGAAAAATGTGAAGCAATTATAAAATTATTATCACCAATTTAAAACATATTTATATTTGACATTAAATACCAACCTTTCTTTTTTTTGGTATCTTTTTCTCTCTTTTTTATTATGTTCTTTTATACCCACCTTTGTATCTAGACATAACGGGTTTTTTACTTTTACATTTTTTCTCTTGTTTCTACATTAACAATTTTAAATTCATTTTGACTAATTTGTTCTATTTTTATTTCTTTTTTATAATCTGTGTCAATTACATTATATGATTGAAATTCTGTCATATAAGCACTTAACGCATTGTTATTTTTCTTCGAATCTTTTGAAATATAAAATGAATTATATAATTTTGTTAATATTAACATTATAAAACTTGTAAATGATGTTGCTGTATTTAAACTATGATAATTTCTATATAAAATAAATGTGGACAAAATTAAATTTAGCGCATATGTATTTAATGTTAAAACAGATGAATAATAATATAATATATTCATTGTTAATAACTTATTTTTTATAAATGGATAATTTACCAATTCTTTTGATAAATTATTATCTCCAGAATTTTGATCAATATCTAAATATTGAACACACATATTTTCTCTCTTTAATTCAACTAAATAATATATTATAAATGTAAATGTCGTAAATGCATTCATAAAAATCGTTGAATTATTTATTATTGTATTTCTATTTAAAACCTCTGTCATACTACATACGTGGTTATCATTTCCACAACTTTGTGGAACAAAAAATAATAACATTGAACCCATCAAAATTTTATAACTTTGGAGAAAAAATACCATCATTATACTCATTCTATCTTTCATATCTACATCAATCTTCATTATATAATATAACTAAATGTTTTATTTTTATTTTTATTTTTTTTTAAAACATTATTTTAAATGTTTCCGAAATGTAAATGACCATCTAATACCTTTTACTTTTCTCTCTATAGGTATTTCATGTGTAAATTCTTTTTGAAATTCACCACCCATATGGAGAATTTTATTTGATAAAGTTGGAATATCTTTAACAATTTTTTTTGTATTTTTGTCTCTAATTCTAAATTTACGCACCACACCAAAAGATATAGCTATTACACCTATTTTTGATAATGAAGATTCATCGTCACTATGGCGACCAATATAATCTGTTCCTTTTGAATATTTATTTACTAAAATACCATTAAATTTTGCATTAAATTTTTTATTAATATAATCTAAAATTAATTTTAGATTTTCAGTTAATTCCTTTGATTTAGCTAATTGACCCGAATATCTATATCCTATTGATTCATTTGAATAAAAAGCAACTGACCTATGTTGATGACATTTTTTACCATATACAATTATAGGCGGATTTACTAATAATTTATCATTAATTTCTTGTGTAATATTTTTAATTATTTTATTAAACTTTTCTGGTAAATCATATTGCTTTAAAAAAGATTTATCTGTTTCAATAATTATTTGCATTTTTATAATATTTTTTAAATATACAAAATTATATTTCAATTTTTGTTACTTTAAAATTTTTTTTTTTTGATTCAAATATTAATGAAAAAAAAAGAGAGAAAATAAATTCCAATTCCCAATAATGAAATTATTAATAATATTGAAGAAAAAATAGAAACCGATAAAGAATTGAAAGAATTAGAAGCCTTAATGGTCTAAAATTAATAAAAATAAATTATTTAAAAATCATATTATTAAATAATTTATATGAATAAAATAATTAAAATTAAAACCGAAAGATATATTGAAAAAAGAGACAATAAAGAAATATTTTATAATGCATTATCCTGGCTTGGATTTTCTTTACTATTGTATTCTTATATTTTAAATACTAAAAATATAAATTATTTCATATATAACATTTCAGGTTCATTTATATTAATTATTATTTCTAACGAAAATAATGATTATCAATTATTTTTTATTAATTTTGTATGGTTATTGTATTCAATATATTATTTTTTTTCTTATTTATTATTTTAAATTTATCTTCTTTTAGTTTTTCTTCTTTTTTTTCGTTTTCTCTTTCTTGTTTTTCCTTTTCTTTTTTGTTTTGATGATTTTCTTCTTCTTTTTGATTTTCTTCTTCGTTTTGTAACTTTTGATTTTCGTCTTCTTCTTCGTTTTGTAACTTTTGATTTTCGTCTTCTTCTTCTTCTTTTTGTAACTTTTGATCCACCACCACTATTATCTTTATTTTTAGTCTGATTGTTATCTTCAGTCATTTTTTTATTACCTAAACTTTCATATATGCTTTGATAGGTTTTTTCACTATTTACTTGTGTTTCTGTTGCTTCTGCTTCTGCTTTTGCTTTGGCTGCTGCTGGTTCTGCTTCTTCTGCTGCTTTTGCCTCTTCTTCTAGTCTTTTGGCTTTTGCCGCCTTCCGCTGTAGTTTTTGCAGTAACAGCACGTGGTTTTTTGCCAAAAGACTATCTATAGCCAGCGCCTTATCCACCATCTCCAGGGCCTCGTCGTATTTCTTGACCGCTATGTTGGTTTTGATTTGCTCTTCCAGCTTAGTGATCTCGGCATTTATTGCATTATTTAGTTCATTTTTAAAGTTTTCGGTAGTGTACAACGTGTTGCAGTACAGAATGTCTTGAGTGTCCTTCCCCACTTTCATTATTGGAAATATGTTTTCATTTTTCAAATTATTTAAAAAAATTTTTAATATGTTATTTACAGAGTCTGCATTTAAATTTTTTTTTTTAATTTTGTTTATTAAATATTGTAAGGGTAATCTTTCAAAATACTCTTCATCAAAATCCCCATCTTCCCGATCCCCATCTTCCCGATCTTCTTTTGGTATTATTGTGTCTAAATATTTATCTTCATTTACTCTGATTCCTGAAAAGGTAAACCGATCCCCCATTATTTTTTTTCTTTTCAAATCTGAAAAAGCTTTTTTAAATTCATTAAAAAATATAATTAACTTTTCTTTTGCATATCCATTTTTTTTCATATATTCATAAAAAAAAGTTTGTAATTTTTGTAAATTTTCTACATTTATTTAACCTTTTTCAGTATACATATTGTCTTCTGATTTATTTAAAAATATTTTTATATCATTTTTTAAATCTTCATCTGAAATTTTTTCTTTTGTCATTTATAAAATATATAAATATTTTTTTTATTTTAAATAAATTGAAAGAAAAAACTTAAAAGTATTTTAATAATAAAAATAACGATGGGGGATCAAAATAATAAAGAAAAAAAAAATGAAAAAAAATTAAATTATGACCCCTGGAGTTTAATAGGATTATATTTCAATGAGAATCCATTAAAAAGGTGTGTACAACATCAATTAGAATCATATAATTATTTTATTAATACACAAATAAAAGATACGATAAATATGTTTAATCCAATTAATATAGCATCTATTCACGATTATAATAAAGAAAAAAAAAAAAGTGAATTATCTTTAAAGATTAATTTAGAAAATTTATATTTATACAGACCTGAAATTCATGAAAATAATGGTGCTACAAAAATAATGTTTCCACAAGAAGCTAGATTAAGAAATTTTACATATACATCAACAATTACTGTAGATTTTAATATTGAAATTACACAATATTTAGATAAAGAAATGAAAAAAAAAATTGTAAAAAACAATGTTATTAAAAAAGTACATATTGGAAAAATGCCAATTATGATTAAATCAGATCTTTGTGTTTTAAAACAATATAATCATTTGAACTCAAAAATTACTGGTGAATGTGGATTTGATAGTGGGGGGTATTTTATTATTAATGGTTCTGAAAAAGTTGTAATTCCACAAGAAAGAGCAGCAGAAAATAACATACAATTTTTTAAGATTAAAAAAAAAAATAGTAAATGGGGTTATAAAGCAGAAATTAAATGTATTCCCGATGATATTTGTATATCTCCTAAACAAATTAATATTTTAATTTCAAATAAAAACAATGGTTATGGGTTTCCAATATATATTCAAATTCCAAAAATTAAACAACCAATTCCAATTATAATTCTATTCCGTGCTTTAAATATTATATCAGATAGAAAAATTTGTAATTTAATTACACTAAATAACAATGATTCTAAAAACGTAAAAATTTTACATTTTATTAAAGCATCAATAATTGATGCAAACAAATACTTAGAATATGAAAATTGTTTAAATTATATTATTTCACATTCGATTTATACACCAATTAATATGACAAAAGAAGAAGGAATTGAAAAAAAAAAAAATTTCACAATTAAAACATTGGAAAATGACTTGTTTCCACATTGTAAAAATAAAACACAAAAGATTTACTTTCTTGGATTTATTATCAATAAATTAATTAAATCAAAATTAGGTATTATAAAACAATCTGAAAGAGATTCATATATTAATAAACGTATTGATTTAGTTGGTTCATTATTGAATAATTTATTAAGAAATTATTTAAATAAATTAATAAAAGATATGAACAAGCAAATAGTTAGAGAAATTAATAATGGTTCTTGGAAAACAACAAATGATATAATGAATATTATTAACAAAACAAATATTTATAAAATTGTAAAACCAAGTACAATTGAAAATGGACTAAAAAGAGCATTATCAACAGGTGATTTTGGTGTAAAACACCATAATTCAAATAAAGTAGGTGTTGCACAAGTATTAAATAGATTAACATATCTGGCAAGTGTAAGTCATTTAAGAAGAATTAATACGCCAATTGATAAAAGTGGTAAATTAATTGAACCAAGAAAATTACATAATACTTCTTGGGGATATATTTGTCCTGCTGAAACTCCCGAAGGTGCTCCGGTAGGTGTAGTTAAAAATTTAAGTTATTTAACATATATTAGTATTAGGTCAAATAGTAAAATTATTTATGATTTAATCAAAGACTATATTGTTGAACTTGATATAGATAAAGTAAAAGATAATTTTGAAAAAGTAAAAGTTATTATAAATGGTAATTGGATTGGATATACTATTAAACCTATTCGGTTTTATAATTTTTTAAAGAAACAAAAATATATTTGTATCTTGAATATGTATACAAGTATTGTATTTGATTTCAAGAATAAAGAAATTTTAATTAATAATTCAGCAGGGAGATTAATTCGACCATTAATTAAAATGAAAAATAATAAAACGCTATTAACAAATGAAGTTTTTAAAGATATAAAAGAAAAAAAAATTAAATGGAATACATTATTTAATAATTTTAAATATAATGAATCAATATTAGAATACGTTGATGTTAAAGAACAAAACTTTTCATTAATTAAAATGGATAATAATAAAAAGGAAGATAAATTTATAAAATACAAATATACTCATATGGAAATTCATCCAAGTACAATATTTGGGGTTTTAGCATCTTGTATTCCTTTCCCTGATCATAACCAATCTCCTAGAAATACATATCAATGTGCTATGGGTAAACAAGCAATGGGGGTATATGTTACAAATTATCAACATAGAATGGATAAAACTTCATATATTCTAAACAATCCAATGAGACCACTTGTGGATACAAGAATTATGAATTATTTAAATTTAAACAAAATTCCTTCTGGAATGAATGTTATTGTAGCAATTATGTCATATTCTGGATATAATCAAGAAGATTCAATATTATTTAATCAAGCGGCCATCGATAGAGGTTTATTTAATTCAATAATTTTCCATACTGAAAAAGATGAAAATAAAAAAATAGAAGGGTGTGAAGAAATTAGAGGTAAACCTAATAAAAATAAAACAAAGGGGATTAAATTTGGAAATTATGATAAATTAAATAAAAATGGTGTTGTTCCAAAGGATACACCAATTGAAAACAGAGATATTATTTTAGGTAAATATATGCCTATTAAAAAATTTAAAAATGACCCAAGTAAAGTAATTAAATTTACTGATAGTAGTATTTTATATAGAACTAAAGAAAAATGTTATATTGATAAGAATTATGTTAATTTTAATGGCGATGGATATACATTTGCAAAAGTAAGAATAAGAGCATATAGAAAACCAGAAATTGGAGATAAATTTAGTTCAAGACACGGACAAAAAGGTACAATTGGTTTAGTAATTCCCGAAGAAGATATGCCTTTTACTGAAAATGGATTAAAACCAGATATTATTATCAATCCCCACGCAATTCCAAGTAGAATGACTATCGGACAATTAAAAGAAACTATTTTAGGAAAAGTTTGTTTAGAGTTGGGATTATTTGGAGACGGAACAAGTTTTGGAAAATTTGATATTAAAGATATTTGTAAAATTTTACTTAAAAATAATTTTGAAAAACACGGTAATGAATTACTTATGAATGGAATGACAGGAGAACAATTGGAATCTGAAATTTTTATAGGACCTGCGTATTATCAAAGATTAAAACATATGGTTCGTGATAAGCAACATAGTCGTGGACAAGGGCCTATGGTAAATTTAACTAGACAACCGGCTGAAGGTAGGTCACGAGAAGGTGGTTTAAGATTTGGAGAAATGGAAAGAGATTGTATGATTTCACATGGTTGTGCGTCATTTATTAAAGATAGAATGTATACATCATCAGATAAATTTACTACATATTCTTGTAATAAATGCGGATTATTTGTAGTTTATAATGAAGAGAAAAATATACATTATTGTAAAGTATGTAATAATTTAACAGATTTTTCAAAATTAAATATTCCATATTCGTGTAAATTATTATTTCATGAACTAATTTCAATGAACATTGCACCTAGAATTATTACAGAAAAAATGAATTTAAAAAATAGATAATGTAAAAAAATGTATAAATAATAAGAAATATTTTTTTATACCTTTATATTAAAAATGAGAGCTTTAACTCACGGAAGAACAAATAAAAAAAAAAAATCAAAAAATTCTCCTTTTTTTGATAAATTTTGTTATTGGACAACTGATAAATCGATTGTAAAAAGATTAAATTATACTATTAAACCCAATAATACTAGAGATTATGGTAGCCAAAGTGCATTAGAAAATAAAATTGGAGCAAGAGTATATAATTCAAAAAGAACAGTTCCACTTTTAGGACCAGGTAACGGTGGATGGAAAAAGAATATTAAACCCGATGAATTACAAAAAATGGCCTGTAGAAATAGAATTTCAAAAAATGGTGAAGCTGGTCAAATAATTTATTGGAAAAGTAAATTATTAGTTTCACAAAATAGCAAACCTTATAAAAACAAACCAAAAAAATTTACTTATAATTAAAAAAAAAATATTTTTAAAAATATTTAAAATATATAAAAAAAAAATATTTTTTTTTTAATTTTATAATTTTATTTTCTTTAGGAAATATATAATGCCTAACTTAAGAGTAAAACAAAGAAGAGTAAATCATGTCGGATTTGGTCCATGGGGAGGAGGTCCTGACCCCGTTGTAGGAAGACATCAAAGATCAAGACTAAATGGAAAAAATCAAGGTAGAGTTCCAAAAGTTTGGATGTTTGCTGATGGTACTAAGAAATTAGCAGCAAAAAGAACAGTTAAATCAAGTAGAGTGATGGTATGGAGTGTAAGCAATGGTGTTGCTAAAGTACAACCTAAAAAATATGTAAAAGGCGAAATGTTTAGAATGTGGCATTCACACCCTTCTGCGGAAACTCAACATTTTGTTCCTTCTAAACTCAATGTTTCAATGAATGCCGCTAATTTAAATGGTTTTGCTGCTCCTTAGGCGCCTACTGCAAATTAAAAATTAAACTTTAATAAAATTAATAATAAATATATTTAATATATGTATAGTTTTAGAACCCTTTACTCTAAAAAAACAACCCTTTTAAATTTTAGAAATAAAATTATTAAAAAAAAATCTAATAATTTTATTTCTCAAAAAAAAATATATCCTAAAAATAAAATTAATATACAATATAATAATCATGATTTTTCAAAAATCAATGAATTATTAAAAACAAGCGCCCAATTTATCTCTATTAAAAAAAAAAGAAGTTTTAGTAATGAAAAAACTTTAGAAGAATTATTAAAAGAATCTAGTTTATTAATAATATGTACTAAATATATTTGCACAAATAAAAATTATAATAAACTATTATATAAAAAAATTTTTGGAAATGAATGGTGCAATATTCAATCACTTCTTTAATAAAACTTAAAGTTTATTTTCTATTTTTTATTAAAAATGTTAAAAACATTTTATAATAAAAATACTTTAGAAGCAGGTATTGATGAAGCAGGTAGAGGACCTTTATTTGGTCGTGTATATATAGGTTGTTGTATTTTACATCCAGATGACAACAATGATTTAATTAAAGATAGTAAAAAATTATCACAAAGAAAGTTATTAATTGCTTACGATTATGTAAAGGAAAATGCGATTGATTTTTCTACATTTTGGTTAGATGCAAATGATATTGATGAATTAAATATTTTACAAGCAACTATGAAAGGTATGCACGAAGTTGTAAATAATTTAAATGTAAAACCTGATTTTTTATTGGTAGATGGTAATTCTTTTTATCCATATTTTGATAAAAATAATAAAAAAATTAATCATAAATGTATCATTAGTGGTGATAATACTTATACCTGTATAGCTGGAGCGTCTATTTTAGCAAAAGTGGAAAGAGACAAATATATTGAAGAATTATGTAAAAATAATTCCAATATGAATCTTGATGAAAAATATGGTTTATTATCAAATAAAGGTTATGGAACAAAAAAACATATTAATGGTATTAAAAAATATGGAATAACCAAATGGCATCGTAAATCATTTGGTATTTGTAAAACATTATCTAAATAAATTTACCATTATTTCATAATTATATTATTTCATAATTATATATTATAATTATGAAATTTAATAAATGTTTTAAATATATTATTTTATTAATTCTAATAATAATCTTATTACTCAAAAATGAAATAACTTATTTAATAAATCGTTATATTTTTTATAAAAATATTAAATTAAAATATAAAAAAAATAAAAAAAATATATTATTAATTTCAAATTCTAGAGAAAAAGTATTTGGTTTAAATATTTTTAAAAAGAAAGAAAGATATTTTAAACATTGTTTTAAAGTTATTAAAAAATTTTTAAATAATTTTAATCCAAAAGAAATTGTATTTATCCATTATGGAGGTTCTGGTGTTAAAAGTAGTAATGAAAATAAAAATTATAATATAATATATAATTCAGTATTTAAAAAATTAAATATTAAATTAAAATTTATTGGTAATTTATCAAAAAATGAAATTAAAAATGAAATATTAAACGCAGAATGTTTTTTCGTTTCTGGTGGTAATACATTTAAGTTATTAAAAAAAATAAAAGATAATAATTTATTTGAAATTTTAAAGCAAAAAATAAATGAAGGAACGCCATACATTGGAGTTTCTTCCGGCTGTGTAATATTAAATAAAGATTTAAAATCATCCGGTTCTTTGCCAATTGTTAAACCAATATTTAAAGGATTAAACATTTTACCATTTATTTTAAATGTTCATTATAGAGAGAAAAACGATACTAGATTAATACAATATTTAATAAAAAATAAAAAAAAAAAAATTGTTTGTATACCTGAAGGCTCAATATTACATATTGTAGACAATGACTATGAATTTGTTGGATTTGGATATTGTAAAATTTTTTATTATGAAAATAAAAAAATTATTAAAAAAAATTTATAAAATATAAATTTAATTAAATTTTTAATTTATTGATTTTAATAATCTTATAATCTGTGCCGAATATGACCATTCATTATCATACCATAATGTAAATTTAATTGAACTATCTGTTAATTGTTTACACGCATGATAATCTATTATACACGGTGTTTTCTCTCCAATAAAATCTGAACTAACCGGTTTCATCTTCTAAACATGGTAAAAATACACATTTACCTATTCTTCCAGAACCATTAATTCCAATATTCATATATTTTTGTTAAATTAATAATTTTAAATTATTTTTTAAAAAAATATTTTTTTTATTAATAATTAATAATTCTATTAACCATATTGGAACAAAATATGCTACAGCATTCATATTCATCCAAGATAAAACAAATGATAAAAATAATATACTTTTCATAAAATAATTTGGAAATCTTATATAATTACGCAAAATTAAAATGAAAATGAATGGAACTATAATTATTTTTCCAAATAAACAAATTCGTAAACCATATTTTCTTCCTTTTAAATGCTTAAATGCCCAATATTTTGGTGATGAAAATATATTAAAATCAAAAGTTGTTTTAAAAAAATAAAACATATAAATTAAATATAAAGATTCTATTAAAGATATTATTAATTTTTTTTTATTTTTTGATAATAATATTTTTATAATTTTACTAGACATATTATATTAAAAATATATTATTTTTAAAAAAATTGAAACATTCTTTTTTTATTTTTTATTATGTAAAACAAATAATGAAAGTAATTGTATTTGATACCGAAACAACTGGATTAATTCCTAAAAATGGTAGCGTTTATAATAAAAAAACTAAAAATCCTTATATTGTTCAATTAAGTTGGTTGATTTTTGATACTGCCAAAAATGAATTAGATGGTACATATGATTATATTATTAAATTACCTGATGAAATTACAATTCCAAAAGAAGCATCTGATATTCACAAAATTACAAACAAAATAATGAGAGAAAAAGGATTAGATATTGGATTTGTATTATCCAAATTTTATAATGACCTTATCAAATGTAATATGTTAATTGCACATAATATTACATTTGATAAAAAAATGTTAATGATTGAATTTTATAGAAATGGATACGGAAGACATTTTCAAAAAAATAAATATAATGAATATTGTACAATGATTATGGGAACACCCATTTGTAATAAAACTATGATTTCCAAATTTACTGGAAAACCATTTGTAAGATATTGTAAATTAATTGAACTTCACCAAGAACTATTTAATGAAACTCCCAACAATCTTCATAATTCTTTAATTGATATATTAGTATGTTTTAGATGTTATTACAAGATGTATAATGATAAAGATATTTTAAAAATAAATAATACGTTAAATAATATTTATAAAAATTTTAATTAAATTATAAAATTTTTAATTTTTCATATCTTCAACAATCATATAATTTTTATTATTTTCAATCATTGCTTGTGTTACAGCATCTCCTATAATTTTAGCTTGTTCACGATTTTTCCTTGTTTGACGTTTTCTTTTATTTATTAATTCACGTCGTGTTTTTCTTTTTTTGTATGGTTCTGTACATATTTCCTCAAAATCCTGACTCATTTTATAAAACCAACCTGCAAATGTTGCTAAAGAAAGAAAAAGTCCCTTTGCCCTTCCATTTAATGACGGCGTTCCTTTAGACACAATATAAATTAATATATTAAATGCGTTAAAAATATCCAAATCTGCGAATTGATCAAGCAAATTATGAATTGTTAAAGCACCATTCATAATTGTTTTTCCCAATCCTTTCGTTGGTAAATATTGTAATATTTCTTCTCCTATTATTCCTAAATTTTTAAAATAATCAGAATAATTAACTAATTTATTATTTTTTTTTTTTATATTTTCTTTATTTTTTTTAATCTGTATATAAATGTGTATAAATATCATAACATTTATTTCAGATTTAAATTCCTCATTATTATTATAATATTTTTCTAACCAAATAAAACAACTTCTTCTTAAATTATCAATACCAATCCCTGTTAAATAATTTCCTATTTTTGAGTCTAAATTTTCTAAAGAATAATACAAAATTTTTGTTCTTATGATATTTGTTATTTTATCAAATATTGGATGATTTTTAAATCTTTTTGTATTGAATTCAATATCATTAAAAATAACCGGTTCATTATCACATTCAAATGTATTATGAGATTTTTGTAAAAGATTTTTTATATTATCATTATTATTACCATCATAATATTGAGGATTTATATTATTGTATGACAAAAGTATTAAATCATTTTCTTTTACCAAATATTGTTTTGCACTTTCATATTTTTTTTTTGATTTTTTATATTTTTCTAAAATTTTTTTATTTTTTTCTTTTTTTTTTTCTCTCCTTTTATTCTCTATATCACGCTTCGTTTTTGGCGGCAAAATACTAACATCTTCCACCATAAGTTCTTTTTTAATCATTGCTCCTGGTTTTAGTACTTCTGCTTTTACTGCTGCTTCTACTACTGCTGCTCTTTCTGCTGCTTTTTCTGCTGCTTCTTTATGTGCTTTTGTTTCTTCTACTTTTGCTGTTTGTGCTTTTTTTTTTGCTTCTGCTGCTGCTTTTAGTGCTGCAGCTGCTTCTTTTGCTTTGTATTCTGCTTTTTGTTTTGCTTCTGCTCTTAATCTTTGGTTTTTTCCTGACATTATTTCTGCTTCAGCTTGTACTGCTTCAGCTTGTGCTATTTCTGCTTTCTTTTTTTGTTCTTCTACTTCTTCTTCTGCTTTTTCTTTATGTGCTTTTGCTTCTTCTGCTTTTGCTTTGGCTGCTGCTTCTGCTTCTTGTAATTCTGCTGCTTTTGCTTTGGCTGCTTCTGCTTCTTGTAATTCTGCTGCTTTTTCTTCTGCTTCTTCCTCCATTTCACTTTGCCTTTCTAATAATTTATTATCATGATATTTAGGATCTCTTATTACATCATATTCTTCTTCAATAATCTTTGAGCAATTAAGATATTTTAATATATCTTTTTCAAAAATTTTTTTTTCTATTTTAATTTCACCATTAGTAATTATTATTATTTCCATTTCATATTTATTTTCATTATAACCAGTTACTATTCCATAACAATTCACAAAATTTCCATACGTTTCATGAGTATTATTTTTTATCTTAAACTTCATATCATTGGCAAGTCGTATATCACGTTCTGTAACTAATGCATAATCTGCTTCAGATTTATGTAAATTTTTTTGGTTTACCCGACGAAGAATTTCTGTATTTTCTTCTACAGTCGATTTCTTAGACGATTTCTTGACATTCGCGACACCAGAGCGAGACTTGTTCCCCCATGCTGTTGTTCTCTTCCCAAATGAGCCACCAGCGCCACCATTCATTGACGCTTGAGATATATTTGTTTTTTCTTCTAAAATCATATAATAACCATTTTTTTCTACATCTTCATCCCAATCGCCGTCTTGGGTAAATTGATACTCAAATTCTTTAACAAAAAAATTTCTTGATGACATATTTGATGAGATATTATTTATTTTTTGTTGATAATATGCTTTTCCTTTTTTAATGATTGGTAATTCATCTGTTATGAGATTTACACGTGAATAATATCTTTTTTTTTCATCATCATATTTTGTTAACATCAACCTTCTTTTTCTGTCTACGTTTTCGGGATTTCTTTTCTCAACATTATTTTTCTCTACCTCAATTATTTCATAATGATTATTTTCATCCCAAAATGCTTCAATGGGATTTTTTTTTTTTTCAAGTTCATTTATTAACTCAGTGTATTCTGTTTTATTTTGTTTTAATTTTTCAAGTTCTTTTTGAAATGCATTTTCATAATTATGTAAAAGTTTAGGGTTTTCTTCAATCTTAAGCTTTATAGATTCTTTAATATTTAATTTTAGAGCTTCTTTTTTCAATTCTTTAGTGAATAACATTTTTTCTATTGGTACCATTCTTATTGTCTCGCCGACGATTTTGCCATCTTTTAATTCTTTCAAAAAGTATTTATAATGAAATTTCCCTTTTATATTTTTTTTATCATGAACTGGTAACACAATGAAGTTTTTACCATTTATATCTTTAAGTAACACATGATTATCCCTAGCGAGTCGAGCTTTATCAATATTAATAGTAATCGGTTCGGATGATGAACGCAACTTAGGTAACTTAGAAATTGTATAAGAATAGTTCGTTTTATCTATACTATCAATCTTATATGTGAATTTTGTTTTTTTCTTCTCTCTTGCTCTTGTTTGTTTTTGAATTATTGTACCGACTGGAAAGATGGGGATGCCTTTATAATCTCCTTTGCCAAATTCTAATCCACCCCCACCTTGAACAGTGGGGTTTTCGTCTGAATCCCTTATAATTTTAACTTGTTTATTTTTTAAAATACTTAAAGGTTCTTTTCTGATTTTATCTATAATAGCACTAAGCTGATCATTTATTTCTTTTACTTTTACTAAATATTTCCTCCTTTTAGGTATCCATGATATTATGGTACCAGTATTTTTATATTTTCTAAACCCATTACACGGTATATTAAATTCAATATCTTTAGTTAGCTCATCACTATTGTTTTTAATTTCATCAAATAATTTATGATCATAACTATTTGAATTTTCAAAATATTTTTCAACATCATTAATAAAATGATTATTTGATTTATAATCCATTTCATCACTTAATTTTATATAAAAATCTTTATCTAATAATGAAATAAAAAATTTATTTAATTCTAATTTATCATATTTATTAAACAAAACATCTTCATCATCGTTTTTTATATTACTTGTTTTTTTTTTATTAAAATTATATTTACCATACATTTTTAAGACTAATTCATTAGAATTATATATATTTTTTTTTTCTTTAGTATCTTCATTATCTAAATTAATATATAGATTTTTCATACCACATTTAATACAATTTTGAGTATTTGCTACATTTGCTGTTTTTACATTTAAATTATAACAACATAAACAATAAGACCTTATAATTCCTTTTTTAGCATCTTTTATATTTTCAATAGAATGTGTAATAGTTTTAAATTTTTCAACAATATATTTAGGGTGTTTTTTAATACTTAAAAGTTTTTCAAAACAATTTTTTTTTATTAAATCTGCTATTTTATTTTCAAAAGTATAATTCATTTTATAAATATATACCATTTTTTCTATTATATCGATATCACCAATTAATAATTTTAAAAAGGAATCTATTCCAAAAAAATTTATTAAAAAGATGAAATATTCAATTAATTTTATAAAATCTTCAATCAAATTTGTAAAATTTTCAAGACGACTATAATCTTCTTCACTGCCTTTTGGTTGTATTCCTGAATAAACTTCTGCTATTTTATTATAATAAATCATAAATACATTTTTACTTATTAAATCACCTGATTTAATTTTAACAATTTCTAACTTTTCAGGACCAAACACTACATAATAATTTTCTTTATTTAATTTATTTAAATTACCTAAAATATCTAAATCATCATCAGAATCTTCACTTACTTCTTGATCTAAATATTCATCATTATATTTCATATTCGCTTCGTCCTCATCATCAGTATCAGTATCAGTATCAGTATCAGTATAATCATTACTTTTTTTTTTTTCTTCTCTTAATTTTTTTTTTAAATTTTTTATTTTGTCACTCATATTCTGAATATTATTATTATTAATTAAATCTTTTATATTTTTATAAATATTTGCCTTTTCAGAATTATAATATAATTTAAATATATTATTTTTATATGTTTCTTCCTTTTCAGGATTTAAAACCTTTAAAATATTTTTCACAGTTGGATATTTATCAATATTATTATCTGTAAAATCTTTATGTAAGAAATTTACATTTACTGTTTTTTTTGATTCATTATTATTTAAATTTTTATTTAAATTTTTTAAAAGTGATTTATTTAAGTCGTCTATATCTTCTTCTTTCTCATTATTATCATCAAACAAATCTTCCATTTTAAGTAATTTATCATCGTTTGATATATTACTTTCTTTTTCTATTAAATTTTTTATTAAACGTTTATCTTCTTTTGCACTAAAAAAATCTAATTTTTCCATTTTTTTTATCCTATTTCTCTTTTTTTCTTTTCTATTAATTAATATTTCTTCATACATTTCATAAATTGATTTTTCAGTATTGCCACGTGATTTTATATTATTAACAGCATTAGTCACATCTTCATTTATACTATTAGCAACATTACTTACAGTATTTAATGCTTGATTTCCTCTAGCAACTGTATTATTTACAATATCATCTATATCAATATTTTCTAATATTAAATTTTTTATTTTTGGTTCCAAATTATTTAGAATAAAGTGAAAAATTGATAGCACCATCTTTTTTTTTTTTTTTTTCTCCCCTATTTTTCACACCCTAGATAACCGTCAACCATAGAACAATGTTTATATAAATGAATAAATGAATTCATAATATTTTTAACATCATCAGGAATAATTTCAAGAATAGATTCTTGTAAATTCAATATTAAATTTTTAGAAAAATTTTCATAATTATTATCACTTAAGTTTTCAATTAAAAATTTTATATTTCTTCCAAAAAAATTTTTTAATTTTTTTAATGGTAATAATGAATATTTTTCTAAATGTAAAAAATTTATTAAATATTCTTCAAAATAATTAGCTAATAAATTAGTTTTAATAATATTACAACCATTTTCTTGTCTGAATTCAAATTGTCTTATTATTGAAGAATTTAATTCATATTTTACACAATTTTTATATTTTGAAATTAATAATTTTTCAACATCTTCATTTGTTAATGGGTTTGTTGATTTGTTTAGATTTCTTTCTGTTGTTTGCTCTCCCAAATATACCATAATTTTTTTATAAATATCTATATTTTCAATTTCACTATTTTCACTACTAATAACAAAAAATAATTTATCTATCATTTTTTTTTCTTCTTTTAATTCTGGAATATCTTGTATACTTTCAATTTTTATTAATGTTAATAATTCACTTTTTGCTGTTGTAAATGTTTGTCTAGTTATTTCAGTACTTAAAAGAGTTTCAATTAATTTTAATATTTTAACTGAAATTTCATGTTGGTTTAAATTTTCTAAGTCAGAAATATTAATTTTTCTTAAATTTACTATTTTTAATGAATTTAATATTATTTTTTCATTATAAATAGTTGTTAAAATTCTGTCTTTTGAAAAGTCAATATTTTCATTATTATAATTTAAAGATATTAAATGTATTTTTTTATTTTCTTTATAAATTAATAAATTTGTATCAAAGTCACTAAAACTATCATATGAATCTATATCTAAACACCTTTCAGAATTTTCATAAAATATTTTTTTTTCTTTTTCAGTTAAAATTTCAAATAATTCTTGAATCCATATTAAAAATTTATTTAATAATTGAGCTATTTGTTTTGTTATATTCATTTTTTCCTTTAATGCGGTGTCATCATCCCTTATTATACGATGCTTTTCTGCAAAAGTCTCTACAATATTTAGTTTTAATTTTTCACTATGAAATAAAAATTTATATTTTTCTTTTACTAGAATTTTAACAATAAAATTATCTATTTTTTTATCAATCGTCTCTTTTTGTTTATTTATAAAAACTGTATTTTGGAATTCCGTTTCCCTTTTTAAAAATTGTTGAATATAAGGTTGTAATATAGGTACAGTTTGAGTAATCAACTCTTCTTTTATGTTTATAACTGCAATTTCATGACCAAAATACTCAATAATTTTTCTTTCACTTATATTTCTTTTATCTAAAGCAAACTTTATCGCAACACGATAAATTATTTTTGGCAAATTATAATCTTTGGAAATATTATTTATTAATATAAACTTTTTTTTGTCGTTAATAGTTCTTATTATACTATCAATTGACGACCAATTAGGATTGGCTAAAAAATATTTATAATCATACTTATGCTTTTCTAGTGCTTCTGCTGCTGCTACCGCACCGTCGGCTGCAGCAGCTTCCTCCTCATTTTTTATTATTAATGCCTTAGAATGCAAACTTTGTGGCATTAGATAATCACAATATGTTTTTAAAAAAAATAAAAGATTTTCTTCTATTTTTATATTTCCTTTTTTAATTTGTTCATATAAAATATAATAAAAGTGATCTCCTGAATCATCTTTTGAAACTATTTTTTCATCTTTTATTTTTCTTAAAAGAAATTCATATAATTGACTCACTTTTTCTGCATTTTTAAAATTTTCTTTTTTATTACATAATTCTCTCCATGTCATATATTTTTTATATTCCTCGCAATCATTAATTTTATCATTTATAGAAGACAAAAGGTTTATACCGTATTTAATTAAGTTTTTATTTTCTTCACCCAAATCATCTTCATTATGAATAATTCTATCTATTTTTTCTTTTATTTGGTGAAAATATATTTTTTTTATTTCATTAAAATCTTCACACACATCGCTACCCCCATTTTCCATTCTAAAAAGGCATCTACTTTTATTTTGATATTTTTTAAAAATTCCATTTTTTTTGATCCTTTCATAATTTAAAAATTTATTTATAAAATAATAAAAAAATATCATTTTTTTATTTTGTCTTATTTTATTATCTTCATCATCAGTTTCACGTCTTGTTGAAGATTTAGATTTTTCTACCAATTTTTTTTGTTTATTTCTTTCCTCTTCTCCATCAGCACGCGCCGCCGCGGCTGCCTGGGTAGCTTCTTGCACTTCGGTGTTATTAATCTCTTCTCCATGGCTTTCAAAATTAAACAAATTTTTAAAATTTTCACATACAGTAAATAAATTTTCGAATTTAATTTTTAATTTTTTATCCATATTTCCAGTGTAATAAGCATATCTACTATAGGACAAATTAATTATGTTAAATATATCAGGTTTTTTACTTGGTTCAAAAATTATTTTATTTTCTTTGTTTTCATATACATCTATTTCATAAATGTGGTTATAAAAATAATAATACTCATCTTTTGTTTTCCCTTCTAAATTTATTACAAAAGTCTTTAAAAATTCTAATTTTTTTTCGATTCCTTCATTTTCTTTTATATCATCCAATGTTAAATAACCTTTTATACCTTCGTCCCTTAATAATTCTAAAATTCCGACGCTATATTTGTTAAAATAATCTTTATTGAAAAGACAATATGCTACATCATAATTTTTCCCTTGTTTTTCATATTGTAAGATGTCTTTACAAAATGAATAACTTTTATTGTCTTTCATTATATTTTTTCTTATACCATCCATTATAAATTTATCAAATTCATTTTTTACAGATAAAAATCCAATATTGTAGGTTTTTGAAATGGGTTCTCCACAATGGTATATTTTTTCTTTCAATTTTTTCCAGGCATTTTCCCAGTCTAATGCTAGAAGTGTATTTTTATGATTTATATTTTCTTTAATTAAATCTATAAACAACTTCATCAACCCTTTGTCTCCCGCTCCTATTCGACTCAATTCTGTTGAATACTCTAGTAAAAATTGTATTTCGAATACTTCGCAACGCATAGTTAATGTCGGAAAATACTTATTAGTTTCTGTATTTAAAATTTGAAGTTCTATTACATGCTTATTACCACCAGTTGGTGGTATAATATTATTTATTTTTATTTCTGTATTTTCATTGAATTTTTTATTAAAAACTTGTATATTATTTTCAATTTTATATGCTTTTCCTATAATATTTCTTATTGTAATATTTCTATTATCAATTCTTGAAATGAAATCAAATATTTCTTTCGCATTTTTTTTTATTATACTTTTTTCCGTGGAGGACCACACTTTTCTTACTTCAATTTCATATGATATTGTAGAATTCTCATCATCAACTGTTTCTTCTACTGCTGCTCCTTTTTTTGCTCCTTTTGCTCCTTTTTTTGCTCCTTTTGCTTCTTTTTTGTTTATTATTTTACCAACAATTTTTCTTTTATTATTATAAAAACCTTCTTCTATTTCTATAACCACATAATTTTCTGCTTGTAAATTAAGAATTTTTTCTTCTATTAAAACTTCTTCTTTTTTTTTTTTTTTTTTTTTTTCTTCTTCATCTTTATTTAATGTTTTATTATAATCTTCCATAAATTGTATCCACTTTTCTTCTATTTCAACACCATAAAATTGAGAACAAAATAATGGATTGTTAGAAAAAAACCTAATCAAATTTAAAATAAGATTTTTTTCTTCTATATTTTTTTTTAAAAAAATTTTATCATATATTTTTAAAACCTCTTTATAATAAATTTTATCTCTATTATCTTCATCTTCATTATCTTCATCTTCATTATTTTGATCATTATTTATTATTTTGAATATTCCAATTAATGAATCTATGAATGAAATATATTCGGATTTTAAATTACTAGGCAATATTTTAATAGTTTGAAAATCCTTTTTTTCCGAATCATCATTTAAAATACTTGTTGATATTAAAGAATTTTCATTATTATCAGACTTAAAATTTTTATCTTGTATAATATTTGCAAACCAATATCCATCTTTATATTCAATTAATTTAACTTTATTACCAGTAATGTTTCTATCACTTGTATCTGTTACAATTGCATATGTATCTTTTTGTAAATAATTAACAAATAAATCTTGTTTTTTTATAATTATTCCCTTTTCATTACCTACTGAAACTTCTAATTCGTTGCCATTGCCTAAAATATTTGTAACAATACCTATTTTACTTAAATATTTTACTGATTCGTGATCTTTTATTATAACAAAATCATTTATTTTTAAATTTATTCTTTTTGTTATTTGAATCTCATCAATAATAATTTTTTTTAATTCATTATTTGTTATTTTTGTTATTAAAAATTTTTTTCTTTCATCCATATCTATATCTTTTTTATTTGGTAAATTAGAATTTTCAGATGTTTTAATTTCATTAATATAATTTAAATGTTCAATTAAAATAGAATAAGTATTACTTTCAAATATATCAATATATTGTCCTATTTTTAATAATTTAATTTGTGCTTCAAAAAAATTACTATTTGAAATCATAATAAGTAAATCTTTTATATCACTTTCAAATTCCATATCCGATTTACTAAAATATAAGGCATTAATACAATTATCTAAATTATCAAACGCTTCAATAGACTCAGTATAATAACCTTCTAAAAATAATTTTATTGCATTCCCATATGGTAAAAAAGTACATAAATCTATATTAATTGATAATTGGTTTGTTTTAGCATTTAAACTACTTTTAATACCCTTATAAAAATCAGAATCAACTGGATTTAGGGGTATAAAATGTTTCATTAAACTTCTTAATCCTACTGGTATAATAAAATTAAATAAAGTTTTATATACCCCAGCATTTATTAATTGTTGTTTTTTTCTATTTTGAGCTGTACTTTCCCCAGCTTTTTCAGTTTCAACATTAAATTTACTTGGTGTAGTAACATATAAAATAGACTTAAATATTGGATTATAATTTTTTGGTCCTAATTTAAGTGTTTCATCTATTATCATAGTTACTACATCTTCATGCGATATTTCATCTATTTCGGTATCAGAATAATTTCCAAAATCATCACTGTCATAATTATTATTGCCAGCATATTTAATATTATTACCAGAAATTCGGGGAGCTTGATACGTTTTTCTAGTTACAAGCCTTTTTATACAAATTTTAAATATATTAGTATATTCTTTAGGTATATATTTTTCAATTATTTTAATAGCAATTTTACCAGCTTTATTATAATATTTATTTGGAATATTTTTTTTATTTTTTTCTTTATAACTATAATCAAAGTATAAATATATGATTTCTTTATATAAATCATCTAAAAAATTATCAACTCCTACATCTATTAAACTTACTACAGTTTTTTTCATTAAATATAATTTATCTGGATTGTTGTTAAAATCTCCAGCGAATTTATTCATAATTTTCATTATTTCACCACATCCTTTCATATATTTTGGATTTGTAACATCAATATAATTTTTAATATGTGGAATTTTATCAGCAAATTGTTGTAATAATCCACTTTGAAGAGAATTATTTTCTTTTCTTTTATTACTTTTATCTTCTATTTGATTTAATTGTTCAAAAACTTCTTTACAAATAATTTGATTTAAAAAATCATATAGTTTTTCTGCATTTTCTTTAGTTAATCCTTCAGTTGGACCGACAACAGTATAAAATACACCATCTAACATAATAACTCTAATATATTTTTTTTCATCTCTAAATCCTATTTTTTCATTTATACCTTTACAATTTGTAATTTCTTCTAATGTTCTAACTTCAGTCATTAATTGCAATAATTTAACTGTTTCTTTATCAAGTTTTTTTTCAATTTTTTTTTTATTTTTTAAAAATGTCCAATACATTTGTGTTAGTTTTTTTCCTACTTGTGCTGAAGCCACCATTATTCCTGTACCTAATTTTGAAACTGATTCAGCAGTACCTGAAAATACAGATGCTGCTGTAGAAGTTAGTAATGATCCTGCTGCTACTGGTCCAGCAACATAAGTACCACCTACAACACCTGCTGCTGCAAGTAATGCTTTTTTTGGATTATTTTTAACATAATTAAAAGCATCACTAGCCATACCAGATCCCTTTTGTTTTATTTTTCTTGTTTTATTAATATTTTTTCTTTTTCTTTTTGTTTTTTTTTCTCTTTTTTTCTTTTTTCTTTTTATTTTAAATTTTATAATTTTTTTTACATTTCTATCTATATGTTTTTTTTTTGTTTTTTTTATATTTTTTAT
>Ga0206126_10001624_pt1 | contig 26524 bp, 14 predicted proteins | sample Helgoland_Spring_5_FD_148621 | JGI IMG/M metagenome (GOLD analysis project Ga0206126, IMG submission 148621) | Pelagic subsurface seawater microbial communities from Kabeltonne, Helgoland, North Sea - Helgoland_Spring_Bloom_20160412_1 | ecosystem: Environmental > Aquatic > Marine > Epipelagic ...
GGCGTACTGCTCACCAACAATCACTCCGTGTCTTATGACCAGTACTGCTTGAGTATTGCGGCTTGCCTCAAAGGCATAATCCATCGCCTGATCAATGCCAGACTGAGTCATGTTGACATCAGTGGGTGATGCGACTTCCCACTCTACATCGGGATAGGTGGTGGTGTTTGGTCCAGAGTCCGCGGGTGGGGTGGGGTCCGCTGGCACTGTTACCTCTGAGGAAGATCCGGATCCTCCACAGGCGGTAATGGACAACATTAAACAGACCAGCAGTAGTTTTTTCATAATAGAGAATCCAATTTGAATTAGGCCGACGCCTTTATGTACAAACCAATAGTACCGAAGTTTAGACTGTTAATGTACTCAAAGGCCACTGATACGAACCCCTTTTATCGCCGTATGTTAACGGAGATTTAAAAAAGAGGCTAGTTTGAGTAACGCATCTATTAGTTTTACACCGGATGAACTCTCCCGGATTATTGAAATGGCTTGGGAGGACCGAACTCCCTTCGAAGCTATTGAGTTTAATTTTGGGCTTGGAGAGTCCGCCGTTATTCAAATTATGCGAGGACAGTTAAAGCCCCGGTCATTTCGCTTGTGGCGTCAACGTGTCACTGCACGAAAGACGAAACACAGCGCTTTGCGCCCGCCCGGGGTGAGTCGCGGCTACTGTCCAACCCAATATAAGCAGCGTTAGGAGTGAAAAAATGGCAGCGAAAAATATCCCAATGATCCTATCTACAATGGTGGCGTTTATCCTATCTGTGTCGGTTAGTGGGGAGGAACAAATTATGATTGATAATTTTACGCCTGAGTCAGACGTTCCCTGGCAGTATCTCAGTGACCAAGTCATGGGTGGTGTGTCCGAGGGCAGTGCAGAACTGGGCAATGATGATGGCGAGCACTATGCCCGTCTGTTCGGCAATGTGAGCACCGCCAATAATGGCGGTTTCATTCAGTTGAGAACGTCGTTGCAGTCCGGTGTCGATAAAAATACCCGTGGAGTCTATCTTAAAGTTCGCGGCAATGGGCAAAAGTACTACATTCACCTCCGAACCAAAGGCACCATGTTGCCATGGCAGTACTATCAGGCGGATTTTGATGTCACTGGCGACTGGCAAATTGTCCGATTGCCCCTAGAACAGTTCAAACGATCCGGTTCTTGGTTAGGTAAATCAGCCAAACCAAGGTCGCTGCGCAGCTTGGGTATCGTTGCCTATGGTAGAGACCATCAAGCAGACCTGCAGATCAGTGAGGTGGGTTTTTACTGAGTTTTTAGTTACATTGGTATAGCTAAAAAAACTAACGGCAGAAATTGCGCTTGCCTATACTGCGGATTTACAAATATAGGTGAATTCAGGAGTCATCCATGTCTTACAGTGCAAGAACAACCGACGGCCGCGGTCGTTTATATGACAGTATTCTCGATACCATCGGCAATACGCCCTGTATCCGAGTGACTAAACTGGTGCCGGAGCACGTTAAGCTCTATGTCAAGGCCGAGTTTTTTAATCCGGCCAGTTCAGTAAAAGACCGACTTGCAGTCAGTATAATTGAAGAGGCAGAGGCATCTGGTCAGTTGCGCCCCGGTCAAACGGTGGTAGAGGCCACCAGTGGCAACACTGGGGTGGGTCTGGCTATGGTCTGTGCGGCCAAAGGCTACCCCTTTGTTGCCACCATGCCCACTAGCGTCTCCATCGAGCGGCGTAAATTAATGCGGTTTTTTGGTGCCAAGGTGGTACTGACGCCGAAGGCGGACAAAGCCATGGGTTGTTACCGCAAGGCGGTGGAATTGGCAGAGCAAAATGACTGGTTTTTAGCTCGCCAGTTTGAGACTGATGCCAACGCGAAGATCCATGCAAACACCACTGCACAGGAAATATTGGCTGACTTTTCAGGTGAACCCTTGGACTACTGGGTCACAGGCTATGGCACTGGTGGCACCTTTGCTGGCGTGGCCTCTGTCCTTCGTGCCGAACGGCCGCAGACCAAGATTGTGCTCAGTGAGCCTGCTAATGCGGCTCTTCTGGGCAGTGGTAAACCTCAGTTACGGCAAACCGATGGGTCTCCATCAGATAGTCATGAGGCTTTTCAGCCACATATGATTCAGGGCTGGACGCCAGATTTTATCGCCAGCGTATTACAGAACGGCGTTGATTCACACCAGTATGACGAGTTGGTCCCCATAGACGAGCAGCGGGGCATAGAGCACGCTAAACTGTTGGCCACCAAAGAGGGTATTTTTACTGGCATCTCCGGTGGCTCCACCTTTGCGGTGGCACTGGACATTGCCAAGTCGGCAGCGTCTGACACCGTTATTCTGTGCATGTTGCCGGATACGGGCGAGCGCTACCTTTCATCGGTACTGTTCGCTGACGTCGCCGAAAACATGAATGAAGAGGAGCATCGATTATCTGAGTCTACACCAAGCTATCATCTCAACGAGTAGATCAGGAGTTCGTCTTGGCGGTGAACTGGGCTTGTTGCTCGGCACTGGCGGGAGTTTGATACTGGGCCTTCCACTCGCTGTAAGGTATGCCGTAGATATGTTCTCGCGCGTCCTCATAGTCAATGGTTTCGCCAGCGTCGCTGGCGGCACTGCTGTACCATTTGCTCAAGCAATTGCGACAAAATCCTGCTAAATTCATCAGGTCAATGTTTTGTACATCCTTGCGGTTGTCCAAATGTTCGAGAAGGCATCTGAACACAGCGGCTTCGATTTTTGTTTGGGTATCCTGATCCATAAATATTTCCAGTGGTAAAGAGTAAAAGTTAACAACAAAAGATAGGGTAGTGTAGAGTAAACCATGTGTTTTGAAAAAATTTCCGTCAATGGATTATCTGATTAATAAATGAATAAAAAATATAATCTCAATTAAAATGATCTAAATGTCGAGATATTTTGTGGTAGTCTACGCCACGAAATTTTAGGGTCCCCTGCTTGAGTGGACTCATTGGCAGTTGTTATATCAGAGTAAACTATGACTATAAACACATCCTTGTTGTCCCTTATTGGCAACACACCTATGTTAAAGCTCAATGCCTTTGATACAGGTCCCTGCGAGCTATTTGTCAAACTCGAGTCGCATAACCCCGGTGGTTCGATTAAAGACCGTGTGGGATTGGCAATTATTGAAGCGGCAGAGCGATCCGGTCAGTTGAAATCTGGAGGCACCATTGTTGAGGCCACAGCGGGTAACACCGGTATTGGTTTGGCATTGGTGGCTGCAATCAAGGGTTATAAAATTATCTTGGTTATCCCAGACAAAATGAGCCGTGAAAAGATTCTCCATCTGGAGGGATTAGGTGCTGATATCGTGCTAACGCGCTCTGATATTCCCGAGGGTCATCCAGAATATTATCAAGATCTTGCACGCACTATAGTGGCCAAAACCCCTGGTGCATTTTTGGCTAATCAGTTCTCCAACCCAGTCAATCCCATGATTCATCGCACCACCACGGGGCCGGAAATATGGCAGCAGATGGACGGGAACCTTGACGCTGTGGTAGCGGGTGTGGGTTCGGGTGGCACTCTCACTGGCATGGCGGAGTTTTTTCGTGAGAAGGACCCGACTATTACCATGGTAGCGGCAGATCCTGAGGGTTCTATTGTGGCTGATGCAGTGACCAAAGGCTCTTTTGCCTACGATGGTGGGTCTTGGCTGGTGGAAGGTGTTGGAGAAGATTTTATCCCCGATGTGTTTAATGTAGATCTCATTCACGACGCGGTAACGGTGTCGGATAAAGAAGCCTTCCAAACCCTACAAACACTGGTGTCAGTTGAGGGCATTTTAGGCGGTTCATCCACCGGCACGTTGGTGGCCGGCGCGGTTAAGTGGTGCCAAAAACAAACAACACCAAAGCGGGTTGTCACCTTTATTTGTGATACGGGTAATAAGTACCTGTCCAAAGCGTTCAATAAATCTTGGTTACACGATAACGATTTACTGGAAGCCACTAGTGCTGGAGACTTGACCGACCTTGTCAATTGCCGTGCCGACCGCGGTGAGATGGTCAGTGTTTTACCAACAGATACTCTCATGACGGCGTATAAGCGTATGCGTGCCTCTGATGTGTCCCAACTTCCTGTATTGAATGAGGGCAAATTAGTGGGGGTAATGGACGAAGAAGATGTGTTGTTTAGCGTCAGTCAAAACAAACACTACTTTGCTAAAACGGTTGGCGAATTTATGACCCAGCAGTTGGACATAGTTACAGCAGATGCATCTGAAGCTGACCTGATCGACGTGTTGCGTCAAGGTAAGGTGGCCATCATCTATCAGGGCGATGTTTTTGTCGGCTTTATTACCAGAGTCGATCTCATCAATCACTATAAAACTCAGCTCGACTAACTTTTTCCTAGGATTACCACAAAATGACAGATAAAACTGTGTCTCGGGGGTTTGAGACCAACGCCATACATGCCGGTCAGGCGCCAGATCCCACCACCGGCGCGATTATGACACCCATTTATGCCAGTTCAACCTATGTACAACAGAGTCCTGGGGTACATCAGGGCTACGAGTATTCCCGCAGTCACAACCCCACCCGCAAAGCGCTGGAGGACTGCATTGCATCCTTGGAGAATGGATCAGCGGGCTATGCATTTGCCTCAGGCATGGCGGCGACTGCCACGGTATTAGAATTGCTGGATAGCGGCGATCATGTGATTGCCATGGATGATCTCTACGGTGGTACCTATCGTCTGTTTGAAAATGTACGCAAGCGCTCAGCTGGCTTAGATTTTACCTTTGCCAATCTCAGTGATGTCGACACACTTGAAGCGTCACTCAAACCCAACACCAAGATGATATGGGTGGAATCTCCCACCAATCCACTATTAAAGCTGGTGGATTTGCAGGCAGTATCCGCCTTCGCCAAGAAACACAACCTCATCGCTGTCTGTGATAACACCTTCTGTTCGCCCTATGTGCAAAGGCCACTGGATTTTGGTTTTGATTTGGTGGTTCACTCAGCCACCAAGTATCTCAATGGTCACTCCGATGTCGTCGGTGGAGTGGTGGTGTGCGCTGAAAACAGAGAAGACTTGGTGGATTCTCTGTTCTATTTGTCCAATGCCATCGGTTCCATCATGAGCCCCTTTGATAGTTTTCTGGTTTTGCGCAGTTTGAAGACACTCTCAGTAAGAATGGCGCGGCACTGTGCCAGTGCCTTAAAGGTCGCTGAATATCTGGAACAACACCCGGCAATTGAAAAAGTCTACTACCCGGGTCTATCCAGTCATCCTCAACATCAACTGGCCGTGCGGCAAATGCATCATTTTGGTGGCATGATCAGTGTGGTGCTCAAAGGCGGTCTGCAGAGTGCTACCACTTTCCTCGAAAATACTCAATTATTCTCTTTAGCAGAGAGCCTCGGCGGTGTGGAGAGTTTAATCGAGCACCCAGCAATCATGACCCATGCGTCAGTACCTCAAGAAATACGCAATGAAATAGGTATTGTCGATGGTCTTGTGCGCCTCTCGGTGGGCATGGAAACCCTAGACGATCTCATCGCTGACATTGATTCTGCCCTAGCGGTTGAATAAATAGATATCTCAAAAGTTTAAATAGAGCCGGCGATATCTCCTATCGCCTGCGCGCCTTCCTTGTGCGTTCTTATCACAGTTTTTTTGTCAATTGTCGTATTTAATTTTGCATATAAATACTACCGTAAAATTTTAATTCATTAAATTCCGCATAATTACCGAATATTTACCTATTTAACCAACTAATTGCCTTATCTTTCCAAGAATTACCCGATCAAAAAAACGATTTTACACCACTTCATTTAGCCTACGTTTAAAACAGAGGGCAACAACCAAGCATAGCGATAAGGAAAAACACTGTTGCTAACTTGCTGACAATATTCCCTAACCAACAAAAAGTAAAAAACAACAAGTAAAGAATAAAAAGTAAAAATTAATATAAAGAGATGGGAAAAAACCATGAGAGAGTCGATGGCAGTGCTGCATTTTTTGCAGCAAAAGTTTGATCGTGCAATAAAAATAGTCCTAGCCCACAGCAATTATTGGACAAGAAGTGTTTTTGCAATTTTATCCCGGTTCGACTTTTCAATTAATCGTTGGTCTACGGCGTCCAACTGGGTTGACCCTAGACGAGGTCAAACCGACCACTGGCTGAGTAAGGCGGTATACCATCAGCTCAGATTAGCCCTCTCAGTGTTCCTCATTTGCGCCTCTAGTTTTATGCTGAATTCCGAGGCAGCAGCCTCAACAGATTATGCTAATGGTGCATTCCCTGATAGCACCACCAATGAAGACACCTGTCCCGCGCAATATTTAGACAATGGGGAGCTGGATCCAAGTCCCACCTGTCTCAGCGTGTTCGAGCGCGGTGACACCATGACCGACGGTAATGGCGGTACGTTGCGCTGGGAGCAGGCGGTAGACGAAAACGACAATCCGCTTTTTGATGATGACGGAAATATTATCTACAGCGGTAATCTGGTTTATGGTGCCATTGATGATGCGCACTACTGGTCCAGCGGCACCAGCGTGTCTAATCGTGCAACCCTAGCTGAGAACATGGCATCGGATGACGTTGCAGACAGGTTGGCTGTTATCAAAGATCCTGTTGTGCCCTGTCAGGCAAGCGAGACTTGCTTGCCTGGGCGTTATTTGGAAGTCTCTGTAGATGGTTTATTTATTTATGGTGATGGCAAGAATGTGATTTGGCAGCCGCGTTTGGCTCAGCCCAGCGCTGTCCATGCCAAGGGGGTCACTGAAGAGGGTTTCAGGCTTCACCTGAACAGTGAAGATCAGCAGGTGGAATTGGTTAACAACCATACCGGGCATACTCGTTGGACCAGTAACGAGGGTTATATTCCTCCACCCAAGGTGGTGTATTCCCTGCATACGGGTACCTATACAGAAGACGAACAACTGATGGATATAGGTCAGAGGAAGTTCCTGCGTTTTTCCCGTCTCAATCGTGGTGATGTGTTGCTGTCCATCGAAGAAAATACCTTTATGCAGCTGAATAAAACCACCGGTATCTTAGAACTTGGACAGTTGCCCGATGATGGCTTCCAAGTCAATATCAATTATGACAATGAGCCAGATTTTGTTGAAAAACGTCGCTATATCGGCTTGTTTGCAGACGAGAGTCATCTTAATGAGTTTCTTGAAAATGGCACTACTGACAATTACGTCTTTCAGGGCGAGTCTTTTCTGAGAGAGGAGGGCCTGCTGTATTACGACGTCACTGATGCAGAGCTCCGTTATTTGCAAGCAGACAGTAGCAGTGGCGCATTAACTTGGGTTTCTGCAGGCAGTTTTATCAAATGGCAGGAACCTACCTCTCAGAACATCAACGGTATAGACCGTTTTGAAATTACCGACGGCGGTTATCGTTACCTAAACCTCGATGCTCAAGGCAATGTTAGTGAAGAAGTGGTTAAGATAGAAGCTGAGGATGATCAGGACATTATTTTTTCCTTGCGTCCCCAGTTCTGCGGCATTACCTACACTGATGTCGGCGGCAACGACCACGATATTGAGTATTGCCCCATGGCGTGGACCTTCGATCTCGAGCATCAGGAGGCGGGTGCGCCATGGGAGGGCGCGCGCTCAGCGGTTGTCAGTGGAACCTCATCAGCTCTGGCAAATCGATCATCTGTGGATACATCGAAAACATCTTTATCCTCTCAAACTCTCACCCTATGGGATCTTCAGCAACGCAGTTCGCAGACGAAAAACATGGTACAACAAGCTACCGGCTCTATGGTACAGATGGGTCTAGAGGTTAACCATCGCAATCCGGGTGTGCGCTATACCTATATGCTCGCAAAGTTGTTTGGACATCAAGCGTGGCTAAATATGCAATGGTGGCAAACTAAGATTGACGAGGGCTACAGCTATCTCATCGATGCACCTCGAATGGTTTTACACAATACTCTGGCTACCATCGAACCTGTAACGGGACAGTTGACTACATTGTCTTCTGAAATTGATTGGATGACGAATTATTTATCCTCAGCTAACCAATTAATGCAGTACGCCAAAGAGGAGCTAGCTACTCAGTTAACCTTAACCCAATTAGACCGACAAAAAGTCATAGAGGATCACTCCGAGGGTTGGGTTGAGTCGGCTTTGGTATCGGCTACTTTTTTAAATTTCTCAGGCAAACTTGTTCAGCAGAACGATTCTGTTCTGCTGGAAGATCTGACCAAACTGCATCAAAACCTCTCTTCTGGTATTTCAAGCTCACCACAGCTTAAGAACTTTTTTACCATGGCAGGTTACGAGGGCCCTTGGCAGGATCAAACTGCGCCCAGCGGCGCTAGTGAAAGTGACGTCACGCCCTTCGCTGACAGAGCACTGACGGCTGATTCACCAGAGGTATACGGATGCGACGAGAAGGATATTTTTTGTCGATGGCTAACTAAAAAGCGTGTCAGGTTCGATGTTTATCCCATCGATTTTCGCACCCAGACTAAATATCCAAAAGGTACCCCTTGGAGGTTGAGCTGGCTTCGAGAGAAGCTATGGTTCTTACCATCTGACACAACCTTGGATGGCCTGATGCAGCAATACAGTTTTCAAGGCAGTCGACTATTCTTAACGTGGCCCAAACAAACCTATAAGAAACTACCGGGGGATGACCACGAAAAGCTTTACACCTATGTCGAATTGAGAGCCAGATCGCTGAACATTGCTGGCGCATCAGTTGGCATTGGACATAAATCAGACGAATTTGGACATAAACAAGACGAATGTTGTGTGAATAAGTGGGGCAAATCTTTCGCGAATACGACAGACGGCGGATTCAGTTTTGTTAGTGATTGGGTAGTGAAAATGTATTACACGCCACAGTCAGGATTGCTATCTGGTGCTTATCAGGAATGGCCAAAATTAGAATTCCAAACACTGAAAAGTCCCGGCCCTATGTGGGAGATAACACTGTCATGGAACTTTTTTCATAATAGCGATTGGAGTGGTACGGAGGACGAGATTGCTTTGTTTCCTTTGATAGGGTCGGGATGTCAAGCTGCAGGTGAAGCCGCAGGTCTATTCTGTGGCGTGATGCAGGGAGCGTTGCAGCCAGGTTGGAGAAGATTATTAGGGGGGCTAGACATAAACGGCTTTTTGAACACTCTTCAGGTTTATTTTTGGCCGGAACGTGTTGCTCTCTCCAATTCTGATTTTGGGCAAATGTTCAGCGACAATATGTATGGCCGGAGTCTCAGTGATCACGTTGCCGCCAATTCACTGACGAATGATACGGATACACCTGGAATAGACACTATTTTGCTGGAAGCATTGGTTAATTTATTCACTCTTTGGTCGTCAAATGTTGGTTGGTCTGACGAAGAGCAAACAACCTTTGCCTCAGACCCAGCCCTAGCTTACCTTAGCAATAGTGGAAAAATCGTTATAGGCCATTTGCTCAACAGCACCAAACGCCTCATGGACTGCGCCACTACAACATCAGGCAATGGGGATGAAGTGCCAAACTGTGCTCTGCAGCCACGACCTCTTTCAGACTTGATGAGCTTCAATACGGATACCGATAGCTTCGATTTTAAGAACGGGATGAGTGATGATATTATTTTCAGTATGCCTGCTGTTCTGGGGCTATGCGATACCGACGTATTCCCAGCAAGGGACGACTGCTCGTCAGACGATAATTACTGGAGTAATAGCGGTCTTGACCTTGGGGCAGATACAGAGGCGTTTTTACTACAAGGTTCTCTCGGTGTGTCATCAAACACCACAGCAATGCAACTGTTGGAAGATCTCTATGCCTTAGCTGATACTCGCTATCGAACAGCAATTGGTGTTGCCGATCAGGAAAACATCTATGGCTGTAATGACGACGATCCCAGCTGGGTGTGTCCCCGCTCGGTTGCGGACCGATTAGCGTTACTTAAAGCTCGTTTTCCCTCTGACAACAAAACCATGCAGCGCTTTATTCATGTAGCCACCGCCACCGAAACCGAAAGTCAATCGTCACCTGCGCGACAGCTATTAAACTGCAATTTTGGCGATGGGTGTTCTAGCAATCCCTTTTCTACTAACAATACTAATTACTGGAATGAGTTGGAGTTTGGAGGGTACACCAAACCTTATTTAGCTACCAACTGGGAAAAGGGAGGTGATTGGTTGAGCTTTGTTGATTTTTTTGGATCTGAGGTGGGGTACTTTTCGATTCAAGGGTTATGGTTGAATTTTCTTTTCCAGAATAAGATAAATCTAGATGGGCCACATAGCTTTTTGTGGATTCTTAGAGACACGTTTGCGGCAATTATTCCCCAGCTTGTGGCTGGACTAAATAATGACCATCATCAGACTGGCTGGTCGACTGGATTTTGGGGGGCATATTTGATCATACCGTGGCGCGATGAGAACGATTTCTTTGAAAAGGGCATGACAATAAGCATAGAAAACGTTTTTGGGTGGACCTATTATGCCTTGAATAGTTTTCATGATTGGCAAAGGAATAAAGTCTATAGTCTTGGGAAGGATGTTGAAAATAACAAACCAAAAATGGAATACAACGCAAAGCGGCGCTTTAGATTTCAGCTTAATAGGGATTTTGGAGACCATTTCGGAGGAACAGGCGAATGGGCGTTTGACTGGAGAGCAGAAGACACCACAACCTATGAGTTAGACATACAGTCAGGTGACGCCAACCCCAATATCGGCACCATATTGACAGCAAAATTGATTGAGAGTGCTGATAAGAGTAATGAAATTGTTCTTAGTTTGTTGAAACCTTCACGTCAATGGGTCTGGCAGCGGTGTGATACTTCCGGCATTTGCAGTAACACCCAAAATAATAGTCAGACCTATACCCTTGAGGCCGAGGATGCCAATAAACTCATCAAAGCTAAACTGACGTTTAAATTTAAAGATCAAAACCTCAAAACTTATGTGGCGAGTGGTGAGAGTATCATTAAGCCTTCATCCCTTGCGTTGGAATTAAATGGTAACGACAACATAACCGTTGCTGAGGGGGAACTTCTCCAATGGGATACTCTTCTCTCTGGCGGCTGGGGTAATCACACCTGTGAGCTAAGTGATAACGATGCCAATCAATTCGCGGATGCCGATCAATTCGCGGTAGTTAAAACGGTCAGTGACACTGAGACTGTTTGCACATACTCCTTGATTGGCTATGACCAAGGCAAGCCTGATTATGAGCTCCAAAGCACATTTCATGTCGTTATTGGAGGGTCTGATCAGAACAACAACACTAAAACGCAAGAAATAGATATCACGGTGGAAAATCAAGGCCTTGAAACCATCGCCCTTAATTGTGGTAGCACAGCGGTTCTGGAGAATACTAATGGCACCTTATTTAATTGTATTGTGGGTTCCGATGGTGGTTATATGGCCCCCGGAGTACGTACAGGTGGTTCTTTGACACTTGTACCAGGCTCCTCGTGTATGTCTATTGAAAACCAAACCTACGATGGTACGACGTTGACGTTTGTGGTCACTCCAGAGGCTGATTTCTATGGTAACTGTTCGGTAACTGCAAAGTTTATCAACTTAGGCAGGTCCTATCCTGTAATCAATAACGGTACTTCGGCACTCCGATCTCAGAACGGTAAAGTGGTGATTAATCGAGTTCAGGAGCAAATGCAGTGGAACTCAACATTGGCGATTGAGCAAATTATCAGTGTGACCGGCAGTGTGTGGGTCGGTTGGAAAATCTCTTTAGCTGCGCTACCTGAGTCGTCGGACTTCGTTACTCTCGATGTTGAGGATTACACCTGTACCTGGATGGTTGATGGTAATTCATACAATAACACCGCCTGTAATCAAACACTTAGCTTATCTGGTGAACCCTCCACAGTAGCGGTAACCGTCAGCATTGACGGCAATAGCTACTACCTGCCTTTCCACCATTACGCGGTTACCTCTGAGTCTTGGGGTGTCTCAGAAAGGCGTCTTAATATTGAAGCCAACCACAAAGGCAATGGCACCGACCCTGCCACCGGAACTGAAGCCATAGAGGCGGATCATCGTAGTCTTGCCGAGGCTAGCCATGAGACCGCCACCAGTGTCGGCGGCAGTGAAGGTGTTGTCGCCCTTGAAAACACTATCCAAATCATCCATACCGGAGTGCCCATTCCTTTAACGGATCATGGCCTAAGCTTTACCTGGTATCAGTGCTCTGTCGAATGCTGGTGGGATGATGGAGCTAATTGGCAACAGCTAGACTTTACTGGCACGGCCCTACCCGTTAATCAGGCTGATGTTGGCTCCCTTGTGAAGGTAGACATTTGCTACAAAGAAGATCCCACAGACGCTGATCAATCCTGTTATTTTGGCAGCGCCACCGTGGAGGTACAGAATTTTAATAATGATGCCACTGGTGTGCCATCCATTGAGGGTAACCCGGTGGTGGGTCAGAAGCTGGAGGTTGATGTCTCCGCCATCGCCGATGAGGATGGATTGGGAACCTCCGACTTTGAGTATCAATGGATACGCATAGACTCTGAGGGTACCCAAATCAACGTTGGAGACGATGCCACCTACGATGTATCGGTGGACGATATCGGCCATACCCTGGTTGTACGCGTCAGTTTTGTTGATTTATACGGTCATGGTGAGAGCCGAGAGAGCGACCCCAGTGGTGTTATTGGGTTGAGCAATCAGCCACCGGTGGCAGTTGACACCTATGTGTCCACCTCGATGGGACAGTCAATCACCTTCAACCTGATGGCCACAGATGCCAATGGCGATACCCTGACGTACCAGCTGGTTGATAATGCGCCTGATGATGGGCCGGCACCCAGCGGCACCTTAAGCATTCAAACTAGTGGGGAAGCTGCCTACATCCCAGCCGCTGATTTCAGCGGCACCGACAGATTTTACTTCTCCGTGGCTGATGGACCCCAATCTAGCCCTGCGGCTGTGGTTAACATCACCGTGCACGAGGGCTATCTGGCAGGGACCAGTGATTCGGGAACACCGATTCAACCGACGATGCTCGGCCACACCCTGATGGGCGAATTTACCGGCGATCACACCGGTGCAGTGGTGGCATTTGATGACAGTGGTACCCTTATGGCAGTGTCCTCACCCGGTGTTGATGATAGTCAGACCGGTGTTGCCAATGCGGGTCATGTGGCCGTCTATGCGTGGGATGACACCGATCATCACTGGCAACAGCGTGGCAATCATCTGCTGGGTAGTACGGATAGTGACAAGTTTGGCAGAAGCCTTGCCCTCAGTGGTGACGGTAATGTACTGGCAGTGGGGTCGCCAGGTGCTGGCCATGTGCAGATTTATCGCTTTGATGCAGAGCAAAATCAATGGTTGTCTGATGCTCATCAACTATCCTTCACCGAGGCTGAGAATACCAACTTTGGTCATTCTATAACCTTTAATGGAGATGCCTCCATGCTGGCTATCGGTGCGCCGAACGCTGACCGCTGTGTGGGAGTTGCTTGTCAATCCGGGGGTGGGGCTGTGATGCTGTATCAATCAGTTGCCGACAACACAGAACAAGGGTCTTATAATTGGTTACCCATTAAAAGGTTACAGGGGTCAGCCGCAAACCAAGACTTTGGCAAGCAGGTGGTGCTCAGCGGCCGTGGTGATCGGCTGGTTGTTCTTAGCACACCTAGTGGTTCCAACCCAGCTAATTCTGTGCAGACCTTTGATCGCACTGCTGTTGATTGGACTCACGACAGCTCTCAAGACATTAGCGGTGGCGGCGATCAGTTGGCACTGAGTGCCGACGGAGAGACCCTAGTTGTTGGTTTTTCAGGTTTTGATGAAGACCTTGGTGCGGCGAAGATTTATCACTACGACAGTATGTCCACTCCCACTGGTTGGAACAATAAACTTACCATATTGGGGACCTATAAAGGAGAAAAGCTCGGTACCGCAGTTGCAGTGAGTAGTGACGGTGGCGTGGTTGCCGCAGGTGCCATCGGCGTTAAAAACCATGTGAAGTGGTTTTACTGGGATCAAGACACGGATAATTACAGCGCTGCCAACCAATTAGATAACCAGCAATCTGACGCCCTGTTTGGCAGTGCTCTTGCCCTCTCAAGCGATGGCACTCGTCTGGTAGTGGGTGCGCCAAACGTTGAGGGGGAGCAGTTTGTTCCCCAGCGTTCTGGTATGGCTCAAGCCTATGCCCTGACCAACAAAACAGCACAGATCAGTGGTTCGCTTAGTGGCTCTGTCCTCTGGGGAAGCTCTGTCAGTGGCCGTTTGCACACCTTTGATACCGCAGGGCTAGCCGTTGACTCGGCCTATAGCATTATTGAGGAAACCCACAAACCATCACTGGCGCTGGCCTCTGTTGATCCTACCTCGGGGCAGTGGCAATACTATTGGTTATCTGATGGTTTTGGCTATCAAACCGGTCAGGACAGTTTCGTGGTGACCATCACAGATGCTTTGGGTATTACCTATGAGCAGCCCATTGCCATTGAGGTGTTGCCGGTAAACACCGCACCTGAAGCCTTCGATGTGTCTTTGACTGTGCCACGTAACAACGCATTACCCCACACCATTGTCTTTAAATCCAATGACCGTGAGGGTGATGATGTTAGCGTCAAGATTGAGACCTATCCACAGCATGGCGTGTTAGAGAACTGCGCTGGCGGTCTCTGTGATTATCGAGTCAGCGGCACAACCGATGCTACTGCGGATGGCTTCACTTATAGCGCCTGTGATGCCAGTGAGACCTATCTCTGTAGCGATCCCGCCGAGGTATCTCTAACGATTATTCAGCCAAATGGCAGAGTGGAGATTGATCATCAGTCCATGAGTGAGGACTTTTACATTGGTGAAGTCGTTGTCGCTGACATTACGGATGAGGATGGGGTCCTTGAATCCATCAGCCCTACCTATGTCTGGTCAAGGGCAGAAGGCGATAACACAGTCACCACCCTAGGAGAAGGCAGCAGCTATAAGCTGGTTGCTGCTGATGCCGGCAAGCACATCATCCTGTCGGTGAGCTATATCGATAATGAATATGTATTTGAAACCCACACTTCGCCCCCTATTGTCCCCAACCATGTTGATCAGGACGGCACTGTAACGCTCTCAGGTATGAATAGTGACGGCACAGTAGCAACTAAGATTGAATTAACTGCCCACTTTGATGATCCCGATGGTTATGACGGGGTGATTTATCGCTGGCAGCGATCATTGGACAATACTATCTGGCATGAGATTGACCAACACGGTCATAGCTCTGCTTATACATTGATTTCTGATGATATTGCGCACTTTGTTCGTGTGCGAGTAGACTATACAGATGGTATCAGCGGGGCCTCCGAGACAGTTTACAGCACGCCAGTAAAAATGGACTCACCGGGGATACTAAACATTGAATCCGGATTTGCGGTCAAATTGGGGACAACCCTGGAAGCCGATCTTACCGATAAGGATGGCCTTGTTGACGTTGTTGTGAATTATGTGTGGCAGCGACAGGATGTCGACACAGACGGCAGAGTAGTAGGGTGGACAGCGATCATCCGTAATGGCATCGCACATAATGACAGGCATTACATGCCATTAGCAAGTGATGGCGTTGCAGGTCATAACATTCGAGTATTGGCGTCATACACCGATAATCGCCACTATGAGTATAAGTATGATGATTCTGCTGTTGTCTCTAATGCTGTGTGGGTAGATTCCCCCGGTGTGATCAGTTTTGATAAAACCCACCCCAAACCCGGCGAGAAGATCACAGCAAGCCTTTACGACAGTGATGGTTATGTCGGTGTCCCACTGTGGCAGTGGCAGCGAGGGTTCGTTGCGAATCACGATTGGCAAGATATTGATGAGCAAACAACAGACCATATTAAAGTTGGAGCCAACCAGACCAATGGCTACGACCTTCGTGTATGCGCAAGCTATACTTCCTCGGTTGGCATTGTCTATAGCGAGAATGAAGTTTGTCAAGAAATTTCCAATCAGCATGCCACTAAAGCAAACACAACAGTGTCTTGCAGTTTGACTCAGGCCTACATGGGAGACTGCTACTCCTATAGGCATAGTGGAGAGCTGCGCAGGCTGTCAAGCGTGGTTGATGACTCTGAAACTGAATCGATTCCCATGAACGAAGACGCCTTACTGTCCATTGAACGGGCAGACAGTGGCGACAGCGAATTCCCCTATGTGGCGTTGCGTTGGTATCAGTGTGATCCCAATACCACTACCACTACCACTACCACTACCACTACCTGTGGTGCGCTTGATAGTGATGATGATCATTTTAATCTGAGTCATTGGAACATGTTCAAAGAACAAACAGTGGATGATGGTTTTAGTGAGATTGATTTGAGCGATTATGATTATCAAGATGCCATTGTTTACGATCACATTGTTGCCGAAGTCTGCTTCGTGCCCGATACTGCTTACGATGCAGCGGCCGAAGGTGCGGCGGACGGCTGTCTGCTCTCGCCGGTGACCATCGGGGTGGAAAATGTTGAGGAAGCACCGGTCTTTACCAGCACCCCTGTTACTGATGCAACAGAGAATCTTGACTATAGCTACACAGTCACCACCCAAGATGATGACCATGGTGACACGGTCACCTTGAGTGTCGACAGTATGCCAACCTGGTTGAGCTTTGACTCAGGTGCCGGCACCTTAACCGGTACGCCTCTGCATTCGGCCGTGGGCGATCATCAGGTGACTCTCGACGCCTCTGATGGCACACATAGTGTACAACAGAGCTATACCATCACTGTGGCAGATGTGAACAATGCACCCACCATTAGTGGCACGCCGGCGACTACGGTTGCAGAAGATATAGCCTATAGCTTTACCCCAACAGCCAGTGATGATGACGGTGACACACTCGCCTTTAGCATTGAAAACAAGCCAAGCTGGGCAAGCTTCGATACAGCTACTGGTGCCTTAAGCGGTACGCCGCAGAATGCCGATGTGGGTACCACTACTGGGATTATTATCAGCGTGACTGACGAAATTGTTACAACTCCCATCGCCTTAGCCAGCTTTGCTATTGCGGTGACCAATGTCAATGATGCCGGTAGCGTCATCATTACAGGTACAACCAAGCAAAATAAAACATTAGTCGCAACGGTGACGGATCCAGATGGACTTGGTGGATCACTAATGTCACCTATAACATATAGTTGGTACCGCAAAAATCCTACAACTGTGTGTACGACGGTCTCTCCCCTGTGTGGTTACGACCAGATTAGTAGTGGTTCCTTGAATGAGCTCGTTCTGACTCAGGCCGATGTGGGCCATTTTATCAAGGTTGAGGCCGTCTATTACGATGCTCATGGAACAGCGGAAGCGCCGATTTCCTTGGCCACGAGTGAGGTGATCAATGTCAATGATGCGCCCACTGGCAAGCCACGAATTACTGGTTCGGCAAAAGTGGGTCAAACCTTGGAAGCGAAGCGGCACAATTTGGCAGATGCTGACGGTATTGGTTCCATTATTTACAAGTGGTATCGCATTGATGGAGAAAATGATCAACAGAAGTTTATTCATCAGGGGCAGTCATATGTAGTAAAGACGGGGGATTTGCATGATTACTTGCAGATTGCTGCCCAGTACACCGATGATGGTGGTACCTCTGAGTCAGTGAGATCTATGTCTAAAGGGCCAGTCACTCGTCCAGCTAATCAAACCGGTTCTGTAAGCTATGCGGGTAAAATCAAAAAAGGGGAAATTATTCGTGGAGTGGTCAGCGATGGCAATGGTCTCAATGGTGTTAACATAAGCTACCAATGGCAGTGGACCAATGGTAGCACCAATGGCTGGAAAAATTTTGATGGCCAAACTAATGCGACCTTCAAGCTTAGAGGTAAGTATGCAGGTGAAAAACATGTGCGAGTTAAGGTCACTTACACCGATAATCATGGCTATGGTGAGACTCGCTATGGGCCTAAAATTGACAAAAACAAATACAAATAGCAGGCGTGACAGGTCTAATTTGATCTGACTTGTTTGACCGGTTTAATCAAGATATCGGTGGCTGGGACACCAGTCAGGTGAAGTACAAAAATACTATGTTTTATCAAGCCAGCGCCTTTAATCAAGATATCGGTCATTGGGACATCAGTCAGGTGGAAAACATGTATTGGATGTTCGTCGGTGCGTCAGCATTTAATCAAGACCTCAGCCACTGGGATTTATCCGCATTGAATTTTCACGATCTACGGCACGGAAACGAGTCAATAGCGTTCATGTTCTATGATGATGCTGCTAACTACCCTGAGTTAGGGCGCTCGGCCCTGTCGGTGAACAACTATGACTCCCAGTTGATCAGTTGGGGATCACAGTTAGAAGCGCGATCTTCTTCTTTACAAGATCAAAGGTTCGCTGGCAGTACCAGCAGGTTCTGTGAGGCGGCGACTGGTAGCGATGAAGACCCCTCTTACTGGCAAGATACAAGTTATTATGCGCACAACGTCAGTACCATCTACGATTGCCATCCACGCATCACTAGGGTGACCTTGGCTCCTGTTGGTTCTTCTACCCTTAAACTTACAGTGACTTTCTCAGAGCCTGTGTTTAGCGTGGGAGGTGGCGCTCTGGAAGCGGATGATTTTGTAGTGAGCATCACTACTGCTTCCGGCAGTACCGGAGCAAGCCTTGGTTCTATCAGCCAAAATGGCAATAGCTACACCCTGGGTGTGGCTATTGACGGTGTGTTACAGTCCAATCAGGTCATTGAGGTGCTGCCTCAATCAAATAGTATTTATGATGCCGATGGCAATGTAGCAAGTGACACCAGCAGCTAACAGTTAAGCTGAAGATAACCCTCTGGGTGTGGTGGCGTCAACCTTGTCTGAATCATCGCTGAGCTTTAACTAATTTTCTGCACTAATTTTTTTCAAATCGGCCTGCTATTTGAGACTGTTGGTGCGCTCTTGTCTAAATAAATACTTAAAAGCTCTGGGACAACGATATAGGCCATCGCGATAGTAGAATAATTAAAAAAAATAGACAATTATTCCATTCGGCAGGGTCTAAAATTCAAATCGAGGTTAGCCTTAAAAAATGCTTTAACTACTAAATGAAAGGAAATTACAAGGATGTATTTATCACTAAGTCAAAAACACCTACCAAAGATAAAAAGTTTTCATTATTCCGTCGTGTCTATAATGTTATTTTTAATATTATTATCGGTAAATCAGCTAGCTAATGCTTCTCTAGAGACTATTCCTACGCCTGAACACCAGAAAGACATGCACCCATGGCGATTCTACGACGAGTGGTCAAATGATTATGATCATAGTGCTTGGCAAGAATCTGTATGGAAACCATCTGCTAAGTCTGTTGAATTAACCCGTTTGAACGGAGCCAATGTCGAAGTTGTCGGGGCAAAAGAGCGCATTGCTTGGGGATCAACTTATCGAGCAACCACCACCGCTCCAGGTGTCGACATAGAGTACCAGTGGTGGACGTTTGACAAAACGTACGAGAATAATTACGACTTCGCGGGGTATGGATGGGTGGATAACTTCTTTTCAAACAAAACAAAACGACAAGACGATCAATACGTGGATTATTCTGATTTCGATGTGACTGACGAGCATAAAGAGCAATGCTTAGGCGTTATTGCGTTCAATATAGACAATAACCATGTTCTTGGATCTTTTACTAACTGCAATATCGGCGAACCGCTCAACGAGGGCATCACTCTTCCCAACGAGGATGGCGTTGTCAGTTACGTTGGTAAAATCAAAAAAGGCAAAGTCATTCGTGCAGTGGTCAGCGATGGCAATGGTCTCAATGGTGTTAACATAAGCTACCAATGGCAGTGGACCAACAATAAGACCAATGGCTGGAAAAATTTTGATGGCCAAACTAATGCGACCTTCAAGCTCAGAGGTAAGTGGGCAGGTAAGAAACATGTGCGAGTTAAGCTCACTTACACCGATAATCATGGTTACACTGAGACTCGCTATGGGCCTAAAATTGACAAAAACAAATACAAATAGCAGGCGTGACAGGTCTAGTTTGATATGACTTGTTTGACCGGTTTTATTTGGCCTGTTTCTTGAGACCTTTGTTGTAGCTGTTATGGACTGCCGCTAATGGGAGATGCTTTACCCTTAGCGGCAGTTTCTGTTTGCGTTAGTCGGCTGGGTGTAATTAATCAGGTTGATCTACGTATGTCCGTGCGCGACATTTGTTAGTTACTGACGATGTTACGCTCGAGCAGCAGCCGTGCTTGGTCCAGACCACCAGCATTGAAGACATTGGTATAGCCTTGTTGTTGCAATATTTTCACCGCCTTACCAGAGCGGTTGCCACTGCGACAGTAAAGGTAGATATTGGCGTGTTTGTTGCTGGTTAGCTGATCAATTTTTTTACCGATGTCTTGCCATTCGACGTGCTCTGCGCCATCTAAATGGCCAGTGTGCCACTCGGCAGGTGTTCTTACATCAATCACTAACATCGAAGTTTCTTCATATTGTCCATCCTTTATGCGCTGTTGAGTTTCTGCTGGTTGTGCCATGATATTCAATGTAAGAAGTAGTAGGGCAGTTGATAAAAAATATCTGTTAAGCAACATCGTCACCATAATTCAGATTAAGAGCGGCATCACAATAGGGTTTGTTTGCCGACATTTCCAGTGTATCTCGCTGATGTGAGTTTTGTCAGTAAAATTAATGGACAAGTTATATGCAACTTAATCAATTGTCGACGCTGAATGAACATTACTGGTGCCCCGTGGAATCACCCAATACCAATGATTGTGACGTTTATCCAACGATCCACCCATTTTTTCCACCACGATGCGATCAATGGTAATCATTTCTCTAGTTGCCATCATTGCAAAGGTGTCTTCGCCTAGGTCTTCTGGGGTTTTATCCGGGAAAGCCCGTCTGGTGCGGTGAATCCAGTAGGTGTGGGATAGATTGGGTTGGTCAAATGCCTCAACGACGGCTCTGTGACCCATAATAAAACCGAGTAGACCTCCCCAGGTGGCAGTGGGATTATCCGAGTCCCAGCCACTTAGGCTTCCAATTTTAATAGTTCTGACAATATCGCCCTGGCCATAGAACAGGCTTACAAGACTGGCGGCAAAGTTGATTCCTGCATCAAAAGGCTGCTGGTAATTGTAGCCATCGCGTTGATCGATCTGATAACGCTGATAAACGGCATCACGGGTAGACTCCCAGTCATTTTTATCAGCGTTATTGTGGTAGTGTAACTTCACAAATCGATATATTTTTGCCGGAGTAGAATCCACAGGAAGATAGCGACTGGCTTGTTCAGCAAGCCACTCGACCTGCGGCAGATTGTTTTGTGTAGCCTCGGGTAGAGATGCTAGCGCATGCATAGCGACATAGAATTGCGCAATCCACTCGGCATCACCACTGGCAGTGACTCGAATAGGCAGCTCAGCGATATCCAGAGCGACATCGACGCGGGTGGGCGCCAGCAAGCCAAATAGCTCTGTGGTGAGCTGGGCATCGATCATCATGTGATAGGGGTTATTTTCTGGTTCACTGGTGGCTGGTGGTAGGGCGCCTCGTTCCATCAAATCCCGCGCTCGCTGATTTGAGACCCAGAGAAAATTTTCTCTACTGGGTTTGGAAGTGGGAAATTTTTGGAACAGCGGCGCATCTTCATCAGAGTACGTGTGCTTCAACCAACCGTCGCGGATCTGCTCTGCAGTTAATTTAGTTGTTTTATGTTGATGATGAAGATGTGCGTACATGTATTCAATGTCGGTATCATCATCAGCTCCCCAGGGAGTTCCTTTGGATTCAAAATAAAAATCAATCTTGTCAGCATGGGGAACAGTCTCTCCCCACATGGCAGGTAGGTCCTGAGTTCCCCAGTCATCATCGGTGTAAAAGGGCAGAGTTTCCGAAGTGCCTACCTTGTCCATCTCGGTGATTAATCCAGTCCAGTTAGCGATATTCTGTCCCAGCCAAAAACCACGGAGTTTTTCTGCGTATTGCTCTCGTGAAAGTTTAATTGGCGGGCGCTGATCGGTGGAGGCTGATACCTCCGCCAGGCTGATGTTATATATGCCTATAGACATCAACATGACGAGATAGAATAATGAGATTCGTTTCATGATGTTTGTGCTATCCCAAATATTGAGCTAATCGGTTACTCAGTGTAGTCAAATACTACTCGGTAAAGTGATATTAACTGATTACTTTGCACAAGTCGTCGTTCGGATACTGATAGGCCAAATGATCTCAATATAGTTGTATTGGCGTAAGTTTAAACAATTAAAATAAATACTCTGCGTAATCCTCGAGAACTACACAGGGTGGCCGGTACCTAGCAAAATACTTATAACCACGATGGGTTCTTCATGCGCAAGCTAGTGGAAACACCAATTATATGGCTCTTGGCTCTTCTGTTGAGTGCCTGTGGCGGCGGTGGTAGTTCAAGTCCAGATCTGCCGCAGGCACCAGTGGTTACTGAACCACCACTGGGCGAAAATTTTGAGCGGAATTTTATTACTCAGACCATAGATGGCCAGCTGGTGGATCGCGCCTATTTGATTCGTTATCCAGAGACTTTGGATGAGGATTCCTATCCCGTGGTGTTTTTCTTACATGATGAAAATAACAGTGCAGAGCAGTGGATCGAGGAGAATCCTGAGGTTGTCGAGCTAATTGATTCTGGTGCCTTTATCGGTATTTTCCCCGATGGTTACGAGCAACATTGGAATAGCAACGGCCAAACTGATGTTGATGATGTGGAATTCATTACCCTTGTCAGCAATGACTTAGATGCCATGGCTCTGATGGCAGGCTCTGAACGGTTTGCGGTGGGGGAGTCAGAGGGTGCCGGCATGGTTAATCGGCTTGGCAAGCAAACCTCTTTATTTTCGGCTATCGCGCCGCTGCTGAACCAGCAGACCTACTTTGCCAGCGATGTTGTGCCCTTGCAGGCAGTTTCTGTATTTCAAATCAATGGCAGTGAGGACCCGTTGGTTCCATTAGAAGGCGATGACCGGTATTTGTCGGTGCAACAGAGTGCTGAAAATTGGGCTGCCAACTTTAACTGTGATTTTGATGGCGCCGTAAGGCAGGAGGTGTGGGGGACTTACAATGTTGACCTAGTGACCTATGGTAATTGCATTGAGCATGCAGAGATTCGTTACGCCGTGGTCAATGGTCTTGAGCACAATGTTGATTTTGGTGGTGATTTTGATCTTTATTCGTTGATCTGGGCATTTTTTCTTGATCGCATGGACCCTTCACCATCGCCCTTAGATATGAAGTTATTATCGCTCGGCGATAGTTATACCATCGGTCAAAGTGTCTGTAGTACCTGCAATTTTCCCGAACAACTCAAGGCTGCTTTATTAGACGAGTATCAACAGGAAGAGGGAGTGGACTTACAAGTCATTGCCCGCACCGGTTGGACCACCACCAATTTAAAGAATGCTATTGCTGAAGAGAATCCAGATACAGATTTTGATTTGGTGACGCTGCTTATTGGGGTCAATAACCAGTATCAAAAGAGACCCTTTAGTCTTTTCGAAACCGAGTTTGTTGAGTTGGTTAATTCAGCGATTTCCTTTGTTGATGGCCGTCCCGAGCGCTTGATTGTGGTGTCCATTCCCGATTATGCCTACACGCCCTTTGGACAGAGCAGTAATCCCGAGGTTATTTCTCAAGAGTTACAAGCCTATAATGATTTCGCTCAAAACTATTGTGAAAACAACGGTCTCACTTACGTTTATATTACCGATATTACCCAGCAGGGCCTCGATAACCCTGATCTTGTCGCCTCTGACGGTTTGCACCCCTCAGCGCTTGCTTATACAAAGTTTGTTGAGAGGTTTTTGCCAGTGGCTTTGGATAAGCTGCCTTAGACAACATGTCATAGAAAACGCTTTGTAGAAAATCTGCGCAGGTTTCTTCAAGAGTTTGGTATACACTTGAGTCTTGTTGGTCAAACGACCGTTTTGGCGGAGCGTGTTTTGTGGTGCAGACTCTTGAGCATTTTGATTACATCATTGTTGGCGCTGGATCCGCTGGCTGTGTGCTGGCCAACAAGTTGAGTGCCGATGGGCAGCACAAGATTTTGGTGCTCGAGGCAGGGCCCATGGATCACAATTTGATGATCCATATCCCCGCTGGGGTTTACAACGTCTACCGCAATCCAAAAATTAATTGGAACTACCAGACAGAGCCAGAGTCAGCACTTCACGATCGCCGTGTTGACACGCCTCGCGGTAGAGTTGTGGGGGGGTCTTCATCAATAAATTCTATGGTTTACATGCGCGGGCACCCGTTAGATTATGACCGCTGGCAATCGGAGTTGGGCTTGCAAGGTTGGTCCTACGATCAGTGCTTGCCCTATTTCAAGCAGGGTGAATGTTCAGATCGTGGAGAGAATACTTGGCGAGGTAGCAGTGGTGATCTGGGTGTTAGTAAGGGCTCTTTCGATAATCCGTTGTTTGACGCCTTCGAGGAGGCGGGCCGACAGTCTGGACAGGGGTACTCTGAAGACCTCAATGGCTTTAACCCGGAGGGCATCGCGCGCTTTGATGCGACTAAGAAAAATGGTCGCCGCTGCAGTGCAGCGGTGGCTCATCTCAGGCCTGCATTGGCTCGGGGAAATGTCACTCTGTTGACAAAAGCTCAGGTGTTAAAGATTGATTGTCAGGGCAATTCGGTGACCGGTGTTTCTTTTATCTGCAAAGGAAAGCAACATTCGGTCAGTGCCAACAAAGAGGTTATACTGTCTGGCGGTGCCATTAACTCTCCCCATCTGTTGATGATTTCAGGTATAGGTCCAGCGCAACACCTCAAGGACCATGGTATAGCTGTTTGTGCGGATCTTCCTGGCGTTGGACAAAACTTGCAAGATCATTCGTCGGTTATTTTGCAATATGCTTGCAAAAAACAGTTTCCTATTCAAAAAGTCCATCAGCCTCACCGGAAACTCGCCGCGGGCATACGTTGGGTGTTCACACGAGAGGGCATCGCCGCCTCAAATATTTGGGAGGCGGGCGGTTTGATAAAAAGCCATCAAGATGCGGCTTATCCAGATATACAGTATCACTTTGGCCCTGTGGGATTTGAGTACGATAACAATAAAATAACCTTACTCAAAGCCTTTGCTATTCATGTTGATCAATTGCGGCCAAGAAGTAGGGGGCAAGTCACTCTTAGATCCTCAAACCCCTTGGACAGACCGCTGATGCAGTTTAACTACTTGCAGGATGGTCAAGATATGCTTGACATGATCAATGGTGTAAAAAAAGCGCGTGAGCTTATTGCACAGCCAGCATTTGACGAATTTAGAGGTCAGGAATTACTGCCGGGTCTGGGTGTTCAGTCCGATCAGGATGTAGAGCGATTCATCAGAGCTGCTGCAGAAACGGACTATCACCCGAGCTGCACCTGTGCCATGGGCACCAGTGATATGGCGGTGGTAGATGAGCAAATGAAGGTTCGTGGAATTGAAAACCTTCGTGTGGTCGATGCCTCGGTGATGCCAAGAATCGTATCCGGAAATTTAAACGCGCCAACCCAAATGATAGCTGCTCGTGCCGCTGATATGATTTTGGGTATTGATCAGCTCAGACCAATAAAAGCTCAGTTTGCTTTCCAAAATTAAGTTACTTCCATGCAACCAGTAAGCTCCCTGTCATAGGGCAAGCCCGATTTTTAGTTCCACTTTAAAATAGATGAACAGTGTTACAAGTGTGATTAATATCAATACCTATTTGTCATATCTGTCACAAACTGGTACGTTAAGATCCACAATTCAGTTGAGGAAAAATATTGCAGCAGCGTTCTGATGTATCCGATGAAGAACTTGAGGCGCTCCTACCCCACCTGGAGCTCTCCACAGGCGCGTACGACAGAGTGTGGCATCGCATCTCCATAAGATTCAGTGTTATGGTGTTGATTCTGTTGGTTAGAATCATCGTGTCGTTGTTTTTCCCCGAGTACCATTACGTCTCCGTGGTTGAGCACGAGCTACTCAACAAAGTGGTTGCAGATACGGTACTCTACTCGAGGTTGATCTTCTTATCTCTGGGTGTAATCCTCTATTTCTATTGCTTTCGTTATAATCGATATTTCCGAAGTATTAATGTTGCCGCGCTGGTGGTAGTCTGTTGTTTAATTGCCGCTGACATCGAGGTGTATATTCTCGGTGGTATGCAGTATTTTACATGGCAGACTGGGATCTTAGCGCTGTTGCGATTTGTCGCTCTGGGGCTTATCTTTCTGAACTATTTGGATGTCAGGCAGTAATCTTTTCGGTTTACGTTGGACGTGACATCCAAGACGCTGTGGGGTTAAAGCCCCTGCGGGCGGCGTCGCTGCGCTCCTCGTCCAAGATGCCTGCGCACCTTGTCGAACAGGGCTTCGAATCAATACCCCGACTGAACCAAAAAAAACCCCAAGTCAAAGGCTCAGGGTTTGTTTTATGGCGCACCCGGAGGGATTGATCTTTAACGCTGTTGCGTTAAAGCCCCTGCGGGCGGCGTCGCTGCGCTCCTCGTCCAAGATGCCTGCGCACCTTGTCGAACAGGGCTTCGAATCAATACCCCGACTGAACCAAAAAAAACCCCAAGTCAAAGGCTCAGGGTTT
>Ga0206126_10001625_pt1 | contig 26520 bp, 22 predicted proteins | sample Helgoland_Spring_5_FD_148621 | JGI IMG/M metagenome (GOLD analysis project Ga0206126, IMG submission 148621) | Pelagic subsurface seawater microbial communities from Kabeltonne, Helgoland, North Sea - Helgoland_Spring_Bloom_20160412_1 | ecosystem: Environmental > Aquatic > Marine > Epipelagic ...
TTTTTTTTTTTTTTTTTTTTTTTTTTTTTTTTTTTTTTTTTTTTTTTTTTTTTTTTTTTTTTTTTTTTTTTTTTTTTTTTTTTTTTTTTTTTTTTTTTTTTTTTTTAGATTTTCTCGCACTGCCTGTCTGCATATGAACGTCAGGTATGGTTTCAAGGTCATCAATCACTCGCTGCGATTCCGGGGTCCATTCTAAACGTCCAATTTCTTGGCACTGCTTTTCTGTGGGCATTTTACTGACATAAATTTTTTCAGTTATTATTATTATAAGTTTTTCTACTTTTTCCCAATAACCCAATAGTGAAGTATTTTTTAACTTGTCTTGGATTTGTATAATACTTAATTCAAAACCTATAATTTGTTTTATTTTTTCTATTAAATTAAATTTTAAATCTTTATAATCATTATAAAGACATTTTAAATATTTGATTTTCAAAAAAAAATAAGCCTGAATATCATAAATTGTTTCACTATTCCAGATATTGGGAAATTTTATTTCTACTTCAGATTCGTTAATAGCATTAAACAATTCTTCCCATCCCTCCGCAATATCTGAATCCTGCTGTTGAAGTAGGGCAAAATTTTCTTCCCGTTTCAATAATGAATCAACATTTTTTTTCAACCAAAGTTCGTGCTTATTTGAATCTATCTGCATGCGTATTGGGTGTATGGGTGATGAGTTATTCTTGCGTTGCCTAATGAGCCTCTCTTCTCGTTTTTTTTTCTGCCTAGAAGAGGAGTTATTTCGTCTATTATCGAATGACTTCAGTTTCCTTATTTCTTTGTTAAAAGGGCTCACGCGACGATTTGGACGACTACCACCACTCATGTGTGTTTTATCCAAACAATTTATTAATTTTGTAACATAAGATTTATAATTCGTTTTCTCCCACCAGGTAAAATTAGAAAGCAATGATGTATATATGGGTATAATTTCATCACTAATATTGGACGGGGTAATCGATTTATTGTGCTTATTAATATACGTTTCTATTGGTGAAAGAATAGTATCAGTTGGTAAAAAAATATTTATTTGTTTTTCCCAAGATTTAATAATTTCTTGAAAAGACTGTGTATTTTCTGTAGTTAAAAAATTACTTATTAAATTCAAATCTGTAGTTAAAAAATTACTTATTAAATTCAAATCCTTTAAATCATCTCTAATAAAATTATTGTTATTAATTGTTATTTTGTCTAGTACTACTTTTACTTGTTTAATATTATCTTGGCTATCAAAAAAATCTAAATATGAAATTGAAGTTTCATTCTCAATCTTTTTTATAACGTTTGAAACTCCATCTGAGCGTAATAAATTATTTTTATGTAACATACATATATATCTTAATAATACTATTTTTTTTTTTTCAACATTTTTGATATTGTCGATAATATTTCTAACCTTATCATCTAATTGTTCTAAAGTTTGAAATTTCGGTTGTGCGCCATCGCCTTGTCTTTTTAATTTTCTAAAAAATATGAAATTTATTCCACCTTGTTCTTTAAAAATAAAATTTGATTCAGCCAATTCTAAAAAGAAATGATAAAAAGAAGATTCTATATATGTGATTGCTGTTGTCACTGGATTAAATCCGGCACAATTAAAAAGTTTATTGAGATCACAATTTGGTGGAATTCTCTCTCTTGAGACCATATGTTCAAATAACACAAAAACATTAAATTTTTTTTTTTCTGGTTCAAACAACCATGATGGATTTAATGCATTATTCGTTTTAAAAGAATGTTTTTCCATATTTACTGCAATATTATAAACTAATGCACCTTTACTAAAATAATGCACATGAAATTTAAAAGCATATTTAGGCTTCCCTATTTTCTTAATATTAAATTTTAAATTTAAAAAATCATGATTTGATTGAAAAGGATTATTAAAATACTTATAAGTTTCTTCATATGCACATTCAATCCTTAAAGCCATATTTTCTTGATTACATGAAAGCATTATCAATTGATTTTCAGCACGAGACATATTACATGAAATACAATGTGGAAAAACAACCATCCCATCACGACTTATCTTTGAATATACCCAAAATGAATTATAAAAAGAATGGCGAATAGTATGAGAACACTCAGAATCAAGAAAAAAATTTTTATAAAAAAATTTATTTATAATATTTAAATGGTTATCGTTGTAATTAAAAGGGGTGCAATCATCATTATTAAAGATTCTTAAATATGTATTAATTAAATGAAAATTATCACAACAAATCCTATTTGTAATATCATGTTGCGTGGGTATCCATGTTGCTTCTGTAACATTTTTTAACTCTATATGTGATATATTAAAACTAGCAATTTTACTATTTAATTTTTCACAATCATCGTTGCAGAGTTTGTCTAGTGATATCTCAATATCATCAATTTTAGTTGTGGTTGTATTTTCTTCCGTTCCATTGTTTGTATATTGGATAGAATTTCCCTGTAAATTGTTATCATGTAGTTTTTTGCCTTTCCACAAGAATTTATCTTCATAATGAATTAACTGCCTTTCATAAATTTCATTTAAAAAATCAAACTTTCCTTGTTTTATATCTTCTTTTCTATATAAAATTGTGTTTAATTGTGGCAGATTGATTGTATTTGTGTGAGAATTTTTCAAAGCGTTGTATTCTTGTTTCAAATCGTTGTATACTAGGGAATTTTTTTGAATATCATCATCACTTATGTTCAAGTTAACTTTTGTATCAGTCGAGATGTTTGTTATTAACATATTATTTTTCTGAGTGGTAATAAGTTTTCCTTTCCATATTTCTTTATGAAATTTCATTTTTTGATAATATCCTCCTGATCTACAATTTACAACATTATTCCAAACAATATTGCAGTTCATTGTTGGTGATAAATAGTGAATTTTGTGTAACAAAAGTAGTAAATTACCAAATCTATATCCTATTTCTTGATCACTCATATTTCTAAAGTTTTTCACTATATTATTTCCTTTATGTAACTCATTTAAAAAGTCATATTCATTATTGTAAATACTTGAATTTTGAAAAAAACTAAAAACTGCACGGGTTGAAAGATGATAATGTCTAGAATTACCGGCCTTTAATCTTACATTTGTTAATTTCGAATGAACATTTCCTCCAGTAATAGCCATTGATAAATAAGTCGTAGGGTTAATAAGATTGGATTCTAAAAATGATCTTTCATTAGCTTCTCTTGTTTTTATAATTATTTTATTTATATCATCTAAGTATTTTATTTTTTCAGATTGATACATTAATTCTCTTCTTAATAGTAATATATATAACTGAAAATATTTTATACAACTCTTCATAATAAAAAAATTTTCTGTTGATATATCACGTTTCATACTTTTTATTTGTGTTAATGGTAATGAATATGAGGCTGAAAATTTCTCCTTAATTGTGGTGTGTAATATGTCCCATAATATAGGACCAAGTGGATTAATCAACATATGTAATAATTTTATAGTATTTTTGGTAGTATGGGGCTGTGTATCAAGAAAAGCAGAATCTGGTAAATAATATAAACTTTGGTTTTTTATAGAAAGAATTTTCCCTTTCTTTTGATCTGCTGTCATTTTTGTTAAAAAAATTGCTTCAATTACATTTTCTAAATTACCATTTTCAGACCATGGTGTTTTTTTTATTTTGTTTTTCCAACATACATCTATCCATTCGCTTATAGTTTTTTTAATATTTTCATATAAATTACAACTTATAGCAATGAATGCTATGCTACCTTTATATAAATTTTTTAAATTTGGTTCAAAATAATCTATATTTCGAAAAGAAAATATATATTTATTCTTTTCCCTTAAGAAACAACCATCTGATGGTAAATGAAGATAATAATTATTTTTTAACAAAAATAATAAAACAAGGAAGGAATAAAATTTATTCAAAATATATGTATTTGTGTGAGAAGAAATAGAATCCTTTAAAGCCATTCCAATTATATAGTGAATGTTTTGGACACATTGTAATTTAGTAATGATTAATTGGACTTCATTTCTCAATATTTCCTTTTTGATTGTATCTAATATTTTGTTTGGTTCGTTGAAATGATCTATTTTTTTATTTAGTATTTCTTTGATTATATTGAATTCATTGTCTGTTATTGTTTCGGGTTCTATGTAGACAAAATTAAACAAGTTAGCTAGATATATATATCGAAATGGTAATAACCTGTTGCTTCTTTTCATATGTTTGTTGAGTGGTGTCATAGGAGAAGATAAATAACCAGATAAATCTTCTAATGTTCCATTATACTTATCCACATTTTCAACATATTCAACATATTCAGAAGATAATAAGCTTTCAAACACACTACAATATGTATTGTTTTCCAAATATTGACGAGAAATTTTTAAATAATCATTTAAATTAAAAAATAAGGATGGTGCTATATTTTTTATTTTTAATTCTTTTTCGTTTTCAGAAACACAATCTTTCGTTAATTCATTATTATCTAACAATATAAATAATCCAACTAACGAAGACTCGCTAAAAATAAAATTATTTAAAGAAAACCCAACGTTAAATTTATCAGAATTATACAAATATGGCCCATCATTTGTTGGAAATAAACAACCTAAAGGAATATATCTATGTGTTTTTTTATTATCATTAATAAATAAATTATTTTTCAAATTTTTTTGTATATATTGAAATACTTTAGTATCTCCTTTCATAGACGCATTTTTTTTATCAAATTTATCATACATTTCTTTAATAGACTTTGTATTAAAATCTGCATTATTATAAGTATATGATTTGTCAAAATATGGTAAGTTATGGTATATATTATAATTGATATCGATTGGTAAAGGTAAACCTCTTAATTTAAATAAAATTATAAATAAAGACAATAATTTATATATTTTTTTTTTAATAAAAAAAGAAAAATTTCTGTGATTATCAATTATTTTAATGTCTTTTTTTTTCTCGTCTTGCAATTTTTCTAATACAAATTTAAACCCCTTAAAATAATAAATTTTATTGACGTCTTTTACTTCTACTTCTAAATTCTTACCAAATAATAAACAACGTATTTTATCTAATAAAAAATTTACCATTTCTGTTATGTTGCTTATATCAACCTCCGATAATAATGACTGTTTATCTTTGAAATCTTCAATAACTTCTTTAACTAATAATGACTGTTTATCTTTGAAATCTTCGATAACTTCTTTAACTAATATATTTGTATTACTCCCCAAAAGGTATAAGTGGCACCATTCGGCTACTATTCCATAATGACGCATAATACTTTTTTCACTTTTATATAATGATTCACATTTAAAAATACCAACATCTTGATAGTGAAAAGGCATAATATATATATATATATATATATAATATATAATATATTATCAAATCAAAACATATTCAAAGTAATCCTTTTCTAAATATCCCATACGAAATCTCATTCCACTATATGGAGGAAAAATATTTTTTTGATCGTAAACTTTTTTTAAAAGTTTACTTTCTAAAAGTTTTTCTTTAATTTCAACCAATTTCTCTCTTTTTAATCCAGATATAACATATATATCTCTATTAGAAATGCCATACATTCCAGAAATATCGTGAAATACATATCCATTTGTAAAAATGAGTTTTTCAACTCCATAAAATACACAAGGTAAATCGGAATAAGTAATATCTAATTTATTGCCCTTTTTAATACTGCGAATAGACTTGTGGAGTGGATGCAGAAATGATTCCTCTAATTTTTTTTTAAAGAATTTTATTTTTTTAGAAGGCATATTTGTTTTTTTTGTATAATCAGATAAAATTTTTACAATTTTGCCAGTCCTTTTTACATTTTTTCTCTTTTCCTGTATTTTTTGAATACATTTTAAAAAATCAAGCTGTGCGTAAACAGGTATAGTTCCATAAGATTTTTTCCATTTTATATATTTTTGAACATTTTCATCATATACATTAGTAACTCCACCTCCTTTGTCACCTGAAACTTGCAATAAATAGTAACTGGTGGGAGTTTGGGCGTTTCCGTGAAATATGTAGTTGCTTTGAGTATTATTCAAAGTATGTAATCTACAAATATTAAATTGTGTCATATATTCGTGGAAATAGTTATTTTTCTTCATCCAAATAGAAGGTGTAATAAATAATAAAAATCCCTTGTCATTCAAATATTTGACTGACTTTCTTACAAATAAATCCCAGGCTCTTTTTCCATCCTTTTTCTTGTTAAAATTTTTCAAACAGGGAGTTTTTATTTTCCCACCTACATTAAAGGGTGGATTTCCTATAATAAAATCAAACTTTCCAATATCCCTTGTTTTTAAATAATCGCAACAAAGTATATTAGCGTCTTCGCCAAAAACGGAATATAAATGGGGTATATGTTCATAATTATATTCGATTTGATAAATCATATTATGTAATATGTGTTTTTTTCTCTCTATTTCGTCTGGAAAAACTTTACTTAAACAATGAAATAATTTGTTATAGAGAAAAATTGCAAAATACCCTTGTCCACAACAGGGGTCTAGCCAAGTTTTATTAGGATCATAAAAAAAGTTTTCAGGAATAAGAGAAAACATATTAGAAATGAGAGAATAGTCGGTTGGTATTTCACCGTAAAATGATTTGTTGTGTAATGAAATATTAAAATTTTGACTAATAAATTTGATAGTCATTATTTTAAAAAGAGAAAATAAAAGGTAATTATAATCCTAATAATGAAATAATAGAAGAAAATGAAGAAATAAAAATAGTTAAAGGAATAAATCTATTTGTATAATTTTTCATTGCAAATAATTGATTAAATATTCCGCTTTCTTTTACTTCAAGAAAATAAATAATAAAAGAAGATACAAAAACAGATAAAATAAAAAACCCATATCTTATTGGTGTTTTGAAAAATGCTTCAGTTGAAAGTAAATTAATAAATAATAAAAAAATCATAAAAAAAGCAATAAATATAAACATAAAAAAAGAAATAATATGGTTTTGAATAAGTACAGATAACGAAGACCATTGTATAATATTATTTTCAGTTAATCCAGATGTTAAATTATAATTATTTAAAGTATATAATAAAAACATTGTAACAAAGGTAAAAATGGTTCCAATTAAATAAATAAATTTTGATTTAATAAAATAATTGTCAAAAAGTTTAAAAAAAAACAAATTTGGTACAATAACAAATAAATATAAAGAAAAAAATAGTAAAATAGAATATAATTGATTATTATTAGGATTACCAATAACAAAATATTCTAACAACATAATAAATGAAAAAATAAATACAAATATTGAAAAGAATTTATCATAATTTTTTTTATTTTTTTCATTATTTTTTTCATTCTTTTTTTTATTTTTAAAAAATAAATAAATGGCAATTAATAAATAAATAATAAATAATATTAAATATATCATTTATTATATTAAAATATTTAAATATATGTAGTTTTAATTTTAATTAAAATTTTATCATAATTGGTCATGATTTTGGGAATGATTGTTTTATTATACCATTTTCTAAATAAATTTCTATTATTTTTAATTTCATCAATTGTAAACCATTTAATAGTAGATTTTTCATAAAATCCATTATGGTTTTCAATGAATTTATTATTATGTTTTAAAATAAATTTAAAATTTCTGTTATAGTATTTTATTAAATTTTCATCATATTTAATTTTAAATAAGAAAGTAGAATATGTTCCAGAGTTTATTTTAAAAATAAAATATTTTTTAATATTTATCTTTAAAGAATTTTTGGAACCAAAAAACCCATTTGTTTCTTCATAGCCTTCTCTAATAGCAGTTTGTAAAGTGGTTTCATTTTTTTCTTTAGAACCACCAAAATCGGACCATCCTTCATTATTTAAAAAATATTCTTTACCAAATAAAAAAAGCAAATTCCCGTTTTTATCTAAAGAAATGGGAAGTATTCCTGCCATTATTTTAATATTATAATATTTTTTTAAATATATTTATTTTTTTTTGATTTTTTTATAATTTAATATTTGAAATTTTAATTTTTTCATAATTTCTTTCTTTATTAATACCATAATTTAAATTATTATTAAAATGATTTAATTTATTTTTAGCAATGTGTTTATAATTATTTATTAAATTAAATGAATTATCACGAACAGTTAATGAATTAAAAGAAATATCATTGTTTCCTGTTCCTCTAAAAAGTTCAACAGTATTATAATTTTTAATGGAATAAAAATTATTATCTGTATCTAATTTATTTTTAATAAAATTACAACTAATATCATTATTAGTTGTTGTTTTTACACAAATAGAATTTGAACAATCATTGTTAATATAGCCATTGGCAATCATTATTTTTTGAGAATTATTTTTAATATATGGTATTTTTCTTATTTTACTATTTGTAGAATTTTTATTATTAATATATTTTTGTTTAAAATCATTATATAAATGTTTTTCTCTAAGTTTTTTAATTCTATCATTTCCGGTTAAAATTTTATTATTTTTTACTCTATACATATTTATATAAAAATATATATTTTATTTCTTTATGGTTTCAATTAAAAGGCTGATAGAATAATCCATATTATTTAAATCAATAATTCTTCCAAACTCGTCAACAATTTTAATTTGTAATTTATTAATATCAACTGGTCCGTTATATGTTCTTTTTGTATATTCTAAAATATTAGGATTTGATATTGTTAATTCGGTGTTAGAAAGAATATTTGTTTGTAATCTTGCTAAAATATTAGATTTTCCAAGAGAATCATTAAATGTTGAAATAATACAATTATTAGAATTATTTGTAAAATCATCAATTATTAAAAATAATGTTTTTGGATTCCAATTATCATAAATACCTTCAGATACAAATACTTTATTAGAATGATTCTGATTTAAATATTCACCTTTTCTAAATCCCAATATCCATCCCAATCCTTGCATTAAATTTTTGTTTATTTTGTTTGGTTCATCATTTTCTTTAATATAGTTAAAAGAAGTATCCGTATTATTAACAAGGTTTTTCAAATCTAATGGTTCTCTATTAAAATATATATTAAAACTGGAATCATTACTACCAAAAACACATTGTTTAGTATATTTATTTATATTAAAAAATATATATTGGGTTTGAAATGCTAATTGAATTGAATTATTTACGGCATTTTTTATATCATCTTTTGTTTCATAATTACCATTCTGAAGTCTTATAAAATGCCATTTACTGTCTTTTTTTATCCAAAAATAATTATTAAGATGTTTTTCGTTTATACCCCACATTGATGAAGGGATAACAATATCATAAAGTGTAATACCCACAACATCTTTTAATGTTGTTGGTAAATCAAATAAATAATTAGTTGATGAAGTATTATAGTAATTTTTTCTATATTTTGTATCAATACACAATAATTCATTTTTTTTTTGTTCAGGTTGTAAATTTTTATTTAAATCCAAAATATTATGAACTAATTTAGTTTGTGCATTATTTAAAAAATTCATTACTTTATTTCTTTTTTTTTCAGAAAAAGAATCATTTAAAATTAATCTATTTTTAACAATATTTTTATTTAATTGGATATCTTTCATTGTATAATTTACATTTAAGTTGAACACTTCTCTTAATTCATCTAATGTGTATTTAGATATATCCATATTTAATTCCATATTTATATATATAAAAAATATATTAATTGAGTAATTTTTTCCCATTTTCAAGGCACCAAAATTGTATAGCAAGACAAGGAAAAATTCTTATTTGTGCTACAACAAAACCACTATATAATCCTAAAAATCCTTCCATTTTATAAATTTTATAAAATGTATTAAAAATCCCGTTATATTTTGGAACATTTTTATTAAATCCTTGCATTTGTAATCTTCTTCTAACTAAATCAGTCGGATAAGTAAATGGTAGGGAAGAAATCCCAGACAATCCACCTGAAAGTAATTTGACATAATTCTCATTAAATCCCATAATATTCAATTTGTCTTTATAAAAATTATAAAATGAAAAATTTAATGCTGTAAATGGTATATAACCTAATAAGCTAACATTTAATCCGTTATAAAATTCATTAAACTTCATTTTTTTAAATGCTGAAGATATTGAATTATAATGTGATTTATTCATTTGTAATGATAATCTAGTTCTAATTGTTTCTAAAGGATATATAATTGACATTGAAACAAAACCAGCAACACCACCTGAATAAAAATTTTTATAATTTTTATTTTCTAAAAAGTAAAATAAATTATTTTTTGAAAATGCATAAACAGAATAAGAAATTCCAAACTGTGGAAAAGCCCTTATACAATTTGTTAAATTTCCTTTCCATAAATATCTAAATCCCTCATTTTTTAAAACATTTTTAATATTAGATTCTTTAAAATATTTATTTTGTGATTGAATTTTATATAATTCTAATGGTGCTGTACAAGTTCTAGAAATAACACCAGCACATCCACCAATAATAAGATCTTTAAACATTATAATATATATATAATGTATTTAATTCCTATTTAATTTTTACAATATATTATAAAAAATAAAATATTTAATAAAAAATAAAATATTAAAATAAAAATAATGGATATTTGTGATATATGTTTTAATAAGAATTATATAATAAAAAAGTGCTGTAATATAAGTTATTGTTATAATTGTTATTGTAGATTTAATTCATTTTGTAGTATTTGTGAAAAAAAAGAATTGAATAAAAGAGAGAAATGTGAAAAATGTAAAAAAGAAATAACCACAATGAATTTATATGAATGTATAATTTGTTATAAAAAAAAATGTAACAAATGTATATTAATAAAAAAATATCACTCTAATTTATGTTCTAGTAAAGAGTGTATATTAATAAATAATCGAAGAAATAATTATCATGATATAGTTCCATCTGGTTTATAATTTCCATATGCATCATATGGTCCGCAAGGTGCTCCTTCATCACTATATCCATCGTAGGTATTTCTTTTATATACAATATTACCTTTTAATTTTTGAATAATTTTTGGACAAGTATATAATTTTTGATTTTCATTATAACCATAAACCAACCCTCCTTCAGCATGTGGATGAGTAATTATATATCTTGGTCCAAATTTGTAATAAATATTATGTCCATATTTATGACAATAATTACAAAATGTATCGGATTGTTTTTCTTTTAATTTTGGACATTCTAATATTCTAATATTTTTTCCATATTTATCTTTTGAATTATAATAAAATTGATGTTCATTTGAAGAACAATAATAGCAACTAAAAGTTGAATTATTATTTTTAATAGATTTATTTTCAGTTTCGCTTTCATCTAACAGAAAAACACCCATAACACAATAATTCGCCAAATCTTTAAATGTATCTTCTTGGGCTTCAAAGTTAATATTTTTTTTATTTTTAGAAATATTAATAAGTCTTTTAATTTTATCACTTAAACGAACAAGGACACCCATAAATCCGTGTTCTCTAAATGAATCTCCATAATCTTGATTTTTTTGAATAGCAATTTCATAACCTTTATATTGAATTCTCCAAAATTCACTAATAATATTATCTGTTCCTCTTTTTTGAAAATTAGTAATTAAATTTAAAACACATTCACTGTTAATTCTAATAAGTAATTGTCTAATTTTGAAAATATTATCTTTACTAATTTCAATTGATGTTTTTTTTGTATCAACTACATTTTTAATAATTTCATATTGCTTTTTAATATTGTCAACCGAAAATTCTTGATATGATGAATGATTCCAAGTAAAAGCTTGATGAATTTCATAAATTACACGGTAAAAATCATTTTTAAATTTTTCTTGAGAAAGAGACATTTTATTTTTGATAGATGCCATATTTTAAGTTAATTAATTAATTTTTAAATATTTTTAATAAATCAATTTTTTATATAAATTATTTTTTTTTTTTATTAACAAAAATTTTGCAACAATTTGCTTTATGTGCTCTTACTTTATTATTAAAATCAGAATAAGGATGGAATTTTTTAATATTTTTTTTATGATAAATTTCTTTTTTCATTTCAGGGTGATTTTTATTAAACATCCATCCTGTAAATCTCTCTTTTGTTCCAGAATATCTTCCATTTTTATATCCTGTTTTTATTTGTTTATTTTTTTGGTAGTCAAAATTTTTAACTTTTTCTCTATTTTTTTCATTAGTTTTCATTATTGTAAAATATTTTAGCCTTTCTAATCTAGAACTAGAATGAACATATTCATATTTATTATGTCTATTTTCAAACCTTTCATATCTTCTATCACATAAATATTGTTTTTTTTTTCCATCAATTGTCTCGTAAAATTAATTACAAGAAACATCAATTCTGTTTTTTTCACAAAAATTATAACAATTCATTTATTATATATATATATATATTAAAGTAAATCAAAAAAAAAAAGAAATAATAAAATATTATATGTGGTCAAGATTTAACTATGATAATTTTCCAGTTGTGAATGTTGAATTTAATGGTGTTATAGAAAACAATGATGATTTTGTGTTTTTTATAAATGAATGGAAAAAATTATATAATGAGAAAAAGGATTTTGAATTTGTTTTTGACACTAGTGGATGTGGTTTAATAAATCCTAAATATTCATTTTATATGGCATTTTTTATAAAAAAATTAAAAAAAAAACCAAAACAATATTTAAAAAAGAGTAAAATATATATATATCATAAATTTATTTTGTATTTATTAAAACTTATTTTTTACATAGAATCTCCTGTTGCACCTGTTCATTTGGTTTTTAAACAAAATAATTATGAAAAAATAATAATTATTAATCCTTAAAGTTCAACAACATTATTTTCAGATATAGGTTCTAAAACAAAACTAGTAGGAAGAACTAAATTATTATTTTTATATAAAGATCTTTTTTTTAATTTTTTATAAATATGAAAATTACTAAATGTATTTTTAAAATCATATTCAAAATCAGTATCATATAAAAAAACATTATTCCATTTTTTTGACATTTCTCTCCAAATCTTTTTATGTTTATTGTATTTTATATTATATTTTATTTCTTGAAAACACATTTTTTTTTTATTTTTCATAATTTCATTTAATTTTTTTTCAAAATATTTTATACCTTTACTTGGGTTTTCTTTCCAATCATTAATTTTATTATATAAATTTAATTTATATTTTATTTTTTTATCTATATAATCAAACTTATATTCTAATTCATTTATCATTAAATTAATATTTTTTTTTCTATTTTGTAATATTCTTATTTTTTTATTTATGCAGTTATAATGGTTTTTTTTAATTTCATAATCATTATATAACTCATCAAGATTTATTACAATTTCTCTCCTTCTATCCAATAAATTTTTCATTTCAATTTCTTTTGTTCTATCTATTGGTATTAATTTTCCGCGACAAAAAGGACAACTATCATTTTTTTCTGCCCATTTCCAAAAGCATTTATAACAATGTGTATGTTTACACATTGGTGTAACAGAATTATTAACAGTTAAATTATCATTACATATTAAACATTTATTATTATTTTCATTATTATTTAAAGGCGTTACTTTTGATAAAAACATATTTATATAAAAACCATCATTTCTACTTAAACTTAAATTATTTTATTTAATTAATGAATAATTTAATAGATATTTTAGAAAATAATAATTATGAAAGTACGATTAATGAAGAAAAATATATATATATATTTATAAATAAAAATAATTCTAGAGAAGAAATTCGTTTATATTATAAAAATGATGTTTGGTATTTATCTTTTCCAATGAAAAACAGTATATACAATTATAAAACACTTTTTACATCAAAAAACGGAATGTTAAAATATTTTAAAGATAAATTGGATTATATGTTTGAAAATTATTAAAAAATTAATTTTTAATTTTTTTACCTACAGTAGTTTTTTTGGAGATTTTTTTTGCCATAAATCCACCTGGTTCATATAATTTATGAATAATTATAGGACAAAATTTATCATTTAAAATTTTATAAGCACGCTTAATTTTTTTTTCACTTAACATTTTAATATCTTTTTTAATTTGGTTAAAAATTTTTTCTTCTAATCCAAATGTAGCATACCCTCTCCAAGAACCAAAGTCTGTTTTAGTATCAGGAATATTTTTCAATAAAATAATATATAATTCTTTTTCTGTAATTTCAAAATTTTTTATTTTTTTTAAAATATTTTCTCTTACATATTTTGCGTTTGGACCTGTTTCTTCATACCAAGGACCTCTTTCATAATTAAAATTCATTTTCATATATAAAAAGATATAAAAATTTTTTTATATCAATTTAAATTGATATAAAAAAAAATGTATATATTTTATTAATCAACAAACAAATAAAAAATGAATAATTCAGCATTAATTTATAAAAAACTAACACAATATGGTGTAAAACACGTTTTTGGATATAGTGGTGGAGCAATTATGCCATTAATTGATCAATTTCATCCAGATAAAAATAAAGACATTGATTTAATTATTAATTCGCATGAACAAAATTGTGGACATGCTGCAACAGGATATGCAAAATCAAATGGTAAAACAGGGATTGTTTTAGTGACAAGTGGTCCTGGAATTACAAATTGTATAACACCATTATTAGATGCAAAAAATGATTCAACGCCATTAATTGTTATTTCTGCAAATGTAGGATTAAAAAATATTGGAACAAATGCTTTTCAAGAAGCTCCAGCCGTTTCAATAACAAAACCAGTAACAAAATGGAGTCATTTTATAACAGAAAAAGATGATATTAATTATATTTTTGACAGAGCATTTCATATAGCAAATGAAGGTAAAAAAGGAAGTGTTCATATTGACATACCAAAATGTATATTAAATTCAATTAATAAAAATAAAATAAATTCAAATCATTATAAAAAATATTTAATTAACTACAAAAAAAAAAAAGAAAAATATATATCTTCAAGATCATTTGATAAATTAGCTGAAATTATTTATGAAAGCGAAAAACCAATTTTATATGTTGGTCAAGGTGCCAATTCTTCTTATTTAAATATTAGAAAAATTGCAAAACAATTTAATATTCCTGTAACTACAACCTTACACGGTATGGGAATTTTTGATGAAACAGATGAATATTCACTCCAAATGTGTGGAATGCACGGTCACGCAGCAGCAAATTATGCTTTACAAAATGCAGATTGTATTATTGCGTTGGGTTCAAGATTTGATGATAGAACAACTGGAGAAATTAGTAAATATGCACCAAAATGTAAAAATTTTATTCATATGAATATTGAAGAAAATGAAATTAACAAGGTTGTTAAAACAGAAAATTATGTAATAGGTGATTTAAAAAAAACACTACCATTATTAATTGATAAATTAGAAATTATTAAAAATAATGATAATTTATGGTTAAAAAAAGATATTAACAATATGAAAAAAATGGCTTGGATAAATACAATAAAAAAATGGAAACAAAAATATCCATTTAAATTTAATGAAACAAATAATTTAAAAACACAAGAAGTTTTGATTGAATTAAACAAACAAGTTACACATAATATGGATAAATATTACTTTACAACAGGGGTTGGAAATCATCAAATGATGAGTTGTCAGTTTATTGATTGGAAATATCCACAAAGATTTATTTCATCTGGAAGTTTAGGCGTAATGGGTGCAGGATTACCATATGCAATTGGAGTACAATTTGCAAATCAAAAAAAAACAGTAATTAATATTGACGGTGATTCAAGTTTTCTAATGACTTTGAGTGATTTAAAAACTGTAAAAGAACATAATTTACCCTTAAAAATTTTAATTTTAAATAATGGAACTCAAGATATGGTTCGTGTATGGGAAGATTTATTCTTTGAAAAGAGAATAACAGCAACAGAAAATATTCAAGGTCCCCAATTTTCAAAATTAGCCGAATCTTTTGGAATTAAAGGAATTACAACAAATAAAGATAATTTAAAAAATAATATGAAATATTTCTTAGATTATAAAGGACCAATTCTTATGGAATGTTTAACAGAAAGAGATTATTGTTTTCCATTAGTTCCACCTGGTGCTGGTTTAGATGAAATGATATTAGAAAAAGAAAATATTAATAATTTAGATTCAAAAGCAAATGCGCCAAGTTAATTAACAATTTACATAATTTCATTTAATGTTTCAAATCTTTTAATTTGAGGTTTATTGTCATTTTTTAAAAATAAATCATTAATAGAAAAAAATCTTTTCAATTCTGGTTTGTTAAAAGACTCATCATTAAATGAAATATGCCTTTCTTGATTAGAAAATGTACTATTTTCTCTAGATAATTGTGGTTTCATATATGGTCCTGATATTACTCTTTCTGTAGCGGAAGATAAAGATCTAAAACCACCTAATGAATTATTAGAATTAATATTTAAAGAATTTCCACAATTGAAGCCAAAATTAGCTCCTTTTTTAATTGCATCTTGATTTGCTGCTAAAAACATAGATATTATTCCGGTTTCTTCAATTTCTTTTATTTTAAAATTTAAATCTTGTTTATTATAAATTCTACTTTGATTATCCAAACCATCTGTTAAAATTGCAAAAATACCACGAATATATTTATAATTATCTTTTTCACTTATAATTTTTTTTTTAAATAATTCAATTGTTTCACAAGCAGAATCAATTAATCTTGTTGATCCTTCTGGTTTTAAAATATTATTTAATTCGTCAATAGAATAATTAATATATTTTGATTCTTTCCAATCAAGATGGTTTATAATATTAGAATTAAAAGTAGAAAAATATATCAATGTTTTTTGTTTATTTTTTTTCCTATCTTCAAAAAATGTTTTAACACCGTTAATTTGAGAACCATTCCAAGAAGAAGTTGAACCGGAACGATCTATTAAAATCATAACTAAATTTAAAATATTCTCATCCTTTTCCTCTTTTTCTTCACTTGTTTCTTCTCCATTAGGTTTTTCATTTTTTTTATCTGGAACTTGTTTTCTGTTTCTTTTAATAATATTTAAACAGGATAATTCCTTATTACTCATTTTATATTAAATATTCAAGATAATATTTAAATTAAATTAAAATATTGTTAATGATGTTCCATAATTACCAATTAAAATTGTAAATCTTTTATTTAAATCATATACTTTAACTTTAATTTTATTATTGTCGTGATCAAATGTTCCGTGCAATGAAGATAAGTCAACAACAACAATTTTATATTTATTTTCTTTATTTTTAACAATAGTTAAAAAGGTATTAATTCTTGAAACACATTGGTTATTTAATATTTTTACATCTGGTGTAAATGATGAATGTAATCTCCCTATTATATTATATTTTTTATTTTTATTAAAATGAATTAATTGAACTGTTCTATCTAGTTCAAAATTAAAACAAATACTTAAAGTTATATTTTCTTCAGTGAAACACCAATCTTTGTTTTCAAAAACAATATTATAAAATGTTTCTGCTTTTTGTTTATGTTTTAAAAAATTATTATTCATAATTGAATGATAAATTTTATAAATATTTTCAATCTCTCCTTGGGTAATATTATTCCCATTTGAAATACTATTTATACTGTCTGTTACACATTGTACACAATCAAAAGCATCACCTTGCTGAAAATCTAAATCAAGAGACATTTATATGAATAAAATATATAATTTTTAAATAATTATATATTTTATTCATATAAATTTTAAAAATTATATATTTTAAATAATTATATATTTTAAAATTTAACAGGATTTTGCACCGGCAGGTCCATTAGGTAAAGGATAATTTTTAACAGTAGAACTAAATTTAACATCTTTTTTAGGTGTATTATAATTAATATTTTTCATATAAGTTTCTGGTTCCCAACTACATGGATTATGTAATTTATTTTTAATATTATTACTTTTATTATTTTCATTATATTTTTTTTTATTTTTAGTTATAGAATTATTAATAACCAAGCCTTTTTTTTTCTCTAAATATCTTTCATATGAAAAATGCTTACTATTTATGGCCTTTTTTTTCTTATTTATTTTTTGATATATTTTACCATTACAATAAATTTTAATTTTACTTTTATGGTCATTTTCATAAGTAATATTTGATGATAAATCATACAGTATAACTAAATCTTTTTTAATAGATGTTCTTTCATTGGAATCATTTTTTTTAAATAATTGAAAATTATTTAATTTATGATTAAAATTTCTTCTATTAATTTTTTTACAATTACCACAATTTAAATACATATATCTTTTTGATGATGATTGCATTTATAATATAAGTCTTTATTTTTATAAGAAAAAAAAGAAAAAAAGTAATTTTTTTTCTGTAAATTGATATTTTTTAATATATTTTTTTTACTAATAAAAAACAATGCCTCATACTTGTAATTGTGGAAAAAAATTTAAAAGATTGGGTGCTTTTAGAAGGCACAGAGGTATATGTGAAATTTTAAGAGAGAAAAGTGATATTCAAAAAAAAGAATTGGAAGAAGAAAGTGATATACCACCTAGAGATGAGGTTTGGGTTATCGTAAAAACATTGGTTTGTGAAATTGAAAAATTAAAAAAAGAAAATAAAAAAATGAAAAAAAATATGGCAATACAAAATAAAAAAATTAAAATTATAGAGTGGTTAAATGAAAATATTAAACCAACTACAAATTATAAATCGTGGTTTGATTCTTTTGAAGTTGAAGAAGAAATATATTTAGAATATATTTTTAAAATGGGGTTTTGTAATGCAATGGTAGAAATATTAGAAAATATTTTTGATAATACAATTTTTAAAGCATTTAACCAAAAACCAAATAAATTATATGTTTACGAAAATGAATGGATTTTACTTGATTTAAACTCATTTAAAAAAATAATAGTAAAAATTCAACATAAACTAATTGAATATTTTAATAGAAAATGGCGCAATGAGAATCAAAATGTTAATTCAAATAATGATGAATATATGATTAAAAGTAAAGAAATATGTGGTGGAAATAAGGATTTTCCTAAACAAATAAAATCTATTTATAATAAATTTTATAGAAATATTAAAGTTGATATAAATGATTTTATTAAAATATTTTAATATATTAAATGTTAGATGAATTTGGATATTTATTTTTATATATAAGTGGTTTTGGATTTTCAGATTTAATTTTAGATGAATTAAATCTGAAAAGTAGAGAGAAAAAAATATTATATTTTTCTTTTACATTTTTACTTGGTATTATTATGTATAATCTTTTTGGTGAAAAGAAATAGTGTTTTTTTTTAGGTTATTTTTTTTTAGTGCTTTTTTAATTATTCTTTTTCTTGTTAGTAGTTTCTTTTTCTTGTTGGTGCTTTCTTTTTTCTAACTGGTGCTTTTCTTTTTCTTGTTGGTGCTTTCTTTTTTCTAACTGGTGCTTTTCTTTTTCTTGTTGGTGCTTTCTTTTTTCTAACTGGTGCTTTTCTTTTTCTTGCGATTGATTTTGCGAGAGAAATAGAATCTCTAATATTTTTAAAATTATTTAAAGTGTTTTGTAAAACAAGATTTTTTGCTATTCTATTTTGTTTTTGAAATAATTTTTTTTTATCATTAAAAATATTTACTATAGGAAATTCATATTCGTTAATTATATTATTATCTCTTTCTAAAATATGTAATTTAATATTATCCATTGTTTCTTTTTTTTCTTTATCAACAACGGGTATACCATTAATACTTGAATAATGTTTAGAATAACTTTGTTGAAATATTTGAGGATTATACATACTAATATATAAATTTATAAGAAAAAAATTAATTTAAATTTTTTAATTGTTAAACTATTTTGACAAATTCATCAAATATCATGATATTAATTTTTAATTCTTTTGCTTTTTCTACTTTTTTTGATTCTCCATTTAACGCATCTTTGTCTTTTACAACTAAAATGAAGGTTTTTTTATTAATTGTATTTGTTATTTTACTACCAATTTGTTCTATTTTTTCTTGTATTTCCTTGTTTCTAAAACCGGTAAATACAATATTTTTCTTATATAATTTGTGGTCAGATTTTTCTGTATTTTCTTTTTGTTCCTCATCTTTCTTATTTTCTTTTTGATATTCTTTTAATTTATGTATTTGTTTAATTTCATTTAAAAATTTTATAAATTTAGGTATATTTTGAACAAATAATTTGGATGTTTTTTCACCAAAACCATCAATAGAAATTATTTTTTCTATTTTTTTTTGTGAGCTTTCTTTTGAATTTAATATATTTGGATAAGATTGTAAAATTAAGTCAATACGATTTTTAGCAAATCCTCTACCAAAAAGATTAGAAGCAATCATTAAAACGGATAGTGAAGCGTCTTTTAATTTATTTTGAATACTATTATGTAATTTTGTAGCAGATTTAGTTTGAAATCCTTCTATTTCAATAAAATCATTTATGGACATATTTAAAATTTTTGCGACAGAATTATATGATTTCATAACACGTTTTATATTTCCAGGTCCAAATCCGGCGACATCAATAACTTTAAAGAAACGCATCATATTTTTTTGTAAAACAGTTTCATTTTCATTTGCGTTAACTAATATCGCATCAACGTTTGTTTCATTCCATTTCCAATTAAATTTTTCCTTATCTGGCATTTTAGGTATTTCAGCATTTTCAATAATTTTTGTAATTTTTGGTATAACATCTCCACTTCTAATAATCTCTACAACAGCACCAATACCAATATTATTATCTTTAATAAATTTAGCATTATATCCAGTGACATTTTCAATTTCAACACCTACTAAATTAATTTTATCTATTTTAACAACAGGTTTTAATAATCCATCTTTACTTGGATTCCAGATAACATCCAATACTTTTGCTTCTGCTTTTTGGTCAGAAAGAACCATTTTAAAAGCGATAGAATGGTCTGGATTTTTATTTTTTCTAGGATAAATTTCATCGTGTGTAATGATTAATCCATCTATTTCATAAATATAATTATTTCTCCATCTTACTAACATATTTGATAAATATTCATTTGTAACATCAAATTTAAATTTATATTTTACACAATTGTATGATTTAATAAGTTGATATTGTTTTTTAGGTTTTACTTTAGGTTCAATAACTTCATACATTACAAAATCAATATCTTTCCATTTTTCAATATCTTTTTTTTTTGAATTTACAATTCCAGCAACCATATTTCTAGCATTTTTATATGATTTATATTTTTTAAAATTTTCTTTACTAATAATTAATTCACCCCGCACAACAGTATTATTTTTAAATTCTGGAATATTTAAATAAGGAATCATATAAGAAATATCTTGTCCTTCTTTTCCATTTCCTCTTGTATATAATTTTTTATTTTCACTCACATATAATGCGCTAATTCCATCTAGTTTAGCTGAAATTAAATAATTACTTGAATATTTTTTTTTCCACTTTTCTAACTCATTTGTTGAGGGTTTCATTTTATTCATAGAAGCCATAAAATATGGAAGCTTTACTTTATTTTTAACAATTGTATCTGCTCCGATTACATTTATTTCAGAGACGGTTGGATATTTTTTTTCAATAAATTCTTTTAAAATATCATATAAATTATCACTAATTAATGCATTCTTATTTCTATAACACTCATTGGTATAATTTAAAAGATCTAATAATTGTTTTTTTTTTAATTTTTGTAAAAATGATAGTCCATTTTTTTTAAAATTCAAAATTTGTTTATTCATTTTAGTTTTATATTTGTGTGTTTTATTATTTGATTTCAATTTATTTTTTTTTGTTTTTTTTGAATTAGTAATTATTTTAAAATTTTCATTTAAATCTATTTTATTTCTTTCAGTGGGTAAAATATACTTAATATCTAAAAATTTAAATATTTCTTTTTCATTATTAAATATTTTATTTAATTTATTTTTATTTTTAATAAAAGTAAAGCAATGTTCATTCATTGAATATCCAAGATTTAATGCTCTTTGTCTCATTAAAACATTAAATTCCATACTTCCAGTAAAATATAGTATTGAAAACGCGTATTCATCTGGAGGAGCATACATAAAATCAATTCTTCTAGCTTTATCTTTTATTTTACCAATTGTTAAACTCTTTTTTTTTCCTCTAGAAAGAAATTCAAGTATTATATTTTTTTCTTTTAAAGTATTTAACAATTCATTAAATATTGAATCATCGTTTTTACTATTTGTAACAATAATATCAATATCACCCGAATCTTCCATACCTCTTCTATAAGATCCAACAATTTCAAAATTTGAATTTTTTTTGTTTTTTAAAGTATTGAATAATATATTTAATTTTGTATTGAAAAAATCTATTTCATTTCTTGGAATTCTCAATAGTAAATTATCAATATATTTTAAACCTTTTATTTGTGTATTATTTAATAAAATTGTATTATTTTTTAATTCTGAAATTGATTTTATATTGTGTGTTTTATATAATTCTTCTGCTTTTTTAAAGCCGATACCGTAAACTTTCATTAATTTAGAAATTGAATTATTATCTGATTTTAGTAATATACCATCATTTAAAAATTTTTTTATTTTTTTCATAATTGTTTTTCCAAACCCTTTTAATTTAATTTTTTCTAATTCTGAATAAGATATAATTTCTTTTTTATGAGAAATCAAACTTAATTTAGCATTTTTATATGCTCTTTGTCTGAAGTAATCATTTTCTAATTTCATTTTATTTTCATAATGATTGAGAAGTTTTAAAATTTTTTCATTAATAGACATTTTATTTTTATTAAAATATAACAATAAAATTTTATATCAATTTTTTATTTTTTTTTATATTTAATTATATTTATTTATATTAATGATAAACAAATTAAATTTTTTGAATAGGGAAAAAAATAATATATCTATTTTTAAATTAATAAGTAGAATGTTTGTAAAAAAGAAAACAAAAAAAAGAAGAAGAAGAAGAAAAAAAACAAGAAAAAAAAGTGGTGGTGGTCGTAGAAAAAAAAGTTTAAAAAAGTTATGTAGAAAAAAAACTAAAAATATGTTTTAATATATAAAATATGCCCAAAACATTGAATAATATAATAAAAAATTTACCGACTATGAATCCCATAGGAAGAACAATAGATTTAAAAATAAATGAACCAACTGATAGGTATGGTAAAAATACAAAATTCAAACCACCAAAATCAAGAGATGTTTTTATTAATAATAACAAAAAAAATCACTTACAATATTTGTCATTGAAAAATACACCAATGATTATTGAAGAAAGTTATGATATAAACAATAATAAAATAGAAAAGGATATTAGTGGTAATAAAAAATTATTTAATCCTGGTATTGATAGTACTTTTAATGCTGAAGATTTTAGAAAAAATAGAAATATTGGGGAATTCGCAACTAATAGATTATACTATGATAATGATAATAAAATAAATACAGATGATGTATATGTTCGTTCTAGAACTTATGCTGAAGATGGCATTCTTTATTATCAAAAACCATATTTGTATTTTAGAAAATTAATTAAAGATGGTAATACAAATAAAGAAGTTATCGATGATGGTATTATTCAAACAGATACCTATATCAATAATGCAAATCAAACCTTATATTCTATTTTATCTGAACAACCAAAATGTCTTAATTTTTATAATATAAATCAATTAATAATAGACATTAGCAATAGTGAATTATTGCCATATATTGAAACAATCACAGAAGATATTTCAAAAGTAAGTATACTTAAAACAAATTTTGAAGAAATTTATGATTTAAATTTATCTGATAAATTAAATCAATATAGAATAAAATATGAATCTGATGATTTTATAAATTTAAAAAATAATATAAATAATTCTGTTTTAAAATTTGAAAATAAATTAGATATAAGAAACATTTTTACTAAAACAACAAATATAAATAATTTTGATATAAGTTTTAGTGATATTCAACAATACAAAGACATTTCAAAAAATAATTTATTATCTAAAATTAACACATCTGAATTAATTTTATACTGGAGTTTTGATAATGTTTATCCTAGAAATAAAAATTTTTTAGTAGATAAAGAACAAAATATTTCAAAAATTTTCCAACCTTTTGATTATAGAAATAAAATTAGTTATTTAAAAAATATAAAAACAAGTAATTTGTTACCAAGAATAGAAAAAATTAATATTTATGCTAGAAAATCTGATAAAACAATAGAAAATGGCGGAGCTCATTTTAATGCTTTAAATAAAAATAATATTACACCAATTCAAGAACATATAAAATATGGATGGATTCAAATATTATCAATCAACCAAGTAGAAAGAGATTCTTATACAACAGCAATTAAAATATCAAAAAATAAAATATACGAAAATATAAATAATATAATAGAAAAAGAAATAGAAACGTATGAAAATATAATTGGTAGTCAAAGTGAAAAAATAATTAGTAAAAGAGAAATTCTTGGAAATTTTTTAATAAATAATAAAAATATATTTAATTATTTAGATACTGTTAGCGAAGATTCATCCTTTTATTTTTCAAAAAATTCCAATGGGAATTATGTTGATAATCCTTATAATTTTCTTCCGTATTATATGAAAGATTTAAATAAATCTTATATGAACGATTTTAAAACCAAATATGAAAATGATATATCAAATAATACTGGAAATTTTTCAATATTTTTAAAAGACTACTTTAATATAAATAATAATTTTCAAGATGTTTTAAATCATATATTTGAAAGTACATTTGACATAAAAATTGTCCCAGTAAATAATGCGGCTGTTGATTTAATGGAAGATTTTTTGGGTGATGGAAATAGATTAGAAATTACAAATTATAATTTAAACACATTAATATATTATAATTTGTCTTTTGAAAGTGGATTTGAGCCATCGTTGCCTAAAGTAACATTAGATAGTTCAAATAATGAAAATAGCATATTTTTACATTTTAAAATAAATATACCTTTTATTGAATCAAAACAACCGTGGAATATGAATGAAACTCAAGAGAATAATATTTATTCTATATCTAGTGGTAAAACTATTGAATATATAGAGTATGCTTTTATAGAAAAAGAAACAAAGAAATTTAATGACATTATTGATATTTCTAATAATTTTGAGTATGAAATAAGTGATTTTAATTTTTATGACACAAATGGGGTAGTTATTGATATTAGTAATATTGAATATGATAATAATGGAAACCCAATTTCTTTTTATTCAATAGAAAGTTATAATAGTAATGATGAATATATATTACAAAATAATTCTTTTTGGGTAAAAGAAAATAGTGAAAATCCTGGAACTTTATTTATGATTAAATTTGAAAAAAAAGTAAGTTTGGGATTTATAAAAATATCTGGATATGATTATAATATTCGAGTATGGATTGAAAACAGTGATGAACAATTTAATTATAATAATGATAATAATTTATTAACAGACAAAAATGGTATATATAAAAATCCTGATGATTTTTATTTTATTGATCCAAGTTTAAATAATTATACAAATTCAAATGAATTTAAAGTATATGACGCAAATTTAGAATATTTTCAAAAAGATATTCGAGAAAATATTGCAAATAATTTTTCAAATGTTTATTACAATGATTTTAAAAATGATTATGAAACAAATATTCAAAATATAATTAATAGTATTAATATTAATACTATTGATACAATAAACAGAATAATTTTTGATTTTAATAAAAATAATGAAACAAATGAAAATTTTATTATAAAACCAGATGACATTAGTTATAATACAATAGAAAATGAATTAAATATTTCTAATATTAGCAAAACAACTTTAGTAAAAGATATATCAAATATTGATATTATTGATATTATTCAAAATAATTTATATAAAAATATTATAAATTTACATGATGAAAATATAACTTTATTTGATAAAAAAGATGATTTATTAACAGAAGAAGATAAAAATATATTTAATAAATATGCGAAACATATATATGATTTTTCATCAAAAAAAAGCTCAAATACGTATATTTTTGAAATTTTAAAATACAGAGCAAAAAATATAAAAAAATTTAAAATTAATAATGAGAATAATAATGAAAAAATAAATATTAATATTGATCAAAATATACAAATAATTAATTATTTAGACAATTCTACACTATATGAAGACATTTATATAAGAGCTACAAATAATAATAAAGATGAAAATGATTTTAACATTGTACCATCATTATTTCCTCAAAATAGACAAGAAAAATATATTAAAATTTGGAAAAAAATTAAAAATACAGAATTTACAAAAACTTTTGATTCATTTAATTCAATTAAAAATACAATTGATAACAGTGAAAATATATTAAATATTTATAATCAAATAAAAAATAAAAACAATAAAACAAACGAATTTTATAACAATAGTATAAATACTTTTTTTAAAATTACAAACATTAATGAAAAAAAAAATTATAAAATACAAGACAGTGAAAATAAAAATATTATATATAAAAATATTATATATTTAAATAAAAATATAAATGATAATAAATATAAATTTTTAAAATTTAAAAAAGATTGTTCTA
>Ga0206126_10001631_pt1 | contig 26476 bp, 16 predicted proteins | sample Helgoland_Spring_5_FD_148621 | JGI IMG/M metagenome (GOLD analysis project Ga0206126, IMG submission 148621) | Pelagic subsurface seawater microbial communities from Kabeltonne, Helgoland, North Sea - Helgoland_Spring_Bloom_20160412_1 | ecosystem: Environmental > Aquatic > Marine > Epipelagic ...
TTAGAATTGAGTGGAGTTACATATCCAAATATCAGAGTCGTAGGTAGTCAATTGGGTTATGTTCTGGTCGGTGATACCGGAGCTACCTCAAATTTTCAAAACTATCAGTTGGTAAGTGATGGTGGTAACTTTGAAGTTCGTAGGGTAAATGATGGTGTAAATTCGGTCTTAGAAACTCCATTTAAGATATCAAGTGATAAAGTAGAAGTCTTAAACATAAGTGGTTCAGCAACCTCAACCGGTTCGTTTGGAAAACTATTTGGTGATGGTAGCGAAATAACAAATGTAACTGCTACAGCACCAACAGGAACTGTAAGTGGTTCTGCTCAACTTTCTACTGCTATAAGTGGTAGTTTTACATCCACGAGTGCTAGTTTTTCCACGAGATTAACCACAAGAGAATCTTATTTAACACAAAGTTTTTCAGATGGTACTGCTGCTCTGATTAGTGGTTCAGCAACCTCAACAGGTTCGTTTCAAAAGATTGATACTCGTTTAGATGGTAGGATAATAGGAAACCTAACAGAATTAATTAAGGTAACTGTGGTTTCGGATGGTGGAAATCATTACGCTTTTGAGGGTGCTACCACACCAAGCTTACAGGTATCAGAGGGTAAGACATATAGATTTGATATATCAGATAGCACAGTTGGTTCACATCCATTTAGATTTAGTACAGTTCAAGATGGTTCACATAATGGTGGATCAGCATATACAACGGGCGTAATTGTTGCTGGTACTCAAGGTCAAGCTGGTGCTTATGTTGAGTTACAGGTAACTAAAGCAACTGTTAATCATCTTTACTATTATTGCACTGCTCATGGTGGTATGGGTAATGATGGAAAGATAATGAAGAACGATTTAACAAATCTTCATATGGTAAGCGGTTCAGCAACCTCAACTGGTTCGTTTGGTATGGTATTAGGTGATGGTAGTGGATTAACCAACCTACCTTCAACACCAGCATTTCCATTTACAGGTTCTGCTACAATATCTGGTAGTTTTTCCATTGATACTGGAGATGGAAAAGTATTTGAGGTATCAAATGAAACTGGTTCACTATTTAGTGTTACAGATGTATCTGGCGTACCTGCCTTAGAAACACTTGATGACAAAAGAACCGTTGGTAGGTTTGAAAGACCGATAAAAACACACTCCACCGATTTTACTGCCTCTGCTGCTCTTCATGGTGGTTTTTATAACATCGTTGGTGGTGATTTAACATGTTCTATCATTCATCCTGATACCGCAAGTGTAGCCGTAGGAACGGAATTTGAGTTTTTTGTAAATTCTACTGGTAGGGGTTTACTTTTTGAAACCCAAAGTATGGGAACTACTCAGATAATATCTAAAGGCAATAAAGTGCAATTAGATGGTAGAGGTGCTCATGCTACATTAAAAAAAGTTGATAATGATGTTTATCATCTTCGAGGAGATTTAGCTTAAAAGGTTTGGGAGATAATTATGTTTGAAAATAGAAAATATGTAGTATTCAATACAAGTGAAACTGGAAGTATTAACTTTTCACAAATAATGGAATCAAGTGTAAATACATTAAGATTAAATAATAGTGGAAGTAAAACATTTGTTAAATATGAGGGAAGTCAACCAAGTAGTGTTGCTGGTTTATCTTCAAAATCAAATGAATACACTCATACACAGATAAGAAATATATTAACTGGTAGTGAGTGGACATCGGAGCAGATATAAAATGGGAATTATAGTTGGACAAAAACCAATAGTGGGAAGTGGATTAGTATTCTGTGTAGATGCTAAAGATCCAAAAAGTTATCCTGGTAGTGGAACATCTTGGCTAGATGTAATTGATAATAATGATGGAACATTAACAAACGGACCTGTTCATAATGGAGACTATATGACCTTTGATGGAACTAATGATCATTCAACTCATGGAAACGATGCTTCGGTTCAATTCACAAATAATTTTTCAGCGGACATTTGGGTAAGACCACATGCTGTAGATCAAGATACTACGATTTTTAGTAGAGATGATGGTTCTAATAGACAATGGTGGATTTATTTACAAAGCAACGAATCAATTTGGTGGAGTATAAGTGGAGTAGGAAACGCACAATCACCTACGGGTTTATATACTGCTAATAATTGGTTTCACATCTGTGGAACTTACGATGGTTCTACGATGATAAATTATGTGAATGGGACTGCAAGAACAACCACCACTGGTGTGAGTGGTAATGTGGCTAGTGGAGATGCTAATCTAAATATCGGTAATAGAGATAATGATGACAGACACCTTGATGGTGATGTTGGTTGTGCTCGTCTTTGGAACAGAGCATTATCAGCAACAGAGGTATTAAAAAATTATAACGCTCAGAAAGAGAGGTTTGTATAATAATATGAAAATTTTTAGAAAATTGATATTTATATATGAACTAATGTATCTAAACCAAAGGACTTTGTTTTAATATGGCAAAACACGATATACTATTATACAATTCTGCGTCAAAGGGATTTACAACCAATATAAACTCTGATACTGTTAGGATTAAAGGTAGTTCGGATGAATTACTTTCTATTGAGAACAGTAGCGGTACAAAAAATTTACAGATTGACACCATTGGTAGTAATTTTACTTTTAATGCACCCTTAACTGCTAGCGGTAATTTTAGCGGTAGTTTAGCAACTACAGCATCTTTTGGTAGGGTGGTAGCTAATAGATTTGCAGGCGATGCTTCACAGATGACAAATACACCAATTAGTGATGGCACTGTTTCAAGCTCTGCTCAATTGGCTGTGAATATAAGCGGTAGTTTTGATGAGGGATTCACACATAGCGGTGCTGTATCAGGTAGTTCGACATCAACCGGTAGTTTTGGATTTGCAACCTCTACGAAGTATGATTCTAATATTAACATAAGCGGAATTACAAATAAAATACCTGCTAATACAATATCAAGCTCAGCTCAAATCGCCAGTGAAATAAGCGGTGCTTTTGATAGCGGATTTGAGTTTACAGGAACAATATCCGGTAGTTCAACATCAACAGGTAGTTTTGGTAAATTTATCATTGGTGATAAAATAATTAATGGAGATGGACAATTTTTAACAAACATATCCTATACACCGAGCACATTCTCAAGCTCCTTTCAGATAGCTAGTGAGATAAGCGGTGCTTTTGATGAAGGATTTACTTTCGGTGGTGGATTAGATGCTAATCAAAGATTTACTGCATCATTTGTAGGTGTAAGTGGTTCTGCTTTTGCTTACGCTAATCATTCAGCTACAACGATGTCAATCAGCTCCACTTGTGGTTCGGATTTTGATTATCGTTTAAATGATGCTATTACAGGTGGTCAGATAAAAGGAAATTCAATAGGAACAGGAGTATGGAGTTCTGGTCCTAATAGAAATGATGATCAGAGTGGATTTGCTGCAGTTGGAACTCAGAATGCTTATCTGTCTGCCGGTGGGTATAAAGCTCCAAAGGATGAAACTGAAAAATATGATGGAACGGCTTGGAGTATTTCTGCAAAAATGAGTATTGAAAACTGCACCGCAGCCGGATTTGGAACTCAAAATGCAGCTGCTATTGCAGGTGGTCAAGGTGATTATGATGGTACAGAATTATATAATGGTGCCACTTACTCCGATGCTGGTAATATGGCAAGTCAAAGAAGATATGGTGGTTCTGCGGGAACTCAGAATGCAGGACTTGTTTTTGCTGGTACGAGCCCATCCCCATCAGCACATACAGATCAATGTGATACGGAAACTTTTGATGGAAATGCTTGGTCACAAGTTAATAATTTAAATACTACGAGAACTATTGGGGGTTCTGGAGGAACTCAAAATGCTGCCATTTTAGCTGGTGGATATAAACATTCTCCTGGAGCTGTACAAAATGCAACTGAAACTTGGAATGGTACGAATTGGACTACTGTAGCTAATCTTAATACTGCTAGAAGTGGTATTGGTGGTATAGGAACACAGAATCATTTTATAGCTGGTGGTGGTTCATCTCCAAGTATTGTAGGTATTACAGAAGAATGGAATGGAACGAGTTGGTCAGAAACAAGTGATTTATCTCAAGTTAGAAGTACATTTAGCGGTGGTCAAGGTGGATTGGGAACTGCTGGTATTCTTGCCGGTGGTCAGATTGGCTCTCCTACTGCAACCAATACAGTTGAATTTTGGAATGATAACTCAACAACGGGTTCATTTGGAAGGGTAGAGGTAGCTACAAAATTTGGTAGCGGAATAGATGCTACCGGCGTTTCGGTAACAATTCCAACAGGTACAGTATCAGGCTCTGCTCAGATTGCTTCGGATGTAAGCGGTAGCTTTACGAGCGGATTTACTCATAGTGGAGAGATAAAGGGTGTTGTAGGTATAGGACTGAGTGGTGTTTGGTCTGCAGTTGGAAGCTCTCCAAATACGTTAAGGGATTACGCTGCGAGTGCTGGTTCGGGTGGTGGAACTGTCGATGCTTCTAAATCTGCTCTAATGTTTGGTGGTAGGGTAAGTCCGGCAAGTGTTACCTGTACTGAGGAATGGGACGGATTAACTTGGACAGAAACAGGTGATTTAATTACTGATAGAATTCAACATGGTGGATTCGGAACAACTGAGGCTGCTGTTGCAGTCGGTTCAGCTCCTTATCCTACAAATACAGGAACTAAAACAGAAGAATTCAATGGTACTAGTTGGTCAGAGGTTACTGATATAGGAACTGCTGCAGGAGGAATATATGGTATGTCTGCTGGAACTCAAAATTCTGGTTTAATATTTAACGCGGTTTCTTCAAATGCGGGAGCATCCGGAACAGAATCTTATGAATATAATGGAACTAATTGGACTGCTGGTGGTGATGCTTCTGTTAAGCATGCTAGAGGTCAGATGGGTGGAACTCAAAACAGCGCTGTGTTGTTTGGTGGTATGACAGCTGCTAGTAATACAGGCGAAACTTGTACAGAGGAATACAATGGAACTAGCTTTTCAACCGGCGGTTCTCTTAATGTAAAACACAGTGAATTTGGAGGAGATGGTGCATCAGCCGCTAATGGTTTAGCCGTTGGTGATTCATACGGAAACACAGAAGCCGGTACAAATGTTGCAAGGTGTACTGAAGCATACAATGGAGATTCTTGGACTGTAAAAACACCGCTTCCTTTTAAGATGGGTAGTGGTGAATATCAAGGCACGGCAACTAAAGGAATTGCTTTTGGTGGGTATTGGAGATTTCCAAATTTAAATTCAGGTCTTGCTCTTATGCCACAAAATTATGAATGGGATGATGAAAGCGTTGCTGTGATGCCGAATACAGGTAGCTTTGGTAAGGTAAACTTTGCTTCTATAGGCACAGCTGTAAATGTAACCGGAATGACTAATTTTAAACCTGATAACACAGTCTCATCATCTGCTCAATTGGCTGTAAATATAAGCGGTAGTTTTGATGAGGGATTTCAATATGGTGGTGCTTTAACCGCTAATCAAAATCTTACTGCATCATTTGTAGGTGTAAGCGGTTCTGCTTTTGCTTACGCTAATCATTCAGCTACAACGATGTCAATCAGCTCCACTAGTGGTTCAGATTTTGATTACCGTTTAGCTGACGGAATTACTGCTGGAAAAATAAAAGGAAATACAATAGGAACGGGTAATTGGACTGCCGCTACTGCAAGAACTGTAGCTAATGCTTCAGGTTTTGTGGCAGGAACACAAACGGCGCTATTAAGTGGTGCTGGATATGACGCTAGTGGTCCGGATAGTAGTGCTGTTTATAAGTATAATGGAGCTGCTTGGTCATTATCAGCTGCTCTAATCAAAGGAAGATCGGCTGCTGGTTCTGCAGGAACTCAAAATGCTGCCTTAATATTCGGTGGTGGGGATAATGGAAATACCCAAAGTGGTTTAATATCTTGTACGGAAAAGTACAACGGATCTACTTGGTCAGAAACCGGTAATTTACCAGCTGCGGGAAAAAATACTGCTGGAACAGGTACTCAGAATGCTGCGATTCAAGCAGGTCGTTATTGTACTCCAGGATCATCTCCCGGAGCTCATGGCACCGAAACCTATTTATTTGATGGTAATGCTTGGTCGGATGCCGGTGCTGATTTGATAACCGCTGGTAGAAGGGATGCTGCTTTCGGTGGTACTTATGATGCTGCGGTTAGTGTCGGTGGCTCTCCTTATCCAACAGGATGTAGATGTGTTGAGAATTGGAATGGTTCTACATGGAGTTCTGGAACGATAATAAATACGGGTAGGATTGGTGCTTCATTTGCTGGAACACAGAATTCTGCTATTATATTTGGACATCAAGCTCCTTATAGCGGTATAACAGAAGAGTGGAATGGAACGAGTTGGACAGAAACAAATGATTTAATAAAACCAAGAGCTTTTGGGGGCTGTACGGCTGGTGGTCTCCAAGACTCTGCCATAGCGGTGAGTGGATATTGTCATCCGACAAATGTAACAGATACAGAACATTGGGATGCAGGTTCATCAACAACCGGTTCATTCGGTCTTTTAGATGTTTCAAATTACATAATTACGAATACAGGAGAATTAGAAAATCAGAGTTCTATTTTAACTGCTAATTCTGTATCAGGTTCTGCTCAATTGTCTGTGAACATAAGCGGTAGTTTTGACGAAGGATTTAATTACGCAGGTTCTATATCGGGTAGTTCAACCTCATCGGGTAGCTTTGCAAGATTTTCAGCTGATAACTATAATCTTTCAGCAGAAATAGATGTTTTAACCGCTTCGATATCAAACCTTATTCCTGATAATTTAGTATCAAGCTCTGCTCAGATTGCATCTGATATAAGCGGTAGCTTTGATGAGGGGTTTAATTATGTGGGTAACCTTTCAGGAAGTTATGACACCACAGGAAGTTTTAATCTCATTCACGCATTGGAGTATCCGAACATAGATGCGTCAGCTTTCCTTAACCATCCTACTGCTTCAGGTACAGTTACAGGATCTTCTCAGTTAGCTACGGATATAAGCGGTAGTTTTAACGAAGGATTTGAATTTACAGGATTAATATCAGGCAGTTCAACTTCAACTGCTTCGTTCAATAATTTTATATCGGATAAATTAGTTACAAAAAATATTTTAAATAATAATGGTATTAATGTGATACCTCATGTCGGTAATTCATTTTATGATACGAGACAATTTTTACCTGGCTCTGCTAGTTTACAATTAACCTCATGTGGTTCATGTTCTGATACTTCAACTAATGGATATGATGCTTTTGATGGTCAGTTATCAGTTGGTACAAATGGTATATTGAATATATCTTTCCAAACATCTTCTTTTGTTGCTACAAATACTCGTGGTATTCAACCTGGTGTTTGGTCTGCTGGACCTAACATGCTTCTCGCAAGAGCTGCAAATATGGTTGGTAGTTCTAACTCTTCAATCGCCATAGGTGGTACACAAGGAGCTGGATCAGCAGCTGGTTGTCCAGAGGCTCAACATTTCGATGGTATTTCGTGGAGACAGGGTGGTAGCATCACACATTATAAGTATGCCGGAAGACCTGGTAGTGGTGCTGCAGCTGGACAGAGTGAAAATGATGCTGCATCATACGGATTTTATACCAGTGCAGGACATGGAGCTGATGCAAACAATATGTACAATGGTGTGGTTTGGACAGAAGGTCCTAAAAATCCAGGAGGTAACTCTGACGGACAGGGTGGTGCTGGTTGCTCCGCTTTTAGTACCGTTGTTTTCGGAGGAGGTACAGGAACGGATGAATTTAATGGCACGGCTTGGAGTGAAGGTGGAAATTTAAATCAAACAAGAAATAATACTTTTGGTTTTGGAAGTCAAAATGCTGCTGTAGCACACAGCGGTAACTATAATAATGGTAGATACCACACCGAACATTACGATGGTACTTCTTGGACTGCTGTAAACAGTTCCCTTTTAGCACATGATGGCGGAGATGGGGGAGCTTATGGAACTCAGAATTCAGCTCATTCAAATAAACAAGGTACAGACCATCAGAGCTATGATGGTGTTACTTGGTCACGAACCACGGATAGTTCGGTTACCAGATTCTATGCCGGAATTTCAGGAAATGCACAAAATGCTATGATGATAGGTGGTAGGTCTCCATCTGTTAGCGATGCATCGGTAAATACTGTTGAGGTTTTTCATGATGCGTTCATGAGTGGTTCATTTTTACAAACAAAGAAAATAGCTTCAAACTATAGTTAAGGAGAATAACTAAATGGCAATAAGAGATGTAGTTGTTCTAAATACTACTGCTAGTAGATTAGAAACACAACAAAGCAGTGATACTGTAAGGATTAAAGGAAGCAGTTCTGAACTCCTATCGATAGAGAACAGTTCAGGAACTTCTGTACTTAGTGTTAATACTGTTGCTGATGGAATTACGATTACAGGTAATCTTACGGCTAGCGGAAACTTTAGTGGAAGTCTATCAACCACAGCAAGCTTTGGTAATGTCAATGTTACAAATTTAATAGGTAGTGCGGCTGGATTAATCAATACGGATAAGGATGGAACTATATCAGGTTCTGCTCAGATTGCAAGTGATGTGAGCGGTTCATTTACAAGCGGATTTGAATTTACGGGTACCATTTCAGGTAGTTCGACATCAACAGGTAGTTTTGGAACTTTGAGAGCTACAAATATTGTAGGGGATGGTAGTCAACTTTCCAATAGATTAGCTCCTGGATTTGTCACAAGTTCAGGAAATTTATCTGCAGATATAAGTGGAAGTTTTAATAAAGGATTTGAGTTTACAGGTGAGATTACGGGATCATCATCATCAACCGCTTCGTTTGGGGTATTATCTGCTGGTCTTTTAGTAGGAGATGGAAGTCTATTAACAAATGTTACACCTGATAGCTCTTTCTCATCTTCCCTTCAATTAGCTAGTGAAATAAGCGGTAGTTTTAATAAGGGATTTGCATTTTCAGGAACGATAAGCGGTTCTTCTACCACAACTGCTAGTATAGCACTTATTAATGCTACTAAGATAGTCGCTGATGGAACTGCTCTTACGAATACAACCCCACTTAATACAGTATCAGGTGCTGCACAGATTGCTTCCGATATATCAGGTAGTTATACAAGCGGTTTTTCATTTACCGGAGCTATAAGCGGTTCTTCATCAACAACGGCTAGCTTTGGAATTTTAAATTTTAATACAGTAAGCGGTGATATATCTTCTCTAACAAATACAACTCCACCTGATGTAGTATCAGGATCTGCACAGATTGCATCTGATGTAAGTGGAAGTTTTACAAGCGGATTTGAATTTAGTGGTACGATAAGCGGTTCATCAGAATCTACCGGTAGCTTTGGTAGGGTTGTAGCAACAACCATAGCTGGTGATGCATCCCTACTTACAAATTCTATTCCAGCTAATACAGTATCAGGTGCTGCACAGATTGCTTCCGATATAAGCGGTAGCTTTACGAGCGGATTTGAATTTGCTAATAATATAAGCGGTTCATCAATATCAACAGGATCGTTTACAACACTCTTTGCTAATGTGGTAGAGGGGGATGCTTTACATTTAACAAATTGTAGACCTGAAACAACAGTATCAGCATCAGGTGTAATAGGTTTGGATATAAGCGGTAGTTTTGATGAAGGATTTGAGTTTACAAATTGTATTACTGGTGTCGCATCTACTTGGGCTTCTAGTGGTGCTATGATAAATACCGTTAATTTTGGTGCGGGATTCGGATCTCAAAACGCAGCTGTTTCCGCTTGTACTAACACAACAGAAGAATACAATGGTACTTCTTGGTCTGCTAATGGAGGCGTAGGTGCGGCTATGAGTTCTTCGAGAGAATGTTTGGTTGGAGTTGGAACTGCAACCGCCGGTTTAATTTTTGGTGGAGAAACAGTACCCGCTGGTGGATTGGCAGATAAGAGTGAAACATTTAATGGTACAATCTATGCTCAAACAAATACTCTAAATGAAGGAAGAAAAGCTTTAGGCGGCGCAGGAACTGCTACAGCCGCTCTAGCATTTGGTGGATTAGCACCAAGCGTCAGTAATCTTTCAGAGGAATTTGATGGAACTGATTGGAGTGAAGGAAGCGAAATGGGAACTGCTAGGTCTCTACTTGGTGGGGCTGGAACTCAGAATGCTGCTCTAGCCATAGGTGGAAAGGAACCTGGTTATTCTGCTTTAACGGAAGAATATGGTGGTACAAGTTGGTCTGCTGGAACTGCTTTACCATCCGCTAGGGCTTGTCTAGCCGCTGTAGGAACTCAAAACGCAACGATAGTTTTTGGTGGTAATGTTGATGGAAGCACAATTCTAAATACGACAGTAGAATATGATGGAAGTGCTTGGTCTGCCCGTGGAAATCTTATAACCGCTGTACAGAAACACAATAGTGCTGGAAGTAATGAGGCTGGATTATCATTCGGTGGAGGTCCGGTTGCTAAATGCACGGAAGAATATCAAGCTGCTTCAATCACATCAGCATCATTCGGTAAGTTGGTAGCTGATACATTAAAGATTGGCGACATCAGCGGATTGACAAATACATATTATGGAGAAGGTGTTGTCAGCAGTTCGGCACAGATGGATACTGCTATAAAAGGTGCTTTTAACAAAGGATTTGAATTTACAGGAAATATTAGAACTGCGAAGGGTGCTTGGAGCGTAGGTGCTTCTCCGGCAAATGGTAGATATGCCACAGGTGCTGTTGGTGTTCAGACTGCGATGTTAGCCGGTGGTGGTGCTTATCCAGGAACTAATCCTGCAGGTTCACCCGATTATGCTTCACATGGTTTATCAGAGGAATACAATGGTTCGGCGTGGTCAGAGACAAATGATATGATTACTGGTCGTCAAGGCACGGCACCGATGGGAACTCAAAATGCTGCCTTACTCGCAACGGGCGATAATAATGTCGCTACGGAAGAATACGATGGAACGAGTTATGCAACAGGTGGTTCTGTCAACAAAGGAAGGATTAGACCTGGTGGTGCTGGAACACAGAATGCTGGTTTGGCCGCCGGTGGATATTCTCCCAATGGTGCTACTCAATTAGGGTGTACGGAACTTTACGATGGGGCTTCTTGGAGTAATACAACAACTTTAATTGCTGCTGGAGGTATGTTACAAGGTGGTGGAAGTCAAAATGCTTCAATAATGATTGGTAGATTTCATAGTAATGTTCCTGCAAATCAAGGATTAAATTTAACAGAACTTTGGAATGGTACGAGTTGGTCAGAAGCGTCTGATCAGGTTGGAATACTTGTTTACGCTCATGGTGGTGGTGGAACTGTAAATGCGGCTACCAAAGCTGGTGGAAGGGGAGTCGGCGTACCAACACCAGCTCATACAACACAGACGGAAAGATGGGATGGTGTGTCGTGGGCTATAGACACCAATCTTCCTGCTGGTATTCGTGGAAACCGAAGCGGTGGTTCAACTCCATCACAGCACATGACATTCGGTGGTGAGAATCCTGGTACTGCTAATTATGAATACAATGATTACTTCACAACGGGTTCATTCGGTGAGATACAGACGGATAACCTATATATTAAAGGGGATGAAAAATTAAGAGCTACCAAATCATTTCAGATACCAACATTCAAAGTTGATCCGGTTACAGGTTCATTGGTAACAGGAGCTAATGCTTCTGTGGGAATTTCAGGTAGTGAAGCTATAGCTGATGGAAAAATTCCAACTCCTGTTGGTGAGGTATGGTTTAACTCCACAGAGGAGAAATTAAAGTTTACATTCGGTGTGAACGCATGGAGAGCAACTGCTGCTATGATTGAAGCGAGATCTTATGCTGGTGGAACGGGAATTGTAAATGCTGCTCTAGCCGTTGGTGGAATTGCATCTGCAGATACGCCTCATACAGAACAATATAATGGAACGGCTTGGTCTTTTAGTGAAGCTCATGATTTAGATGTTTCTCGATGGGGATTAACTGCTACTGGAACTCAAAACTCTGCCCTTGCCTTCGGAGGATATGATTCTCCAGCAACAACATACGCTAAAACAGAAGCATTTAATGGTACTGCTTGGAGTGAATTAAATGATATGAACCAAGCTAGAATGCTTCATGCTGGTATAGGAACTCAGAACGCTGCTCTAGCATCCGCTGGATATACAAATGTTAGTGAAGCAGAACTAGATAATACGGAAGAATGGAATGGTGTAAATTGGACGGCTGTATCTGATAACAATACTGCAAGAAGAAAGGTTGCTGGTGCTGGAGTTCAAAATGCCGGTATTATATTCGGTGGTTCTGTACATCCGGCCGCTAGCGCTTTAACCGAAACATATGATGGAACAACTTGGACTGAAAGAAACGATTTAAATACTGCGAGGATGGTTCATGATGGTGGGGGAACTCAAAACGCAGCTGTCGCTTTTGGTGGTGCTGAACCAGCTATATCGAATAAAACAGAAGAGTGGAATGGAACGAGTTGGTCAGTTCAAAATACTATGATAACTGCTAGATCTAATATTGCTGGGGCTGGTACACAAGCAGCTGGTTTAGTATTCGGTGGAAATGCTCCAGGAGTCAGCGCTCTAACAGAATATTATTCAGTAAAATTTATTAAAACCGCTTGTAAGTAATGATTTATCAACAATTAGATATTTATAGAAAACGGAGAATCTAAAAATGGGTGTAAGAGATGCCATAGTTTTAAATACCACAGGTAGTAACTTTGAAGCAATCCAAACTGATGATACTGTTAGGATAAAGGGAAACAATACAGAGTTACTCTCATTGAGAGATGATAGTGGTACAGCTATTTTAAATGTAGATACGACAAATACCTCTGTTAATGTAACAGGTGATATTACCGGTAGCGTTAACATTAGTGGAAGTGCTTCAACCGCTTCTTTCGGAAGGTTTGATGGTACTCTTTTTGTCGGAGATGGTAGTGATTCTACACTAAGAGCTACGATACCAAGATCCGCAGGAACTATTACTGGCTCTGCTCAGATGGCCTCTGATATAAGCGGTAGTTTTGATGAGGGGTTTAATTACACAGGTACCTTAATTGGTACTCAAACGTGCGGAGGACCAGGTGCTTGGTCATTAGGTGCAAGTATAGGTTTTGAACAATCAAACGTTGGTTCGGTTGCAGTTGGTCAGTCTCCAAATGCTATGTTAGCTCATTATGGAACAGGTGGTGATGTATTTAATGGATCATCTTGGTCAGAGATAACCGCTGCTCCAAACCCAACAACATATGGTATAGCTACGGGAGATTATGATGCTGCCCTTCTTGCAGGTGGAACCAGAAGTGGTTCACAGAGTTGGAATGGAAGCAGTTGGACCCAAGAGGGTTCTACAAATAGGGATAATACATACTTAGCAAGTGGTGCCGGAACAACAGAGGCTGCTTTGATATTTGGCGGTGGTTCAGGATCAAACGATTCAATTGGACATGTTAGTAAGAATACAGAGGCTTATGATGGATCATCGTGGTCAGAATGTAATGATATGTTAATTCCAAAGTATAAGGGAAGTCAAACAGGCATAGGAAGTCAAAATTCAACGATATCATATGGTGGTTGTGGACAAGCCGCAACCTATAATCCACCATCTCCACATTCACCCTTTGCTATTGGTGATCCAAGACAGGAGGGAACTCACTTAGAGGAATGGGATGGTTCGGCTTGGACTTACAAAGGTGATTTCTATGCTCATCCACAACCAAGCTTTTTTAATCATAGTGGTGCTGGGGTTGGAACAACAAATAATGCTTCATTCTATGGTGGATATACACATCATTTCGGTGGTGGTGGTAATAATTCAACCCATTATCATTGGGATGGTACTGCTATGACAAATGGAACAAGTATGTTAATTGCTAAATCAAATAATGATGGCGCTGGACAAGGTGGAGCTGGTGGTGCACATTCAAGTATCTTCGGGTGGTATCAACCTGGATATGGTGGCTCACATCCAACATATGGAGCAGCTGCCATTGGTTTACATGAGATATACGAACCAACAACTACTATGATTAGTACCGGTTCATTCGGTAGAATTCAAGCAACATCATTTGCTGGGGATGCAACGGATATAAGTTCATCGCTATTTATAGGTACAAATGCCTTATCATCTTCTGCTAGAATAGCTGATGAGATAAGCGGTAGCTTTACAAGTGGGTTTGCTTTCACAGGAACCATTTCAGGTAGTATAGCCTCATCAGCCAGTTTCGGTAGGATTGAGGCTGGATTTTTTGAAGGAAATGCAAATTTTATTTCATCATCCATATCGATAGGTGATAACATTATATCACAATCCGCACAGATAGCACAGGATATAAGCGGTAGCTTTGATGAGGGTTTTGAATATACAGGAACCATAGCTGCTCTCACAATACCAAACGCTGCTGGAGGTTTACCTGGTGTGACAACGATAGGGGCTTCATCAACATCACTTTATAGTTCTCGTAATTTGGGAATGGGAACGAGTCCTGTTGCGGCTCTTTTAGTTGACCAATGTGTGGCTGAGGCATATGATGGAACAACTTGGTCAAATGCTTCTCCAGCAACTCCGTTTAGTAATGATAATGCTGAAAATGAGTGGGGAAGTGTGAATGATTCTGCCTTTCTACATAGTGGGATTACATATTATTGGCCTGGAACATCATTTGAGACAAAAGCCTCTTCACATAATGCCAACAATACAGGATTTCCATCAGCTGCTGGTGCTGGAGTAACAACGGATGCTGGATTAAAATTAGATAATGGAGGAAAGACGGAGTGTTACAACGGATCGACCTGGTCAGAGGTAAATGCTATGCCATCAGACGCCACAACTCAGTATGGTATGAGTGGAACTTCAACCGATGCTATGAAGGCTGGTGGATATAGTCCGGGTGGTGTTCAGATTTGGGGTGGTACGAATTGGTCAGAGGGAGCTAGTTTATCAACCTCCACATCATACGGTAGACTTCAAGGAACTGTTAATACTGCTTTATATGGTACAGGCTATAGTGGTGATAGACCAGGTGGTAATTGTAAATTAGAGGAATTCAACGGAACTAGCTGGACAACGGGTGGAAACCTTTTATTGGGTTTTTATCACGGTATGTCTTTAGGTGCAAATTCAAAAGGACCTGGTGGACTTTTCTTCTCAGGTGAGAGTGGTTATGATCATCCTTCCTCTGCTGATGCGAGTGGTTGTGGAGGTCCTTCGTTTACAGGAGCTACCAGTGCTGCTAGATTATTACAAATCTATGAACTTCCAAATACGGTAACCGCGTCATTCGGAAGGTTAAGCGCATCAACAATTAGCGGTGATGCTACAAATATAAGTGCTTCCATATTTAGTGGAACAGGAGTTGTTACATCATCCGCTCAGTTAGCTACGGATATAAGCGGTAGTTTTAACGAAGGATTTGAATTTACAGGAACTATAGCTGCTTCTCAAATAACTGTCGGTGGTACGTGGTCAGTCGGTGGAGCTATGAATAATCCGGCACAATTTGCTGCAGCTGCTGGAACTAAAAATGCAGTTGTTTCGGCTGGTGGTAAAAATATAATATATGATGATGCCTCATGTGAAGCCCCTACAGAAGAATATAATGGATCAACTTGGTCAAATATAGCCGCTATGGGTGATGGTAAGGGAAGGAATAGGATGGCTGGTACTGGCACATCAGAAGCCGCTATATTTATTGGTGGATATTGTGATCCTCACTATAGAAATAGATGTGAATCAGAGAAATGGAATGGTTCGAGTTGGTCGGAAGAGGCTGATTTAATATTAGGTAGATATGGTGGACACGCAACAGGAACATCGGAAGCCGCTCTCTTTTTTGCTGGTGGTACACCATCGCCCAGTCACCCTAAAGATGAAACAGAAGCGTATGATGGAACATCCTGGTCAGAATGTAATGATTTGGTTGGATCCGGAGCTTTGTTTGCTGGTAGCTTTGGAGCTTCTCAAAATTCTGCTATCCTCGCTGGTGGGCTTCCATCCTCAGAGGCTCATAATCCTTATAGTTCTCCTAATAATACAGAGGAATGGAATGGAACAAATTGGTCAGAAATCGCAGATGCTGGTCAGTTGTTTTATGGCCAGGCGGGTGCTGGAACTGTAAATGATGGACAGATTTTTGCTGGAGTTTTTAACTTTCCAAGTGCTCCAACTAATGACTATGGAGTAGCTGCTCCAGCTCCGAGTAACACCCAAACATGGGATGGAACGGCTTGGGCTCAAGGATCTCGTTTAAATGTTGGAAGAAGATATGTCGGTGGAGATGGTGGGGCACAAACTGCAATTGCTTTTGGTGGTAGTTCTGCTTCCCCAAGTCCTATGGGATCGGTTAATAGTTCAACGTGTACGGAAGAATATACAGGTGTAACAGTGGGTACAGGCTCATTCGGTAGGTTAATAGCTACAACATTGGTTGGTGACGGAACATCTATCAGTAGTTCATTGTTTGCCGGATCAAACGCTTTATCAAGCTCCGCTCAGATTTCTTCCGATATAAGCGGTAGCTTTACGAGCGGATTTAATTTTAGTGGAAATATAAGTGGTTCATCAACCTCAACCTCTTCATTCGGAAGATTAGAGGCTGATTTTATTACAGGCGATGGTAGTGATTTATCAGCTCAATTATTTGAAGGAACTAACCTTGTATCAGGTTCTGCTCAGTTAGCTACGGATATAAGCGGTAGCTTTGATGAGGGATTTGAGTATGAGGGTACGATACAAACTACTCCAGCTGCTTGGTCTACCAGCGATAATATAAATGTTCCTAGAAATTATACTAGAATGGCAGATGCAAGCGCAAACGCCGCTCTAATGTTTGGTGGAAGGTTAGGAACTAATCCAACCAGTGCATGTGGACAAAAATGTACTGAGGAATATAATGGTACAAGTTGGTCTGTTGCCGGTAATATGAATACTGATAGAATGTCACATTATGGATTCGGTACTCAGAATGCCGCGGTTGCCGCTATGGGTATAAGTGGTTCACTAGGTGCGGCAATAGGTTCATTTACCAATTCTGCCAATACGGCTGGAGGTAGATCAGCCTTTAGTTGTGTAGAGGAGTATGATGGTACAAGTTGGACACAAGTAAATGATATAATAAATAGCACAAGGGGTGCTGGAGGTTTTGCTAATGGAACACAGACCGCTGGTATAGTTAGTAATGGATGTGTAAGTTCACCATCTGGTGGTCCTGATTATGATGAGTGTACCTTTACATATAATGGAACTAATTGGACTCAGGTTTCCTGTTCTCCAATTCGACAATACCACGGTGGTTCTGCTGGTGATGCATCAGGTATGGTTATGGGTGGTAGTGCTCTACCACATAATCACCCTCACCACAGTGGGGCGCCGGGCGCCTATGCTGATGCTAGAGCTCAAAGATATAATTGTGCGGGTGATGCATGGGATACACTCCCTAACTTATCAGTAACACATAATTATGCTTTTGGTTTTGGAACTACAAACAACACATACATTGGTGGTGGTCAGAATCAACCAATGTACGCCCCAGCTAATAATGTTGGATACCATGGAAGTATTTTTGAAAATTTTGATGGAACTACTTGGAGTACTTGTACAGAACTTCCAACCGGTATTGGTTTTGCGGATGCTGCTGGATTAGGTTCTGGTATAGTTGCTGGTGGTTGTCAAGGGCCTATTCATCCAGGATCATCTGATGCAACGGCGGCTGCTTCACATACTTGGAGTGAATTTGCAACATCAGCTTCATTTGGTAGGATACAAGCAGATAAGCTTGCAGGTGACTTTTCAATTATGAGAGGTTCTGTATTCAGTCATCTAAATGCTATATCAGGTGCTGCACAGATTGCTTCAGATATAAGCGGTAGCTTTACGAGTGGATTTGAATATACGGGGATGATATCAGGTAGTTCAATCTCAACAGGTAGTTTTGGTAGGATAGAGAATATATGTAGACCGGAACAGATGTTTTATACAGGAGATGGTTCTAATTTAGATTTACCTGTAATCGCTGGAGCATTCTCTAGCTCTAGACAATATGATGTGGCTGGTTCTTTAACAGGTGCTCATATAAGCGGTGCTTTCGATACCGGATTTGAATTATTCGGTACAACGAGTGGTTCTAGTGGAAGGAACTCACATTATGTCGGTGTGAGTGGTTCTGCTTTTGCTCATGCTGGAAATGCTACAACTATGTCTATAAATTCTTTATGTGGTTCTGATTTTGAATTCCGTCTTTTTGATACTGTAAATCAGATAAAGGGATCGAGTTATGGAACAGGAGTTTGGAGTGTAGGTAATGCTAGAAATGGTGCTCAGAGTGCTTTTGCTGCAGTTGGAACTCAGAATGCTCATCTGTCTGCCGGTGGGTATGTAGCTCCAAAGAATGGAACTGAAAAATACGATGGAACGACTTGGAGTATTTCTGCTAACATGAGTATTGAAAACTGCACCGCAGTAGGATTCGGAACTCAAAATGCAGCTGCTATTGCTGGTGGTTATGGTGATTATGATGGTACAGAATTATATAATGGCTCTACCTATTCCGATGCCGGTAATATGGGAAAGCAAAGAAGATATGGTGCTTCTGCTGGAACTCAGAATGCTGGATTGGTTTTTAGTGGTACGAGTCCATCTCCGGCATCTAATACGGATCAAGCCGATACAGAAACCTTTGATGGAAATACCTGGACGGAAGTAAATAATATGACTGTTGTGAGGAGTCTTGCTTCCTCAGGTGGAACTCAAAACTCAGCAATAATAGCCGGTGGATATGCACACTCACCTGGCGCTCTTAGAAGTTGTTCTGAGATTTGGAATGGGACGAATTGGACTGCTATTTCTGATATGAATCAGGGTAAAGCAACTGGTGCTGGAATAGGAACTCAGAATCATTTTATCGTTGCAGGTGGGAATGCTCCATCTATAGGTGCTAGAACGGTAAACACCGAGGAGTGGAATGGATCGACTTGGTCTGAGGTAAATAATTTAGGAACTGCTCGTAATGGATTGGGTGGTGCTGCTGGTGGATTAGGAAGTGCCGGTATAGTTTCTGGTGGTCAGATTGGTTCTTCTCCTTCCGTACATACCAATACTATTGAACTTTGGAATGCTACGGCAACCACAACAGGTTCATTTGGTTTGATAACTCCAAAGGGTGATGTTAAAGTAGAGTCTTTTCATATAACAGGTTCAACATTTAATCTACCTGTATTTACTGATATACAATTAGAGTACTCTTCATCAGCTTACGAAAACCAACAGAATACGGGATCACTTAGTGGTTCGGTGGATAAGGTTGCTGAGGTGATTGTAGGTCAGGAGGCTGGTGAGTTTTATTTCCATAGTGATAAGAATGCATTAGCCTACACATTTGCAAGTAGTAGTTTGATTAGCCAATCACTTTCTTTTGGTACATTTAATAATATAAGTGCCAGCGGTAATTATGTATCTTCCTCTAATGGATTTTTTACACAATCCTTTTATAGTGAGACTATTGTTACTTGTTACATAACAGGAAGTCAGGTTGGTCCGTAAAAATAAGAAAGGTTTATATTTATATAAAACATATAGAATTTAGGAGAATGTAATGGGTGTTAAATATTATCTAATTGAACCAACAGGAAAGAAGGGATTTATAACTCACGAAGATAATGAGTTATCTCATATAGTTGGTTATCCAGGTAATATTTGGGGAACAGAAAATGCAGAATGGGCTGCTCGTGTTGGTGCTGATGAGTTACCGCAGGATACTGCTCAGGATATTGTTAGGAGAGCTCAAGTCGAAGGTGGTATTGAGGAAGCAGATGAATATATACTTTTACCATAAAAAAATTTATTTGGGAGATAAAAAATGTCAGTAAAATATTACAAAGGAACTAATACAGGTAAAGGATTTATTACGCATGCAGATAATGTATCTGTTCACATATCTGGATATCCTGGAGAGGTTTGGGTAACTGAAAATACAGCTTGGGCAACACGTGTAAATGTAGAAGAGAAAACAAAAGCTGAAGCACAGGCTCTTGTAGATGCCGCTATTAATGGTGAAACAGATGAGGATGGAAATCAGTTAGTAATTGCATTACCATAAAAAAAATCTATTTTAACAAAACAACTCTCTATTTATATTAGAGAAAGTTATAATTATAAGGAAAAATGTTATGAGCGAAGAAAAGAAAGAATTAGTTATTACCGATGATTTAAAACCAGTCTTAGAGATGTTAAAACCATCCGATGCTAACGCTATCGTTGAACTGCGAGAGGAGCTAGGTGATAACTGGCGTAAGAAACAAATCTTCCGTACAGAAACGGAGATGAGAATATCGGTTTTAAATGACGCAAAACATCCAACCAATGCTTCAAAATATTGGCAATCCGTTAGGGAACAGGGTGCTATGTTTGATGCTCTTATGGGTTTGACTTTTGATATGAGAAGAAGTAAACTCAGTAGAAGAAAGTTAGAACAAGAGCAAAAAGAAGCTATTGCCAAAGGTGATGAATTTACAGCAGAAGAGCTACAGATCGATTTAGATGAAAATCTATTCGGTAGGGCTAATATGGAGAAAACTGCTCGTGATCGTGTAAGAGAACTCAAACTATGGTCACAGATTAAGAAAGAACTCGATGATGGTTCATTTGATACCGAATATGTTAACACACATCAGGCCGAATCCTACACACATAATCTTGCTAATCGTGTAAAATCACTAAATTCAAATTCACAACCAGCTGAGATTATCAATGCTGCGGGTCCTTTAGAAACTGTGAAGAGATTAAAAACTGAGGATGGAAAGTTAAGACAATTCGATGGTAAGGTTTCCGATGGTATGTTGGGGGCACCTGAACATATTAAACTTGCTGCTAAGGAGAAAGAAGCTCAATTAAACGCAGAGAACTAATTTGTGACTAACTTTATTTACAGAAGAGAACATGCTCTTTCCAATTCGTTATGTAGATCATTTATAGAGACATTTGAAACCGACACCGAAAACCAATCCAAAGGTTCGGTTAATGTAAGGGGTAAGGTTGTTGATGATTATCCAGGTAAGCAATCAACCGATATATCCTTTGATCCAAGCGATTTAAACAGACCCCGATGGAAATTTCTATTAACTGAACTGATCAATGTATTGGAATTAGGTAAAGCAGATTACACCCAACAGTTTTATCGAGGAATAGAACAGTTAGATCCATTTGAAATTAACCATACATTTAACATACAGAGATACCTACCTGGTGAGGGTTACTCTAATTATCATTGTGAAAGGGCTGGATTAACAACCGGTAATCGTATGGGTGTTTGGATGATTTATCTCAATGATGTCTATGACAGAGGTTGGACAGAGTTCTATTATCAACAACATTTTGAAAAAGCTGAGGCTGGAAAGCTTTGTATATGGCCATGTGATTTCACACACCTACACAGGGGTGTTATATCTCATACAGAAACTAAATATATTATAACGGGTTGGTATTCTTGGATAGAAAATCCACCAAAGTTTAGTAATGAGAAATGAGAAAAGTTGATTACATAGATCAGCCAGTTCGTGATTGTAATTTTAATGATTTTTATTATTTTAAGAATTACTTCAATGATGATCAGATAAACGGAATTCATCAGATGATTGTCAACGGTGGATATAAATTTGAAAAGGGTGGAACGGGTAGTGATCGTGAAAATGTAGATCAACATTATTCAAACAACCGAGATATTGCTTATGTACCAGGAGATCAACATTCTTGGTGGTTATACAATGAATTAGAGAAATGTGTGATAGAGGCTAATGCTAGATTATTTCAGTTTGATATTCATCACGTTACCGATCCCCTTCATTATGTGATTTATCCCACACCAAATCAACCAGACAAAACAGGTCAGACAAGACCGGAGGGTGGATATTTGGATTGGCATATGGATATCGGTAAGGGGCAGGTTAATAGAAGAAAACTTGCTACCACAGTGCAACTTAGTGATCCAAATGACTATGAGGGGGGTGATTTTCAAGTATGGTATGGTGGTAAAGAGAGATTTATAACCTTACCGAGAGAGAAAGGAGATGTTTTGGTAATGCCTACATTCTACCTACATAACATAACACCGATAACCAGAGGTGAGAGAAGAGCTTTGGTTTATTGGACTGGGGGAGAACCATTTAGATGAGTGATAAGTTCCTACTAAAAGAAAATCAATCAATACCACAACAACCTCAACAGAATGAATTACAATTTATATCTAAAGAACATATGTTGTTTGCTACACCTGTTTGGCAGACTCAAATAAAAGGTGTAGATAATCAATCTATAAAGGATTATTGTTATTTTTTAAGAGAGAATACAAAGGGAGTTGTTATATCTAACAGAGGCGGTTGGCATAGTGGAGAGATATTAAAACCAATACCACATGCTTTACAAAACTTTTTTACTCAAGTAACCTCTTATACAAATCAATATTGTTCACAGATAACAGGAATTACTGATTTAGTTTTAGGTAATTTTTGGATTAATATAAATGGTAAGTATACATACAATAGACGACACGATCATCAAAATGCTGTTTTATCGGGTGTATATTATGTTGACGCTGAAGGTCCTAATATTGGAAATATTATGATAGAAAGAAATGACAACATGGAGTTTTTTGCGGGTAAATATAAGAACAAAAGTTCAATATGTCAAGTCGGATTTAGCTTAACTCCATTAACAAACTTTTTAATAATGTTTCCATCTTGGATACATCATTCTGTGGAAATGAATATGGAAGATAGAGATAGAATATCAATAGCATTTAATTTTGTAGAATCAGGACAACCAACACCTCAGTATGGTTAAAAATCCGAATGCTCAGGTTATTGGGTTATTTCCCATTCCAATCTATATAGCAAATTATCCGAATGATACAAGCGAAATAGTTAAGTATTTTAATTCACAGGAATTTAATAATGCTTCGGATGGTTATGGGCATATTTCGAAGAACACCTATATCATCGATGATCCCATATGTAATGATTTAAGGGGATTTGTAAGAGCCTGTATGTTGGATTATGGAAGATCACTTCAAAGATATGCTTTAGATGACATAGTGTTCACTCAGAGTTGGTTGACGGTAAAGAAAACAAATATGTTTCATAAAGCACATACACATCCAAACACTCTAATATCATCGGTGTTCTACTATGAGATCAATAAGGGTGATCCACCTATATGCTTTTCATACAAAGCTGGTGGTCGTATGAGAGCACACATAGAGCCATCTGTTGAGAAAGATTATCAAAAACACCCGTTCTCTCAACATGAGTATTATTATCATCCAAAACAGAACGATTTGGTAATCTTTCCATCGTATCTTTCTCACGGTGTTCCACCAAATAAAAATAAAGAACCTCGCAAATCTCTCGGTATAAATGCACTACCAAAGGGTAAGATAGGTGATGAAGAAACAATTTCAGGACTAATATACAGTAGGTATGTATGAAACAAAAGAAAGAAATATTGAGTTTATTCCCAACTCCATTATACGCTAATTCAATTCCAACACATTTATCTAAGGCATGTAATCTATTTGATAAGACAGAGATGTTAACTGAAAAATCATCAAAGGGTGAGTATGGTTTACATAGTAAGAACACCTATATTATGGATGAGCCGGAAGCTGCTGAATTAAAAAAATATGTCTTAGGTGAGGTTTTGGATTTTGCTTCAAATACATTGGGTTATGATTATCCACAATACATATTTTCACAAACTTGGGTTAGTTGGAAAGAGCCAGGTCAATTTCATACAGCACATACTCATCCAAACAGTCTAATATCAGCTGTTTTCTTCTATGGGTATGCTGAAGAGAAAACACCAGCAATTGATTTTCACAGACCTTCTGGAGCTGCTCATCAACCATATGTTCAGGCAAAACCCGTACCTGATAGAAGAGAAATTCCATTTGCATGGGAGAAATTCAGTATAAACTTTCAACCAGGATTGTTATTGATATTCCCATCACATTTCATGCATTCAGTTCCACCGAATAAAACCCAATACACAAGAAAATCGGTATCTATGAACATAATGCCAAAGGGTGAGGTGGGCGATCCAAATTCTTTAACGCAATTATTATTTCATAAGGTGGTATAATGACAAAAAAATATTTAATATGGCACATACAGGGTGGTTTAGGTAAGAATGTAGCGGCTACCGCTTTATGTCCTGATTTAAAAAAAGCTTATCCGGATAGAGAGCTTATAGTTTCGGTTAGTTGGCCTGAGATTTGGTTAAATAATCCTAATGTTGATAGGGTTTATCATATGGGACACCACCCACATTTTTATGCGGATTATGTTCACAACAAAGATACTCTAATATTCAGACACGAACCATATCATCAGAGCGGTCATATCCATAGGAAATCACATATATTACAGAGTTGGTGTGAACTTATGAATATAGAGTATAAGAAACAACAACCTCAAATCATAATAAACTACGCACAGCAGGGTCTTGTTGGAATGTGGAATAGAGAAAAACCTGTTATGATACTACAGACAAATGGTGGTCCGTTTACAGGTCAAAAATTACCATATAACTGGCCCCGTGATATGCCGATTGAATTGGCTATGGATATAGCAAATAAATTTAAAAACGATTATCACATACTTCATGTGTGTAGACAGGATTCCGTAAAGATTGAGGGTGTTGAAAGAGTTGATAACGCTTTGAGTAATTTAGAATTGTTTGCTATGTTGGGTGTCTCTAAGAAAAGGGTTTTGATTGATAGCTGCTTACAACACGCAGCTGCAGCTTTTAAACTTCCATCAACTGTAATATGGATAGCTACATCACCTAAAGTATTCGGTTATGAGTTACATAATAATGTTACACCTAAGTATAAGAAAAAGGCTAGTCAGATGATAGGTTCATACCTATTCGATTTTCAGTTTGAAAATAACCTACATGAATGTATATACAATAGCTATAATGAAATGTTTAATACTACGGATATAATAAAAAAAATATAATGCAACAACAACAATTATTCTTTAACGCTTCATTACCAAGGGCTGGCTCGACATTATTACAGAACATAATAGGTCATCATCCAAGCTTCTATGTATCGCCGACATCAGCCTTAATAGATTTGATGTTGGGTACTAGGATTGGTTACAATGATGCTCCCGAAACTGCTTATACCGATACCGATACTTGGAAAAGGGGTTTTTTAAACTATTGTAGGTTTGGATTTCATGGATTTATGCAATCTATAACGAATAAACAATACTTTTTAGATAAGAGTAGGATGTGGGGTGCTTACTACGATTTGGTTAGTCTAATTGAACCGAATCCTAAGATTATACTGATGGTAAGGGATTTGAGAGCCATCTATAGCTCTATGGAGAAGAAGTTTAGACAGAATCCGGATATTGATCCTAAGGTAATGAACAATATAGATATGACAGGCATCACTACTGACCAGAGGGTAGACATTTGGGCAAATACGCATCCGGTTGGGTATACTGTGATAAAATTAAACCAATCCATATTGGAAGGAACTGCAAAAAACTTTTTATTGTTAAGATATGAGGATTTTTGTCAATACCCCGATGAACATATGAAAAAGATATACGATTTTCTAAAAGTTCCATATTTTCAGCATGATTGGAATAATATAAGACAGATTACAAGCGAAAATGATGCTGCTCATGGAATATTCGGTGATCATAAAATAAGAAGAAAATTAGAACCATTAAAAGAAGATTTTTTAGAAATATTAGGACCACATACCTGCGACAGAATCGTGAGTAATAACAGATGGTTCTATGAATACTTTAATTACAAATAAGGAGTAATAACATGGCAAATGAAATTAAATTTACAGAGGATGAGATAAAGTCTTTATCAGATTTAAGCACAGAGTATCAGACAACACAATCTGCTTTCGGACAGCTTAGTGTTCAAAAGATAATACTGGATCAACAGAATAAGGCTTTGGAAGAGGCTAATTTGAAGTTAGAATCTGATTATATTTCAATACAAGAAAAAGAAAGGGTTTTGGTAAAACAACTTAATGATAAATACGGACCTGGAACATTAGATCCACAAACAGGAGTATTTACGCCTACAGAAAAACCAAAAGAAAAGTAAAATAAATACCCTACCTAATTGTTTTTGGGGTTTTTAGTTTATATTTATATATAATCAATTTTTGCATAAAATTTTAATTTAGGAGAATAATAATGTCAGAAAGAATTGTCAGTCCTGGTGTTTTTACCAGAGAAAGGGATTTGTCGTTCCTACCGATTGGTATCGGTGAGATTGGAGCGGCTATTATAGGACCTACAAGAACAGGTCCTTCATTTGTACCAACAGTGATAACAAGCTTTGCTGATTTCGAAACAATATTTGGAACTTATACCACAGATTACTACACACCATACGCAGTTAGAGAATATCTACGTTCTGCTGGTTCTGTAACAATCGTTAGGGTTGGTTATATAGGTGGATATGTAGCATCTTCCGTA
>Ga0206126_10001632_pt1 | contig 26455 bp, 28 predicted proteins | sample Helgoland_Spring_5_FD_148621 | JGI IMG/M metagenome (GOLD analysis project Ga0206126, IMG submission 148621) | Pelagic subsurface seawater microbial communities from Kabeltonne, Helgoland, North Sea - Helgoland_Spring_Bloom_20160412_1 | ecosystem: Environmental > Aquatic > Marine > Epipelagic ...
ATTTTACTTGATATAGTCTGTCTATAGGGCATTTCAGTAGTGTCTGTTATATTATATGCAGCTACTTTGTTTTCCATTCTTTTATACAATGCTTCTGTAAATCTTTTTTGATCTTCAACAGAAACTCCAATACCATTTTCGCCTCTAGCTAAAGGATTGCTTTTAGACACGTCAGAACCAAATACTTCAAGCCAAATAGAGTTGGCAGCATCGTAGTCTTGTAGATAAGCTTCTGCTATTGCTCCAACATCGCCTCTTAATGTGCTTATAATTTTAGCTGTATCAGCCTCTTTTACAATTGATTGTATTGAATTACCATTTGCATCTGGCTCAGTCATAACAATTTTTTGTCCCATTAAGTACTGGTCTGATATTGTTCCATTTTTATTTAAAATAGAATTTATACTACCATTTGCATTTTCTCCTGATCCTTTATATAATAAATCTGTTAATTCGCAGTCAACGCACGGTATAATACCTGGGTCAAAATTAAAAGCTTCTGATTGAGGCATATCTATTATTTCATCTCCTAATATACCACCAGAAAACCTAGTGTTCCAAGTGCCGTCGCCATTATCAATATATTCTTCAACAGCACCTTTACCAAAGCCTGTTCTAATGCTCATAATTTTTTGATAAGTAGAATAACCTTCTTTAGAAGTAGCCATACCACCTTGTTCAGTTGCTGGGTTTTTTTCATTGGTTATATCTTCTAAATATGTTTTGTCAGCGTCAGCGCTTTGTTTTATCCCTGCAACTAAATTAGTGTACGAAGATTGTAATAAACCGTACTCATTTAAAGCGGTTTGTTGTTCTTCTTGAGTTTTAGCGGCTAGTACAGCGGCATTTGCCCGAGCCATTTTATCAATAACTTCTTTACCGGCTTTAAATAAAAACGGATTATTAGTACCGTTCTTAGCCATTTGTATAGAAAACTCAGCTTGATTATCCATAACATACCTTGCGTTTTCTCGCAAAACACGTTGAGCTTCTTTTTGTTGCCTAGAAAGCTCAGCTTTATTTCTTTCAATAAGCTCTAAAGTTGTATCTCCTATGTTTTTTATAGCATTAGCCCATATTTTAGAAGACTCTGTGTCTATTACCGCTAATGGATTTTCATATGCTCCCATTTATATATATATTAAGTATTTAATTTGTCTACTATCCATTTGGTGTAATCAGCCCCTGGGCAATATTACCAAAAGCTCCTAGACCTGACGATAATAATCTCGCACTATCTTGTTGAGCAGCTACTTGTGCTTGCGCAGCTCCGGTTATTTGTGCTTGTTTTCTATTTAATTGTTCTGTTTCTCTTCTTTCTTTTTGAGTAAACATAAACTCTGAGCCAGCTACATCTGCTTGCTGTTGTCTTCCAGCTTCTGAATATAAAGCGCCCTGTACTCTTCGTGCTTCGGACATTTTTATTTGCTGTAAGTTAGCCTCTCCGTCAAGTCTTAGTTTTTGATTTCTAGCCTCTTGCTGTTGTATATCAGCAGAAACACCTTTTTTGCTTTCTAAAGCCATTCTAGCTAAAGCAGTAGCACCTCCTGCGCTTGCTCCTGTAGATCTTAATGTATCTAATGTGTTTGCTAAAGCTAAATCTGTTTGTTCAATTTGCATATCAGTTGCCGCGGTGGCTACAGCTAACGAATTATAAGGATTATTAGCTATAGAGCTTAAGTCTGTAATCATAGAAGATAAATCAGTAATTCCCTCATAAGGATTAATTACAGATTGTCTAGTATTTTCTAAAGCATTTAACTCTCTAGTTAATTTATCTTTTCTTCGCGCTTCTCTTCTAGCTCTTTTGCTAGAGCTACTAGCACCAAAAATACCGCCAAGTAATTGTGCCCCACCTGATATTAATAAAGCTGTGCCCAATCCAATGGGCGCAAAAACTCTACTATTCGCTATTATTTCCGAAATAATTACTTCATTCATATTTATTGTTTTATATTTTAATAAGCAGATTCTACGTAATCTGAAGAAACTGCAAATAATTCTTTCATACCACCTACGTTTGTACCGGGTGCGCCATTTGCAAAAACATTATCAGTAGACATGGTTACTGTAGCAAAATAACCTTTAATACCGGTCATACTAGCTCCCCAGGCTACATTTTCTTGTTCAGTACCTAATTGAACTTCTCCTGCTGCTGCTAAACTATTATTAACTAAATTAGCAACATACTTGTTTTCTTTTCTTGTAAACCCAGCATGGTTTAATGGTTGTATTAAGTTTCCGGGAGAAGAAGCATTCCATTCGTTACCAAAGTCGTCATAAGAACCTTGATTATAGCTATATACTAAAGCTGCTGTGTCTTTAGTCCCATAGTCAAATTGGTCTATATTAGTAGAGCCCACGCTGTGTATTCCTGTCACATCAGATTCAAAACTATCAACCTGCCAGCCGTTACCACCTTCGTAGTTAATTGTTTTAAATACCTTAGACATGCTAACTTTAGGATTAAATATAAATTTAATTTTAGAATCATACTGTTGACCATAAAAATTAGCTCTTAATGCGGTAGGATCGTTATGAACATATAATTTTCCGTCTTTAGTCGAAAAGAATTTATTTTTTACACTTGCTAAATGATCTGGTTTATAACTAAATAAGCTTGGAAAGCCATTTACAGAATCATCAAAACTAAGAGTTGAATATGTACCTAAAAATGGTTGTAAAGATAAAACATACTGCTTATTGTGTATATCCCATCCACCTATTATTTTACCGGTTGAAGAAGAGCTTTGATCTAAACCTCCTAGTTTATCTCTAAAGAAATCCATCATTCCGTAATTAGATATTTCTGTTATGCCATCTCTGGATAACCTTAATACCGCACCTCTGTCTTTATCTGTAAAATATTTTCTATACCCATAAACTGCAAAGCTTTCTGGGTTTTTACTAATTCCGTAATTGCCTGAAAACGGAGTAACTGGGCCTATAACTAAATTACCTAATGTACTTACTTGGCTTCCTTCAGCCGAGTATATAGCGTCTTTATCTATTAATGCCCTACTAACTTTAGATTCTTGGAATATAGTTAAATTACCATCTTCAGCATATAATTTTTGTATTGAACCATTAGCTGGATTAACACTTTTAGTTATGTCATCTCCTACAGAAAAAACATTTGTATTGTTTACGCCTGTTCTAGAATTATATACTCCAGAATATATCATAGAGCTTGTTCTAAAAACTGCATTTGGCTCATCATCAACTAAATAAGCTTTAACTCCAGGTTGAACAGAGGTGTTATTATAACCTCCTTTTATTCTAGCTTCTTCAATAGCCCAGTTTTTAACATCAACAACAGCAGGAGTAGTACTATTAGGGTATGAATCATCTCCCCTTGAGCCATTCCAAACAGGTGTATCTGCTGCACTAAGAGTTTTTCTTAGTATAAAGCTGTTAAAGTATTTAACTTCTATTATTCCCATATTATATTATCACTTATATTTTTAGTAGCTTACCGCTAGCTGCTTCTAGTTACATTTGCTGTTATAGGTGCTGCACTTCCTTTTACTTTTAAACCATCTGAGCTAAAACTGGCCACCCATTTTCTTTGATTTGCAATGTTAATATTATTAGAAGTATTAATATTTGCCCCTTGTTCTCCATTCCAACTATTATGAGTGCCATATAAACCAGGCGAAGTTGAGGTTGATGCTTGAAAAGGAGCATAGCAAACATATCCAGAAGTGCCAAAGTTTACTTTGTCTGCGGTTCTTAATTCAGGACTTGTATAAAATTGCGTAACATATTTTAAATCCCACTCTCTAGCATACACCGGGGTATTTGGCACCGCTAGTGATGCTTCACTAATTGAGGTTTTAGGGACTGTTGCCATAAACTGATAAGATTGAGCCGTGCTGCTAAATGATGGATAGTAAAAATCACCCATTGTAATATTAACCTTTACATTAAGGCTTGTAAAACGAGCTCCATTTATTTTATATACGTTGTCAACATTATCCCATCCATTATTATTATTAGGGGTTGGTAAAGTAATATAATTAGACCCTGTTATACTTCCTTGTGGATACCTGCACAACAATCTATATTCTCCAAATTTATCAGGAGTTTGTTTGTAACCTTGATCTTTACCAAAAACAAAAACTTTTGAAAGAACACCTGTTGCTGGAAATTGATTGCTTACGGTTGGAAATTGGGCTGAAGCTGTAGCCGTATCTAAATCAATTTCATTAGGAATGTTTGGATTAGTAGGTTCTCCTGTTACTGCACCATTATTACTAACATTTACAATAGATTGCAAAATTCCATTTTTTTGAAAAGTATCAACACTTCCAGTTAGAGGCTGAGGCTGAGCTATATTTCTTTGTGTTCCTCCAAACCTTATTTCTTGCCCTTCAACATCTATAGCTGTACTCCAAGTTTGTCCAGGGCCTGATCTGTATTGTAAATATACTGGCCAAGAAGCACCATTTATTTCTAGCGCACCCGGGGTTGAAGCATATGGCCAAGATTTAAAAATAAAATCAAGTTTAATAAAAGCTGTACCTGTTTTTAATGAATTATCTGTATCACTTACAATGCTATTTAAAAATTTAGCAGTATAATTTGTGTTAAAAAATGTATATGGCGTGCCAGATTGACCAGAAGGAGATGTATCAGTAAACGACGTTTGTCTGTATAGCTGCTCTTTTCCAAATACAATACCATTAAAGTTGTCAGGTAGCGTTAAACCTGTTTCATACGCGGGTCTTCCAAAATTATTGTTTATTGTACCATAGCTATTACCAACTATGCTTTCGTTATTGCTCACGCCTGGAAAAGGCCCGTCTGAAATAGCGCCTCCGCTAGTATAGTCTGATGCCCAATAAAGTCCAAATGATTCTAAACCTGCAGATAGTTGTTTATTTACAGTAGAACCAAAATCAATATTTAATTGTTCTTGTCCAAAAACTAAATAAATGTCTAATGGTGTACTTAAACTACCATCAGCCCCATTAGTATCAGTGGCTGTTACTGTAAAATTATAACCGCCTGAAGCCGAAGCGTCTCCAAATAATTCTCCAACACTATTTATGCTTAGCAGTCCGCTAGGATCGCTTATATCCCATATAATTTCTTTGTTTTCATCTGATGTTTTTGCTGTACCATTTTTAGCTAAAAATTGAACAACAGGTAAGCTAGCATCTCTATCAGAAGATACCGTAATTGAAGACGGAGGGGTTGTGGGATCTAAGTTGGTGCCGTATATAGTAGGAGCAACATTAGCTAAATCAACTGTTATTTCAGCGCCTGTTGTAGTTGTTCCATCGCTATTATCTATAACATTAAAAGTAAAAGTAAATTCATTTAATTCCGCGGTACTTTCAAAGTATAAAGGATTATTTACTTTAAATTGATATGTTTTAATTCCATTTATTAAAGTAGAAGGTAAAGTTCCTCCGCTTGATATAACTGTATTAAGCGGCACGCTTGTTGAATCTTCCCAATTATTAGAAACATCATCTCCATTACTATTTTTAACTGATATTAAAGTTATAGTACTATCAGCTATAGGAGCATTAGGATCAGCTCCATCAACTTTTGTTGGATAAAACCCACCTGGTCCAAAAACAGCGTTTCCAGCAGTAAACCCTTCTGTTTGAATCCATGGAAATTCCCACCCGCTTATACTAGTAGGTGCAGCTGCAGCATCATTTAAGTCAGAAACTAGACCGGCTGTTGTAGTTTCATAAAATATATCTAATAAAGATTCAAAAGGTGCTGTTTCAAATACACCTAAAATTATATTGTAAGAATTAGTTAAACTGTTTATTTGCGAAGATCCTATTGGATTTGAACCTACTTGGTTTTGAGATATTCTAGCTATATAAGGATCAGAATCTGTTTGATAAACAGTACTATATGGGGCTGCGGCTCTTGTGTCTGCAAACATATGATCTTGCTCAGAAATAGAAGTTACGGTCATAACGTTATTGCCTGGATAATAAGGTTCGTTATATGTAGGGGCAGTGTCTAAAATAAAATTAGGTGTTACTCTACCAAATAATTTTACATCGCTTCTGTATTGTAATTGTTCAGGCCCTACTTCTGTTAAATCTCTAGGTACTTTATTTATATTATCACTAATTAAAGTTATATGAGCTATAGTTCCTTGAGGATCTGGCGCATCTGTTCTTTGATTAGAAGTATAATCTGGATAATCATTTAATATACCAGGCAAATAAACATTATAATAATCTTGTTCTGTTTGTTTTACAACAACCTTATAAGAATACCATCCTAATGGATTGTAATCCGGGCTAGATGGATCACCGTTCCACAAACCTGGCCAACCATCTGCTGTTGGCTTAGCTTTAATTAAAGGAATAGTTTCTTGATTAATAACCAGCTTAATAGAATCTCCAGCCCATGAATTTATATTATTTTGTAAAGGTGGAGTAAAAGAAGAAGGATTTGGAGCATAAGGGTGATAGTAGGTAGAGCCTACATAGGTGTATGAAATCCCATCAATAATCTGCGTTTTTGTGCTTAATGTTGTTGGTGCTAATATAGTTGTAGACTGTCTTCCATATCTATCTGATAAAATAAAGCCAACTTGATAATTTCTATTTTGTTTTACAGTATGTATTGGATACTCAACAGAGCTTGTTGTGTATAAAGCTTTATTAGAATTACTAGGTGCACTAAAGTTTTGTTTTTCACTTACAATTACATCGTAGTCTATTGAAGAAGGTGGCGTATGCTTGTCTTGAAAATTACTATATACAATTCTATTACCTATAGCTTCTTGACCTAAAGCTCTAACAGGCACTTTATCGTATACCCTTACTATTTCTGATTCAGGTAAGGTTTTATATGGTTTTTTAGATTGGTAACTGTATGTTAATACGTTTTGGTTGCCAAAAGATGTTATAGTGTCTAATACTTTTATAGATAATCCATCTGATTCTTTATATAAAATATCAATTTCAACAATACCCAAGGTAGCTGTCAAATAGTCGCCGGTGACTGGCAAAGGAATATTAAGCCCAACATTATTAACTTTATTTTCCATAAAGCTAACTATAGAACTTCTAAAAGCTTCTGCTTCGTCGCTAGTATTTCCAGTTCCTAAAAAATAACCATCTTGAGTAGGTATAAAAGCTTCTTGGGTAAATGGGGCTGTTATAGAATATTCTCCATCAGAAAATTTAAATCTATAACTAAAAGAAACAAATTTATCTTTTAAATAATTTGGATCACCTGGCCAGTTTTCATTAGCTGGTATTGCTTGGCTTAAAGGAGCATTGTAAAACGGATTATTAGTTGTGCCGTCTGGAAGAAATTCTGAAACAACATCTTGCATAGAAGTTAAAGGCGTGCCCGCTGTAATAGATCCTATAGTTTCTGGATTAATATAATATAAATCAATTGGTTGATATGGATTATATTTAGCTACAGATATTTGATCTTCAGTTGTGTAATTTGAAAAATCAACATTTACGTTTATTTTTCTAGGTTGATTTCTATTATCAGTCCAAAAAAGTAAATTTTCAATAATATTTATACTATATATTGGGTTTACTGTAGAAAAATTTAAAAACGAGCCTTCAACTAATTTTATTAAATTTTTAGTTAATGTATTATAAGAATAAATAAAGTTTGATGCAGAAGAGTTGTATACTAATTTAGCAGAGCTATTATTAGTTAAAAATATGTATAAAGTAGACTGAGATTCTTCAGAATACACACCTATAGTTTTTAAACCAGTTAATCCAGTAATAGCATTAAAATCTACAAAAGGATTTGTTGTATCGCTAGTTGAAGCAACAACATTACCTACAGCATTTTCTAAAGCACCTACGTCTTCGCCTTCTGATTTACTTACTTGTATATTAAGACCGTCTCTATATTCACCTGGAGGCAATAGTCTTGAATCCAGGTCTTTATTCATTTTAGACTTAATGAAAGCATTTTTAACTTCCGCCATGTATTTTAGTATTTAATCCATTTAGATTTACCTCTAGCAATCTGAACAAACTCATTTAATTTTATATTTGATAATCGTATTTTAGCATTTCTAAGCTTAGCGCTTCTTTCACGTCTTAATCTTTGAACAACATATTCTGGTTGATTAATTCGCGATGCGATTATTGCATGACTTATATGGGCATACAAAGCTTCTTCAGCTAATTTAGGTATTTTCATATCAGCATCATAGCCTAAGCCATCTGATATATATTCTAAAACTATGATTCTTCCAGCTAAATCACTAGAAAAAGACATTTTACCTGTACGTTCATTTATAGTAAACCACCCATTTATTTGTGATGTTTCTGGTTGTAAACCATATCTTTGACCTAAATAATTATCTCCATACATTCCTGGATAACCTAAACCATCTGATAAAAGCATACCAGTTAAGTTACTTTGAGCATCATTTATTTCTTTTAAATTATTTTTAGCCCATCTTTCTTCTGTTAAAGAAGTTGTATCTATGTTTTCTTCTACATTATCTTGTATAGGTATTCCTTGTCTATCTTGACTAGGTGTTTCATAAGGGTTTGTAGTTAATGTTGTTGGGTATATTATATGTTTAACACCTTGATTATCAATCCAAGATACATTAACGTAATTAACATAATCTTGCGGAAGCACAACGCCTAAGTTAGGTGACACTGTAAGCTCTTGAGATCTAATGCTTTTTAATGTATCATAACTAAATTCTTGTAATCCGCGTTTAGCAAAAAACATAACATCAGTTTTTTTAGTACTTGGTATAAGTTTACCAGCACCAACATAACCTATCATAAAGTTAGTTATAACGTCTTCTAGCGTAGTATAAGCATATCCGCCATAATTATCTTCTACTGTATTACCAAAAGCATCTCTATTTCCATATTCACCACCAAATTCTGTAAGCAATTGAACAACAAACCATTCATTAGTTTGAGGAGCTACGCTCAATGTTATAACATTATCTATAACAGTATAAGCAGAAGTATATTCTACGAATGTACCAGGTAGACCTAATGGACTAACATATAATTTAAAATTATTTAAATTATATCCAGGGGTTGTAGGATCTGAATTACCAAATATTAAATCTGTGTTAAACGTAGTTGTTATAGTGGAATTAACTATAGGCGCTTCAAAGGTTTGAGAGCCTGAATAATATTGCGCGTTAGTTTCGGTTATTAAACCGTTATTAGGTTTAGCCATTTGTTAACTTTTTTTATTAGTTTCATCAGCTTGAACTAAAGCTGCAGCTGTTTGAACTACTTGAGGGTCTCTTATTATTATACCAGAATATAATAATATTTTAAGTATAACTTCTGATTGCTCTGATTCATGCAATTCAAAATTTGTAGAAGCATTTTCAGTAAATACATATTGCCCTAATCCTCCTGGAGTAAAACCCCATACTACATTTTTGGGTTTTCTAACATAATCGACAGAGACATTGGAGGCTATAGAAGTAGGTTTTATAAACAACTTATTATTTTCATAAAGATATATAGGATTTATTTCTGTTGGTTTTGTTAACCTTGATCTATCTACATAATAAAATTCACTTCTATCTAATCTTTGAATTTGATTAGTGTCTTTATATACAACAGTTCCTAACCTATAAAAATCAACTGTTTCTCCATACGCATCAACTGTTGGCAAACTAAAATAATTTAAAGCACCAGTGCTAACATAAGTTGGGTTTCCAAATGTTTTAAATATAGCTATTTTTTCATCAATATTTTCTTGACGATCCGCATAATCTGTATCTGCTTGAGGTATACGTAGTTGCTGATTTAAGTCATCAAAATATTTTTCAAATATTTCTAACTGAACTTGCGTTGCTACTTTGTTAAACTCCGTAGGCGTCATATACCCACGTTGCTCTTTATTAAGTATCATTAGTACAGTTTGATATACTGTATTTACATTTATAGCCATTAGTTATTTTTATTATAATAAAGGAGGCTTTACACCTCCCTTATTAATATTACATGTTATGAGAACTTTTTCTCTATAGATTGAAAGACTTGTATGCCTTCGTCTGTTTTAAAGAAAGATGCCATAGCTGAATATGGGTTTTCATCAAACGGAACTGTCATTAATTTACGTCCATTTGAAGCCCAAGTAAATGTTCTTTGGTCATCTGCTAGTTTAATTATATGAGCTTCCGTTGCTCTAATAGCAAAATTTCTTAATTGAACATTATCATCATTAGCTAGTTCTAAGAATAGTTTTGGATTGCTCTTAGCAAATAGTAACAAATCGCGTTTAAGTTCCTTAGAACTCATTTCTGATACCTTAGATCCTAACTCAACTCTTAATATAGCTTCAGCTTGGTCTATATCTATTCCTTGTGCTGCATTTAAAGCATCAATTTCTAATTCTAAATCAAATAAATCATCTTTAGCTATTTCAACTTGATCTAGCTCTGTGTATATTTTATTTTTTAAAGGATGATATAATGATAATATTTTTTGTAGTACTTGATTTCTTTTAGGTACAAACAAAGAACCGTTTTTAAATACAATATGGCCTAATGTTACTTCTCCGTTTTGTTCATCTTTGAAAGGTGAATTTTGATTAGTAGCATATCTTAGTTCACGTTGCTCATTTGTTTTTTCATCGTAATGTAACAGAGCGTGTCTTAATGAGTGCCTAGATGGTATTTTTAATGTTAATGGTTTTTGATTACCTGTTGTTAAATAAGTTCTATCTTTAATTTCCCAAGACGTGTCTTGGACTACTTGTTTTTTAGCCATAATATAATATAATTTAATAGTTAAAAGTAAGTATTACCCCTGAAAATACATCAGGGGTAAACCTACTAGAGTAATTACACTCCTTTGAATAATACAAAGTTGTTAGCAGCTTGTACTACTAAACATCTTTCAGATAGGAAGTTAACCTCCATTGCATCAAGACTAGAAGTAAAAGCACCTCCAGCTGATCCAGTCAACCAAGACTTCATACGACGATCTTCAGTTTGTGAAGCTCTGTATCGCACGTGTAAGAATGGACGACGAATGTTAGTTCCTAAAATTTGATCGTAAACTGTTGAAGTTCCAGCTGGTACTAAAACACCTTCAATTGAAGCTACACCAGTGATTGCACCACGAGTAGAAGCATCATTTAAGTATTTCCAGTCAGTCTTATAGAAATCATAAGATCCTCTACGGAAACCGCTAAACCCTAGGTTTAATGCCATTTCTTCTGAGTTTTCAAACAATCCATAAGCAGTACCACCTTGAGCACCAGTTGAAATAGTAGCTAGCATACCGTCAATTTCTAAAGAAGTTGCACGATTTAAGAATAGCATGTTTTCTTCGATAGCTCCTTGAGTATCTAGATTTTTTAAGATATTATCAAAGTCATCTAAGTTAGCTCCACTAAAAGCAACCTCAACGTTTCCTCTGTCAGCTACAGCTGCGAATAAACCTTGTGTACCTTTATAGCCGTCAGTTAAAGCCTGTGAACCAGCAGCTGCTAATTCTCCTTCAACTACACTCATTTCTAAGTAATCTTCAAAACGTAAACGAGTTTCAGATTCAGCTTTTAAATACCATAAGTATCCTGATGTTCCGTCTTCAGTAGCAACTTCTACCCAACCGATTTGAGACATGTCAGATCCGTTTATAGTATAGTTGTTACGAATAATAATAGGAGAATTGCTGTATTGAGTAAAAGTAGGATCAATACTAATGTTTTCTCCTTTTGTAGTAATTTCACCAGCAGCTCCACTCCAATTAGTTATTGAAGATCCTTTGCCAAATTCAGAACCATATACAAACATTTTTACTCCAGTAGCAGCTAAAGAACTTGTATCAGCAGCTGTGTAAGGTGCTACAACAACGTTTCCATTTACTGGATGTGAACCTGTAACTACAGCTTTTAATTCAGCCCCAAGAGCATCTAAAAGAACAACAGTTTGTCCTGGAGAAACAACGTTTTCAACTAATGTACCATCAAGAGCAGTACCTCCAACTGGAATACCAATAGTATTTGTTCCACTTGTGTTAGTACATGCATCATAGGCAATGTGTAAACGATTTTGTTCTGACCAGATAACTTGATCTGATGTCATTGGCATTTCAGCTCCTACCATACGTAAGAATCCAGATAAAGTTCTGTTTCCATAACGCTCTACTTCTTGTTCGTAGATTTCAGGTAAATACTGTTGTGCAAAGTCTTTTCCAGTTCCAGTGTTAAACTGCAAGTAGTTAGACTGTAATAATTGTTGTGATTGAGACGGTTTAATAGTCCCAAATGTAGGGGATAATGTTCCCATAATAATTTAGTTTTTAATTGTTAAATTTTCTTGTTTTAATTTTAAGCTTTGAAGAATCTAAACCACTAACTGCTTTTACTTTAAATCCATCAATAAATACATTGCCATCCTGTGTTTTACGAGGCTCTGTACTTATGTTTTTAGATTTAGCTAATTGACCTTTAATAGCGTCGGTTTTACCTTGCTCATAAAAGTGATTAGCTATTGTATCAGCATTTCGTGCAGCGTATAAAGCTTTATGATAACCTTTTGTATCTATGACTTCTCCTTTATCATTTAAGAACGTCTTAATGAAAGTGGATATATCTTTTTGGTTATCAGCAACCTTAACAGGATCTTTTATACCATACCTGAATTTCTTCTCTCCAACTTTAAAATCAAAACCTTTGAATTCATTGTTAAGAAGCTCATCTGTTTGGGCGTGGAACCTATTTTGGTTAACTTTACTGAGCTCTTGCTCTTCGTTATATCGGTTAAAAAAGTCCATAGCTTTTTGTTGCTCTTGATTAACTCCAGGTCTCAACTTGATCTCTGCATAGTATTTATCTTTAAGCGAATCCAAATAACCCTTGGCTTTTGCAACTTCTTCTTTATAAGCGAGTTTTTTCTTTTTAATATCTCGCGCTTCGTCTAATTCTTCATCAAAATTAAAAGAATCTTCAATTACAAATTGAATTTCTTCTGAATCTAAATGAGGTTTAGATTGTTTGTAATATTCTATTAACAAAGCTTTACCGTCTATGTTGCTGTAATCAGCATTTAATCTAGCATAATCTTCAACAGTTCCACCAGTCTCTTCCATAAAAGCTACTAGCTTTTCTACGTTTTCTGGTAACTCTTGTGTTTTTGCTTGCGGTAATACTTCTTTTTGTTCCTGTGAGGTGTCGGGACTTTCAGTGCCTCCAACCATTGTGACCTCTTCATTATTATTGTCTTCATCTTCTACTAGTTCTATAGGAGATTCTACTACTTCTTCTTCGGTGGCCCGTACTTCTTCAACCACTCCTTCGCTGTTGCCACTGTCTTTTGATTCTTCGACAACAACATTGCTATCATTTGTCTCTTGTGTTTGAACGGCATCTTCTTCTGGTTTTTTACTTAAATCTACTTTAGTTACTTCAGGTACTATATTTCCCTGGCCTTTGATTTTTGGAGTTTTAGTTTTTAATTTAAACTCTCCTTCTTGTTTTACTTCTTCTGACATAATATAATATAATAAAAATTAATAATCCCTTATCTTGGGGTAAATTGCTCTAAACTAAATCCATCTAAGTTATCATTACCTGATGATTCAAAGTTTTTAGGCAGTAGATCGTTTTGTCTTTGATCTATAAGCTCGCTTTGTTGTGTACCTTGTATTTTTACTCTTTTATCTTTTCTATCCTCTATTAAGGCTTCTTTTTCTCTTTGTGCCTGAGCACCTACTTGAGCTAATTGCAATTGATAATTAAATTCTTCAGCCATTAATTGTTTCTTAATTAAAGCTTCTTGTTCCATTCTTTGTATTTCAAACTGAGATTTAGCTTGTTGTATTTGAACTTCAGTTTGTGCTAACGCTTGCTGCTTTTGAACTTCTGCTACAGCTGCTTTTTCTGCTGCTTGTGCGTTTGCTTCTGCTTGAGCTTGTATATTAGCCATTTTTGCAGCTTGCTCTGCTTCAGCTCTTTTCTTTTGTCTAGATTTTAAAAGCTCATTAGCTAATTTAATATTTTGTATTTGTCTAATATCAATGGCGTCTGCTAAATCAATTGTTTTTGTTTGCAAAGCTATTTGAATACTTTTTTCTAATTGTGCTTTTTCTTCTTCTTCTGGTTCTAATTCTAAAAATATACCAAAGTCATGTATATGTAAATCATCTATTTCGGTTAATGTAGCTGTATTAAAGCTATTAATGCTACTAACCAAAGCTTGTTTTGTAATTGGGAATTGCAGCATGTCACTAACTCTTAAGCTAATATTTTCGCAAGTCTTTACTGTTAAGTACATTAATGATTGTAATATATGCCTTGTAGCTGTATTAGAATTTGCTGCTGCTAACTTTTGTAAACCAACTAAAGCATTTTTATCTGGTGCACTTCCGTCTCTAGCTTCATTTAATCCGGTTACATCACGTATCATTTGTAAATAATATTGATACGTTTGTATCATTGCTTGTATTTTAGATATACCTGAAGAGCTTTGTAGTTCTTGAATCGGCACTTTACCTCTATTAAGTTCGCCGTCTTGAGTGAGCGATCTACCAACTATTGTACCAGTTTGAAAATACATATTTAATGCTTCAGCTGGATTGTAGTTTGTTCCATTACCTAAATCTACTTCTGCTAAACCATCAACATCAACGTATACACCGTCTGGAACAACTCTAGCTAAAACTTGTTGTAGTTTTAAATGAGTTATTTGAATCATATCAGCAAAACCAGTTGTTCTACTAACTAAAGATTCAATGCGCCCTTGATACATTCTTGGAGCACTAATAGAGTAATTCATATTAACTCTTGTTATATCTCCGTTAGGTCGTGTCATATTTTCCGCAAGCTTCCATTCTAACATACGGTCACCCATACCTAATATCTTTGCACCAGTATATAAAACTTCAATAGATCTTGAAGCTCTTTCAAAATTATCGCTTTTTGGTGGATTAAAAGTATCAGGTTTTTCTAATGTTTTTTCTAAACCTTGTTCTGTTTGTTTTATTTTAAATACTTGATCTTGATATGTTTTGTATTCAAAAAACAACACTTGATGTTGTTCTGGATCAGATTGAACTTGCCAATCACTTCTAGCATAGTTTTGTCTACCAGGATATTTTTGTATTTCTTCTAACTCATTATCTGTTAAATAAGGAAATAATCTTTTTATTTCAGAAAGAGTTAAGCTTTTAATTTCACCTACATAATAAATATCTTCAAAATTAGGATCATCAGTTGCTGAATAAACTAAATTAGCTGGATCTACATAATCAACGGTAACACCTTCAGATAAATTAAAGCTAGTTTTACTAGCTGCTATTCCTAAAACGGTTAAATCGTAAGCTAATCTTTTTTTAGTTTCTTCGTATTTATTAAAATCAAGAACATTATTTATTAACTCTTCTTCAGCTATTTCTACACTTTGCTTATAATTAAGTTGCATGTATAAATCGAGTTCACCTGGATCATTTGGTAAGCTTTCTGGATCTGCTGAAGCATAAAAATTTTGACCTGTAAGTTTAGCCAACTCCTCTATATTATCTTTTTGCTGAATATCCCGTAATGCGTTAAAAGCAAAATCTGTTCTTTGTTGAGTTGCAAAAGGATCAGAAGCAAAAGATTTTATTTCATATCCTTTGTTTGTCATTCCGTTTACAACTATATCTACAAATTTAGATAAAACAGGCACAGGCTTCCAGTCTAAATTAAGATAAGATAAATCTCCGTTAGTAGATAATTCATCTTTATATTTTTGTATAGGTTGTTCACCTCTAGCATACAATCTTAATCTATTAAAATTCTGAAAATTATAAGAGAATCTATTTTGCCCACTATTGTTTCTAAACCATTCCTGCTCTATAGCATTCCCTACTTTTAAACCATACTCAAATGATTTCTTTTCTTCTTCAGGTACTACCTGGTCTGGAAAGATGCTATTGTTAGTAGTATAGATCATTTATTTATATTATTTTTGAATTCACTCCTGTATTATTATATTTTTTAAATCCTAAAGAAACTTTTGATATGGTTCTTTTTGCTACAGGTGTGTACCTGTGTTTATTACATGCCATAATAGCTAAGCCAGAACTTATAGAAGCATCGTGCTTTGTTCTGTTATTAATATTAAATTTAGCCCAATCTTCTAATGTTCTTTGAAAATAAGTGTCACCATATCCTTCTGTAAGTAAACCAACGTGGTTTTCTATATAATCTTCAATAGCTGCTGCGTGAGCTTGTTTTATATCTTCACTTGAATTAGGTATACCACCTATTTCTTTTTCTGTTACTGATAATTTATGCATTACTTTATCTGGTCTATTCATTGAATAGCCTCTGTAACCTCTTCTTTTTAAATAATATAAAAGTCTAGGCTTATTGTTTTCAGCCAGTATAGGCATTCCATAAAAAACTAAAGCCATTAAAACATCTTCAAAAAATATATCAGCTGTTTGAGGTCTTGATATATACTCTAAAAAAAATAAGTTAGGCGGCACATCTTCCATAGAAAACTTAGTTAACCCATGCAAAGCGCCTTTAGATCCTTTACCGTCAACTGTACCAGATATGTCATAACTATCACATCCAAAAGCTCCACAGTGTTCATTACCAGGATATTTTGTATTGTTTTTTATATTATATCTATTTTGTAAAGCAATTGGTGGAACCCAGCTAACTAAAAATCTTCCGTTTTTATTAGGAACAAATAATACTCTTGTATCTTTTATTCCATTTTCCCATTGAAAACTGCCTTGTGTAACCACATTAGTATTACGCAGGTCTTCATTATAATCAATTTGCTCGTATATTTTAGTTAAATTAAATAAAGACTCTTTAGCTTCGTCTCTAAATGCATGCTTCTCGGTTCTTGGAAATTGTCTATAATATTCATTTAAACCGTCTTGATCGTCTTTTAATCCTTCAACTTCATTTTCCCAATGTGATATAACGCCTATATCAATTTCGTCGCCGTCAATACCTTTGATTGGTTTTTTCGGAGTGTCGAATACAGGTAATCCATAAGAATCAATGTATCCTTCGTAATTCCACTCCATAGGCACAAACAAACTATATAATCCTGAGCTAGTCTGTCCGTTGCGGTTTCTTTTGTTAACGTCCGATGCTTCGTATAATTTCTTAAAGTTTTCTCCACCTTTATCTAATGCGTTTGAAGTAGAACCCATCATACATTTGCCGACGATTCTTCTACCTAATCTTAACGTTGTTTTCGTGACCCTCCAGTTGTTGAGGATGTTGTCCGGTCTCTCCCATTTACCCGATTCATCGTGGACGAGTAATTTGAGTTTCTCTCCGTCGTACGAGTTGTCTCCGGTATTCTTCCAGTCGATGGTCGTATCCAATCCCTCTTGTATATCTTGGTCTGTCTCTTTGATCGAGTTGCGCGTGAGACGTTTAGATGGGACTTTATACGATAATTCTGTTTTGGGACGTTCCATCCCGTCTTGTATCGGTTTAAAAAAGAATGGGTAGTTAATTGATATGGGTACAACCTTATCCGTGAACATCTTCTTAGCGTCAGCTCCCGACTTAGAGAGTATTCCAAACCTAGAATCTCTCGATATTGTTGCCTGGTTAACTGTGTCGGATGAAGCCATGAAACTAAACCCGGACCGTCTGTTCTTAAGATAACACATTCCGTAGGATCTACTATCAGATTTGCATGCTTCCCAAAATATGTAGAATAATCTATTTGATTCCCGAAAGTCTGCGTGCCCAACATCAATTTTGGTCCACTGCAAGTACATGTAATGAGAACCAGTAATGTAAGTAGGAATGCCTTTATTGTAATACCAAAAGCCTTCTTCACGTCTAACAAATTCTTTATTAATGTAATCATAATATTTTTCTTTAAACGATAAAGGTTTTTCATTCCATTCATAAACATTTTTTACTTTGTTTAATTCTTTAGGGTACTCTAAAACACTCCATCGCTGCTCTTCTTTTTTATCAGAACACTTATAAACATCTTCTGCTAAAGGCAAGGCTACTAATAGGTTCTGTATATTATATATTTCGCCTATTTTTCCAGTTTTACTAATAACTACAATATCATGCTCTTTATTGTAGCCATATTCCCATTTATTAAGCCTATTTAATCTTTTTATTACTTTAGGCTTTATGTGGTCTTCTACTATACTATATAAACTTTGCTCGTACATTATCTAGATCTTCCTTCAGCAAAACCTTTAAAAGTATCTGCTTTTTTATCTATAGGTTTATCATCTAATAAATCCTGTTCTTCTTTTATTCTAGCCAGTATTTCAAAAGCATCAAATATTGCTAATTTTTTAGTAGCGGCAGCATTTTTAAGTCTGTCAGCTGAGATATCATCTTCTGAGTCTACGATCTTTTCTTTAGCTACCTTTATAAGTTCCTCAACTGCTTTTTGCCCAGCCTGGATTATATTCAGTTTCGTTTCCTTTATTTTCATATTTAATTAAAATATCATTTGATTCCATACAATAAAGAAGTTCATTATCTACTACAAATTCAAACTCCCGATTACTTTTAAACACCACAGTGTCTCCTGTGCTTATTTTAAGCGCATTTAAGGAGCTATTGTCGTATTTTATTATACCAATATTATTTTTTAATTTAGACAGATTAGACTCGTCCTTATTAACAACTGGTTTTATAAAACAATAATCCAATACAGTATTCCATTTATTGTTTCTTTTAAACATATATATTTGGTCTACTGATGCAAAATACATATCATCTTTAAAATACTTACTGCTGTTTACAGACTTACCTTTTAAATTATAATATCTTCTAAACAAGTTATGGTGTACTAATACTGTATCTCCTATTTTTATATTTGTTCTTAAAGCTAAAGGCACTGAAACAACCACGGCTTCTCTATTGACAAACTTATGATTTGATATACTAGAATTAACAATAAGCTTTTTATCACCTATTGCTAATTCATTATTATATCTTTGCCCAATTGGCTTTATTATAAATTGTTGAATACTTCTCATTAATATTCTAAATCGTACTCTACAGAAATAGCCATATTTTTATTAAACTTTTTCCAAGGTAAAATTTCATTTTGCTTTTTAATATGTATATTATAAGAATCGTCTTCATCTTCAAATAATATAGCAGATATTATGTGACCCCCATAAACTTGTTGGCCTATAGCATAATGCATAGCTTCATTTTTATAATCAGAGCCTATACTTATTTTTCTTATAATATGGTCCACTTTTATTCTTTTTCAATATCAGTATAAGTACCGTCTTCAATATTTATATTAATAGCACCATAAATATCTTCAAGATCTTTTTTGTACTTTTCAATATCTTCTACTAATCCAGCATACTCATGAAGCAAGCTATGCTTTTGAGTTTCTAAAAACCCTAAGTTAGTTAAAGATTTATTTAAATCTTTTTGGTGATCTTTAATTACCGTTAATTGCTCTTCAGTAATTTTTTTTACTTTTTCTACTTTTTTCATTTGATTAAATTTAATTATTTTACTTTGTCTTTTATTTTCTCGTATGTTCTTAATCCACCAAGCCCGAGCATTCCTAGCAGTACTGTCATTAAATGTTCCATTTGTAATGGTGGTGGTGCATCTGTTGTTTTTGTTATCCAAATAAATAAATCACGTATAACAAAATTATAAGCTAACGCAACCCCACATATCCATCCTATAAACGGTCTCCAGCCAGCAACAAACAAAGTTCTATGCGAGGCTTCAACCATATTTATTTTAGTTTGTAGTTCTATTAATTTTTCGGGATCAAGCTCTTTGCCTTTAATAGCCTCTCTTATTTCCCAAGCTAAATTACCAGCTACAGATTTTCTGCCGCTACCTCCCTTTAATAGCCCTAATAAAACTTTCCACATTATTTTTTCTTATAAAAGTCTTTTTTTACTCCTGCAAAAAACTCTGTATCTAAACCGCTTTTTTGTGCTTGTTTTGTTATATCTTTAGCTTTATTGCTTTTTGCTGCTTTTATTTTATCTCTAATTGCTTTAGATTGTTTGGGTGTTGAATAGTTTATTACAGCCGCTTGTGTATGAGATAATGTACCTCCGCTAGCTTTATAATCTTTAAATTTTTCTTTTTCTTTAGGATCACTTATACTAATACCTTTGGCTTTTAATTTTCTTTCTGAACTAGATAGCTTATCTTCTTTTAATAAAGCACTACCTTTATCATCCACAGGCATGGTTGTTAATAAGTTTTTGGCGTGTTTTTTCATCCATGATTCACTCATAATATACTTTTTAGTTATGCGTTTTTATATGCTTCTGCTTCCCAAGGAAGATTTTTAGCACCTTCTTTCATTTGTGCTCTTGAGTATTTTTTTCCTTTCCAATAAACGTACTTATCATCATAATTAAGATCACCTCTTTTCATTTGATTTATATGAACCATTTCGTGATTTACAACGCTATCTATTTGTTTAGGGTCTTTAACATCTTTATTAATGATTATAGTGCCATTGTTATTAGCTTTACCTAATACACCATCTTCCATATCTACATGGTATATAGGGGTATTGTTATCTGCATAAGGAGCACCATTCATTTTAAAAGCCATACTTATTTTTTATAAGGAATCATTTTATTTAAAGCATCACGTCTTTGTTCACACCCACAAGGTATATTTAAACCTTGAGATACATTATCTACAATGGTTTTTATACCTGTTGCTTTAGTAAATTTTTCAACGCTATCTCCAAATCCTTTTGATTTCATTATTTTTTTGCCTTTCTTTTAGCTATTCTTCCTTCTATTCTTTTAGCTCTTTTTTCTAGTCTTATTGTTTTAGCTCTTTTTTCTTGAGCTTTTTTACCGCCTTGAGCTGCTGTTTCTTTTGAAGTTGTTTCTATTCTAGCGTTTTTAGCTTTAGCTTTTGTTTTTGCTAATCTAATTTCTTGCTTAGATTTACCAGCTTGTTTTGCAGTTGTTTTAGCAGATCTAATTCCAGCTTTACTTTTTGTTTTTGTATCTTTTATTTTTGAAGCTGCTTTTTCCATATCTTTAACAGTAGCACCTCCTTTTGCTTTGGGAGAAAAAAGATCTTTTGTACCCATGCCTGCGCTGCCAACAATTTCTGCTTTTTTGCGAGGCGTTGAAATACTTTTTGTACCTTTAGTTTCAGGAGTTGATTGTGATGGAGGCTTAATATTAGTTTTAGCTGGTTTATCATCAGTTACAAACCCTTTATCTCTTAATTGCTGTTCAGTAAAATATTTGCTTTTACCGCTTCCGCGTAAAGAATCTACAGGTTGGTTTTTAGAGCTAGAATCAACTATTCCTTTTTCTTTTTTCAATCTAGCCCGCTTGGTACTTATTAACTCAGCCCCATATTTGTCATAACCAGGTTTTCCAATATCACCTATAGCCAATATAGCTGATTTAGAATCTTTTTTCATATAATTACTTGATCCTTTTGCTGAGCTTAGCATTTTACCTTTTTCGATCAGTTGCTTTATGGGGTTTGTTTTTTTGTAGGGCATTTTAATATTTTTTTGAATCGTGTTTAATATCTCCGGCTAATTTTGATATATGCTTTTCGTCGGCTGTCATGTTTTTATCGCTATGTCCATGCTTAGCGTCATAATCAATATCTCTTTTTAAATAAGAAATGTGTGCAGCATCATCTCTTTCCGCAGCGTGCACGTTACCTTTTGTTATAGGTGTTTTTGAATGTCTTGCATTACCTGTGTAATGACCAAAGTGTCCTTGTTCCATAATGTGTTATTTTTATATTAAAATCTACTGCAGCACCATCTTTTTCTAGCTGCTTTTCCTCTTTCTCCATCCCAGCTTTTAGATCTACTACAAAAAGCTTTTTGTCTTTTATAAGCTTTTGTTCCAACTTTAACATCACATTTAGTTACAGCTGTTTTTAATTTACTTCCAGGATTTTGTTTTCTATATTTTCTAACTCCAGCAGCGGTCATACCAGCTCCTTCTTCAGCTGTTCTGTAATTCCTGCCTTTACCTTTAGTGGTTTTTGCAACTCTTAAAAAAGGCGATTGATTTTGCTCGTATCCCATGCTATAATTATTACTTCTTTTCCTTTAGTTTTACCCACTTAGCCACTGTGTACCCTATACTTATAAGTAACAGAATTACTTTTAATGTTACCTCTATATGCGTCATGCTTATTGCTAATGTTATTGCATTGGCTGCCAGTAGTTTAATATCTCCTGCTGCCATTTTATTTTCCTTTTGCTCGTTGAGTTATAGGTTGATCGCTGTAACTGCAAGGATATTTAGACACTTCCATGCCTGTAATACCAGAACTACTACCGTGTCCCATTGGAAAACCTTTTTTACTTAAAGGACCATTCCATACAGCACTTTCACCAACTTGACCATCAAGCTTTGGATTGTTTATTATCATTTCTCTTTTATCCATAATGTTTATTTATTTTATTTTATAATGCTTTTATTCTTTAGATTCAGTTTTTATCCCTTCATATATAGCAGTGTTACCACTTTTGTATACTTCACTTTCAGGTCCAAAAGCTTTTTCTTGCGCTGCACTCATAAACATAGGAGCATTACCTCCTAAAGACGCTTGTCTTGCGTTTATATCACCGTATATTTGCCCTGCAGTGTTTTGAACCGTTTCGCTAAACAATGGCCTAGCAGTACCTTTTTCGTTAGCCGGAATAGGTGGTTGCAATGTCATATCCGTGTTAGCTATTGCCGCAACCGCTGCGGGATTAATCATTTTTAAAGGATCTTTATAGTTCATAATTATCTATTTTTATCGTTGTTTACGTTTTTTATTGCAGTTATAAGAACTTTGTCTGTGTAGGTTTTACCAGACATTATACTGTTTCTAGAGCTGGTAGGTATATCTTCTTCACCTAGCATTATACGATACATTCTCATTATTAACTGTTTAGCTTTTAATGAAAGTTTATATATACTGTATCTTTGTGTTGTTCTATTATAATTTCTAAATACTACAACCCAACCGTCTTTAACAAATTTGTTCCATCTTCGATTATCCCAGCTATAAGAGTATGTACCTGTTTTAAAATCTTGTTTAGTAAACATTCCCATGCAATCAAAGTACATAAGTAACTCTAAATCAGCATCGTTTAAGTTATTATTTCTACAAGCCCATTTACGAATAATTCTATAGTGCTTTAATAGGTTTAACTCCCTAATGTCACTAGCTTCTAAACGCCTCATAAAACAACAACTATATCTTGAGTTTTAATTATAGTAAAATGTTGTTTATCTATTTCAATTATATGACCAGCATGTCGGTCATAATATATCTGATCACCTTTTTTTAAACCTTTTATATCCTCACTAACTGAATCAATAGTAGCTTTAGTATATCTTATATCTTCTCTGTCTTTTTTAACTAAAAGCAAACCACCTTTAGTTTTTTCAGAAGTTACTTTTTCTGGTGTTATAATTATATTATTACCTATTGCTTTCATCTAATCTTAAATTATTGATTACACAATCAGTTGATAATATAGTTGTAGCTACAGAAGCTGCGTTACGAAGTGCACTTTTAGTAACTAATAAAGGATCTATAATTCCTGACTTAATCATATTTACCATATTTCCTGTAACCACATTAAGACCCTTTCCTTTAGCTTTAGGCAAATCATACTCCAATATACCCGCATTACTTAAAATAGTCTTAAAAGGCGCCTTAATAGCTTCTAGTAAAGCTTCTTCCCCTTTAGACTTAGCGTTTATACTATTGGATGCATTTAATAGGGCAATTCCACCGCCGGAAACAATACCTTCTTTAATCGCAGCTTTGGTAGCACATATTGCATCTTCTACTCGATCTGTTTTTTCTTTTAATTCAATATCAGAATTTGCACCCACTTGAACAATCGCTATTTTAGCTGATAAGCGAGCTAATCTTTTTTCAAGGCGAATCAAGTTTCCAGGTGTTTGTGTTTCTGATAATTCTATTTTAATATCTTCTATAGCTTCTAATACTTGGTCAGAAAGTTCTTCTACTTGTATTATGGTATCTTTTTCGTTTGTAATAGATTTTAAACATTTACCTAAAAATTCAGGTTGTATTAAATCCATATCATCTCCTAAATCTTCGTTTACAACCGTAGCACCTGTTAGCATTGCTAAGTCATCTAAAACTTCTCTTTTGTTAATACCAAAAGTAGGAGCGTTAATTACATTAACTTTTATGTTACCTTTTGTTTTATTCATTGCTAATGTAGCTGCAACAGCAGGCTCCATATCTGCAATAATTAATAAAGGTATACTATTTTTTATAACATGCTCTAATATAGACTGTATTTGTCTAATATTTTCAATAGGTGATTCAACTAGTAATACAGACGCATTTTCTAACTCGGCTGTTTTGTTTACTTGATTTGTTATAAAATGTTGATTAGTAATACCTTTTTCATATTGTATACCGTCAACAATTTTTACTTTTGTTTCTGCTTCAGCAGATGGCTCCATCATCACAACTCCGGTTTCACCAACAGCTCTAAAAGCATCACCAATTATTTCACCTAACTTAGCGTCATTATTAGTTGATATAGTAGCTATTTGATCTATCATATCACCTTTAACGCTTGTACTTGTTTTTTCTAAATATGCCACTACTTTTTCGGTTGCTTTTTCAATACCGCTTTTTAAGTCTCTAGAACTTATGTTAGCTTGAACTTTCTGAGCTTCCTTTAGTATGGCATGAGCTAGAACTGTTGCGGTTGTTGTACCGTCACCAGCTTCTCTTACTGTTTTACGTGCTGCTTCTTTTAAAAGTGTAGCACCCATATTTTCAACTGGGTCTAACAGTACAATTGTATCTGCAACTGTTACACCATCTTTTGTTATTAATGGATTTCCTGATCCATCTTCTAGTAACACACATTTACCGCTAGCTCCTAATGTAGAGCTAACGGCTTTTGTGAGTTTGTTTATTCCTTCGAATACCTTATCTTGAGCTTCTTGCCCAAAATTAAGGTTTTTGACTATTAAGTCTGACATATTTAATTTAATTTAATTGAATTTATTGTTTTACTTGAAGGTTTTAACAACTTTTGGTCCATTGATAAACTCTACTTTTTTAAAGTAATGATCCACCGATTTATCGATAGCAGTTTCAGCGCCATCTACAGTTTCTCTACGAGTTACATCAATCCAGGTGTCCTTGTTGCTCAGGTCCTGGTATTCGGTTTGATAAAATCCATTTGGCAGTTGAACTATCCTCCAATTTGACTTGTCAGATAGGTGTTTCCAAAGCTTAATGGTTTCTTCGGTTACTTGTGGTTGACTACTCCACGAATGAGTCTGGTAATAAAGTGTCATATGGTTTTGGTTTATATGTTAGTATGGTTTATATTATTACTTGTTTTTTGTTAAATTTCCATGTTACACTAGTAAGTTGGATTTTCGTTATAAAGTGTTTGGATTTCTGACGTAGTTAAACCTCTATTAAAAATTCTTACTCCTGTAATCCAAACTTCATTTGAAACGTCTGCATCAGAAAAATGCATTAATCTAAATTCGTTTGCAGAGCCTAGGTAAGGTCCATAAGGTAAAGGTATTTTTGTTCCTGCATTTATAGATCCAAGTAATGAGTTATTTTTGTATGTATAAATATAATTATTAGATCTTTTTGTTACAACCATATGCTGCCAAGAACCTGTTGGTAAAGTGCTGAAGGTATCATAACTATAAGATGATCGATTAGGCTCGTATATATAAACCCACATAGTACTGTTGTTTTGTCTTTTTAAATTAACACATAACACGTTATTGTCATCATTATCATGAGCAACCACATAAACCCAAAAACTACAAGTCAGTACAGAACTTAAAGGAGTAATGCCATCTATTGCTATAGTAGGGTTATCCCCTGTATCAGTCATAGTTAACGATTTACCAAAACCACTTCTTCCTGGTGGTAAATCATTTCTAAATACAGGAATTGTGTTATCTATAAAATAATTTCCTCCACTATAACCATAACTTCTATATGTAATCCCGCTTTCAAGACTACTTAGAGTGCTGTTAGAAAAGTTAGAGGTAAATAAATTAGATCCATCTTGAAATATATCTCCGGAGTAGGGTTGAGCCTCATCTTTTATCATATTCCACTGAAATCCATCCCAGTATTCCACTTTTTCAGTAGTACTATTAAATATCATTTCGCCTACAGCTATTCCAGCTGAAGCAAATGAAAGATTCCCGGATCCTTCTGTAAACTGTATAACAGTATCGCTACCGTCTGTAGATTCTGTATAAACTAAACTTCCTGTTGTTTTTATAACTGAAGACGAACTTGTTGGGTATCTTAATATAACAATACCAGAACCTCCACTAGCTGTATCACCACCAAACCATGATGAGCCGGATCCTGATTGTGTTACTGAGCCAGAGCCACCACCCGACCCTGTATTAACTTGTCCATCTACAGCGTTAGAAGGGCTAGGGTTAGTAGAGTTGCCAGATGATACATATCTTCCACCAGCACCCCCACCACCGGTTCCTCCTGATGATACATTGGT
>Ga0206126_10001634_pt1 | contig 26408 bp, 20 predicted proteins | sample Helgoland_Spring_5_FD_148621 | JGI IMG/M metagenome (GOLD analysis project Ga0206126, IMG submission 148621) | Pelagic subsurface seawater microbial communities from Kabeltonne, Helgoland, North Sea - Helgoland_Spring_Bloom_20160412_1 | ecosystem: Environmental > Aquatic > Marine > Epipelagic ...
TAGGTTCCGGGTGTATCTAGACGTTATAGCGGAAAGAAAATATTTATTAGAATAAATGCTGATGATATTTCTATTGCCTTAGTCCCACCTAAAAAAATCAGTATACAGAATTGTATAGAAGCTATGATAGTGGGTATTAGTGTTGATGTTCAATCGCCCTACGCTTTAGTAAAAGCAAGATTTTCTGACTTAGAAATTACAGCCCGGATTACAAGGGCGGGGGTTAAGTCTCTAAAGCTTACTGAAGGTAAAACGGTATATATGCTGATAAAAAGCGTTAGTTTTGATAGTCACTTATAATAAAAATCTATTTCTTTAATGGATTTGACAAAATCAAATTTGGTTTATACCAATATAAGAAAAGTGCGGGAAAAATATGAACATTAAGCAGCTGTTACAAAGTACTATCATTACTGTGGGTGGGCTAGCAATAGCTTCCTGCGGTGGAGGCGGCGGTGGAACTGGAAGCACAGTAACTCCACCAGCCCCGCCACCACCTGATACTCAAGCCCCCTCATTAGAATTTAGCCCGAGTACTTTGACTGTAGTTTCAACGGGTACTGGTTCATCTACTTTAACAGCTACTGACAATGTCGGGATCACAACAGGCCCTGACGTTTCTTGTACAAATGGAGGTGACTTTTCCAATGGTGTATTTACTGCCCCAGCAACAAGTGAGACTTTAACTTCTGAGTGTACGGCAACAGCTAGTGATGCCGCTGGCAATGAAGGGTCTGCTACTTTAACAGTGACTGTTGAACCCGATACCACTGCACCTGTTGTTAGCTTCAGCGTTGCAAGTATAACTGTAAATTCCGGTCAGACATCAGCAGTAAGTCTTACAGCTACTGATGATGCCGCAGTGACGTCTTTAACGACAACATGCACTAACGGGGGCTCTTTTTCAGATGGTGTATTCACTGCGCCTACTGTAACCATTGCAACTAATCTTGTATGTACCGCTACTGCCACTGACGCTGCTGGAAATAGTGCTAATGCGACATTGAGTGTTACTGTTGAGTCTTTACCCGATGATGTGAAAATCACTGGGAAGATAACATACGATCTTGTACCTTTAAATACATCAACTAATGGATTAAATTACGGCGCTACAGTGCAAACAGCGGCGCCGGGATTAACAGTAGAAGCTCGTGATGCTACCGGTAATATTCTAGACTCGGATGTTACCGATTCCACTGGTGATTATTTACTAACCGTGCTGCCAAATACAGATGTACAAATTGTTGCCAAAGCAGAAATATTGCAAGCAGCAAGTGCGGGTAGTGCAAGTTGGGATGTAAAGGTTGTAGATAATACAAATTCTGGTGCCATTTATGAGTTAACGGGAAGCTTATCTACCTCAGGGGGAGGAGATTCCACCCGTAATTTAAATGCCGAATCTGGGTGGGGAGGTAGTTCATATACTTCAACAAGGGCCTCTGCTCCATTTGCAATGCTTGCTCCAACTTATGTTGCCATTCAAAAAATGATTGCGGGTGATCCAGATGCCGCGTTCCCAGTAATGAAATTTAATTGGAGCGTAAATAACCGCGCTGTTAGCGGTAATGATTCCACGGGTGATATAGGGACTTCGTCTTACAAAGGAAATGGTAACGTTTATATTCTAGGTGATGCTGACTCTGATACAGATGAGTTTGATGATCACGTAGTAGTTCACGAGTGGGGGCATTATTTCGAGGACCAAATGTCCCGTTCAGATTCTATAGGCGGTCCGCACAGCGGGGGGCAAAAACTCGATATGCGTGTTGCTATGGGGGAAGGTTTTGGTAATGCTCTTTCAGGCATGGTAACAGATGACCCTTTTTATCGTGATAGTAACGGCTCTGGTCAGTCGCAGGGTTTTTCAATAAATGTAGAAAGCAATGATAGTACAGGTTGGTATGATGAGCGGACCACAGCTGGTGTGCTGTATGATCTTTATGATAGTGACAGCGATGGTGATGATACTTTGTCCTTTGGGATGGGACCTATATATTCAGCTTTTACAGCTACTAGCTATTCCAATCACCCAGCGTTTAGCTCTATATTTTCATATTTAGCAGAATTAAAATCGCAGCAAACGTCTGATGCAACAGCAATTGAAACATTTGCTACCGCGCGTGGTATCAATTCAACAGAAAATTACGGCGCGGGCGAAACAAATAATGGCGGGCTGGCGTCCAATCTTCCTATTCATAAGTCAGTGGATGTAAACGGTGCAGCCGTTGAAATTTGTTCCGTTGATGATAATGGTGATTACAATAAACTCGGAAACCGTGCATTTTTAAAGTTTACAGCTACAGCTGCAAGTCACACATTAACAATGACAAAGACCTCTGGTCCAGACGGCAGGGACCCTGACTTTATTGTTTATAAAAATGGCGTTCGGGTTCAGGTGTCACAAGAAGCCGGTGATACTTCAGAAACCCTCACGGCTACTCTATCGGCAGGAGATCATGTAATTGATGCGTATGATTACCCTAATGTTGGGGATCAGGGAACTTCTGGTGATTCTTGCTATAACTTTACGATAACACGATAGGTGGGTGAAAAATGAATATTGCTAAAATAACTTTTAAGTCACTGTTGTCCATATCCACCTTAGGGTTTGCATATGCATCAGCCTACGCAAGTGATAGTTCAAAAGACTTGAACAGTACCTATCAAAAGCCAGGAGCAGATATAAGACATATTCATAATTTGAAATCTCAGCTATCTCGAGGCGGGATGGAAACTTTTACTTTAACTCTCAACGAGGGTTACGGGGAAGGTGCGCTTGAGATATCTCTTGGAACTAATGAAAACCTTGAGATATTTTCAACATCTAACCAAGCAAGTTTTGATATGTCAAAAGGAAAAACGCACACAATGGACATATCATTTAGAGCAAAAACAAACGGACGACATTTTATCAATGTATTTGCAAGAGCCGTGAATCCATCAGGGCAGTTCCAAACGAGAGTGTTTTCAATTCCCGTTCAAGTCGGGGCTAAAGTCCCTGAAAAGCCTCACCCAGGCTTAAAAACCTTACAGGACGGCACTAAAGTTATAGAGATGAAGGCCACAGAAGAAGTTATCTTCGATTAAGCATAGCTCCCAAATTTAATTTCTATTCTGCAGCTTCGCTTTCGAGTGGAACACTCAAGCGCGTTAGCATTTCTTTAGGAATAACTTGCCAGAATTTTCCGCGTTCAAGTTCCCATTCTGCCAATAAACTTTTAGAAAAATTTGATCCAGTTTGAGCTGCATGTTTGCCTATGAGTGTTTTGCATTCATCTTCATAATGTTCATTGCTTAACCTTTGCCATACTACGCTGTCAGGATTAACTGCTTTTTCGAAGTTATCTTCTTCGTCATAAACATAAGCCATCCCGCCCGTCATGCCTGCACCAAAATTATCACCCACTTTTCCGAGAATAACTGCTATCCCGCCGGTCATATACTCACAACCATTTGTCCCGCAGCCCTCGACTACAGCAACGGCTCCAGAATTTCTCACAGCAAACCTCTCACCTGCACGCCCCGCTGCCATAAGTGTTCCTTTGGTGGCGCCATATAAACAGGTATTACCAATTATGGCGCTCTCATGGTGATTTATAGGAGTACTACCTTGAGGCGAAACAATGATTTCGGCTCCTGACAATCCTTTTCCTACATAATCATTAGCATCGCCATCAACTATTAGCTTTAGGCCTTTCATTCCGAAAGCTCCAAGCGATTGCCCCGCAGAGCCCCGCAAACGAACAGTTAATTGTTCGTCTTTTAGTCCCTCTGCTCCAAAAGTTTTGTAAATATGTGAGCTGGTTCTAGTGCCCACTGCCCGCTGAGTGTTTTCTACAGTGTATGTAAGGTAAGTTTTCTCTCCGTTTAGGAAGAGTTGTCCAGCATCCGCTATAATGTTGATGTCTAGTGAGTCTGGAACTTCTACTCTTTGACTACGGGTATCTAAAACCTTTGAGTTATCTACTCTTGCTAGAATAGGGTTAAGATCAAGGTCATCAAGATTTTCTGCTCCTCGTGAAACTTGCGCCAGTAAGTCTGTCCGGCCTATAATTTCATCAATTCTTTCTACTCCAAGTTCTGCAAGTATTTCTCTAACCTCTTCAGCTATGAAAGTCATTAAACTGATAACTTTTTCAGGCGTTCCTGTGAATTTTTCTCGAAGCCGCGGATCTTGAACACAAACACCTACGGGGCATGTATTTGAATGGCACTGGCGCACCATTATGCATCCCATTGCGACCAGGCTCAATGTACCAATGCCATACTCTTCTGCTCCTAACATAGCTGCAATAACTATGTCCCGACCCGTTTTTAATCCGCCATCAGTCCTTAGGGTAACTGAGTCACGTAGATTGTTGAGTGAAAGAACTTGATGTGCTTCTGAAAGCCCTAGCTCCCAAGGTATCCCTGCATACTTCAGGGAGGTATTTGGCGAGGCTCCTGTACCGCCGTTATGCCCTGCAATTAATATTGTGTCAGCTTTGGCTTTTGCTACACCCGCAGCGATTGTTCCCACTCCCGAGGATGCAACTAATTTTACGGCAACCCTTGCAACTGGATTAATTTGCTTAAGATCATATATTAATTGTGCAAGATCCTCGATTGAGTATATGTCGTGATGAGGGGGCGGTGATATTAAGGTAACGCCTGGCGTAGCATTTCTGAATTTAGCAATCATTTCAGTAACTTTAAAGCCAGGAAGTTGACCACCTTCTCCAGGTTTTGCTCCTTGAGCAACTTTAATCTCAATTTCACGGCATTGATTTAAATATTCGGCATTTACACCAAATCGGCCGGAAGCAATTTGTTTGACGGCTGAATTAGGGTTGTCGCCATTTGGTAGTGGTACATACCTAGAACGGTCTTCGCCACCTTCGCCTGATACAGATTTTGCTCCAATTCTATTCATGGCTATATTAAGAGTGCCATGTGCTTCAGGTGACAATGCACCGAGGGACATGCCCGGCGTGCAGAAGCGCCTTCGGATTTCATTAATACTCTGCACTCTTTTAATGGGAAGAGGTTTTTTATTAGGACGAAAGTCTAGTAAATCTCGTATTTGAATTGGATTTTGATTGTTTACTATGTTTGAGTATTTTTTATAGAGTTCATAATTATCTGATCCAACTGCCTCTTGGAGCATATGTATCATTTCGGCTTTATATGCATGCCGCTCACCTTTTGCTCTTACTCTGTAGAGGCCCCCAACGGGTAAATAAATTACCGAAGGTTCATAAGCTTTTTCATGCGCCTCAACAGCTTTAACTTCTAGGCCAGCGAGGCCAATCCCAGAAATTCTCGACATCATACCAGGAAAATTTTCTCCCACCAAAGCCCGTGATAAACCCATTGCTTCAAAATTATTACCGCCCCGGTATGAGGAAATAACGGATATTCCCATTTTAGAGATAATCTTTAATAGACCACCTTCTATTGCTTTTTTATACTGCGTTATAGCTTGATCAGGCGTGCAAGACTGTAGACCACGTGTAGCTCGATCAGCCAGGCTGTCTTGAGACATGTAGGCATTAACTGCAGTGGCACCCGCGCCAATTAAAACTGCGAAATAGTGTGTATCTAAGCACTCTGCAGACTTAACAATTATTGAGCAAGATGAGCGTAGCCCTTTGCTGACAAGATGTGTTTGAACCGCGCCTGTACAAAGAATAATTGGGGCTGAAATTTTATTTACATCTGTGAATTCATCCGACAATATAATATTTTCTATGCCTTGGCGGACTGCATTTTCGGCTTCTTCTTTTATTCGCGCTAAGGTTAATTTCAAGGATGTACCGCTGGGTTCAGAGCCAATATCCTTAATTGGGAATGTGCAATCAATTGTGCATACTTTTTTAGGCCCCACCAGAACTTTAAATTTCTCAAGCATGCCTGAAGTCATTACCGGACTATCTAAAACTAACATCTCATTTGTTTGAGAGCTATCTTCTGCGAGAATGTTTCTAAGATTTTTGAATCTGGTTTTAAGCCCCATAACACGGGTTTCTCTTAAAGGGTCAATGGGTGGATTGGTTACCTGACTAAAATTTTGCCTGAAAAAGTGTGATAAAGGTCTATAGATATCAGATAGAACAGCTAGAGGAGTGTCATCGCCCATTGACCCTATGGTTTCCTTACCTGTTTCAGCCATTGGGCCTAGTATGAGTTCAAGGTCCTCCTGTGTTTGACCACATGACATCTGTCTTCTTGTTAGGTTCTCGCCCTTCAGTAAGGGAGCGGGCTCATTTCCTGAAAGCTTCTCATCAAGATTAACGACTTTCTTTAACCATTTCTTGTAGGGTCTTTTTTCGGCTAGTTCATTTATAATGTCAGTAGACCTGTAGAATTTACCTTCTTCAAGGTCCACTGCGATCATGCGCCCAGGCTTCAGGGCCCCCTTTTGCACAATATCAGATTCATTCATTGGGCACATTCCTGTTTCTGACCCAACAGCTAGGATGCCTTCTGATGAGATAGAGTAACGAAGTGGACGTAATCCATTTCTATCAAGACCGGCCATAACCCATCTCCCATCATATGCCGCTAATGCAGCAGGTCCGTCCCATGGCTCCATTACTCCATTGCAATATTCATAAAGCGCTCTCCAACTGTCCGGCATTAAATCCCCTCTTTTGGAGTAAGCTTCTGGTATAAGTAGTGTTTTTGCCATTGGCGCTGTTCGGCCAGCCCTTACAAGTAACTCAAAAACCGAGTCTAAAGCTGCTGAATCTGAACTCCCTTTTTGGATCACTGGCTTAACATCATCCGCCCGCTCGCCGAAGGCCGCGCTCGCCATTTTTATTTCATGACTTTTCATGTGATTAGAGTTTGCTTTCAGTGTGTTAATCTCACCATTGTGAGCGAGCATTCTGAAAGGCTGAGCCAGCCACCATTGCGGAAACGTATTAGTAGAATATCGCTGATGATATATTGCTGCTCGTGAAACAAATCTTTCGTCTTTGAGGTCGGGGTAGAAATTGTCTATGTCTTCGGCTAAAAACATTCCCTTATAAATGATTGTTTGCACTGACAATGAACACGCATAAAAGCTTGGAATAGCAGCTTCGATTGCTCTTTTTTCTATTCGCCTTCTTACAATATAAAGTTCTCTTTCGAGTTTGTTGCCTTTTCGCCCTTTGGGGTCTCGAAACATTACTTGTTCAATTGCGGGTCTTGTAGCTTTAGCTTTTTCACCAATTACGGAGATGTCTATTGGCACCTGTCGCCAGCCATATATATAAAAGCCCTCTTTTAGGAGTTCTGTCTCGACTATAGTTCTTGCTGTTTCTTGGCTGTTAAAGTCTGTTCTTGGAAGAAAAAACATTCCTACAGCAATTTTAGCCGCCGTGGGTTTATGCCCGGTTCCTTCAACTTGGGCCCTGAAGAAATTTTGAGGAATATCTAAGCGTATGCCTGCACCGTCACCCGTTTTACCATCAGCATCTACAGCGCCTCTGTGCCAAACATTTTTGAGGGCCTGTATAGACATTTCAACTACATCCCTGCGTGGTGCCCCATCAATTGACGCAACGAGGCCAACCCCGCAGTTGGCATGTTCATGCTCAGGTGAGTAAGAGTGCGATGCAATCAACTTATCTCTGTTAGTTGTATATTTCTCAAGCCAATTAGTCATATTTTACTCTGCTGCAATTTTTTCATCATTAATCATTTGAAATTTTAGGTTTTTATGAATGTGCTCCGCAGCATCTCTACCTTCACGGATAGCCCATACAACCAAACTTGCCCCTCTGGTTATGTCTCCTGCTGCAAATACATTAGGTAAATTTGTTTCAAAAGTGACAGGATTAACTTTTAAAGTACCCCAACGCGTAACAGCGATTTCGTCTACTAGGCCCTTCATGCTCTCTGGATTAAACCCAAGGGCCTTTATAACTAAGTCGGCAGGAACATCAAAACTCGAGTCTTTTATGGCCTCTACGCTGTTTCTTCCAGATTGATCTTTTTGACCAATTCTCATATTATTTGCTAGGACTGAAGAAACTTTACCTTTGCTGTCATATATAGCTTTTGGATTTGCGAGGTATCTGAAATCCACACCCTCTTCTTTTGCGTTGGCTGTTTCTCTTCTTGACCCAGGCATGTTAGTTTGATCCCGTCTATACAAACAGGTTACTGATTTCGCACCCTGCCTAACCGCGGTCCGCACGCAGTCCATAGCTGTGTCACCCCCTCCTATAACAACAACATTTTTTCCTTCGGCTGTTTCTGATTTTATTTTATCCCCAAGTCCCCGTTTGTTTGAGTTTATTAAGAATGGCAGCGCCGGTGTAACTCCTTCAGCATTCGCACCAGGACATTGGAGGTCTCTGGCTTTGTAAACTCCAGTAGCTATCAAGACGGCTTGATGCTTTTCCCTTAATTTATCAAATGTTATGTCAGCCCCTACATCACAGTTTAAAACAAAATTTATCCCGCTATCTTCAAGTCTTTTCGTACGCCTTTGTACGATTTTTTTATCTAACTTGAAGTTTGGAATACCATATATTAGTAAGCCTCCCGCTCTATCATGTCGGTCATAGACAGTAACTTGCCACCCTTTATTTCGAAGCTCCTCGGCGGCAGCTAGGCCAGCTGGTCCCGCGCCAATTATGCCCACTGAAAGAGCATATTCCTTTTGTGGAATTATAGGTTTAACCCAGCCCTCCTTCCAAGCTGTATCTGATAAATAGCGTTCAATGGAGCCAATTGTGACGGTTCCATGACCCGATTGTTCTATAACACATGAACCCTCACAAAGCCTATCCTGAGGGCAGATACGGCCACATATTTCCGGCATATTGTTAGTAGCCGCAGATGCAGCATAGGCTTCTTCAATGCGCCCTTCAGCTGTTAATTTTAGCCAATCAGGGATGTTGTTCTCGAGGGGACAATGGTTTTGACAAAAAGGAACCCCGCACTGAGAACATCGCGATGCCTGTTCTTTGGCTTTGCGATCTATATAATCGCCATAAATCTCTAAGAAGTCTTCTTTTCTTTCAGTTGACAGCCTTTTTTGCGGCATGTCTCTTTCTGTATTTACAAATTGCAACATTTTTTGCGACATACTTTATTCCATGTATTTCATTAAGGACTGTACCAAAGGACACTATATACCCGGCAACACATTTTCGTGAGTCTAAAGTCCTAAATGCGACAATTTGTCAAAAAAGGACAAAAAAATAAAATTTTTTTACTATAAATTATTGATTAAATACAGTTTTTTTTATTTAAACAAACATACATATTTTTTATTTTTATAAATAATTTTAAAAATATTGATAAAGTGACTTTTAAATATTTTCCTGTTTAATTCTTTAAAAATAAATAAAACGGTAACCTTACAGGTTTAGTTGTTAATTATGTCGTTATTACAAATTATTATTTTAGCCTTAATTCAGGGCTTAACTGAGTTTCTTCCGGTTTCTAGCTCTGCACATTTAGTCGTGGCTCCAGAATTGTTAGGGTGGGAGAGGGATCAGGGCCCTATATTTGATTTAATGGCTCATTTTGGAACTTTATTTGCTGTAATGATCTACTTTCATAAGGATCTAAAAAAAGCCGTTCTTGGGACTCGGGATTTATGCAGACTTAAACTAAATAAAGGTTCAGCGTTAGCTTTGAATCTGATAATTTCATCTCTGCCTGTTTTGCTGTTTGGGTACCAATTAAATAAATACGGTTTTGATGCTATTTTACGGTTCGTTCCTATCATAGCATTCACTACGATTACTTTTGGAATACTACTTTGGCTTGCTGACGTGCTATATGAAGAAACCAAAACCACAGAAGACCTAACCTGGAAAAATGCCATCTTATTGGGATTATCTCAGACCCTTGCTTTAATACCAGGTACATCTCGCTCGGGAATAACGATGACAGCAGGACGTTTTATGAAGATGAGTCGTGTCGAGTGCGCTCGCTTTTCTATGTTGATGAGCTTACCGGTTATTGGAGCTGGGGGTATTTTTTCTTTTTTGACTCTTTTGAATGATACAAGCGCAATGAACGAAAACTTATTTGACGGGCTTTTATTGGCTGCCCTATCTTTTTTAGCAGCTTATAGTTGCATAGCGCTCTTTATGAGGGTTGTTACTAAGATAGGGTTTTTGCCCTTTATGATTTATCGTATTATTTTAGGCTGCTTATTGCTAATGTGGTACTTCATATAAAAAGACCTCACGAATTTTGTTCACAAGGGCTTCAGAATATTGATATATTAAACTTAGTTTTTAGTAACCAGCTTTGTTTAATTCTTCTTCAAGCTCAGGAAGCGCTTTGAAAAGATCTGCTACTAGGCCGTAGTCAGCAACTTGAAAAATAGGCGCATCTTCGTCCTTATTTACCGCTGCAATAACTTTTGAGTCTTTCATGCCTGCGAGATGCTGAATGGCGCCAGAAATTCCAACTGCTATGTAAAGATCGGGCGCTACTGCTTTGCCAGTTTGGCCAACTTGCCAATCGTTAGGTACAAACCCTGCATCAACAGCAGCACGTGAGGCTCCCATAGCCGCCCCTAATTTGTCTGCTATGCCTTCTAATAGTTTGAAGTTTTCTCCAGACCCCATGCCTCGTCCTCCAGAGATAACAATCTTGGCTGCTGTAAGTTCAGGCCTATCTGATTTGGACAACTCTTCGCCTAAATATTCGGATTTAAAAGCCTCTTGCGGACCATCTAATTTTTCTATTGATGCACTTCCTGCCTCTGCAGCTGGAGCAAAAGCTGTTGTCCTTACAGTTACTACTTTTTTAGTATCGCTTGATTGAACAGTCGCCATTGCATTGCCTGCATATATGGGTCTGATAAAGGTATCGTGTGAAATCACTCCAGTAATAGAAGAAACCTGCTGAACATCAAGCTTTGCTGCTATGCGCGGCATGTAATTTTTGTGAGTTGTAGTGTCTGCAGCTAAAATGGCATCATAATCACTCATCAGAGGAACAATAATATTTTCCATGCTCTCTGCTAATTGTCGGGTTAAAGTTTCGTGGTCACAAGATACCACTTTTCTAACACCTGATATTTTTGAAGCTGATGTTACTACGTTGCCAGCTTCTTTACCTGCCACGAGGATATCGACTGTATCCCCCATTGCTAACGCCGCCGTAACAGTTTTATGTGTAGCGTCTTTAAGTTCTATATTATTATGTTCTGCAACTACAAGAATAGCCATTAGATAACTCCTGCTTCATTTTTTAACTTGTCAACCAGTTGGGCTGTATCCTCGACCTTAATACCTGACTTTCTGGCTTCCGGCTCTGTCACTTTTATTGTTTTTAGCCGAGGCGCTGTATCTACACCCAGATCACTAGGGGTTTTTGCATCAATAGGCTTCTTTTTAGCTTTCATGATGTTTGGCAAGGATGCGTAGCGCGGCTCATTTAACCTCAGGTCGGTTGTGATAACAGCAGGAGTTTGGAGTTTAACTGTTTGTAAGCCCCCGTCTACTTCTTTAACAACTGTGAGTTCAGATCCAGACTGCTCCATTGAATTTGCAGCAGAGGCAATAGGCCAATTCATAAGAGCAGCCAGCATTCCGCCTGTTGCTCCATAGTCATTATCGATAGCTTGCTTGCCAAGTATAACTAGATCTGGACTTTCATCCTTGCAAATACTTTGCAATATTTTAGCAATCGCTAATGGTTCTAAATCTTCGTCAGTTTGTACATGAATGCCTCGGTCAATTCCCATTGCTAAGCCTGTGCGAATAGTCTCTTGAGCTTTCGCAGGTCCGATTGAAACAACAACGGTTTCAGAGGCTGTGCCAGACTCTTTTAATTTAACTGCTTGCTCAATAGAAATCTCATCGAACGGATTCATTGACATTTTAACATTAGCTAAATCCACACCAGATTGATCGGACTTGACCCGTGCTTTTACATTGTAGTCTAGTACTCTTTTGACTGGAACTATAACCTTCATGGATGTCTCCTTATTTAGCTAGCGCTTTAAACCTATATTTTCAGACTGCATATGCGATAGATGACCGCAGAAAACAAGTATGGGCCAGAAGAAATGTGTAGTTTAATAATGCCAAGTTTCTTATTAATTAAATTTAACTTACTAGCAATGTCAAATTGTTTGATAACTTCTTCAGATTTGTTACAAGGTTGCGAGTATTAACTTGGAGTTTGTGGGCCTATGCTGAAATTTAAAAGCGCGGTAACTAATTCTTTTATTTGTTCTTTTGTGCTAATATCTTGCGGTGGAAATTCTTCCTATACTTTTAATCCTTTTCCTGAAAACAATATCCAACCGCCCGCCAACAACCCTGTGCTTTTGAGCGATATAAGTTATGGGAAAACAGATAGAAATAAATTGGATATTTACCAACCAGGATCGGTATGCGAAGAAAACCGGCCTACAGTTTTTTATATTCACGGGGGCGCGTTTGTGGGGGGTGATAAAAAATCATCCTCTATAACTAACTATTCCAATAAAATTAAAGAGAAGTCATGGAACTTTGTATCTATTAATTATCGCCTGGTTAGGCACAACCCGGTCCTATCACCGACATTTCAAGCAGCGTTTGATGGATTAGTAGAAAATAATAATATTCAATCCATCGACCTAGCAGTCGCTAATGCAGCTATTGCCGCATTGGAAGATACAACAGATGCATTGAACTTTCTGAATGATAATGCAGATGAATATTGTATTGATATGTCTCGGTTAGGTTTTTGGGGTGTTTCTGCAGGAGCCTACACGGTATTGGGCGCAGGTTACAGTCTTGATAATTTTGGAGTTGATATTCCTCAACCTGACGTAATTGTGAATTTCTACGGGGACTTATTTCAAGATAGTCATCTAGATTTTATGGAGGCCCCCTTTATCACCATTCACGGTGATAATGACCCAACAGTTGATTATCAACATGCGCTAGACCTTGCGGCCCAAGCTGACTTAGTAAGCGTACCTTACACTTTTATAACTATTGCAAATGGCGGACATGGAGGGTTCGATTTGGAAGCAGATGTAATGCCCAATGACACTTCTATTATGGATACAATTTTGAGTTTTTTAGAAGCCCATTTAATCGGCGGCACTGCTGATTATGATACTGTAACTGTGTCATTCTAACTTCTATCGGCGGCCATTACGAGCTTTCTGTAATCTTTAAGATCACCATCATAGCGTTTCGCCCGCCCATTATTCACGAGCCATAATCTATCAGCTGTTGCCTCTGCCAGATAAACATCATGTGTAATAAGTAGTACGGCTCCAGGGAAATCATTGAGAGCATATATTAAGGCCTCGCGGCTATCTATATCAAGATGTGAGGTTGGTTCGTCTAAGATAAGAACATGCGGCTTTTCAATTGACATAAGACCCAAGAGTAGCCGTACTTTTTCACCCCCAGACAGTTTTTCAACATTAGTTCCCACCTTTTCGTAAGCAAAACCCATGGAAGCAGCCATTGCCCTTATTTTGGATTCAGGAGTGTCTTTGGGTAATGCTCTCATAACGTGATTTAGCACACTATCACCTTCGGAAAGTTCATCGAGCTGGTCCTGTGAAAAATAACCAATTCTAATGGCTTTAGGAGCTTTTCGAGTTCCAGTCATCAAAGGCAGTCTTTGTGCTATAGATTTTACCAAAGTTGTTTTTCCTTGACCATTTGCGCCTATAATCGCGATGCGATCATCAGGGTCTAGACGTAAATTTACACCTTTTAGAATTGTTGCATTTTCACCATAACCTAGCTCTGCATTTTCTAGCTCAAGCATGGGTGGGGCTAATTTTTCTTTTGGGCCATCAAAACGAAAGGGAGTCGTTCTTTCTGCAAGCGGAATAGTTATTTCTTGCATTTTTTCCAGCATCTTTACTCTAGATTGTGCTTGTCGTGCTTTTGAGGCTTTCGCTTTAAATCTATCAACAAATGCTTGTAAGTGTGCTCTATCCGCATCTTGTTTAGCCTTTTGCGACTCTAGCTGAGCATTTTTAATGGCTTGCATTTTCATCCAATCGTCATACCCGCCAGATGTAACAGTAAGTTTTTGGTGCTCAAGTGCGAGAGTGTGTGTGACACATCGATTTAACATTTGTCTATCATGCGATACCATTATCACTGTGTGAGGATATTTCTTTAAATAGCCTTCTAACCAAACAGCTCCTTCTAGATCGAGATAGTTAGTGGGTTCATCTAATAATAAAACATCAGGTTCAGCGACTAAGACGCCTGCTATTGCTGCGCGCATTCTCCAACCGCCTGAAAATTCTTTTGTTGCTCTGTTAAAATCATTATCAGAAAACCCAAGGCCATTAAGTACTTTGGCTGCACGGGTATCTGCATTCCAAGCATCAATATCAATTAACCTAGTGTGTATGTCGCCAAGCCGATCTGGATCTACTTCAGTTTCAGCCTGTAACATTAAAGAGTGCCGCTCAGTGTCTGCTGCTAGCACTACGTCAATAATAGTTTCGTCTGTAGCGGCTACTTCTTGAGCAACCCAACCTAGTTTTGCTCCTTTATTAATTCTTATAGAATCGTCACCGCTAGGTTCAGATACCTCCTCACGTATTAATCTTAATAACGTTGACTTACCTGTCCCATTTCGGCCTATTAAGCCAACCTTCCAGCCAGCAGCAATTTGTGCAGAGGCATTGCTAAATAACGCTCGTCCTTGAATACGATAATCTAAGTTTGCAATTGTTAACATTACGGGGGATTTAAAGCGGCTACTGTCTAATGCAAGAGGCAATACTATATTAAGATCATTTATTTTGAATAATTTAATGATTTTATTACGCAGAGACTTGCTTTCTTTATTCAGTTTGTCTAAACGCCCACAACTCTCATAAGAGAGAAAGCAGCAATCTAGGCTAAAGGCATGCCTATTTGCTCGAAAGGCCGTTGTTAACCTTAGTCAGGATTAGCAGCATATATTAGGAGACCGAAATGCCAAAAATGAAGACTAAGTCAGGCGCAAAAAAGCGCTTCAAACTTACAGCAAGCGGCAAAGTAAAAGCCGGCCAAGCTGGCAAGCGTCATGGTATGATTAAACGTACCAATGATCAAATTCGTAAACTGCGCGGAACTACTATTCTTTCAGAAAGTGACGCCCGAGTTATTCGTAAAAAATTCCTGCCTAACGGCTTTAAGAAGAAATAGGAGCGAGTTATGTCACGTGTAAAACGCGGTGTTACGAAGCACGCCCGCCATAAAAAAATTATCGATGCAGCTAAAGGTTTTAGGGGACGTCGTAAGAATACTTTCCGTATTGCTAACCAAGCTGTCGAAAAAGCAGGTCAATATGCATATATTGGCCGTAAGTTAAAAAAGCGTCAGTTCAGAGCGCTTTGGATACAAAGAATAAATGCGGCTGTTCGCGAGCATGGGATGACATATGGCCGTTTTATGGATGGCCTTAATAAAGCGGGTATTGAGCTAGACCGTAAAGTATTAGCAGATATGGCTGGGAACGAACCAGATGCTTTTAAATTGCTTGTCGATGCTGCAAAGAAGAACGCTTCAGCGCCTCACACAGTAAAAGCCTAGCTTCTACAGATAAAAATATTAACGGCATCCTTCTTGGGTGCCGTTTTTCCATTATCAGTTTTGTTAACTACTTGGCTTGACTATTTAAAAGCCGCCTCGTATACGCCCAAAAAATTCACGCAGCTTTTAACTGCACTCTGAACCTACGCGACCCTCTATTGAGACGATGTGGGCGGAGAAACCTGGTTGATGTTATCATTCACCGGGAACTTAGTTGTGTGGAGCAAATGGAGTAAAGAGTGTTTGAAGCCTTAGGTGACAAATTAAGCGGAATATTTGACGGCCTTACTGGACGTGGGGCTCTGTCAGAAAAAGACGTGGCATCTGCGATGCGTGAAATTCGCATTGCCCTTTTAGAGGCTGACGTAGCACTCCCTGTTGTCAAGGGCTTTATCGAAAAGGTTAAGGCAGAAGCAGTTGGCGAAAGAGTAATAAAGTCTGTCACACCTGGTCAGCAAATAGTAAAAATTGTTTATGATGCACTAGTCGAAACTTTGGGGGGTACACTTTCTGATGATGAAAAAGATATTGATGCAGCTGCAGTCAGCTCTCAACTAAACCTTGCAGGAAAATCTCCAGTTGCAATATTAATGGTAGGGTTGCAGGGGTCAGGTAAGACTACATCATCAGGTAAAATTGCTAAATTCCTAAAAGAGCGGGGTAAAAGAAAAGTACTTCTTGCTTCTTTGGACACCAACCGCCCAGCAGCCATGGAGCAATTAAGCATGCTTGCCGAGCAAACAGGCACTGGGTTTCTTCCTATAGTTAAAGGCCAATCAGCACTTTCTATCGCCAAACGAGCGATGGATCAGGGTAAGAAAGGTGGCTATGATGTTGTAGTTTTAGATACAGCTGGTCGTACTACTGTGAATGACGAATTAATGGACGAAGTTTCTGTCATAGCTAAAAAGACTAATCCAATTGAAACACTACTGGTTGCAGATTCTTTAACAGGTCAAGACGCAGTAGAAACAGCAAAGCGATTCCATGATCGACTTCCTCTCACGGGTTTAGTTCTTACTCGTATTGACGGTGATGGACGTGGGGGGGCAGCCCTATCTATGAGAGCTGTAACAGGATTACCAATTAAGTTTTTAGGTACGGGAGAAAAACTTGATGGTCTGGAAGCTTTTGATGCACAACGATTAGCAAACAGAATTCTTGGTCAGGGCGATATAGTATCGCTTGTTGAAAAAGCGTCACAGGTAATTGACGAAAATGAAGCCAAAAAAATGGCTAAGAAAATGGAAAAGGGTACATTTGATTTAAATGACCTTGCCAAACAACTGGGCCAAATGCAAAAAATGGGCGGCATGGGCGGACTTATGAAGATGATGCCAGGGATGGGAAAGGTAAAAAAGCAAATCGATGCTGCCGGAGGAATTGATGACCATCTTTTAAAGCAACAGCAGGCAATTATATTGTCTATGACGCAGAAAGAAAGAAAAAAGCCCTCTATTTTAAAGGCTTCTCGTAAACGCAGAATAGCAGCAGGTTCTGGTATGTCTGTACAAGAGGTTAATAAGCTTTTAAAAATGCATCGGCAGATGTCCGATATGATGAAAAAAATGGGTAAGGGCGGCATGGCGGGACTGATGCAGCAAATGGGAGGGATGCCGGGCGGCATACCTAAAAATTCTATTAATAATAAAGGTTTGCCTGCAGCCGATGATTTGCAGCTTGAAGAGCTTAAGAAGCAACTAGGAAATATGCCCGTGAGTGGCTCTGGCCTGCCTGGATTAGGAGGTGGAAAACCGCGCCTACCAGGGATTGGCGGACTACCATTTGGGAATAAGAAAAAATAAGTTTTGACCATCATTTAAAAGGAAAATATTATGGCTCTCAAAATACGACTGGCACGACATGGTGCTAAAAAAAGACCTTACTACCGTGTGGTAGTTGCGGACTCCCGCGCTCCCCGCGATGGTAGATTCATAGAAATTGTAGGCAAATACAACCCGATGCTTCCAAAGTCCTCAGAAGATAGAGTAGTTCTTGACATTGAGAAATGTAAGGAATGGCTAAATAAGGGAGCCAGACCAACGGAACGCGTTGCACGCTTCCTTGGTGCAGCGGGAGTTTGGGAGTGGAAAGCTGGGCATAACCCAGTAAAAGGAAAGCCTGGCGCAAAAGCTGAGCAACTTATAAAAGATAAGGCTGAGAAAGAAGAAGCACGCAAGCAGGCTGAGGAGGAAGCAAAAGAGGCAGCCAAGGAGGCCGCAAAAGCAGCAGAGGAAGCAGCAAAGGCCGCCGAAGAAGAAGCAAAAGCTGCAGCGGCTGCTGAGAAAGAAGCTCCAGCAGAAGAAGCTCCAGCAGAAGAAGCTCCAGCAGAAGAAGCTCCAGCAGAAGAAGCTCCAGCAGAAGAAGCTCCAGCAGAAGAAGCTCCAGCAGAAGAAGCTCCAGCAGAAGAAGCTCCAGCAGAAGAAGAGCCAAAGCCTTAAGAGTGGCTCTTACATTCTAGTTAGTCTTTTAACCGAGGTGTTATGCGCCTCGGTTTTTTTATTCTTTTTGTTATTTGAATTAGAAAAGAGCACCTTTAATTCCATCAAGAACAAATTGTGCAGCTAAGGTTGCCAGCAGAACACCCAAAACACGAGTAAGGATATTTGTAAAAGTTTCCCCCATTAATCTTATTAGCGGCCCTGAGATTAAAAAAGCAATTAAGCTAATTAAAAGTACGCTAGCAAGTGCGATCATAATAGTTAATTCTTGTTGCCAATTGTTTGCCCGGCCCATTAAAATTAATAGAGATGCCATTGTTCCTGGACCTGCTATCATGGGGATCCCCATTGGAAAAACCGAGATATCTTCAGGATCTTTAGTAGTTTCAAGTACCTCTTCTGCCCTATCTTTTCTTTTTTCCGTTCGCTTTTCAAAGACCATATTCAAGCCAATAATAAATAGCATTATACCGCCTGCAATTCTCAAGGAGTCCAAGCTGATACCTAGTTTTGTGAATATAAATTCACCGGCATAAGCAAAGCCTGACAATATAATTGCGGCTATAAATACTGACTTAAAAGCCATCTCTACTTGATGTTTTCGGGATGTACCTCTTGTAAGTGTTGCGAAAATAGGCGCACAACCAGGCGGGTCTATAATAACAAATAGAACTGCAAATGCGGATAAAAATAATTCTAATTCTAACATAGTGGCTTCTTATATTTTAAAGAATACCTTTTCAAGATAGGCAATTAAACTTTTCGATACTGTAAATTACTTTTTTAATAAATTGTACGGAAATAATATTAGTTTTGAAATGTAGCTAATCAAAAACATATGCTTTTGATGTTTGGGTTTATAATCTGGAGTTAAGTAATTGTAAAAAACTTTACTTACTGCGTCCCAGCTATATTTTTCTGCATGAGCAATAGCATCTTTTCGGTCAATTTCTAAACATGCAAGGCAAGCAGCTCGTATGTCATCATTAATGCTACCGGCTTTGCTATCTGGAATAATATCTACCGGCCCCGTGACAGGATATGCAGCTACGGGCGTTCCTGTTGCCATTGCTTCAATTATAACTAAACCAAAAGTATCAGTTTTCGATGGAAAAACAAAAACATCTGCATCCGCAAAATGCCTCGATAAGTCGTTACCAAATTTAGCCCCTAAAAAATAAGCGTCTGGATATTTTTCTTTAAGGTAGTTCAGTTGAGGTCCATCACCCACTACTACTTTAGACCCTGGAAGGTCTATTTTCAAAAAGGCCTCTATATTTTTTTCTACGGCCACTCTTCCAACATTCACAAATATAGGCCTTTCTATGCCTTCATATACGTCCTTAGGCTTAAACCTTTTTTCTGGGTGAAATTGAGATGTATCTACACCGCGTGCCCAAGCAGAAAGATTGTTAAACCCCTTATCCTTTAGAAAATCTACCATAGACTCAGTGGTAACCATCGTGCGTCCCCCAGAGTTATGAAAGTTACGCATAAATTTATAGCTTAACCTTATAGGGATAAATGGAAATCTGGCCTTAATATATTCAGGAAACTTTGTGTGGTAACTGGTTGTAAACGGCTTCCCCCATTTGATACAAAGTGACCTAGCAGACAAACCTAGCGGGCCTTCAGTAGCTATGTGTATAGCATCCGGCTGAAAGGCCAGTATCCGTTTTTTCATATCAGACTTGGCGAAGGGTGCTAGTTTTATATCTGGGTAGGTCGGAAGTGGTATAGTCCAGTAACCATCAGAAGGAGATATTACTTCAATAATATGCCCAGATTTCTTTAAGGAGTTTATCGTCATTTCTAGTGTCCGAACAACGCCGTTCATTTGAGGTTTCCAAGCATCCGTGACTATGACTATTTTCATTCTTTATCCAGCTTGTTTAAGAGTGTTACTATCAGACTACTCTTTAGTAATTATACTTATCACCTTTTTCACACTGTTAAAAGGATCATAAGCTCTGTAAGGTAAAGAAAAATTGGAATTGACAATGCAGAAAGTAAAAAACATTCGCTGTGAATGCCCATGTGGCAAGACGAAATTTTATCTAAAGAAACCGCCCTTCGTAAGGTTTTATTGTCACTGTGAGATATGCCAAAAACTTTATAATTCTGCGTACAACGATGTAGTCGTAATAAAGTCCAAGAACGTTGTGCTTAAACAAAATGGAGTTCAATTTAACAAATATAGAAGACCTCCAGCACTAGACCGAGGGATATGCGAGCAGTGCAAAAAACCTGTTGCGGGATTTTTTAGGGGTATTCCTGGATTGGGATTGGCTTTTATAAATGCTGATAATATACAGGATAAAAGTTTATTAACGCCACCGCTTGGCCATATTTTCTATCACCGAAAAAAAGAATATATTGGAGATGAATTACCTAAATTTAAAGGGTATTGGAGAAGCCAAATTAAAGTATGTCATTGGATTATGATTAAACTCTTAATAAGTTAATTTATCTATCATCTAGATGAGATTTGATTCTGTATGAAGGCGAAAGTAATTAAATTTTTACTTTAAGAAAGTAATTTTTTACTTCATTTCGGAGGCGTCATAAAAAATTCATAGTTTTTTTGTTGAATTCTGTACTCTGTTAACTAAAAATTTTCTTTTTTGTCATACTAGGTATTGACGGGTGGAAGTAAATCGACACTATATGTAGTGAAGAAACACTTTGAGTGAAACTCGAGGATTTCCATTTAGAGTATATTTAGTTTAATGCCGTCATCTGGCATATCAACTAGATGTGGGTGTTAAAGTAGTAGCGTTGCAACCCAATTTGGCGGCAACTGGAAGTAAAAGGGGAGATAAATGTCGGAGAGTTCAATGAATGCGTTCTTAGCACCAGAAACAGAAGAAGAAATAACACAAGAAGGTCAAGCGGCAAGTGTAAAGCTATCATCAAAAAAAGATTCTGTGGTTAATGAGCGTAAGGTTAACTCTGTAAAGCAGAATCGTTCACGGGATGAGCTACTTACTGATTTCGGTAAAAAAACATTAGTTGATAGATATTTACTTCCAGAAGAAAATTACCAAGGAATGTTCGCGCGTGTCTCCGAGGCCTATGCTGATGACAATGCACATGCTCAGCGTCTCTATGACTATATGTCTAAACTGTGGTTTATGCCCGCCACGCCTGTATTGTCTAATGGGGGGGCAGAAAGAGGTCTGCCTATATCATGTTTTTTAAATGCTGTTGATGATAGCTTGGACTCTATTGTTGGTGCTTGGACTGAAAATGTGTGGCTAGCCTCAAATGGTGGCGGGATAGGTACTTATTGGGGTAATGTAAGATCTATCGGAGAAAGAATAGGAAGGGCCGGTAAAACATCTGGAATTATTCCTTTCATACGTGTAATGGACTCTTTGACATTGGCGATTTCTCAAGGTTCGCTCCGGCGTGGATCCGCTGCCGTTTATTTAGATATACACCACCCAGAAATCGAAGAGTTTCTAGAGATACGCAAGCCTTCAGGAGATTTTAATCGTAAGTCCTTAAATCTTCATCACGGTCTCAATATAACTGACGATTTTATGGAAGCTGTCAGAGATGGAAAAGAATATGAATTGAAAAGCCCTCATACAGGCGAGGTAATAAAAGAAATATCTGCACGTAAATTATGGCAAAAAATACTGGAGATGCGTTTGCAGACTGGTGAGCCTTACATGATCTTTTCTGACACAGTTAATGAAGCTCTAGCTAAACATCAGAAAGACCAGGGCTTACGAGTTCAGCAGTCAAATTTATGCGCAGAAATTATGCTTCCAACTGGGAAAGACAAATATGGAAAACAGCGAACAGCTGTCTGCTGTCTATCATCGATCAACGCTGAGAAATATGACGAATGGAAAAATGAAGAGGGATTTATCGAGGATATAATGCGTTTTCTTGACAATGTGCTTCAAGATTTTATCGATAATGCGCCTGACTCAATGAGTGATGCTAAATATTCCGCTGCTCGTGAGCGCTCAGTTGGATTAGGCCTGATGGGTTTCCATTCATTGCTTCAAAGCAAGAGTATACCTTTTGAAAGCGCCATGGCGAAGTCTTTTAATAATCGTTTATTTAGGCACATTAGACGCGGCGCTGATGCTGCCTCAGTAACGCTAGCGGATGAGCGTGGTTCTTGTCCTGATGCAGCGGAAGCTGGAGTTAAAGCAAGGTTTTCGCATAAAATGGCTGTAGCACCGACCGCATCTATTTCTATAATATGCGGAGGAACATCAGCCGGTATTGAGCCAATCCCAGCTAATATTTATACTCATAAGACATTATCAGGCTCGTTTACTGTTAAAAACCGCTTATTAGAAGACTTATTAGAGACAAAAGGGTTAAATACAGACGAAATATGGGGAACAATTCTTGAAAATGAGGGGTCTGTTCAGACACTTGATGAGCTTGATGAACACGAAAAAGCCACTTTTAAAACTGCTTTTGAAATAGATCAAAGATGGGTTATTGAGCATGCAGCTGATAGGGCACCATATATTTGCCAAGCCCAGAGTTTAAATATTTTTCTACCCGGTGATGTTGATAAATGGGATTTACATATGCTGCATTGGCAGGCTTGGGAAAAGGGCGTTAAATCGCTCTATTATTGCCGTTCTAAATCAGTACAACGTGCAGCTTTTGCGGGAACTGAAGACAAAACTGAAATGGAGAAATCCATGGAAGCTGCTGCTCCAACAGACTATGAAGAATGCCTAGCCTGTCAATAGCCAGAAGTTTATAAAAACTTAAATTTTAGTCCACCTCCCAAACTGTTTAGTATCAGGGAATTCTTGCGTTTTAAGCCGTAAACTCTTTTCATGGAATATTTTCACTTTTCTAATAGTATAGTTCTCATAATTTTTATTGGAGAATTCCGCTGTGAATAAAAGAATATATATCGCTATTATTAGGCGACAGCGCCATGCTTGTAGATGATACGGGAATGCCTCTGCATTTTGCAAACCGCTATGCCTTTTCATTTTTTGACTCCATGCTCTTGTTAAGTTAGGCAAAATTATGAGATACATAATCATTTTTACTTTTTTACTCTCAACTTCGTGGCTCGTAGCCTGTAACAGTAAAGTATCTGACTCACCCAGCCCTATAGCGAAGGTAGAAGTCGCCGTAAGCAGCTTGGAAGAGGCTTTGCCAATTTCTGCTTATATTCAAAACCTAAGTTCGCGGAAAACCTTTAGCCTTGATGGACCGTGGGCGCGAATTATCGACCCTTATGAAAATGGCTATTACAACTATCGGTATCAGCCGCATGAAAATGGCTATTTTAAAAACGAGAAGATGAAGACCCCCCGTGATTTGATTGAGTATAATTTCGCTACTGCGCCAAAGCTGATCGTACCAGGTGATTGGAACACTCAAGAGCGAGAGTTGTATTATTATGAGGGCACAGTTTGGTATCACAAAGACTTTAGTCTTACAAAGAAAACGGACAAAAAATATATTCTTGAGTTTGGTGCCGTCAATTATCATGCCATCGTTTATGTGAACGGCGCGAAAGTTGGCACACATGAAGGTGGCTTCACATCTTTCCAGATTGATATCACTGCCGAATTGACTGAGGGTAAGAACTTCGTCACCGTCAAAGTGGATAACACCCGTGCCCGTGACCAAGTTCCCACTGTAAATACCGATTGGTGGAATTACGGCGGCATCACACGTTCGGTGTTTATAGCGGAACTGCCTGACACCTATCTGCAAGACTACGCACTGACGGTCTCCCCAGATATGGGTACAATTAATGGTACTGTTCATGTTAGCGCAAAACGAGCAGATACACCTCTAACAGTTTCTTTTCCTGCGCTAGATATAACAAAGACGATAGTGATAAATGGAAATGGTAGGGCCTCATTTTCTATTCCTGCGACGCTAGAACTTTGGACACCAGAACAGCCGAAACTCTACGATGTTATTCTGAGTTATGGGGCAGATACGGTCATTGATAAAATTGGATTTCGGACTATCAGCACGAAAGGTGACGACATCTTACTGAACGGCAAACCTACCTTCATGCGCGGGATTAGTATTCATGAGGAATCACTTCTTCACCCCGGACGTGCATGGAGCACGGAGGACGCTCGAGCAACATTGACACTTGCCAAAGAATTGGGTGCGAATTTCGTAAGGCTCGCACATTACCCCCATAATGAGACTATGGTCAAAATGGCGGATGAGATGGGTCTCATGGTCTGGTCAGAAATTCCCGTTTATTGGACTGTCTTATTCGATGATGAGGTAGTCTACGGTAAAGCTGAAAATCAGTTAACAGAGATGATTACGCGTGATAAGAATCGTGCCTCAATCGTTATGTGGTCCGTCGCCAATGAAACGCCGTTATCGGATGATAGGCTATTATTTCTTGGCAAGTTGATTGATAAAACAAAGGCAATGGATAACTCGCGGCTCGTCACAGCGGCAATTGATACTCATTCTATGTCGGAGAATAAAATCCGCCTAGAAGACCCTCTGGCCGATCGTCTTGATGTAGTCGGGATCAACAGTTATTGTGGTTGGTATTGGGCTGTACTGGAGGATTGCGCAAAGAAAACCTGGGAATCGAATTATAATAAACCCATTATCATGAGCGAGATGGGCGGAGGTGCAAAACAGGGAAAATTTGGCACAGAGGATGAGATTTGGACGGAAGAATTCCAAGCTGCTGTTTATAAGTATAATCTAAAGATGGCCGACAACATTGACGGCCTTGCGGGTATTTCGCCATGGATTTTAAAAGACTTTCTCTCCCCGCGCAGACCACTCGATGGGATTCAGGATGGCTGGAATCGAAAAGGTCTCGTATCTGAAACAGGGATTAAGAAAAAAGCGTGGTATGAGTTGAAAGCCTATTATGAGGCAAAAGTAGTAGACAAGGAGTAATGAGTTAAATTTTTTTGCAAGCTTGGTATAGTAGGTACTAGTACAAACTGATCATTAACGTCTGCTTTGCCTCACAGATGAATTAAACGAGGCAGTACTTTATGTATGAGTTGATCTACATATCACTCTCAATTTATTTAACTGTATTGTTTTATAGAATATCACTGATTCCTTGATGTAAAAATTCTTTGGAATCTGATTTGGCTATACTGGCTAGCGAGTATCCCGAAATATCTAATGGATACTATTTATGAACATGGCCCCCGATCTTGTTAGGAATTAGCTTCAGCCAGTGGCTTGCTTGAAACATTAAGGGTGTAGCAGAAATACAACAATCCTAATAAAAATATAATTGGTACTACCAATATATATAAATTGGTACTTTTAATAGGTTGACATTTGTGTAATAATTGGTTTTTATATACTAAGAGAATCTATAATTACTTAATCAAGGGGAAAAATTAATGTCTCAACTAACAAAAAAATCTATGCGAACATTATCGTCGCGTTCCAAACTGCGTGCTTCGCTTATGTTCACAGTGGGTTTCTCCGCTTTATCAATAGCGTCTGTTGCATCTGCCCAAGATGTACCTAATGATGAGGTTGTTGTTACAGGTATAAGGCAATCACTTGAAAATGCGCTCATAAAAAAGCGAGAAGCAGGTAGCCTTGTTGAGGTTATTCTGGCTGAAGATATAGGTAAATTACCCGACCAAAACTTGGCAGAAGTTTTGGAAAACATTACAGGTATTCAGATTACTCGAACCGCGGGTGTTGGTACAGGTGTTCAGATTCGAGGTACTAATGCTAATAGAACAGAGATTAATGGAGTTTCGACTGTAGGTTCAGGAGCAGGTAGAAGCGGTATTAATTTTGAGGATGTTTCTGCAGGTATTATAGCTGGCGTTGAAGTAATTAAATCCCCAGAAGCAAAAACGATTGAGGGATCTGTAGGCGGTACTGTTAATCTACAAACTATACGACCGCTTGATCTAAAGGAAACATTGGCGTCTGTCCGTATTCAGGGCGAGAATAGTAGTCTTTCGAGTGAAGGTGGTTGGACTCCAAGACTCTCTGGAACTCTTGGGAAAAAATGGGAAAATGCTCAGGGTAAAGAAATAGGCGCTGTTGTTAGCATAAGCTATACAGAACAAGAGGCCTCTTCATTCCGTCCAAGAATTGATCGTGATGGTAGTCTAGTTGAAAATACAGGAATAAATATAGTTGACGGTGCCCGAGAGGATGCGGTTAACCGCCCTGCTGCACAAGATTTTGACTTTCTTGGCATTCAGTTTCTTAACCAAGAGTTTGAGAACTTTGAATATGAAACTTTAAACTTTGCAGGCTCATTAGAGTACAGTCCTAGTGATAATTTGAAGCTTTACTTTGATGCGGTACTCACGGATCAAGAGCGTCGCCAAGATAGTACTAGGGTTCAGGCCTCAGGAGTGAGTGCTGTTCTTAATCAGAATCTTCCAACAGGTTTTGAAACAGTCAATTTTGGATCCCTAAATGGGGTGAACGTAGGAAGTATTCAGGCTGCGGTGACTGGTACTATACAGCCATTCTTGGCAAC
>Ga0206126_10001636_pt1 | contig 26390 bp, 37 predicted proteins | sample Helgoland_Spring_5_FD_148621 | JGI IMG/M metagenome (GOLD analysis project Ga0206126, IMG submission 148621) | Pelagic subsurface seawater microbial communities from Kabeltonne, Helgoland, North Sea - Helgoland_Spring_Bloom_20160412_1 | ecosystem: Environmental > Aquatic > Marine > Epipelagic ...
AATGATATCTACAGAACATTTAAGTATGATAAGGCTAGAAAGAGCCAAGTGTTCTTAGAGGATTTGACATTACCACCCGATTTTGTAAAGAAATTAAATGAAAATTAGTTACGGAATTACAGTTCACAATGAGGCTGATGAATTAAAAAGATTACTAAATATTCTAATTGATAATATAGCTTTAGGGATTGATGAAATTATAGTCTGTGTTGATGGAGATGATGACGCGGTTAGATTTGAGCTTGATACTTTTACACAAAATCATTTCGATACAACTAATATTAAAGTGTATCAAAGAAAGCTTGATGGGAACTTTGCAGCACATAAAAATTCTGTTATAGAAAACTCAACAGGAGATTATATCTTCCACATAGATGCTGATGAGTATCCAAATGAGATACTGCTTCAACAAATTAATCAAATTATAGAGATGAATGATGCTGATTTAATATGGATACCGAGGGTTAATATCATTGACGGTATGAATCAAAATCACATACAAAAATGGGGTTGGAAAGTTACAGAAAAAGGTTGGGTAAACTATCCGGATTATCAAGCTCGTGTATTTAAGAATGACGATAAGATAAGATGGGAGCGGCCGTTGCATGAGGTAATAAGAGGTTACAAAACATATGCTCATTTACCACCGCATGAAGAATTAAGTTTGTACCATCCAAAAACAATAGAAAAGCAAGAGAAACAAAATATGTTTTATATGAAAAATTTCAGTAGAGAAATGAATGTTCGGAGGGGTGTATGATATTTTGGAGAATATTAGATAATAAGGTTTATCCTGTGGAGGAGACAGACACCCTCGGATTTGAAAAATCTGATGGTTTATTCATTCCGGATGACTATCTAAATAAAAAAGAATTTATAATTATGAGAACGGCTCATGGAATAGGTGATTGGGGAATAATATCTGCTATACCAAGATTACTTAAAGAAAAATATCCTGATTGTAAAGTTTATGTTCCATCAACTAAACTTTTAGAGAATTTGTTCATTGAACACTTTGATAATTGGAATCCGTGGAATAGTAAATTTCATAATGCGGAAAATATATTTAAAAATAATCCATTTGTTGATGAATTTATAGACAAATTTACAGGTGAGGTTTTTCACGACCATTATAGGGTATATGATAAAAATAATTTAGATACTCCTTTAATAGAGCAAATGTTGAAATTTTGGCAGTTTGAAGAAAATGAATATGAAGATTCGGCTCCGGAAATGTATTGGTCTGATGATGAAAAGAAATTAGGTGATGATATAATAAGAGAGTATATTGGTGATGAGGAATTTGGTTGTTTATTGATATCAGATAGATATGATTATACTATGGATAAGCTTATAATTGATAATATTGATAAAAATATCAAACATTTTTACTGGACTGAAAGGCCAATAGACCAAACTGAATTTGATTACATACCAAAAGCTTTGGATATGAGAAATATGAATGTTAGAATTCAATTATATATAAAATCAAAAGCTAAGTATAATGTTGGAAATCAATGTGGAACTTCACAGATAGTTTCTAGGTATTCTGATGTTTACAGCGTACAAAGACAATTTCCAATAGCTCATAATCTTGTTAGAAAAGAAAACCTTTTAGATAATGAGTATAAGAGAGTTCATTTATCTAATGCTCCTGATAAATTTGAATCCAAAACTACTACGTCATTAAAGTTTAAAGCAGATTTGATTGATTTTTTAGGTGATGACTTTAAAGATAAAAATGTTATTGAAATAGGATGCTCGTTGGGTTATACATCACATGCTTTAAGTGGGTATTTTAATAAGGTTACGGCTGTAGATTTTGATCCATCTAGAATACAATCAGCTAGAGAATTTAGTAAAAACAAAAATAATATTGATTTTATTGTAAAGGATGTTTATGGCACACAATGGGATTTTGATAAAAATCATCAGGTAGTTTTTATAGATTGTGTTCATGATTATCCATTCATAAAAAATGATATAATAAACTCTATAAATTATTTTGATAAACCAATGTTAATATTTGATGACTATGGATTATTTCCAAATAGTGTTATGAAAGCGGTGGATGAATTTGTAGATGGTGGAGTATTGAAAGTTATTAAAAAGATAGGACATAAAAAAGATGTTGTATTTGAAAAAACAGCACATAAAATATTAAGAGATTATGAGGGTTTGATATGTCAGGTAATATAGTTTATACATCAATATTTGGTGAGTATGACGAAGTACAAAAACAAAACTTATCAGATAATTGGGATTGGAAATGTTTTGATGAGAGTAATAGTTTACCATTATATGAGGATAATAATAGAAATGCTAAAAGATTTAAAGTATTGCCGCATAGATACTTATCAGATTATGAATACAGCATTTTTATAGATGGCAATATGACTGTAAATGGTAATATAGATGAATTAATTGATAAATATTTAGGTGATGCTAATGTTGCATTCTTTAGTCATAATAATAATCATTTGGATGCTAGAAATTGTGCTTACGAAGAAGCAAAAACAATATTTAGTTTAGGTGAAAAAAACACAAACAGAACTCCTGAGAGGGGTATCTTAAACTATAAAGATAATCCATATATTATACAAAGCCAGATGGAAAGATACAGAATTCTAAGATATCCTGCTGAAGCTGGTTTGATAACTGGTATGGTTATATTAAGGAGGCATAATGAGAAAGATTGTATACAGACGATGGAGGACTGGTGGAAGGAAGTAAAATATAATAGTAAGAGAGATCAGTTAAGTTTTAACTATTGTGCTTGGAAAAATAATTTAAAGTTTAATTACATAGATGGTGATTCAAGAAATAACGAATACTTTATAAGAGATACGAATCCACATAAAGGTAAAAAATGAAAAACGTAGTCTTTATACCTAATATAGATCTTAATAACGGTAGAAGTAATTCCTATCATTATTCTATAAAGAGTTGGCAGAGCTGGTGTGATAAGAATGATTGTAAACTTTTAGTTTGGGATGAACTACTGTATCCGGTAGATTATATGAAAATAACTTGGCAGAGATATTATATGTTCGATATATTAGAGGCTAATAATATAGATTACAATCAGGTACTTATGGTTGATGCTGATACTATTGTGCATCCTAATTGTCCTAATTTTTTTAATGAATCGGGTGGTTATTATTGTGGTGTTAGGGTTGATGGGTGCCACGAATGGCTTCTTAGAAGTATAAGTCAATTTGGTGATAGGCTATTTGATGGTATGCGAATAAGAACTTGGAACTACATAAACGGCGGATTTCAGATTGTAAATAAAAATCACAAAGGTTTCTTTGAGACTATGAAAAAGTACTATGTTGATAATAGTATTGAAATAACAAAAGCCATTAATGATATAATGGCTGGAACAGATCAAACGATACTAAACTATATGTTACACAAAGAAAGGGTTAAGGTAAAGTTGTTGCCAGTTCGTTATAACCTTCAAGATTTGTATAGAAAAAATACCATAGTGATTGATAAAGAAATGCAACATTGGATGCAGGATGTTTTGTATTTTTTAGATGTTGGTTGGGTTTATCATTTTAATTCAATTCCACCAAATCCTTTAAATAGAGATGCCAACTATTGGATAAAAAGAACTTATAAGGAATTATATTGAGAAAGATAGTAGGATTTACAAGCGGTTATTTTGATATTATGCATCCTGGACATGTGATGATGTTGAAAGAATGTAATAGATATTGTGATTACTTAATAGTAGGTGTTCATGAATATAAAATTAAAACAAAACAACCCGATGGTAGATATAAAAGTAAACCTATATGGTTACCAAAAGAAAGGCTTATGATGGTTGAGGCTAATAGATATGTTGATGAAGCTTTTCTATACGAAGGAGAACAGGCATTATATGATTATTTAATGATCAATAAAGATATAATTGATGTTCGTATATTGGGAGAAGATCATAAAAATAAATCATTTACGGGTGATGATTTGGATATTGATATTATTTTTAATAGTAGAAAACATAGTTATAGCACCACAGGCACTATAACAAAAATAATTAAGGAAAGAAGTTAATGAATATAGAATTTATATTTTCTGAATTTGGTTCTAGATCTACTGCTAATCAACCTGATAGTTTTACAGATGAGTTTAGATTAGACCCAACTTACTCTTCTGTAAAAAGATATTTTCCTGAAGCTAAGCTGACATTGTATACTGATATCAAAGAGTTAGCTAAAAATTACTCTGATGTAGAGGTTAGGTTGATTGATGTAGAAAAAAGTCCATTTTCAAAATCCAATCATAGGTGGGGTTGGCATTGTTGTGATTACTATGAGGCTAAGGGTTTATTAGAATCAAATGCTGACATAGCCATATCGGTTGATTCAGACCTTATGTTTGTTTCATCAGATATTAGAACTATTTTACCAATAACAAAAAGGTTTGGTGTTTGTGTCCCAACCAATGAAAGACAGATGGTGAAAGTTGATGGGATATACACAAGAGGAAACGATGGTGATTATCATCTAGATGAGGATGAGAGTAAAGGTAATCTACTAACCTATGATTTATGGTGGTGTAGTTTTGATGTAAGTGATAATAGAGGTAGGGCTTGGTTGAGTGAATTCTGTAGATTAATGGAAACTAATCCAAAGAGAGCACCACTACAGATGAGTAGAGCTAGTTGGAATACGGGAATACATCCTTACTCAATGCCACAACAGTGGGGAGTTGGTAGTGGATACATAGGTTGTGGAAATGAGATTATATTACATGTCGGACATACAAATGTTCAAGATCACTATTTGGAAAGGCGAATTTAATGTCCTATTTAAAAGAACTTACTATAAAGTATGATGTTGACGCATTGGAATTGGGTTACACACAACATTACGAACAATTATTAAGCGAAATCAGAGATGACTTTACTAAGGTGTTGGAGATTGGTGTGGAAACAGGAAGATCTCATAGATTATGGTTAGAGTATTTTCCAAATGCTAAAATTTATGGTATTGACTTATTTAATGGTAGTTATGTTGAGGAATTTAATAAACTACAAAACGGCAATCCATTTTTAGATAGATCAGTATTGTTTAAAGGAGACCAATCTAATGTGAATGACTTACAAAGATTCTTATCAGAGAACGGAAGCGATTTTGATATGATAATAGACGATGGTGGTCATACTATGGAACAAATGCAAGTTTCTTTAAATTACTTATGGAACTCTTTAAAACCAGGTGGTATTTATGTTATTGAAGATTTGCACAGTTGCAGTAATCAATGGAAAACTTTATACGGTTATGAGGTTATAAAAGAGGGAGATACACTAACTACAGATTTGTTAGACAGCCTCTCAAAAAAAGATAATAGAATAACCGAAACGAATTACATAAAATATAATATGTTAAATAAAATTAAGGATGAATTGGATTGGTGTCAGATAAAAATTGGAGCTGAGAGTTATAAAAATTATATTTGGCCTACAACATTATCTTTTATGAGGAAGAAATTATGAAAATTTATACGATATTGTTTGATATGGTGCCAAGAAATTGGGGAATGGAAGAACATATCAAATCTAAAGGTTTACATTGTTCTGATTTCATAACAAATAGTTGGACAGCTACAACTTTATCATCAATGTTTACCGGACTCACACCATCTGAATTATATCCAAATTCTGCTATTGGATATGAATCTACTTATAAAAATAAATCCGCTAAGTTAAGAAGAAATGTAAACAAAAAAATTATTTTTAATAAATTACCTGAGGATTGGAACATACACATACATTCTATGGGTCCTACTAGAGGTGATGTTGGTAATTTTCGTTTTGTTCCTGATGAGATATGTGGTATAAACAGAGATTGGTTTGCCTATAAATATAAACAAAATGAGGAAGTTAAATTTATAGAAAAATGTCAAAGAATTAAGGATGATGATAATCATTTTATTTTTATAAAGTATAATGATTTTCACGACTCTAAATCGGACAGTCAAAGAAATCATTGGGTTAATGTTTATAAAAAAGTAATTGATGCTATAGATTTCACAGAGGAAAATTCATTATTTTGGATATTCTCAGATCATGGGATGCCTAAGGGAGTCGATAAATATATGTCTCCTCCTGATTCTTGGTTAAGTTGGTGTAGTGTTACTGATAATATCACTAATAAAAAAGTAAACAAAGATTTAATATACATGAATGATTACTACAACACGATTATTAACAGAATAAATAAAAAAGCTTTAATGCCAAATGATGTTTTAGATAAGGTAAATCCTAATAGAATTTATGTTGGTGAGGATGGACGTTCAAAAACTACTGTGTATGAATCAACCACTGTAACAGCAATTAAAAAAATAGATAAAAATATATTTCTACAAGTTGCTTATCATACAAAAAACTTTTCTGAGATTTTTTTATGTTATGACTCATTAAAAAATAAAATTGTCGATTCTAATATCGATACTATGGAGGCATTAAAATTATCAAACTATCTAAAACATTCTAAACATTGGAGTTGGTATTATCGAAATAAAACAGTTAATCAAAATGTAACCAACGCTCCAATTAGATACCTATCGACAAAGGTTTACGTTGGAATGTGTGCAGATTTAATTCATCACGGACATTTAAATATTATAAAAGAGGCTAAAAAGTATGGTAGAGTTATAATTGGACTTCTTACTGATTCAGCCATAGCTAGTTATAAAAGATTGCCAGCCTTAGTTTACGAACAAAGAAAAGAAATTGTGGAAAGTATAGTTGGTGTTGAACGTGTAGTTCCTCAAGAAACATTGGAATATGGATCTAATTTAGAGCTTTATAAACCAGATTTTGTGGTTCATGGGGATGATTGGATTAGGGGACCACAAAAACATATCAGAGATAAAGTTATTAAGCAGTTAAAAAATTGGGGTGGTATTGTCATCGATGTTCCATATACAATGGGCATTTCATCTACTAAATTACACAAAAATTTAACAGATATTGGAACAACTCCTGATGTAAGAAGGGGTATGTTAAAGAGATTAACGGAAGCTAAACCTATTGTGAGGGTATTGGAAACTCATAACGGTTTAACCGGTTTGATTGTGCAAAACACTAAGGTTGATAATGATGAGTTTGATGCGATGTGGTTAAGCAGCTTAACTCATTCAGCATCAAAAGGTAAACCGGATAATCAATATGTGGACATAACCACAATTAGTAAGACAGTTAGTGAGATATTTGATGTTACAACTAAACCGATGATTGTTGATTTGGATAATGGTGGTGAGATTACACATTTTAAGAACTCAATTAGAAGTTTAGAGATGCTCGGCGTGTCTGGTGTAATAATTGAGGATAAGATAGGATTTAAAAGAAATTCTCTTTTTAAAGACACATCAAACCAAAGATTAGACAGTCCAAAAGATTTCTCTAAAAAAATATCAGAGGGTAAAAAGTCTTTGATTACAAAAGAGTTTATGATTATCGCGAGAATAGAAAGCTTTATAGTAGGTAAGGGGTTACATGATGCTTTAAAAAGAGTGCACAATTATTTAGATGCTGGAGCTGATGGCATAATGATTCATAGTAAAAGTGACAACATCGGTGAAATAATTTCTTTTTGTCGTTCTTACAAAAATATTCCTAAAAAAGTTCCTTTGGTTGTTGTTCCATCTACTTATAATAAGGTGACAGAAAAAGAATTAATTGATGCTGGTGTTAACATAGTTATATATGCTAATCATTTACTGAGAAGCTCTTATCCTGCTATGGTTAAAACGGCTAAATCAATTTTAAAAAATAAGAGGTCTTTTGAATCTGATAAAAATCTTTTACCAATAAAAGAGGTTTTAGAGTTGATACCAAATGATTGAATTAGAAAAAATATTTATAGAGTTCGTTACGCGTGATGGTTATAATTTCTTTACGGGAGTGCCCGATAGTGGATTGAAACATCTTATCAAAGAGATACAAAAATCAGAATTTGAACACATACCTGCAACGAATGAAGGGCAAGCGGTTGGAATAGCAGCTGGTGCTGAATTGGCTGGAATGAAAAGCTGTGTCTACCTACAAAATTCAGGTATTGGTAATTGTATAAATGCTTTAACAAGTCTATGTATACCTCATAATATACATCCATTATTGGTAATAGGACACAGACATACTTTGCCGCAACACTCAGTAATGGGTAGAGTCGATAAAAAAATGTTAGACTTAATTGGTTATTCAAATTACATAATAGTCAATGGAGATAATAATGTTAAGTAGGAAAAAAGCTATAGAATATATATTTGAGAGACATCCTGATGCTGTGTTTGTAACCAATACAGGTTATATATCTAGAGCAGTTTACGATATGTATCCAAACAATAAGAATATATTTTATATGCAGGGTAGTATGGGATTAGCTCCGTGTATTGGATTGGGGATGGCTACTAATACAGACAAAGAAGTTGTAGTTTTAAGTGGAGATGCTGCTTTGTTAATGCACTTAGGAATAACTCATACTATAGATGACAGAGAATTAGGTAATCTTTTTGTATATGTTTTAGATAATGGATGTCATGAATCAGTTGGTGAGTTTCGGAGTTCTGAACTAGAAGATTCTTACTTAGGTATAGATGAGATTATCAGAATTACTAATGATGGTAAAAAAGGTAGAGTCGGTTTAGATTGTCAGAAAAATACTAAACAAATTAAGGAGATGCTTTGAATTCACTATTGGTTTGTTCTAATTCTACAAAAGATTTTCTAAATGGATTTGATAGAAAAAGAATAGTTACTTCAGCTCCTGATAAAAACATATTAGATGAAATTGGTATTGAGGAATCTGTTATGGCTATCGGTGGTGGTGCTGTAATAGACACCGCTAAGATACTGTGTAAAAATCCTATTGATTGTTATCCAACAACGGCAGCTGGTTCTTCTGCTACGTCTTGGTCTGTTTATTGGGATGGAAGTAATAAGTGTAGTTTGAAAAGACACAAGCCTAATATTGTAACTTTTCATAGAGGTTATGCAAAAAATTTATCAGATGATGTGATATTAGAGACAAAATGTGATGTTGTTAGTCATTGTTTAGACAGTTTACACTCAATCAAAGCGACAAATGAAAGCATCAATTATTGTAATACTGCTTTAAATTGGTTACAAAAATATAAAAAAGATAATTTGTATTTAGTAAAGGCTGGTCATGAAGCTGGTAATGCTATTGAAATTGCTGGCACTAATTTACTACATTCACTGTCCTATCCGATAACAGGATATTATGGTGTTTCGCATGGTAGGGCTCTTGGGTATTTGTTACCAAAGGTTTCAAGGCTAATGGATAATGAGGTTGTAGAGAGGGCTATTGATATTCTTGGGGATATTAATATTGAATTAGATGTTGATATTGACTTCGTGATTGATGAAGCATTAAAATATGATAAGATATATGAGATTGAGATATTTATAGATAGAAAAACTTTACAGGAGGTTATGAAATGAAAATAGTAGGATTCCACAGTGGTCATGATTCATCTTATAGTATATTGGATGATGGTATTCCAGCGGTTCATAATGAATTAGAAAGATTTAATAGAAGAAAAAATTCTTTAGCTAATTCTATCGATTTTTTTCTAAAGAATGAATATGATTTAACTGATATAAAGCATATGTCAACTCATAGAACAGGTGGTATGATTCAAAATGGTTATTTAAAATCTTTTGATGAGTGTCAGAAAATAATTAAATCAAATAAAGGAAATTTATATGTAGTTGGACACCACCAATCACATGCAGCTAACTCTTTTTTTACTAGTGATTATAAAGAGGCATTGATTGTCACAATTGATGGTGGTGGTATAGATAATACAGATGGTTCTTTACATAAAAAAAGTTATATTGATGTTAAGATAAGCACTTTAAAAAATCAACCTGAATATGATGTGCAAGAGGAGAAAAAAGAAATAGTAACTTCAACTACATTTTGGCTTGGTAATGATAATAAGATAAAGCCAGTAGAATTAATTCCTAGCGGTAAAGTAAATTTGGGAAAAGATTGGTCTATGTGTACAAGTAAAATATTTGGTCTTGGCACATGGAAAGATCCACGAGGAGATCAAGCCGGCACTGTAATGGGTATGGCTGCTTTGGGAAATCCAGAAAAGTATATGTCTTACTTTGAAAATAAACTAACTGATGGTTTATTTGATGGAGATGGTGATGGTTCAATAGACTTTCATTATCTAAAAAAAGAGGCTGATAAAGAAGAACAGAATAGGTTTGACATATCGGCTTCCTTACAAAAAGAAACAGAGAAAGTTATCAGAGCCTTGTTAACTCCATACATCGAAAAACATAAACCAAAAAATCTATGTCTATCAGGAGGAGTGAGTTTAAATTGTGTCTCTATAGGTAAGATGTTGGATTGGTTTCCTGGTATAAATATATTCGTAGATCCAATACCATATGATGCTGGATTGTCTTTAGGTTCTTCGAGATACGTTTGGCATCATATATTAGATAATCCAAGAATATATGATAAACCTAAAAATTGGAGTCCGTATTTAGGATACACATACTCAGAGGATGAGGTTAAAAATGCTCTAAAGGAAAGAGAGGATGAAATTCAAATAACGGATGTAAATGATGAGTATGTCATAGATACTATGATTGATAAAAAAATCATATCAGTATTCGGTGGTGGTTCTGAATCAGGTAGAAGAGCTTTGGGTAATAGAAGTATACTGGCCGATCCTACACATGCAGAAACAAAAGATATAGTTAATGAAAAAGTAAAACATAGACAGTGGTTTAGACCTTTTGCACCATCAATATTGAGAGACTATGTTAAGGATTGGTTTGTTCATGATGCTGATAGTCCTTATATGAATATAGCTATGAAATTTAAAGAAGGTATGTCTGAAAAAGTTCCAGCTGTAGTTCATTTTGATGACACCGCTAGATTACAATCTGTCAACAAAGAAGATAATGAATGGTATTATAATTTTATAGATAAGTTTAGAGAAAAAACTGGAGTTCCGATTGTATTAAATACTAGCTTTAATGATAGAGAACCGATAGTAGAAACTCCACATCACGCATTAGATTGCTTTTTAAGAACCAATATAGATTACTTATATTTTAGGGATTATGGTATATTAGTAAATAAAGCACAATTTATTGTAAAAAGAACAAACTCTGAGACTAATTGGGAAAAGCTAAGAGGTTATTAATGAAAAAGGTTGCGATAATAGTAGAAACCAGAAAACATAAGGCTTTACCTTTTGTTCTAAATAATGTTATGTCAATTTTGCCTGATGATTGGGCTTTACAGATATTTCACGGAACAAATAATTTTGAGTATGTTGTTGACATAATCAAAAGTAATAAATTATTTGATAGTAAAAAAGTTTATATTTATGATTTGGGTATAGAATCTATAAAGCAGCAGGAAACAAGCTTAAAGATTATGTTGAATAAAAAATTTTGGGAAGGTGTTGTAGGGGAAACTGTTTTATATTTTGAGTGTGATACGATGCTTTGCCCAAATTCAGATTATAAAGTTGAGGATTTTGAACATTTTGACTATATCGGTGGCTGGTGGGGTAGTAATTTTAATCCTAATTCTACAAATGAAACATATGATAGGGTTATGAATGGTGGATTGTCCATTAGAAAGAAAAGTTGGATGATGGATATAATAGATAAAAATTTAGAAATGTATTTAAAAAATGGTGGTAACTCATGTGAAGATTATTTTGTAAGCGATTGTGTTGTTGAAAAGCCCTTTGTAAAGGAAGTTTTAAGCTTTTCAATAGACAATGGTTATATGTATCCATTAAATGACAAAGCGCCATTTGGATTACATAAGCCATGGGGAGAGGGTAAAATTGGTCATGGTAGATATTATGAGGATATAAAAAGAGTATGTGAGGATGTTGAAAAGTTGGGGGAACTTAATGGCTTATAAAAATAACGAAACAATGAGATTAGAAGAGGTTAAAAATTTAGGGATAGAACCAAATAATATTTTAGACATAGGTGCCCATACAGGTCAGTTTTATGGTTGGGCAAAAAAAGTATGGCCAACATCGGTTGTTTTTATGATAGAAGCTAATATTTTGCATAAACTTATATTAAAAAATATTACCTTTGGTATGGATGATGATTATTTAATAACAGCTTTAGGTGATGAAGAGAGAGATGTTACCTTTTATACTAGGTTAGATAAACCACAAACAGAGGGTAATTCTTATTATAAAGAGGCTAACTATTGGGATATTCCTCAGTTAGTAAAAGAAACCACAGTCAGACTACAAAAGTTAGATGATTTGTTCGAAGATGATACTGTATATGATTTAATTAAAATAGACACACAGGGCTCGGAGATTGATATAATCAAAGGTGGTAAAAATTTAGTTTTAAAATCAAAGGCTGTTATATTAGAGGTTGCTTATACAGAATATAATTTAGGAGCTCCTAAAAGTGATGAGGTTATAGATTATATGAATGATATTGGTTTTGAAGAACGTATTAGTATCGGTGAGCACTACGATAATGATGTGGTAGTTCAGAAAGATTTACTATTTACAAATAAGGAGTTAGTTAAATGAAGAAAGAGTTTTTAGATTTAGGTAGACAACCTATAGCAAATAAGTTTTTAAAAGAGGATGAAATTAATGATGAGTTCTTCTTTGATTTAAAGGTAGTTTTTGATGAGGAAACTAAATTGGTATCTATGAAAGATTTTGTTAAACCTGATATGATGTTTAATGATGACTACAAATATAATACATCACTATCCACACCAATGGTAAATCATTTTAAAAAAACGGCTGAATTGTTAAAGATGAAGTTTGGACCTGAGAGCGTATTAGAAATAGGTTCTAATGATGGTCCTTTCATAAGTAATTTCCCTATAGAGAGTTCTATATGTGTAGAACCTTGTGGAAATTTTTCATCAAAAACAGCTAATATGGGATACACAAGTTATACAGAATTTTGGAATACTGAGTTAGCTGATAAACTAAAAAGCGATCATGGTAATGTGGACTTGATTTATTCGGCTAATTGTATATGTCATATTCAGGATTTAGATGATTGTTTTAAAGCTGTTGAAACTTTATTATCAAAAACAGGTACATTCGTATTTGAAGATCCATCACTACTTCGCATGTTGGAGAGGGGTTCATACGATCAAATTTATGATGAACATGCGCATGTATTTTCTGTGATTGCTTTGGATAATATTCTTAGAAAAAATGGGTTAAAGATTTTTAGTGTTGATAACTTAGATGTGCATGGTGGTTCTAACAGAATATATGCTAGACGTATTGATTCAGATGTTGTTGGTGATAGCGTAAGGATTAATGTAAAAGAGGAAAAGGAATTTGGAGTAGATAAATTTGAAACCTATGAAATATTTGCTAAAAGGGTAAAGGATTCAAAGGATGAACTAATGAGATGTTTGGGAAACCTAAGACATAATGGTAAAAGCATAATCAGCATAGGTGCTACATCAAAATCCACAACTGTATTTAATTATTGTGGTATAGATAGTTCCTTAATAGATTGCATTACAGACACCACACCCGATAAACAAGGATTATTAGCACCAGGTAGTCATATACCTGTGGTGGATAGGGATTCAGTAAACTTAAATGATTATGACTACGCTTTTTTAGGTGCTTGGAACTTTAAAGATGTTATAGCAAATAAAGAGAAAGAATTTGTAGAAAAGGGTGGTGAATTTATAACTCACATACCAAAAATAATGACATTTTCGTAAAGGAGATTGATATGTATTATAATGAGGATGATAGAGCTCAGAGATTATTAGATGTTTTTGAAGTTATAGACGGACAGATAAATGTTTCATATGTTAATAATACATCACATGTTGTTGCTTGGCATAAACACGATATACAATCAGATTATTGGACTTGTATCAAAGGTTCTTTTAAGGTAGGAATGGCTACAGAAGAGGATGGTGCTGAATTTGTTTATCTTTCTGATAAGCAACCGAGAGTTATTGAAATGAAACCAGGAGTATATCACGGATACAAAGCATTGGAGCCAGGTTCTATATTACTTTATTATCTAACAGAGAAGTATAATCCAAAAGATGAGTTCAGAGTGCCGGTTGGACACTTTGGAGAGGAGTGGGTAACAGAAAATAAATGACGACAATTGAAGATGTTAAAAGAATCAATTTAAAGTTCTTTGATGAGCCAGATGGTAGACTAGCGCCTGTTGAATTTGATAAGGATGTTCCATTTGATGTGAAAAGAATGTTCTATGTGTTTGGTGTACATAATCAGAATGACAGAGGAAAGCATAGCCACTTCACAACCAAACAGCTGTTAATTTCTATTAATGGTGCTATCGATGTAAAATGTGATGATGGAATGGGTGGCGTTAAAACTTGGCAGCTTAATCAACCTTGGAAAGCTCTATACATACCTGAAATGATATGGGATGAACAGATTTATATGAGTAGGGATTCTGTTTTGTTGGTTCTGGCGAATACTCCATATGATGAATTAGATTACATTCAATATTACGAACAATTTGTAAAGTTAAAGAATGAAAGTAAGTAGAATAGATCAACCATATCCAATTGTAACCATTGAGAACTTCGTGCCTAATGAGTCTTTGGTTAGAGCTGCTGCAGAGAGTTACGATTTCGTAGAAAATTGGGTTAAGTATGGTGGAGAAAATTCTAAACAAACTCAATGGTGCAATACATTGGGTCGTGAGAATATACCAACAGCTGCTCTGATTCTTATGGATTATATAGCATCTAATTTTGATCCAAATAAAGTATTTGGCTTAACGGATAATGCTTTTCCTGATTTTTCATTTTATGGTGGTGGAATGATGGTTACACCCAATAAAAAAAATGAGGGTGGATATTTGGGAATGCATGTTGATGCTAGCCACCATGGAGTAAATAATGATTGGAAAAGAGAGTATAGTGCTATACTGTGTATTTCAGAGGAGTATGACTCTTCTTTTGATTTAAAGGTTCATAATGGAAAGGTTCATAGTAGCATACCATATAAATTTAATCAACTTAATATATTTAAGTGTTCTAAAGATTCTTGGCATGGTTTGCCTGAAATTACGAAGGGTATGGATAGAAAAACATTAGGCGTTATGTATTGGTCTAAGGATAAGAAAGGGAATCAGATAAATGCTAAGTTTAACGATAATTTGGAGTTCGATTGAGAGTATTAATTACAGGCGGTAGTGGTGAGTTTTGTAAACATTTAGTTGAACAAGGAAAAGATTTCACATTCCTAACACCAACCAAAAATGAAGCTGATATAAGAAGTTATTGGAATTTAGATTCTTACTTTTATCTACATCAAAATGAATTTGACTATGTTATACATGCCGCTGCTATAACTAGACCAATGGTTATACATGAGGATAATCCATCCCTGAGCATACAAACAAATATAATTGGCACTTCTAATGTTGTGCTGATGTGTCAGCGATACGAAAAGAAAATAATATACATATCAACGGATTATGTTTATGATGGCAAGAAAGGAGACTTTAAAGAAACTGATGGTATGAAACCATTTACTAAATATGGTTGGTCTAAATTAGGTGGTGAGTGTGCGGTGCAAATGCACGATAATCATTTGATACTCAGAATGGCTATGAATAAGAAACCATTTCCACACCCAAAGGCTTTAAAGGATATGAGAAAGAGTTTGATGTATATCGAAGATGCTGCTAAGGTTACCTTAAAGTTATTAGATGAAACTGGTATAATAAATGTGGGTGGTAAATCTCAATCGGTATATGATTTTGTAAAAGAGGAAAATGAAAGTGTTGAGCCAATTTATCTAAAGGACATATCAGATGTAAATATGGCTACAGATTGTTCTATGAATACAACAAAAATGAAAAAAGTTACTAAATGATACAACTCTTTAATATTAATAATCACAAAATAGATACATCTAAATTTTCTAATTTACTACACGATGATATAGTTGTTAAATTTGAAAAACAAATTGCAGAATATGTTGGTGCTAAATATGCTTGTTCTGTCAATAGCGCAACAAATGCTATATTTTTAATATTCACAATGGAATATTTCTTAAAACCTCGTGTTATTAAAATTCCAAGTATGATACCGCCTGTTGTGGCTAATGCTCTGATAACTAGCAATAACAAAGTAGAGTTTACAGATAATGTTAAGTGGGTTGGTAATTCTTATACCTTGTACAAATTCAGAACATATAAAGTTATCGATTCAGCTCAAAAATTAGAAAGAAATCAATTCAGAAAGGAATGTAAACCAGATGATCTGATGATATTTAGTCACTATCCAACCAAGCCTCTTGGAGGCGCAGATGGTGGTTTAATAGTCACAGATGATTATAAAAAATATAAATGGTTTAAGGAGGCTGTTCTCAATGGAATGACTTATTCTGAAAATAATTGGGAAAGGGGTATATCTTTTCCAGGCTATAAAATGTATATGAATTCAATTCAAGCTCAGATACTAATGAATAATTTTAAGAATTTTGATAAAAAAATTAGTACATTGGAAAATTTAGTTGATATATATAATAGAGAGTTAGGTTATGAAAATAAAAGCAATCATTTGTACAGAATAGAAGTTTTAGATAATGAGAGGTTTATTAATAAAATGAAACAAGCAGGAATAGTTTGTGGTATCCATTATCCAGCTCTTCATTTAAATACAATATATAATAGAGGGAAGAATTTTAAATGCCCTAAATCTGAAAAATTAGAGAAAAGGACTGTTAGTCTACCAATGAATGAAAAGTTATCTTTATATGAAATACAATACATAATAGATAAAGTTAAGGAGTATATGTAATGAGTTATCCCAATCACGGAAAGTATGAGTGGCTTCCAATTTTATACGATATGGTATCAGAGTTGAAACCTAAAAAAATAGTTGAATTTGGTCCTGGTTCAGGTTATACCACAATAGCTATGGCAAAAGCTTTAGATGAAAATAATATAGATGGACACATAAAATCATATGATATTTGGGATGATAAATATTGGGGCAGTAGGGGGGTGACTCAAGCAGAATATGATGCTTGGAGTGTTTCTAATTACATAACATTAGAACAACTAGACTTTTATAGTTGGGTTAAAAATGGTTGTGAGAATTTTGACTTTCTTTATTTTGATATCAACAATACTGCTGAAAAAATAGAGAAACTTTATGATGTTGTTAAAAATCAAATAAAAAATGGTTCGGTAGTATTTTTTGAGGGTGGTTCAAAAGAGAGAGATTTGCATGGACACAATGGTGGTGGAATGTATGAGATAAAAGATAAATTAGGTTACAAAATATTAACAGGAAATGTAAAATATTCAGCCTCAGCGATATATAATACTGAAATTTATAATTTGGATTTCTCTTGAAGAAGATATTAGTTATAGCTACCGGCTGGCATTTTAGTTCTCATTTCTATGAGGAGATGATTAAACAAAAAGTTCCTAAAGGCTGGGAAATAGATTACTATTGTGTGGCTCACAGAACACCTGAAGATGAGAATACAATTAAAGAAAAAAATAGTGTTAGAAATTTAGAAGGTGGTAGCTTTTTAGATGAGTTAGATCAAATAATGTATAAGTATCCAATTTCAACTGAAACAATAGAAGATTTTGGTTGGAAATTTATGCTTGAAGAAAATACAGTTGGAGATATGGAATGCTTTAATCAATGGACTGAACATTATGATTATAGAGATTATGATTTTATTTTAATAACACATGATGATAACCTAATACTATCATGTGATTTGTTCGTTGATATTGTAAACAATGTAGATGTTCATAAGCCTGTGGTTGAGAGCAGATACAATACACATCAATTTAAAACAGAAATTGTTAATTTAAATAACGATTGGTTGTTTTTAGACAACGGATACACAGAGAATATTCCTAAAGCTTTTGAACCAAGAGGTTCATTTAGCTTTTATAAAAAGGAGTTAGTAGATATGTTACCGAATAACAAATTTGATATGTATCAAGAAGGTGGTTTGGGTATTGTTAATAGAGTTGGTAAAACAGATAGTGTTGGACACGATGGTATTTCTGCTTGGAACGCCCATTCAGGAACATTTAGAGATTTTTTATACAATGATAATTTAGTCGAACATACAAGGTGGCTCTCTGATAAAAAAAGAGTCAGTAAGTATTGTATAGAGGGTGAGAGGGGATTTGTTAGTAATTACAGAGCTGATGGTGTTGGTTATGTAAACAATGTAGAAAAAATAATGAGAGATATCGGATGGATATAAAACAACCTATAATACACGACAGGCATATAGTTAAACAGGCTTTTGAAGAGTTACAAAAAAATAAAAATATTAAATTTACACATCCAAAGGATTTAACAATAGTTACTTGTAGAAATGAAGGAACTTTAGAGGATAGGATAATACCTCATCTATCAGGTTATGAGGAAAATTCTATTTTAGAAGAAAATATGAGATACTTAGGTTTAGATTTGGTTGTTTTGAAGGATAGCAGACTTCCGTGGAGAAATACATTTAAGTTTGAGATGTTGCATAATTATTTAAATTCTGGTGATTGTGAGACAAAGTATTTTATGTGTTTAGATGCTATTGATGTTATTTGGGTTGATGAACCACAAAAAGTAATTGACATATTTAATTCATATGATTGTGACGCTCTCTTTATGTCCACACATTCCACAGATGGTTACAATTGCATGCCAGGTGTAAAGAAATGGGTTGATACCATAAATGTTAGAGGTAGATATTTGAATAGTGGGGTTTATATAGGTAAAACCTCTTTCGTAAAAAAAATGATAGAGGAGGCTATGAAGTATGCTATACCTCATGGAGTAACAATGGATGATTACAGAGATTACTTGAATGGGCAGCCAAAAGACTATCCAATAGGTTCACAAGATCAGGATATATTTAGATACATAGAGAAAAAATTTCATCCTCAAATAAAAGTTGACTATCAGAATAAAATGGCATTTAGGAGCTGATATGAAAGTATTAATAACAGGCGGAACAGGAACAGTTGGTAGAGCTATCATAAAAAATGGTGATGATGAGTACATAAACATAAGTAGAAATGAGGGGAAGATTGCTGAACTTAACAGAGAACATCCCGATGTAAAATCCTATGTAGGAAACATAGAGGATAAAAGCTTTTTACTAAGAGTGTTTAAGGATGTTAAGCCTGATATAGTGATACATTCAGCGGCTATGAAACACATTGATTTGATGGAAACCAACCCTATCGCTGGTTGTAATGTAAATGTTAAAGGTAGCTTAAATGTGATTGAGGCTAGTATTATAAATGATGTACATATTACAATAGGTGTTAGCACAGATAAGGCATGTTTAGCTGAGAGTGTTTATGGTGCTTCAAAGTATATAATGGAAAGGGTTTTTATGAATACCAACAATAGTGGGAATAGGTTTGCTTTAACTAGATTTGCTAATGTGGCTCATAGTAATGGTTCGGTACTACCTTTTTGGTGTAAATCATATTTAGAGGGAAAACCACTAAAACTAACAGATCCTAAGATGAATAGGTTGATATTTACGGAGGATGATGCTGCTAGTTTAATTGATAGGACTGTTAAGCACACCAAAAAGTTTGGTGGTGGATTTGTAAACTCTTATAAGATGAAGTGTGTTAATATGTTAGATTTGGCTAAGTTTATATCAGATGATGTAGAAATAATAGGTAAGAGGCCTGGTGAAAAAACAGATGAGGATTTAATATCTCAAAGAGAAATATCTAAAACATTCATATATAAAAATGATATACATATCAGAATGGAAGAGAATGAGGATTCTAATAAATTAAGCGCACCTTATAACTCAAAAACAGCAGAACAGATGTCAGAAGCTGATATGGAGAAATTGGTTTGGGGTTAAAAGATTATAAGGTAGCTTGGTTTACAGAGGGTGGTTGGCAAGGTAAAGTTGGGTTAGACAATCCTAATATGAGAAATGATGTGTCCACTAAGTATGTTTTAGGAGCTGAACACTATCCTATCTTTCAAATATCAGAAGTATTACAACATTTTGGTGAGAACCATTTTGACTTTGGTATCGTAACTCTACCTAAAACAAAGACAGAAGAACTAATGAAGTTTGATATGATTGGTGACTTGAAGAAGTTATGTAAGAAAACCATATCAATGCAAGAAGGTCCTCATTGGTTGTTTCAAGACTACACAATGGAACAACAGATTTGGTGGTTCAACGCCCTAACAGAGTTTGATATGTTATTTGCTCACAACCGCAAAGATGTAAATTACTACAAAGGGATAACTAATAAACCTGTACATAAAATGCCAACACTAATGTTAACAGAAAAGTTAGGAATAATTCCTAGATACGATACATTAGTGGATGAATATGGTAATCTACCAAGTCCAACTGCTTATAAAGAAGAAAAGGTTATTATTGGTGGTAATATGGTTAGGTGGTATGGTGGGTTTGATTCTTATGTGGTTGCTCAGGAGTTTGGCATATCAATATCAGCGCCCTCTATGGGTAGAAAGATTGATAGAGAAGATGAGATGGATATAAATCATTTTCCTTATATGACTTGGGTTGAGTGGATGAATAAACTTAGAGACTTTAAGTATGGAGTTCATCTGATGCCAACGCATGCGGCTGGTACATTTACACTTAATTGTGCCTATCACGGAATACCCTGTATAGGTTATAGAGGATTAGATACTCAACAAGAACTTCATCCCTTATTGTCAGTAGACGATGGTGATATACAATCAGCTAAAAAGTTAGCTATTAAACTAAGAGATGATGAGGACTTTTATAATGAGCGTAGTAAATCGTGTAAAGAGAATTATAAGAAATCATTATATAATGAAAAGAATTTTGTGCCATATATAACAGAAATATTAAGGAAACTAAAAAATGGATAATAGGGTAATAAGTTTTATACAACCGAGCAGAAACAATCTAAAGTATTTACAATGGAGTTATGACTCTATCAGAAAAAATTTAGGATACCGACATGAGATATGTTGGGCTGATGATTTTTCTGATGATGGAACTTGGGAATGGATGCAAGAGATTGCTGGAAAGGATAAGAATGTAAGGATACATAGGAATGAAGGACCTAAAAGGTTGGGACACACCATTCTATATGATACGCTAGTAGATATGGCAACAAGCGATATTATAATGATTTATCATGCCGATATGTATGCTTGTCCTAATATGGATATTGAGGTATTGAAACATTTAGAAAGAGGTAAGGTAGTGAGTGCTACACGAATAGAACCACCATTACATCCGGATGGACCCGAAAAGATACTAATGGATTATGGTATAGAGCCTGAGGAGTTTAAGGAGCAGGAATTGGTTAGTTGGATTAATATGTATTTGGAGGAAAATAAAGATGATGAGAGCGAAACTACCAATGGCATATTTGCACCGTGGGCTATGTATAAGGATGATTTTCTTGCCATAGGTGGACACGATCCATTATATGCTCCACAGAGTAAAGAGGATAGCGATATATTCAATAGGTTTGTGTTGGCTGAGTACGATTTAGTTCAGACTTGGAAAGGTTTTGTATATCATATGACCTGCCGTGGCAGTAGATTTGCCGATGGAGCTAAGAGAAATCCAAATGGGCAAGTCTTTATGAAAAATAGAGAAACCGATGAGTGGTTAAAACAGAATGAAAGGAGTACAAGAAACTTTATCCGCAAGTGGGGACACTTTGTAAAACATGACTCAATGATGATGCCAATAATACCATCGAAATATGACATAGGATTCGTAGTGGAAAATTGTGGAATTGAACATTTAAGAGCATTAGAGCCATGGTGTTCAGATATCTATGGTGATTGGGTTGGACATAAGGGATTTCATGTAAACAAGTATATTGATGAGGAACAACCAAATACTGTTTTTAAACTAAGCAAAAGAATACATTCACAACACATGAATCCACAGAATGATATCGTGGTTTACATTGATTGCTCTAAGTTAAACCAAAATAATTTTGATATGCTAACTCAACTATCTGAGATATTAGAGGAGCAGGGTGAGATAGGTGAGTTTGAGTTAGATGTGTTTACTGTAAAGGTTAAGAACCTACACACATATGAAAAAGAATTGATTTTGGTAAAATGACATACTATATATTATTAAGCAACGATACCACAAAGGATATTTGGGATGATAATATCTTAGGTGAAGAGAGTTTTGGAAAGTTTTATGCAGGTAATGGGTTTTTAGCATTGGATAACATAGTCAATAAAAAGCCGGAAGTTTTAGAAACTGTTACCATTATAGATGAACAAAAGAACAAATATTCAGTTGAACAATTTTTAGAATTAATATCAAAATGGAAAATAATGTCTTGACTTGTATAGTAAAAGTTGAGTATATTTAGGAGTATGAGGAATGGCTAAATACGATTATAGCGATTGGGAACAATACGAAGAACAAGCGTATCGTGAGGTTATCGAACCCAAAAAGAAACCAAAGAAACAAAAGAAGTCTTGGAAGGACAAAACAAAACAAAAGGAAAATCATCGTGATAAGAAGAATAGTTGGAATAATAACATTAAGCGTAGTTAATTTATTCATAGGTTGTGAGGATGTAAACCACTCAGAAATAGAACCTATTGAATTTAAGTTAGAGTCTGGACTACATCAAGATGCTAATGGTTTTTATCATTTAAAGATAGACACCTCAAAATGGCAGACTATCCATAGGATATCAGGAAAAGTATTAAGAAATAATAATCCCGTTAACATAATAAAATTTGGCTGGGTTTCAACACACTTTTGGACTATAGGAGATACTTTAGGTTATGTGGTTGAAAATACAGGTAATAGTGAATTGTGGTATGTTGGATATGATACCACATATATAACTTGGTTTGATGGATATGAAGTTCCAATAGTAAACCAAGCCTCATATAGTAATGAGAATGGTGAGGTGAATACGATGATAGCGCCTGTTAAAACTATGATAGGAGATACAGCCACCATACACTACGGTTATTGGGATAATTGGAGATATGAGGATACATATGGAGAGTTTAATATAATATTTAATTAGGAGAAATTAAATGAAATATGTGCTAGTTAATAAATTAGATGAGATTGTAAACAAAGTTGATTTACCTGAAACTGATGGTAGGATTGGAGCTCATACATACTTCAAAGGAGTTAAACGCATGCCAGATGATAAGGATTTTGATAAGCTATGGAAAGTAATGACAGAAGAAGAATATAACTCAACCTTTCAGAATAATTTACAAGATAGACAAATGGATAAGATGAAATACGAATGGTGGAAAGATGATGATTATTTGGACATAGACAAATGAAAGACTTAACAAAAGAACAAGAGATGGAATTAGAGGTATTAGCAACTGAGATGGAAGCTGAGGCTATACAGATGAAATTAGACTATGAGAATAATCCCTCAGAGGAGAGCGGTAGTGTGGTGGTAATACATGAGAACGCTGAGTTCCTTGATGAGAGTAAGTCGAGTTCGCAGGTATTAGCTGAGTGGGAACCCGATCCGTTAGATTTGCCTGATATTGATGAGGAAGAATGAAATATGTAGATACCTCAAAATTATCGGTTAGGGAAGTAGATAGAAAGATTGCAAAGGATTTAATAGTAAAGAACCATTACTCACATCAATGGACTAAATGTAGTGTAGCTTTAGGATTATATTATAAGACAGGTAAACAACACTCATTCTTTGATGAGGAAGAGGAAAAGCTAATCGGTACAATATGCTATGGTGATCCGATAGGTAGACATTCAGGCGCTTCGATATCAACAGCGATACCGAGAACATCGGTTTATGAGCTGGTGAGGTTATATGTGTTTGATGGGTACGGAAACAATATAGAATCGTATCTAATCGGAGAAAGCTTTAGGTGGCTAAAGAATAATAAAAAGGATATAAAGGCTTTAATATCCTATTCAGATCCGATGCAGGGTCATGTCGGTACGATATATCAAGCAACCAATTGGTTGTATCAGGGCAATAGGATAAGGCCAAATGATAGCTGGTTATTTAGGTTTGAGGAAGATGGTAAATTTCAACACGGAAGAACCATATTTCCGTATTATGGGACTAATGATATAAAGAAGATGAAAACATTGGTTAAGAAAGATTTTTGGGTAAAGAAAGAGGTTAGGAAACATAGGTATGTATATCTGCTCGGTAATAAGAGTGAGAAGAGAACGGCTGTACAGAATCTAAAACATCCTACATTTCCCTATCCTAAAACGGCTGACATAAAGGAGCCGGAAATAGTAAAAATAAAGGTACATAAATTCGGTACATTTAAATAACAAATAGGAGTATATTATGGATGAGAAAACAACAAATCAGATGATTAATCTTTTAGCCGCGATAGAGCAAAAGCTGAGTGCTATTCTTAATGAGTTAACCAAAGATAAGAAGAAGAAATAACTATGGCTTGGGAAATAGTATTATGGATTTGGGTTGGTATCGTAATAGGATCATTAGTAGGCTCGGTTCTTACATATATGGTACAGAAGGGTAAGGTATTGGATTTGCAGGATGAGGTATATGATTCCCGTGTGGTAAGAGAGGCTCTTAAAGAGGAGATATTCAGACTAGAGAATCAATCTAAACCAAAGCCTAGAAAAAGACGTGGTAAGGCTCAAAAAAAGTAACGGATAACCTATTTATATATAACTAATGGAGATTGTCCGTGAACCAACAAGACCGCAAGGAATTTGAGATAGTGCATCTAAAGATAGATGATTTAAGGAATGACATAAACGATATGAAGTTACAGATGGAAAAGGCTCATGACAAAACAGAAGAAACCTTGCGGTTCATAAAAGAAAACCTATTCAATCCAAATCAAGGACTATGGGCTGAGACTAAACTAAATAGTCAATACAGAGAGAGTTCCAATAAGTGGAGAGGTATGATAGGGGCAGGTTTTATAGGGTTATTATTCAAACAATTATATGATATGATGATGTAGGGGGGAACGGCGGGGAAGGTCCGTGAAGGTCCGTGTGTCGCTACAATCCTCTAACACCTATCAAATAGGTAGAATCTCCTAACGAAGATTCCACCAAACAACTCAACCATAACAAGCCAAATTCAATTCCATGGGCTCGGATAAAATCATCAAAGGCAAATGGAAATAATTACAAATAAGTCGTAATAATTCTCAAATAGATTATACTTATTAGCGGTTATGATAAAGAGATTCATACCAAAATAATAAACAATCAAACGGAGAACACATAATGAAAGTAAACATAGTTGCTAAGTATTCCATATTACTAAGCATGGCCTTGGGCTTGTTGACAGCCCAAAATCCCTTACATAATGAGCTTGGAAACTCATTGGATAAGGGAAGTCATCAACCCAAACCAATCATACCATTTGAGTTATCATACTACGACATACGAGAGAAGGTTATCAGAGAGGGCGGAACGATAAACGTAGAGTTCGAGATAGATGAGGAAGGAAACGTAATCAACCCAACCATATTGGATTCCTTCAACGTAAATCTCAACGATGTCGTGATAGATAAGGTTAGACAGAGCAAGTATCACCCAGCCACACAGAACGGAAGGCCGGTAAGAGTAAAATATAAGTTACCAATCGTATTTAAGTAAAAAGAATTTATAGAGGAGTAACCTAAGACAGAAGAGGGAGGCTGAGGCTTCCCTTTTTTGTGCCCTGTAATAGGGCCGGTACGCTAAATAATATCTAGCTAATATTTATATGTATGGACAATTGGGATAGATTAAATAAGCTAGGTAAGGTAAGTAATAAGAATCCTTTGGAGAAGAAGGTAAACCAACTTACAAGGGTTATATCCGATCCTGATGTATATAATGTAAACATAGCCAGTAGGGAAAGAATAGAGAAGTTAGAGAAAAGGGTTTCAGAGTTAGAGGGTAAGCTAACCGCCTTAATCAAACAAATTGACACCCCTAAGTGATACACATACCGAACATTGACACCTTCCTAGCCCTCATATTGGTAGGATTGGTGGTGTATAGCTGGTGGAAGGAGAGCTAGAAGCCTTTCAGAACCCCAATTTCCCCCCTTTAACCACCATTACCCACCTTAACACACCAAACAAAGTAATTACAATAAAGTCTCCCTGGGGATATAAGAAAATATAATATATGTATGTCATTCTGTCAATCTTTTTTTTCCGAGCCTTTTGATACTTCACTTATGTCATTATGTCAGTACCCCCACTTAGATAGGCTCGGGGTGGGCCTGTTCGCTCAATAAAAATCAGCGTCGCTAATCCAAAGTACTTATCTAGCCACCTTAGGCTAACCTATAATTTACGAAACTTTTGGTATATGAGTCAAGCCTTTTCTTAACTTTTTTT